>Ga0207433_10005674_pt1 | contig 22102 bp, 27 predicted proteins | sample YelNatPaOPGAMG01_FD_187559 | JGI IMG/M metagenome (GOLD analysis project Ga0207433, IMG submission 187559) | Hot spring thermophilic microbial communities from Obsidian Pool, Yellowstone National Park, USA - OP-RAMG-01 (SPAdes) (version 3) | ecosystem: Environmental > Aquatic > Thermal springs... | reverse complement strand
ATACTAACCAATAATACCAAGCCCCTAATTCTCCTGCCCAAAATTTTAAATGGCTAACATTATAAAAATTGTTTAAAAAAAATGGAACACCAGCAAAAACCAAACCGGTTAAAACTTCGGTTAAAGGATAAAAAAAAGAAATTTTTTGATGACAATTTAAACACCTTCTCCTTAAAAACAAAAAACTTAAAATTGGTATAAGTTCAAGCGGAGAAAGAGTATGTCCGCAAAAAGGACAATGAGATCGTCCTTTTAATTTTTCAATATTAAAAAATTTGCCTTCGGGATTATATCTTAAAATTAAAACATTAAAAAAGCTTCCAAATGAAAGCCCTAATATAAAAAGCAAAAGATAGCCCGCCCACATAAATTTATTTATTGACACTTAACCACCAACTGACCTCTAAGCATTATCTTATCAGGCTCTTTGGTTAAGAATTTAGCCTGACCAGAACTATCTAAACAATAATATTGAACATTATAAACGCCAAACGCATCAGGAATTTTGGTATTTAGCGGAGAATAAACAATGTAACTCCTGTTGTCACTTGACTTTACAATATTTACCTCTCCACCCTCTCCCCGAATATCATTTACTAACTGATTTAAATTTGGATCAGCAATCGTATCAGCTGGTAATTCGGGCAAGGAAGCATAAGTTCCATTATACATCGTTTCTGCTAAAGATCTGATTTGATTAATCTCTTGTATAATTCTTGAATCTTTAGCTTTGTCTTTTGCAGGACCCAAAGCATTTAAGAGTACCGAAGACAAAAGACCAATTACAGCTATCACTACCAGCATTTCAATTAAAGTAAAGCCATTTTTATTAAATTTTAAACTTTTGGTTATAATCATAAAATTACTATAAGTTACTATTGACAAACCGGTGGCGCATTAAAATCAGGAGAAAAATTTTGTACACTTTTACTTCCGCCTTGACTATCTACACAATAGTATCCCCCTGAAGGCAATTTTGCGTAAATAGAAAACAAACTGACTTTCTTATTATAAAAAATACCAGATGTACAACCTCTTTTATCACTCCCCCCAAAGAAAATATAACAATTATTATTATTAATACTCTCAATTTCTCTAAGAGTGCTTGATGTTAATTTAACTAAAACTCCAACATCATATAATCCTGATATTGGATCATAAACAGAAGGGGCGTTAGACATAACTTCGTGCAAATCTGCAATAACCCTTGCATCTTTAGCCTTGTTCCTTGACGGACTAAGAGCAAATAACACCACCGAACTTAAAATTCCCACTATTGCTATTACAATGAGCATTTCAATTAAAGTAAAGGCTTTTTTTTTATAATTAAACATCTTCAGTTTGTACTATTATTTACACAAAAAATTATTAAAATTATTATTTGAAGTTTGAACAACATTTCCATTACTATCAGCACAGAAATATCCTCCGCTTAAAAGTTGAGAATAAACAAGAAACGAAGAGCTTGCTCCTTTGATGTTTTGTTCCTTATTAAAATCAACACCTTGAGTTTTTATGTCATTTATTGCCTCTTGTGTAGAAGATGCGCTTTTTATGGCATTAATATCATAACTAGAAGTTGTGGGATCATAATACGTTTGCCCAATAGCAACAATTTGTTTTACATCTGAAATAATTCTTGCATCTTTAGCTTTGTTTCTTGAAGGACCAAGCGCCACAAGCACAACAGCAGACAAAAGTCCAATCATTGCTATAACAACCAACATTTCAATTAAAGTAAAACCTTTGTTTTTATTCATATTTTTTTATTATTTATACGACCTTTTTAAAATTATATCAAATTTTAACCTAAAATGCCTGCGACATACTATAAATTGGCAAAAGAATTGAAGCAAAAAGAAAAGCAATAATTACACCAATCACTACCATCAAAACCGGCTGAATAAGTGAAACTAAATTTTCCACTGTGTTTTCAACTTCTCTTGAATAAAAATCATTAATTTTACCTAAAAGCTCCTCCATTCTACCAGTTTGTTCGCCAACACTAATTAATTGGGAAACAAGCGGAGGAAATTCAGGCATTGCAGCAATAACCTGCGACAATAATTTTCCTTTTCTAATCCCCTCTGCAGCTTTATACAAAAGCTCTTGATAAATTGAATTTCCAATTACTCTTGAAGAAATTTCCACCGCCTGAGGAATCGTTAAACCACCCTTAATTAATACCCTCGCCGATTCAGCAAATCGGGAAATATAAAGTTTTTGAAACATTTTTCCTAAAACCGGCATTTTTAAAATAATAACATCTTTTACTATTTTACCTTCTTCGGTTTCAAAATAATCTATTAAAATCAGCAAAATAACCCCAAGAACAATCAAAACAGTCCACCACCAATGAGTCATAAAGGTGCTTACCCCTAAAAGGATTTTAGTAGTAACCGGTAAAGAAACATTAGATTCCTGTAAAATTGGCAAAATTTGAGGAAAAACCATTGTCATCATAATAATAACCACAACGATAAAAAGCACAATAATAAGAATCGGATAAGTAAGGGCATTTTTTATTTTTGAAAGTAAAACTGTTTGTTTTTCCAAATAATCAGCTAAAAAACCTAAAACTTCGCTTAAACGTCCAGTGACCTCTGCCGATTTAACCATATTAATATAAAATTCTGAAAAAACTCCGGGGTGACGAGAAAGCGCTTGCGAAAGAGAAAACCCAGCATCAATATCAGCCGCCACCTCATAAATTGTTTCCTTTAAGACCGGTTTAGTGGTTTGTTTATATAAGTTAGCCAAACTATCTGAAAGAGGCACTTGAGAAGAAAGTAGGGTTGAAAATTGCCTTGTAAAAATCATCAAGTCAGAAACCTTTACCCTTCTAAAAAACTCCGAAATTCTGTTCAAAAACGTGTTTTCAACAATAGGTTCTAAACTTAAAATAAAAAGGCCGTGGCTTAAAAGAATAGCCGTTGCCGCTTCTTTAGAAGCAGCTTCTACATTACCTACTTGTAATTCACCTTCTTTTGTTCTTGCTTTGTAACTAAATTTCATTTTTATTTATTTTAACACATTAAGTGCGTTCCAATAAAATTCTTAACTCTCCAGCATTTAAAGAATATGACTCTGCTTGTTCCAAAGAAATTTCTTTTTTCTTAATAAGATTAACAAGGGATCTATTTAGCGAAATCATTCCTTCCTGAATGCTCGTTTCAATAACCAAATCTATTTGATATATTTTTCTTTCCCGAATTAAGTTACGAATAGCAGGATTAACAATCATAATTTCCGTCGCTGGAATTCTTCCTCCCCCAATTCGAGGAACTAATCTTTCTGAAACTATAGCCACCAAAGTAGATGCTAACTGCGAAACAATTTGCCCTTGCTGATTGGGAGGAAAACTATCAATGATTCTATCAATTGTTTGCGAAGCAGAATTTGTATGCAGTGTAGAAAAAACCAAATGACCAGTTTCAGCCGCTGTCATTGCAGTTGCTATTGTTTCAGCGTCTCTCATTTCCCCAATCATAATAACATCCGGATCCTGACGTAAAACAGCTTTTAAGGCGGCATTAAAAGAAATTGCATCCGATCCAACTTCTCTTTGCGAAATAATACATCTGTCCTGAGAAAAAATATATTCAATTGGATCTTCAATAGTAATAATATGATCATTGCGCTTGTGATTAATTTCATCCAAAAGAGCAGCTAAGGTGGTGGATTTTCCGTGCCCAGCGGGTCCTACTACCAAAACAAAACCTTGATTTAATTTTGTAAAATCATGCAAAATTGGTGGCAAATTCAATTCTTCTATTGTTCTAATTCTAGCGGGAATTAAACGCAAAGCCGCTGCCATAAAACCTCTTTGGAAGAAAACATTTACTCTAAATCTCACTTTATCTTCATAGTTATAAGAAAAATCTAATTGTTTTCTATCCAAAAAAACAGCCTTCTGTTCTTCGGTTAAAAGTTCATTAATTAAATTTTCCGCATCTTCTTTTGTTAATATTGGCTCCTCGGCAATCGGAATTAAAACACTATCCACTCTAATAGTTGGACGGCGTCCAACCGCTAAATGCAAATCTGACGCATTTTGTTTAGCGGTTATTAAAAGTAAATTATTTAATCTTTCTTTATAATTTTGTGTAACTGCCATTAAATTAAATTATATATCAAAAAGAAATTAAACAAAAGAAAAATTATTCACTTGTTTCCCGAATAACTTCTTCTAAGGAAACTTCTCCATTTAATGCTTTAATAATTCCATCTTGTCTCATATTAATCATTCCTTGTCTTTTGGCTTCAGCAATTAAAGAATTTTCTGTAAAGCCGCGACTAATAATTTCTGAAAGTTCTCTGGTCATTTTAAAAATTTCAAAAATTGCAATTCGTCCAATCGTTCCTTTTCCATTACAAATCTCACAATTGGGATTGGGTTCAGCATACCAAGAAGTATAAGGCTTCTTAAAGTTAAGAGTTTGTTTTACTGAATCAGGTAAATTATTTAAATTTTCTTCAACTAAATCACTTTCATCTTTTTCCAATTTCTTTTCTTTTTTGCACTTTGGACAAAGCTTACCTACTAATCTTTGGGCTAACATTAAATTTAAAGACGGAGCAAGCAAAAATGGCGGTACTCCTAAATCAATCAAACGGGGTATAACACCTAAAGAATTATTAGTGTGAAGTGTAGAAAACATTAAGTGTCCAGTAAGAGCGGCATTTACAGCCAAATTAGCAGTTTCTGAATCTCGAATTTCACCTACCATAATAACATCCGGATCCTGACGTAAAATTTGTCTTAATCCTGAAGAAAAATCATATCCAATTTCCGGCTTTACTTGTGACTGGTTAATTCCATCCATAAAATATTCAACCGGGTCTTCCAAGGTTACAATATTGACACTTTCTGAATTAATCTTTTGAATCATAGCATACAAGGTTGTAGTTTTACCGGAGCCGGTAGGCCCGGTTATTAAAATCATTCCATATGGCGCGGAAATGCCTTCTTCTATAATCTTGCGATTATACTCACTTAAACCAAGTTCCTGCAAACCTTTAAGCCCAACTGTAGGATCTAATACTCTTAAAACAACTTTTTCGCCGGAAGGTGTAGGAAATGTTGCTACACGAAAATCAATATCTCTTCCTGAAATAACAGCCCTTAATCTTCCATCTTGAGGAATTCTTGTTTCATCTAGCTTAAGACGCGCTAAAACTTTTACTCTTGAAACCACAGGTTGAGCCAATGCAATTGGCAAAGATGCTACTTCTTCCAAATCCCCATCCACCCTAAAGCGAATTCTTAATCTTAAACGTTGAGGTTCAATATGAATATCTGAAGCTTTTCTTTCAACTGCTTCTCTTAAAGTGGCGGAAACAATTTTAATTATTGGGGCATCTTCCCCAGTTCTTTCTTCATCCAAAGAAACCAAAAGCGAATCCGCTTTTTCAATTTTTCCAATTTCACTTAAAGCAGCTTCTATTTCACTTTTATAAGGCGCATATTTTCTCCACACCAAAGAAAGATCAGAAGGAGAAATTAAATAAACACCTAATCCCACTCCTTCTTTTTTAGCAATAAATTTTAAAGCTTCTTGAGCTTGTAAATCATCAGGGTGGAGCATCCCCACAACCAACATTTCTCCTTTTTTTTCTATAGGTACAACACCGTAGGTCCTTGAAGTCTCTTTTGGAATAAGCGATAAAAGGTGATTGTCAATTAAAGAAACATCAACTTTTTTATAAGGAACTCCTAAAAGTTCACTTTTAATTTTAGCTACCGCTATTTCATCCACTAACCTGTTTTGATAAATTAAGTCCTCTGCCCTTTGCCCTCTTAATTTTGCATCTCTTTCTAAACGCCTTGCTACATCTTCAGAAAGTAGTTTTTTTTCAACTAATTTTTGAATTAATTCTTCATCTTTCATCAATTAATATTATAACATCAAAAATATTTTTTAAAAATTAAAACGGGAGAAAAGGATTTGGTCTACCAGCCTGCGGAACAACTAATTGGTTAGTGTAAGTTGTACTAAAGTATTTTTTTAAAGCATTCATAACAGGAGTTGGGTCTACCTGAATTTGAGATAAAGAATTTAATGTTTTTAAATTTCCCGGTAAAACAGTTTCAACTATCTCCGGTTTTTTAAAAAAAACAAAATAAACTAAAGCAAAAATTAAAATAACAAAAACAATTGTTACAATTAAGTTAATCCAGTTAATTGGCTTTTTTTCTTGATCAACAATAATTGCCATACTTTTATTGGGTTTGATAATAAGTTTCGACTTCTAAATTTAAAGAAAAAATTGGTTCATTTCCCGTTGCGCCGGGCACTTTTTGAATTCGGAAATTAGAAACATTAATCACCCGCACATTTGTTTCCAAAAAATTTAAAAACTGTTTTAACGCATCATAACTGCCAATTAAACTTAGGGTTACATTAATTGTTCCCATTTCTTTTAACAACAGTTGATCTGATTTTTTAACCGGTTTATTTACTTTAATATCCAAACTTTGAACACTTGCTTGGCTATTTTGAGAAATTGCATACCATTGATTTAAAGCTTCTGTGATATTAGCTCCTATAGGCATAGAAAGCGAAAGTGTTTTTTGAAGATCAGCTGCATTATTAAATTGACTAATAACTTTAGAAACCTGATTAATAGCATTCTTTTGGGTTAAATAAGTATTATTTTTGGAAGCAACTGCGCTTCTTAATTTTCCAACATTTTCTATTTCCGGACGGATAAGATTTGTGTAAACTACTACAGCGGCAATTAAGAAAAATGCTGCTAATAATATACTTAATGCTCTTTTAGTTGATGCTTTCATAATTTTATAATGGTTTTGATAAATAATCTTTCTTTAAAACTATATCAATAGAAAAAGAAGTATTTCCATTTGGATTAAAATTCATATTTGTTAAAGTTGCGCTTTCTACTTCCGGCGCCTTTTCAAATTGCATTATTTGGCCGGCTAAAACCTGCAACGAACCAGCTTGTCCATTAACTGTCACTTTTCTGCTCAAAGCGGCAAATGAAGCATCACTGTAAAAAACTTGAGGAAGTGTATTTTTTTCCAAAAAATGAAAAACATTAAAAGTAAATAAATGATTATTTAAAACATCTTGCAAATTAACAACTTGAGAATAAATAGTAATAAATTTTTGTTGATCTTCTTTGCTAACAGCATTTGATAACTGGCTTATTTTTTCATCTAATGAATTTGCCTCGCTTTCCAAATAATTTTCATATCCAATTTTTAATCCAAAGTAAACAAAAAGCAAAAAAGCGAAAAGCAAAATCGAAAAAAGAAACAATCGCCAAGGAGTTCCTAACGAAGAAGGCGCGTTTGCAAACACTTCATTTAAGTTTCTCTTTTCACTAATGTTTTGTTCGTTTTCCATAAAGTTTAATTAACTAAAATATTTTTCTGCTAACCCTATTGCTAATGCTAATTCATTATTTAAATTTCTAACAATTGGCTCTAACGACAAATTATACCCCACTTTTCTAAAAACATTCGGCTTTGCTTCTAAAAGTCCGGTTTGCTGTGCAAAATACTTACTTATTCCTATGAGATTTGCTCCTCCGCCAACAACCATTATCCTCTCTATTATTTTACCATATCTTCTTTTATAAACATCAGCTGTATGACTAACTTCTTGTATTATAACATCTAAAAACGGTAAAGTTAAGCCAGCAAGCTCTATATCATTGTTTACATCTGCTGTGCCTTTTTTCCTTTTTAAAGATTCGGCTCTTAAAGAGCTAATTCCCAAACTTCTTGCAATTGTTTGTGTCAAATGAATTCCGCTATAACTTGTCCCTCCAGTATAGGCTAAATTACCATCTTTAACGATAAAAATTTCTGTTTCTTCTGCTCCAATATCAACAATTAAAGTATCTTTATCTGTTTTATCAATTAAACTTCTTACTAACGCAAGTCCGTCAAATTCCAAAAAAATTAACCTTAATCCAGCATCTTTAAAAATTTTTTTATAAGCTTCCACTAATTTTTTTGAAATACCCATAACTAAAATATGCAAATACTTTTGATTTGAAGATAAATTAAATTCATCTACTTTAATCCAATCAATTAAAGCTTCGGTAGGTTGTAATGGAATATATTGAGGAGCTTGAAACATAACAGCTTTTCCAATTTCTACCTCACTCATCAAAGGCATATCTAAAACTGTAGAAAAAGAAGCAAAAGCAGGAATAGAAGCAATTGCCAAATTAGATTTTGGTTTTATTTCATTTAGCAAAATTTTCAAGTGCTTGCTTGTAGCCACTTCATCAATTGGCAAAGAACTGGTTTGGAGGGCTTTGTTGGGATGATTTAAATATTCTTTAGTTTCTAAAATTCCATAATTATTTAAAATTAATTTCCCTTTTGCTTCAGTAAGTTCTGCAATTTTTATTGAGGATGTTCCAATATCAACACCTAAAATGGAACGTCCTTTAAAAAAATTAAAGACATCCAAAAAAAATTCTGATAGTTGATTGCCAATTTTCATAAACTTTATAATAATTTTAACATAAATTATGAAAATAAAAGAATACCTTAATTATTTTTTAGAAATTATTTTCCCACCACTTTGCAGCGGCTGTAAAAAAATTTTAAAAGAAGAAGATAAAAATTTTTTTCTTTGTAAAAACTGCTTTGAAAAATTAAAAATTAATCTTCATTTTTTCTGTCCGATTTGCAAAAACCGGATTCCTTTTTTAAAAATACTTTGCCACCGAAATGTTCATTTTACTTTAGGAGCGCCATTTGATTTTGATAATAAAGTAATTCAAAACATTATTTACAACTTAAAATATCATCACAATAAAAACGGCGCTATTGTTTTGGGATTTTCTATTGTTGAATATCTTTTAACAATCATTCAAACAGATAATTTTATCCCTAAAAAATTTTTCTTAATTCCTGTTCCTCTTTACCCCTCAAAAGAAAGAAAAAGAGGTTACAATCAGGCGCTTTTAATTGCAAGACAAATAAAATTTTGGAAAGACAAATTAGATATTAATAAAAAATTACCGGAGATGGAAATTACTAATGACTTAATTATAAAAATAAAAAATAATCAATCACAAACCTTACAAAAAACCACAGAAGAAAGAAAAGCAAATGTAAAAGGAGTTTTTCAAATCCAGTTTCCTGAAAGAATTAAAAATCAAAATTTTATAATAGTAGATGATGTTTTCACTTCCGGAGCAACAACTCAGGAAATTGTTAAACTACTTAAAAACTATGGCGCCGCAAAACTAATTGTTCTTACCGGAGCCAAAGCTTAATCTAATCAATTTTTAAAATTTTAACCTTGTTTTGATTATTTCCAACCGAAAAACTTACTTCATCACTTTCTTCCTTTCCTAAAATAGCACAAGCAAGCGGAGATTGCATAGAAATAGTGTGATTTTGTAAATTGCCGCCATAGGGAACAATTTCATAAGTATCTTCCCTACCGCTTCCAAAAAAATGAATTTTTACTTTTGATCCTATTTTTACCACTTTCTTAGCAGAATTTTCTGCTTGTTTTTTATTGTCTTGCTTACTACTTAAAGTTGAATGCATATATATTAAATATATTAAAATAAAAAAAACCGAAGGGCTATCCTTCGGTTTTCAACGACCTTTAAGGTTTCGATACATAAAATAAAAGCAAAATCCATATTATGCTTGCATTATATCAAATAGATATCTAAAAGTCAAGTTTTGTATAAAATTATTCAATAAATAAATGCTTTTTAGAGTTAATTTTAATTTACCACAATGTAAAAATTAAATTATTAGTCGCTTATTTAAAGCTTCTTATGTTATAATAATCCAAATGATAACTGTTGTTACAATTGGATCTATCACAAGAGATGTTTTTTTAGATGCCTCCAACCTACCTTTAGCCAAAGTTTCCGATTTTCCTCTTAAAAAAGGAATTTTACTTCCTTTTGGAGAAAAAGTAGAAATTAAAAAAATTTACTTTACTTTGGGTGGAAATTCTGCAAACGCTGCCGTAACTTTTGCTCGTCAAGGTTTAAAAACGGCTTGTGTTGGAAATATTGGAAACGATGTAGGAGGAAATGAAATTATTAAAAAATTAAAAAAAGAAAAAATAGAAACAAATTTTATTACTAAAAGCAAAAAACTGCCAACAGCTTATTCAGTTTTACTCTTAAACAATGGGGAAAGAACAATTTTAAACTATCATGGAGCTTCAGATGAATTTTGCTTCCCGCAGAATAAAACAAAACAATTAATTGCGGACTGGTGGTATTTGTCTTTAGCCGGAAATTCTTACAAATTTTTTAAACAATTTGTTTCCTTTGCTTCTAAAAACAAAATTGCTCTTGCCTTTAACCCCAGCGGTTATCATCTTCAAATGGACAAAGAAGGAATTTTAAAATCTTTAAAATTAATTAATTTTTTAGTTTTAAATCAGGAAGAGGCGGCAACTTTAACTAACTCCCAACCCTATGAAATAAAAACAATTTTTCAAAAATTAAATAACTTAACACCAAACATTTTTGCAATCACGAGCGGAAAAGGCGGGGTTATTGTTTCCGACAAAAAATTTATTTATCAAGCCGCAACTTTTCCAGAAAAAAAACTTATTGATCGCACAGGAGCCGGAGATGCTTTTGGTTCAGGTTTTGTAGCGGCTTTAATAAAAATGAAATTTAATTTTAAAAACATTAAAAATATTAAACCTCAGAATATTAAAGAAGCAATAAGGGTAGCTTCGGCAAATGCTACCTCTGTGGTTGAACACTTAGGCGCTACAGAAGGGATTTTAAAAACCAGAGAATTAAAGAACAAAAGATTTAAAAATTTAAAAATTAAAATCACCAAAATTAAAAATTAAATTTAAAATTTTTTATTCTTTATTCTTAATTCTTTTGTTATAAGTTAGTCTTCAACTATTATTTTTCCTCTTAATTACCCTCTTAACAGCCAATTTTATATCCTTCACGCTTAAATGATATTTTTTTAATAACTCTAAAGGCGCGCCAGATTCACCAAAACTATCATTTATTCCCACAAATTCAATTGGCACGGGATAATTTTTTGCCAAAAGTTCAGAAACTACTCCTCCCAATCCTCCAGCAATTTGATGTTCTTCCACTGTTACAATTGCTTTTGTTTTGCCAGCTAAATTTAAAATTGTTTTTTCATCAATTGGTTTAATGGAAGGACTATTTAAAACCACAACATTAATTTTTTCTTTCGCTAATTCTTTTGCTGCTAAAAGCGCATTTGCTACCAATGAGCCACAAGCAATAATTGTTGCTTGAGGTTTGGTTGATTGCCAAAAAATTTCTGCTTTTCCGGGAATAAATGGCGTTTCTTCTTGAGTAATCACTGGTGTTTTTTCTCTTGTAAAACGTAAATAAACCGGCCCATCAATTGAAGCTGCGGCAACCGTAGCTTTTTTAGCCTCAATCGCATCACAAGGCACAAATACTTTCATATTTGGCATCACCCTCATAATAGCAATGTCTTCTGTTGCCTGATGAGTAGCTCCATCCGGACCAGTTAAAAGCCCCGCATGATGTCCTGCAATTTTTACATTAGAATTATTATAAGCAATTGTTGTTCGAATTTGTTCGTAATTTCTTCCTGGAGAAAATGTAGCATAAGAAGTCATAAAAGGAATTTTACCGGAAATTCCAAGACCAGCAGCAATACCTGCCATATTTTGTTCGGCAACCCCAACTTCAATTAATCTTTCCGGATATTTTTTCCCAAACTCTTCTACTCTTGTTGATTCTTCTAAATCAGCAGTTAAAACAACAACATTTTTATTTTTTTCTCCTAAAATTAAAAGCCCCTCTCCAAATCCATCGCGAATTGGTTTTTGTTCTACATTATTATCAAAAATTTTTGGATTTAATTTTAATTTTGGATTTAACATCTTTTATTTATTCATACTCCGACTGAATTCTTTTTCCTAAAGTGCGAAGTTCAGCTAAAGCTTTTTTGGCTTCTTCTTTATTTGGCGCCTTGCCATGCCACTTAAAATCGCGTTCCGCAAAACTCACACCTTTTCCCGGAATGGTATGAGCAACAATTAAAGTTGGTTTTTCAAAAATAGCTTTGGCTTCTAAAACAGCATCTAAAATTTGTTCCATATTATGTCCATCAATTTCCAACACGTGCCAATTAAACGCTTCATATTTTTCAACCAGCGGTTCAAGCGGCATTACATCTTCAGTAAAACCATCAATTTGAATGTTATTTCTATCTAAAACCGCTGTTAAATTACTTAATTTATTTTTTCCTGCAAACATTACTGCTTCCCAAATATTTCCCTCATCTTGTTCTCCGTCTGACATTAAACAATACACTCTATACTTTTTATTGTCCATTTTAGCGGCTAAGGCCATTCCAATTGCTTGTGAAAGACCTGAACCTAAAGGACCAGACGTTGTTTCTACTCCCGGTAATGATCCCCGATGAGGATGCCCCTGAAGCCGTGAATTTATTTTTCTTAAAGTTAAAAGTTCTTCCAAAGGAAAATATCCGGCGTAAGCTAAAGTTGCATAAAGCACCGGGCAAATGTGACCGTTTGAAAGCACCAATCTATCCCTTTCTGGCCAAGATGGTTCTTGCGGACGATGATTTAAAATCTGAAAATAAAAAGCGGTAAAAATATCAGCCATTCCTAAAGAACCGGCTAAATGACCAGAGCCGGCTTCCAAAAGCATTTCAACAACTTTTTCCCGAATGCGATTTGCAGTTAGTTCTAAATACTTTAACCTTTCTTCTGAAATTGAAGCCATTATTTTTATTTTACAAAAAATTTTAAAAACTAACAAATAAAAACTAATAACTTATAAAATAACTAACAACAAGGAGACTTAAAACAATTTTTTAAAATTAGAAATTACTAATTATTTTCTTCTTTTAAAATTTTTTGCTCTTTTATCCAATTAAGTAAAAGTTCCACGTCTTTTTTTCTATTTTCCGATTTTAAAACTCCTATAAATATATGTCTTTCATTTCCCTGATTGTCAAAAAATCTCCATACAGTTCCAAGCGATTGTAAAGCTTGGTTACTTTGTCCATTCTTAACTCCTATTAGGTCTTTGTTACCAACAAACTCATTAAAATTTTCAATATTTAAAAATTCCCCCTTGCCAAAAATTGTACTTTTGTTGCCTATTGTAATATCAAAAATAAATCTTCTCTTATCTAAAATATATTTAAATAATTTAGCAACATCTTCTAAGGTAGAAACATTTTCATCACTTACCCCTGATGAATCAGTAAATATAGTATTTTGCATTCCAAGTGATTGCGCTTTTTTATTCATTTGAAAAACAAAAAATTTTTCGCCTAAGAAAGAAGCTAAAGCCTTTGCCGAACCATTTGAAGATTCTAAAAACAAAGGATACAAAAGATCAAAAGCGCTATAGTATTTTCCTACTTTTAAAGGATAAGGCTGAACATCATTACTTAACATTGCTGCTGTAATTTGAATAGTTTTATCCAAATAAATAAGTTCGCTTGCTACCACTGCTGTCATTAGTTTAGTAAGAGAAGCAATTGGATATTGAGTATCAGAATTTTTATCTAAAATAACTTCTCCAGTATCTAAATCGGCAATTAATGCGCTTTCAGCAGATAAATCTATATTTAAAACTGAATTTTCTCCAATTGTTAACGGCTCCAAATTTTTTAACTGAGTATTGTGATCTAAAACCAAAACCGGCATCTTATTTTGCGCGAACTGAAAAACTTGTCTAGCGTCTTCAGTTGAAAGTCTAATACATCCGCCTGAATCAGATTTTGGAACCAGCGTACCATCCGAGTAATAAGGCCAACCATGAATAAAAAAGTTTCCGTAAAATTGCATACTGTAAGGCATCCAAACTTTCCCAATAGAGGAAAACAAATTTAACGATTTTCCTAAAATTGAATAATAACCCGTTGGCGTTTCCCACCAACTTCCCTTTCTCCCTTTAGCTAAAATTGGAAAAGTTTTAACCGGAGTGCCACTGGCATACAAAGTTAAAACCATTTTTTCTAAATTTGCTTCAATAAAACTTTCCCTATTGGCAATTAAATTATTTTTTACCACATCAAAATTTAAAAGATTTATATTTTCTATATTTTCAGCAACTAAAAAAGAATTTTTAGGTTCAATAACTTGAATAACTTTTTTAAAAATTGGAATTTTTAAGTCAGCAATTTCGCTTTCTAATTTGTTTTTATCCTGCCAAAGATAAAAGAAAGCAACCAAAAAAACCAAAAAAACAAAAACAAAAACCCCCAGTAAAAACCAATCTTTTTTATCCATCTTTTAAAAATTAAAAACCTGTCTCAATTACCATTTTTAAATGTTTAACTAAAGTTGAAACATAACCCGCTTCATTATCATACCAAGATAAAACTTTCACTAAATCGCCGTCCACCACTTTTGTAAAATTTAAATCAACAATTGCGCCATAAGGTTCACCTAAAATATCAGAAGAAACAATTAAATCTTCTGTCACTTTTAAAATTCCTTTCCATCTTGGAGACTCGGCTGCCTTTTTAAAAATTTCATTAATTTCCTCAACTGATGTTTTTCTTTTTGCCAAAAAAGTAATGTCAGCAATTGAACCGGATGGCACCGGCACACGCATTGCAATCCCATCAAACTTGCCAGCTAAACCCTGAATTGCTCTTGTCACTGCAATTGCCGCTCCTGTCGTGGAAGGAACAATGTTTTGCGCTGCCGCTCTTCCCCTTCTAAAATCACTACCCCTTACCGGCCCATCAACAATTGACTGAGTAGCAGTGTAACCATGCACGGTGTTTAAAATTGCTTTTTGGATTCCTGGGTTTTCAGACATAATTTGAATTACCGGAGAAGCCGCGTTGGTAGTGCAAGAACCATTAGATGTAATTAAAACTTCTTTTGCGTCATTTTCATTAATGCCAATTAAAACCGTTTTCCCTAAACTTCCGTCAGCATCTTTTGCAGGAGCAGTAATAATCACTTTTTTTGCTCCGGCTTCCAAATGAACCTTTGCTTTTTCATATTCTTCAAAAACACCCGTAGATTCAATCACAACATCAACGTTTAAATCTTTCCACGGCAATTCTTTTGGGTCTTTAATTTGAAAAAAATTAATTTCTTTTCCAGCCACCAAGAGCTTTCCATTATTTACTTTTACTTCTTCTTCATAGCGACCATAAACAGTGTCATACTTTAAAAGATATGCTAAATTTTTTACATCTCCTAAATCATTAATAGCAACGACCTCAATTTCTTTTTCTTTTAAAATTTGCTTAAAAAATAATCTTCCTATTCTTCCAAAACCATTAATTGCAATTTTAGCCATTTTTTAAATTTTTTTTATAGCGACTTTGATTAATATAATTATAAAATCATACCAAACTTTTCACAAATAAACATAAAACTAAACTTTCAATTACTACAAATCTTGTGAAACTTGCGCTTGAGGCACAATAAATCTCATATAAACATCATCCCCAACTTTAGCATGTAAAAGTTCAACCCTTCCTGCCCTTAATTCTAAAACTTTATCCACTAAAGTGGGAGGATAATAAATTTTTAAATTTGAATCATTTTCATCTTTTTGGGGCGGCATCATATTTTCTTCAAAACCTACAATTTTGTTTTTGGAAATCCAAATTAAATCAATTGGAATTAGCATTCCTTTCATCCAAAAACCATAATTCCCTTCTTTTGAAAAAACAAAAAGCATTCCTTCATTAATGCCAATATCTTTTCTTCCTGCTAATCCTTTTTCCAAAGAAGCTTGATCTTTTACAACCTCAGCAACAATATACTGATCATTAATTTTTACCTGAGCCTTTTTTTGAATGCTATTAATTTTATCAATATAGGGAATTAAAACTAAACTTGCTCCAACCGCAAACCCAATAATAAAAATTAAAAATTTAAAATACCAAGGCATTTTATTTATTATAACGCAAATAAAATCCAACTACACCAAATGCAACCGAAACATTTAAAGATTCTTTTTTGCCAAGCATTGGAATTTCTAAAACAAAATCCGAAAAATTTAAAATTTTTGGCGGTATACCATTTTTTTCATTGCCTAAAATTAATGCAATTTTTGAAAATTTTTTAGGATAAAATTGATAATAAAAAATGGATTTTGGTGATTGTTCTAAAGCTAAAATTTTATATCCATTGGATTTTAATTTTTTTAACACATTTAAAGTTGAATAACTATACTCCCATTTTAAATTTTTTTCAGCGCCAAGCGCTACTTTGGAAATTTCTCTTCTATATTTTCCCCATACATCAACCGGCTTAGGTGTAATACCACAAAGATAAAGACCAGAGGCAGAAAGCGCATCAGCTGTTCTAAAAATAGAACCAACATTATACATACTTCTAATATTATGCAAAACAACCGCAAACTCCTTCATACTTATATTTTAATTTACAAGAAATAAATAACAACCACTAAGCGCTAACTATAACAAAAATTACATAATGTTTTTAAGTAAAATTTACAAATTCAATGATAAATCAATTAATTGATCAATGTCTTTTACTTTTTTAATTTTATTTTTAATACGCTTTACAGAATTTTTAAATTCCGGATAACCTTCAATTTTTTTCTTAACATTAATCACATCTTTTAATGGCGGTAGAGCAAACAAAATCTCATTTACAATTTCAGAAATACGCCATAATTTCTCTTCATTTAATTTTTGATTTAAATTTTTTCTCTTTTTCATAACATAGTCATAAAAAATAAAATGCAGTAATTCGTGGGCAGTTACATAAACCGGACCCATTTTGTGTTTGTAGAAAACTTGAAAGGTTTTGTTTTCTAAAAAACGAGGATTACAATCAAAGATAGATACATAACCTATATATTTTCCCTTCGGCCAAGGATGATTTTTAAAAATTTTTGAAGTGGTTTCAAAGAATTTTATCTCGTTTAATCTCCATTGCTTTTCAAAATCATCGGTGGTTTTCTCTAACTCCTCTTTATTTTTTTTATAAAAATTATCAATATAATCAAAAATTAATTTTTTAATCTTGGGGTGCGTATTTAATATACCAGAGGCAAAATTAATTCCTCCGTAATTCAAACCAAGAAACTCTATTGCCATTTTCTTATCAAGTTCTTGATTTAAATAAAATCGTACTTGAGGATAATTCATCGTACAGCCAAATTTTACCACAAAACCCAAACTTTCTAAACCATTCGTACTGGTTCATATGATATTATCCACCTTAGTTATTAAAAAACACAAAGAGAAAAATCTTCTTTAAAATTAATAACCCCAAGGAGCGGCGATAAATTTAGAGTCATAATTTTTATAACCCTATAAAAAACTATTATCATAACTACGTTTTAATTATTTTTTGTGATAAATTCATTGCATAACTTTATTTAATTTTTCAAAATTATCACGAAAAAAAATTATATTTTCTTCTAATTCGATTTCTAATATTCTATTGTTATTCTTCATTGAAAAACTATCATAACATTCGCTCAAAGCATAAAACATTAATTCCATCTATGGAATCAATAATCGGAGGTCTATATCTTGTTCGGATATATTCTTAATTTTATTGCTGCTTTCTATTGCCATTTATTTTATTTGCCATTTTTGCGGCAAGAGACCGTTAGACAACAAATATGGTTTATGATTTTTGATAAAATTATTAATTTATTTTTAAAACTTTTTGTTTTATAAAACTTCTTTATATAACCGCCTAATTTTTTATCTTTTTTATTAATAACATCTACTGTTTCTCTTGATTGTATTAAAAAATCTCCTTTTGTTTTTAAGAATAGCTCAATAATATCTTTCATTAAAAAATAGCTATTTAATTCAAAGGCTACATAATTATTATTTGTGAAATCTCTTTGAACCTCACCCCAAAAATCATCTATCGAGTATTTATGCATTAAAATCTCACTGTTTTTATATTTAGTTTTCAATTGTAGATTATTTTTGGCAATCCATTGAATTTTTTCTAAATCATTATTTTTTGAAAGAGAATTTTACCATGCGCTAACATATGCGAAGTGATTCTCCTTACATTATTTTTTTCTTCTTTGAGATAATCTTTTGCTTCCTTTATTGTATTGAAAATAATATCAACTCGTATTTTATTATTCACAAAATTCTCACGCGAAAATTTACCTTTTTTATCCAGTAAAATATAAATATCAATATCAGAATAATTATCGAATTTGTTTCTCGCAACAGATCCAAATAGTAAAATACCCAAGACATTTTTATCCTGTTTATATTTCTTGACCACATCTCTACAAATTTTTTTGAATCAATTTCTCCATAAAAATAAAAATGGGGCTAAGGTAAGTATATCACTTTTCCTTAGTCACACGAAGTTTATAATTACGAAATTCTTCTTTTAACATACTGTAAACAAACAAATCTTTCCATCTTTTCTTTTCTAGGAGAGCTTTTCTTAGTTTCCCCTCGTATATAAAATTTAGCTTTTCAAGTAATTTAATTGAGGCAATATTTGCCGCTAAAACTTTTGCAAAAACACGATTAAGTCGCAATTTATTAAATCCAAAACCAAGAATTAAGATTATACTTTCGCTTCCGAAACCTTGTCTCCAGTAATTTTTTCCTAACCAATATTCAAGCTCTGCTTTTTTGTTTTTCCAATCTATATCAACCAGACCGACGACGCCGATTATTTCTTTTTTATTAGGCAACTCAATACCCAATCTGTAACTTTTCCTTCTTTGAATATCATATTTTGCTTTTTTAATATACTGCTCTGCCTTATTTAAAGAGTAGGGATACGAGATATCAATATATTTAACTACTATGGGATCATTTATATTTTTAAAAAGTGAAGTACTGTCAAAACTTTTTAATTCTCGGAGAATAACTTTTTTACCAATAAGCTTTACCATATTTTATGACTTGATATTCTTCCTAAAAACAAAACCAAATAAATGAAAACCAATTTTTTGGTGAAATTTTTTGGACTTTTTATTATCTTTATGTATTACTGTTTGCAGTATCTTGATTTTCTTGGCGTGCCCGTATTTAATAACTTCTTCAATAAGTCTCTTTCCGATACCTTGTTTTTGATAGTTGGGATCAACTACCAGATAAGGAAGATGGGCAACTATTTTATGTAAAACTTCTACTAAAACAAATCCCACAATTCTTTTTTTATATTGAGCAACAAATACTGCCTTTGAGGAATTTGGAAATAAAGCTGGTTTGATTCTATATTTCAAAATTAATTTTGTCTGACCATTAACATCTTCAACTTTCTCAACGCCCATAAGATATTTTATAAGTCGTCGTAAGGACAATAAATCAGAATTTTTCGCCCGACGAATCACAATGTTTGACATTGCATCTAAAGGTTTCATTAAATAAATTGTAAATCAAGTAAAATAAAAAATAAAAGCGTGGTTTTTACCGCCATCGCACTTAACTTCATAACATAAATTTGTTTTAACAAAGTTATATAGTAAAATAATTATACCTACTCTAAAAAATATGAAAAAGAGTTTTCCAAAAGTGGTTATTGTTTATAATAAAATGCTTGATCCCATATTTATTTTTTATTCACAAAACAGTGAACATGGAAAAAGACTTAAATGGGACCTTTGGACACCTCCAGATGAAAAAGAAATTAAAAGACGCATCCGCCAGTATCGAAAAGCTTGGCTTCCTTTTGAAAAACCATTTTTTGATATGATGGAGAAACTAACAAACACTCCGTGTGTAAATAAAATAATTGATGTGCACATCGTAAGTGGAAGTCCCCGTCAAATAGGATCCCCAATAATCATCAAAAGCGGATTTTCAAAAGATGAATTTGTTATAACTCTTGTTCACGAATTAATTCATTACTACATTAACATTCATCATCTACCAGCAAGTTTTAAAAACAATAAAAACACTAATAATACACATCTTACCAGGAAACATATTGTAGTGTTTTCAATTTTAAAATATTTTTTTAATGATGTTATACGCCAACCACAACTTACCTCACAAGCAAAAGAAATGTCAAAAAAACATGAAACAAATGAATATCTTCGCGCATGGGAATATGCAGAAAAAAATTATTTAAAAGTAATAAAAACATTTAGTAAAATACTAAAAAGAAATAAAATTTTCTAAAATGAAATTGGATTTTAATAATAACAGTTAACAAATAACCTCTATAACGATTAATTTATTCTTATAATGGAAGGAAATAAAAAACCCGAAGTTTAAAACTTCGGGTGAAATAAAAAGGAACTAACTACTTCACCAAAATCATTTTCTTCGTCTCAATGAATTTAGGAGTTTCGAGACGATAGAAATAGATGCCACTGGATAACTTAGAAGCATCAAATGTCACAGCGTACTTGCCTGGAGATTTTTCTTCATCTACCAAAACCGCAACTTCCTGACCGAGAGCATTATAAACTGTTAATTTCACAAAGCTTCTCTCGGGCAAAGAAAACTCAATCGTTGTAGTCGGGTTGAATGGATTGGGGTAGTTTTGCTTTAAATCAAAACCAGATGGAAGTTGTTGGTTTTCTGAATTTTCAACTTTTGTGACAACATCAAGTGTTAAGATATAGAGGTAGCCATTGGCATTAATCAGGATTCGATTGGAATCAAGCTGGACAATGGCTCCAATCATATATCCTTTCCATTCTGGCATAAACAGCTGCCAGGTTTGTCCATAATCAGGAGACCAAATAAGGCCACCATAGCCAGTATTGCTGGCACCGCCCCAAAACAATCCTAGGTTATCTGAGGCTAAAAGACCGCCGCCATAACTAACAAAATAGATATCGAGGTAATAGTAAGGCAATATCTTCTCCCAATTCACACCATTGTCTGTTGACCTATAGAGTCCATCTCTGCGTGTAAATCCATAGATTGTTCCATTATTATTGAGTTGGGAATAGGAAACAATGTCGAGATCACGAATCCCATATCTTTTAGGAGAATTTTGTGAATACACCCAATGCAATCCTCCATCAGTGGAACGAAAAATACCTATTGTTGAATCAGACAAACCAGTAACATAGGTAAGAATTGTTCCGTTTTTGGTGAGAAACATTGACACTGGAGAATTTTTACCAAAAACAGTGCTGTCGGCTACTTTTGTCCAGGTATTTCCATTATCAGTACTCTTATACATCTTATACTGTCCGCTGCATAATACTGATCCATCAGGTAGGGCAAGAAGGGTAGCACCAAAATTTCCATGTGCATCAATTCCTTTCCAACTATTACCAAAATCAGTAGAAACATAAACATCTGGTGAGCCGAAATTTCCTACCATTACAGTACCATTTGTAGTAATGCAAATATCCATTGGTGAACCTAATCCAACCTGCAACGGCAACAACCTCCAATTTCTTCCACCATCAGTTGAGCGAACTACTCCTCCATTTAAGCCTGTTATTCCAAAAAAATAATTTCCGTATCTTACAATCTTCCAGATATACTGTCTTTGAGATGCATCACTGGGCCAAACTTTTTCCACTGATATACTGGAAATTTTCTGTTGGCCCAAACTAACACTCCAAGAAAGGAGTGTTAGTATTATCATTAAAAATAATCTTTTCATAACTATCACTCCTTTCTTTTTTTCTTTTATTTTATTTTTAAAGAACTATTAACTTATTATAATTATACAGTACAAAGTAAATAAATGTCAATAGTTGTGTTATATTGATTATTTCTTTAAAATTCCACGGACAATGACTTCGTAAGTGGTGCCGGAAGAAAGACCAGTGACAGTATAGGAAAAAGGAGTACTTGTCATTTTGGTATAAGGCTCGTTGATATTTGGATCTATATTATTACTTGACAAACTAGCTCCTATAAACCAACAATGTCTTCTATCAGGATTATCAGTATCATCGTCATTCGGGCAATTATTCTCCTTTGAAGCTGGAGTTGATGTATTAAACACTTTAATTTCTACACCTCCAGGATAATCCTGCGGATTGATCCATTTTACCTCAATAGATGTTGGAGAAATTGATTTGAGACTTGTAATTTGAGGAGCTTTTGGTGTTTTTTGCGAAATAAGATTAGTATTAACGCAATACAATCCATTTTGAGGATCATTGATGTGGTTTGGATCGCAAAACGACATTTGACCTAAAATACTCACAG
>Ga0207433_10005671_pt1 | contig 22114 bp, 21 predicted proteins | sample YelNatPaOPGAMG01_FD_187559 | JGI IMG/M metagenome (GOLD analysis project Ga0207433, IMG submission 187559) | Hot spring thermophilic microbial communities from Obsidian Pool, Yellowstone National Park, USA - OP-RAMG-01 (SPAdes) (version 3) | ecosystem: Environmental > Aquatic > Thermal springs... | reverse complement strand
AACATGGGGCAACCACGCCGGGGGCGACCCCGGACGCCGTGCGCGTACGGGCAACCCCCGTGGTTGCCCCGAATGGGGCGACCACGAATGGGGCGACCACGAATGGGGCGACCACGAATGGGGCGACCACGAATGGGGCGACCACGAATGGGGCGACCACAAGGGTCGCCCCTACGGACGGGGCGACGACGGGTGGGGCGGTGCCCGTCGGGGCAACCGCCGGCGTTGCGCCGACCGTGGGGGATATCGTCGGCGCGTTCAAATCGATCACCACCGTCGGGTACATACGGGGGGTCAAACAATTCGGTTGGCCGCCGTTCGCCGGCCGCCTGTGGCAACGGAATTATTACGAACACATCATCCGCGACGAACGGGAATGGCACCGCATCCGCCGGTATATCGCGGCAAACCCAACCCGCTGGCCTCGGGATCGGGAAAACCCCCGACGCGCCGGGAAAGGTTCGCGGGATATGGATGGCATCAAACGGCAAACGAAAGGGGCGTAACGATGCAGGAAATCCCCGATTTGATCGACAACGTCCAACACCGGCTGGCCGATGTGCTGCGGGGTGTCCTGGCCCAGGGGCAGACCCCCCGGCTGGATGTGGTCACCGCCTTCTTCAACCTCCGGGGGCTGGAGATCCTGTCCCCCGAGGTGCACGATCTGGCCGGCCTGCGCCTCCTCCTGGGCCAGGAGGAGGAACAACGCTTCCTCCTGGGAGAACGGCTGCTGGCCGAACTGGAAGACGCCGCCGCCCGGGGGGAGACCACCGCCCAGGAAATCGGCCGCTGGCGGGATTTCCTGGGCCGGCCGTCGGTAGAGGTCCGCCGCTACCAGAAGGGGTTCGTCCACGGCAAGGCCTATATCCTCCACGGCGTCCCCGCCCTGGGGAAGATGGGAATCGTGGGCTCTTCCAACCTGACCGGGGCCGGCTTCACCACCAACCTGGAACTCAACGCCGTCCTCAAACAGGCCTCCGCCGTAGGCGAACTCCAGGCCTGGTTCGATGGCCTCTGGGGGGATGCGGAGGATTACAAGGCCGACCTCCTGGACCTCCTGGAACGCTTCACCCACACCTATACCCCCTATGAAATCTACATCAAGGTCCTCTACGAAGCGCTACGCGACCGACTGGACCAGGACCTGGGCGAAAGGGAGGAAAAACCGTCGCCCATCGTGCTGGCCGACTTCCAGCACGACGGCTACCTGGCGGCGAAGGAAATCCTGGAAAACTACGGCGGCGTCCTGATCGCCGATTCGGTCGGCCTGGGCAAGACCTACCTGGCCCTCCGGCTGCTGGACGACTATGCCTACCGGGAACGGCAGACGGCGCTCCTGGTCTGTCCGGCGGCGATCGGGGATACCGTCTGGCGACCGCTCCTGCGGAACCTGGCCATCCCCTGCGAAGTCGTCTCCATGGAACGAGTCAGCCAGCGGGACTTTCCGGTGGAGGAATACGCCCATCGTTTCCGCATCATCGTGGTCGACGAGAGCCACAACTTCCGCAATCCGGAGACCAACCGCTGGCCCAACCTGTTCCACACGATCGCCCAGGGCGACCCCGACAAAAAGGTCATCCTGCTCACCGCCACCCCGGTCAATAACACCATCTTTGACCTGTATCACCAGTTGCGCCTCATCGCCCGGGACAACCCGCGCCTGCTCCTGGCCGCCGGCATCCCGGACCTGGAGGGGTATTTCCGCCAGGCCGAGGAGAGGAAGGACGCCCTCTACGAGGTGCTGGAGGCGCTGGCCGTCCGCCGGAGCCGGCAGTTCATCCGCCAGAATTACCCGGAAGCGGAAATCGACGGGCAGAAGATTCGCTTCCCCGAACGGACCCTCCACACCGTCCGCTACAGCCTGCAGGAAACCTATGGGGAGAACCTTTACCACGAAATCGCCGGGGCCATCGAAAACCTGCTGCTGGCCCCTTACCAGGTGGACGTCTACCGGCGGGAAGTCATCGAGGCCCGAAAGCAGCAGGCCGGGTGGTTTCCCGAGTCCCCCGAAGAAGAGGGCGCAGGCGCAGTCCGCCGTCTTCAGGAGGCCCTGGGCTGGTCGCCGGAGCAGGCCCGTGAATTCCTGATGACCATCGGCCGCCAGACGGCGCTGGCCCACATTATGCGGGTGCTGTACCTGAAGCGCCTGGAATCCTCCGTGGAGGCGTTGCGCATCTCGCTCCAGCGCCTCGCCCGCTTTCTGGAACTGTTCCTGGAGGCCATGCAAAAGGGCCGGCTCCTGAGTGCCCAGGACTATCGGCGCTTCCTGCAGATGGAAAACTCGGACGAAGCCGGACCGGAAGAGGGGATGGACCTGGAGGACTTTTTAGATTCTCTCCCCGAACTGCCGGCCGGGCAATATGCCCTGGACGACCTCCGCACCGCCGTGGAAGCCGACCTCAACGCCCTGGGAAACATTCTGGGCCGGCTGGAACAGTCCCGTCCCGACAACAAGTTGGAGACCCTGAAGAGCCTCCTCGCTTCCCCAGAACTGCAGGGGCGCAAGGTCGTGGTATTCTCCTATTTCAAGGACACCGCCCGCTACCTCTACCGGCAGTTGAGAAACGACCCGGAACTGGCCCACCGCCGTATGGCCATCGTGGACAGTGAGATCGATCCCAAGGAACGCACCGATCGGATTCGGCGCTTTGCGCCCAGGAGCAACGACGGGCCGGCCCTGCCGCCGGAGGAGGAGATCGACCTGCTCATCAGCACCGATGTGCTCTCCGAAGGGCAGAACCTCCAGGATGCGGCCATCCTGATCAACTATGACCTGCACTGGAATCCGGTGCGCATGGTGCAGCGGGTGGGGAGGCTGGACCGCCTTGGCTCGCCCCACGAGGTGATTCACATCCACAACTTTTTCCCCGAGGAAGAGTTGGAGGGACTCCTCGGCCTGCTGAGGCGGCTGCGAGAGAAACTGGAGGCGATCAACCGCACGGTCGGCCTGGACGCCTCCATCCTGGGGGAAGCCCCCAACCCCATGGTCTTTAACATCCTGCGCCGCCTGCAAAGCGAGGATGAAACAACCCTGCAAGATCTGGAAGCCGAAAACGAATTGACGGTGGGAGAGTTCCTGAAACAGGACCTCCTGCGTTTTCTGAAGGAAGTGGGGGAGGAGAAGTTGAAGCGCATCCCCCTGGGGGTGGGGACAGCCCGGGAAAGGAAGGAGTCTCCTCGGGGATTCTTTGCCGCCTTCCGCAATCCAAAGACCGGCCAGCACCACTGGCTGTTTGAAGACCAGGAGCATGGGCGTACCGTGGAACGCCGCCTGGAAGCCATCGGCCATATCCGGTGCGAGCCTTCCGAACCTGCCGCTCCTCTGCCGGAAGGTTTTGACCCGCGCCCGCTCCTGGAAAAACTCCGTAAGCAACTCTGGAACCGTATTCGGGTTGCCGAAATGGCGCCGGGGCACCTTCCTTCCCCGCAGCGACAGATCGTGACCCGGCTCCATTCCCTGCCCCCTTCGCTGGAGAGAAACCGCCTGCTCCAGTATTTCGAGACACGTCCGCTGGCCGGGCCGGACCTCAAGGAACTCCGCCGCCTCTGGCGAGAACGTTCCTCGCTGCCCGAGGGAAAGTGGATGGAACGCCTTACGGAATTTGCCGCAAGCCATCCCCACCCGCCCCCGGCGGCCCCTCAGGCCACGGGCCACCTTGCGCCGGAAGGGGAAAAAGACCTGGAATGCATCGCCTGGATGCTCCTGATATGACCGCCTTCCTGGAGCGCATGGCCGCCCTCCTGGGCGAAGAGTACCCGGCCTTCCGGGCCGCCCTGGAGGAGCCGGCCCGGCCGGCCCTGCGGGTCAACCCGCTCAAGACGACGCGGGCGGAAGTGCTGGCCCGGCTTGGACTGACGGACGTTCCTGTGCCCTGGTGTCCCGAAGCCGTCCTCCTGCCGCCGGGCCTGCACCTGGGCCGGCATCCCCTCCACGCGGCCGGCCTCTTCTACCTCCAGGAGCCGGGGGCCACCGCCGCCGTGCCGGCGCTCGACCCGCAGCCGGGCGAACGGATCCTCGACCTCTGCGCCGCCCCCGGCGGCAAGGCCACCCACATCGCTTCCTGCCTGCGGGGAAAAGGCCTCCTCTGGGCCAACGAGGTGGAGGCGCGGCGGGCGCGCGTCCTCCTGGAAAACCTGGAACGCTGGGGGGCCGGCAACATCGTCCTCAGCGCCGAACATCCGGAGCGTCTGGCGGAGCGCCTGCCGGGCTTTTTCGACCGGGTGCTGGTGGACGCGCCCTGCTCCGGGGAGGCCCTGTTTCGGCGCGAACCGGAGAGCGTGCGGGAGTGGAGTCCGGCGGCGGTGCAGGGCTGCGCCCGCCGGCAGGGCCGCCTGCTGGACTCGGCGGCGAGACTCGTGCGCCCCGGCGGCGTGCTCCTGTACGTGACCTGCACCTTCTCCCCGGAGGAAAACGAGGGGGTGATCGGGGCCTTTCTGGAGGCGCACCCCGACTATGCCCTGGAGGAGATCGCCCCCTTCCCGGGCTTTTCCCCCGGCCGGCCGGAATGGGCCGGGGACTTTTCCCCCCAGGTGCGGGAAAGCCTCCGTCGGGCCGTGCGCCTTTGGCCGCACCGCGCTCCGGCGGAGGGGCACTTCCTGGCCCGGCTGCGGCGGGAGGGAGGACCTGCGCCGCAGCCGCCCTCGTGGCGGTGGCCGGCCCTTTCCCCGGCGGCCCGGCGGGCCCTTGGGGCGTTCTGGCAGGAAGCGCTTCCGGGCGCGCCGCTGCCGGAGGCCCTGGCGCTCTGGGGGGAACAGGTGCTGGCCGTGCCGGACGATCTGCCCGACCCCTCCGGCCTGCGCCTGCTGCGGGTCGGGCGGCTGCTGGGGAGCGTCCGGCAGGGGCGGTTCGTCCCCTCCCATGCCCTGGCCATGGGGCTGAAGTTGGACCAGGCCGCCCGACGGCTGGATTTCGCCCCCGAGGCTCCGGAGGTGGCCGCCTTCCTGCGGGGGGAAACGCTCCGAAGCCCGGGGCCGGCCGGCTGGCTCCTGGTCGGCGTGGCCGGCCACCCCCTGGGCTGGGGGAAGCGGGTGGGGACGGTGGTCAAGAACCATCGCCCGCGTGGGCCGTCGGCGTGAGAGGCTACCGCGGCCCCCCAACCTTCAGCCACGAAAGGGGCGCTCCTCTACACCCCACATTCCGCACCTAACTGGAGTCCAGATAGCATTATTGGGGCCGAGGAGACGAAGGATTTGGCGATGTACCGGTTTGAGATCAACACCTGCGGTTGAACCCCTTCCGGGGTGTTAAGGTCAATCCCTTCGTGCGGCGCATCGTCGGACGCTGGGTGGGCTTTCCGCCGGTTGGGCCGGAAGCATCGTACACCACCCCCGGCCGGCCGTCAACAGCGATGCAGGGGGCCGCGGCCATATCCAGGTCGCCCGGCAAGGGAGGGGCTGAAGGGTGGCACCTGCAGAGCCGAGGTGCTTCGGGCCTACCCTGCACAGCCCCGGCGAGCCATCCGTGCCATCGTAGAAGGACCTGGATATGGCCGGCTTTGGGGCACTTGACATGGTTGCTCTTTATGCTATAATTGTGATTGAAGGAATTCAACGCGGGTCCTATGATAGGACTGGATGTCGTAAAAGTCAACTTTAGGGAGGATTGTGCAGAATCCATAGAATCCTCCTAAGAAGAGGCAAAAACGGAGTCCGTATAATCGGTAGTTAGCCCGCTCTAGCCACAATTCCAGCACGAGGAAAGGATGATGACAATGATGAACGCAGAAGACATTGTGACCAAGTTAAGAGAATTGAGACCTATAATCGCCACTCGTTACAAGGCAAGGGAAATCGGGCTCTTCGGTTCTTTTGTTCGTGGGGAACAAACTGCAACCAGTGATATTGACGTCTTGGCGGAGTTTGATGAGGGAGCAGACCTGTTTGATTTGATAGGACTGACATTGTACCTGGAAGAAATGCTCCAGCACCACGTGGACGTTGTTCCTAAACGCGCTATTCGGGCAGAGTTGCAAGAAACAATTCTCCGCGAGGTCATTGCTGTATGAGAGACTATACCCTCTACCTGAAAGACATCTTGGCAGCGATAGACAGCATTGAAAGATTCACCGCAGGAATGGATTTGGATGCATTTCAGGCGGATGACAAGACCACGAGTGCTGTGATGAGAAAACTTGAAGTCATCGGCGAAGCCGTGAAACAGATACCTGATGAAATATGCCAGAGGCATGCCCAAGTTCCGTGGCGGGAAATGGCAGGGATGAGAGACAAGTTGATTCATTTCTATTTTGGTGTAGATTACCGTTTGGTTTGGAGAGCAATCAAGGAGCGGCTTCCTCAGGTCAAAAGGGAGATTCAGGAAATTCTGCAAGAAGCGGGCTAACATCTCGCTCCAGCCGACGCCGCTGCGCGGCGCAGGTGAAGCGCAGGCCGTTGGGGGGCTTGCTACCAAGCAGGAGAAAGGGCTAAAATATCAACATGACCAAAGTCTATCTCGATTTATGCGCTATCCAACGTCCGCTTGACACACCTAATCAAGTTCGTGTCGTATTAGAAGCGGAGGCTGTTCTTGGCATTCTTTCCCTGTGTGATGCTGGGCAGATTGAGCTGATTTCATCAGAAGCGTTGGTCTATGAGACCGAGCAGAATCCTTTACTCATTCGTCGAGAGCATAGTTACTCTGTGCTAGCCAAGGCCAAGACGATGGTTAATGTAACCGCGAGCGTCAAAGAGAGAGCATCTCAATTCTTGCAACATGGTGTCAAGCCTCTTGACGCAGTTCATTTGGCTTTAGCGGAGGCCAGTAAGGCTGATTACTTCTGCACGTGTGACGACCAATTGGTTCGCAAAGCAAGACGCATCAGGGATTTACAAGTGAAAGTGATTTCACCGCTTGATTTGATACAGGAGATTGAGAAATGATTACCGAAGTGAAGCCATTGGCAGAGATCAACCAGCAGGCAATTCACCTGCTCTATCAAGAGTTAGGTGTCATCAATGCTGTTCGTTTTCTGAAGCAGTTTACGGTTGGTTTTGGTGATTACACCAAAGAGCGAGAAGTTTTGTTTGGTAGCAAGACGTTAGACCAGATTGTGAATGAGATCGAGCAGATGCGAAAACCAGCATAAAGCCCGCCCAACAAGCGCATAAGCCGACCCGCTTCGCTCGGTCGCTTCGCTCGCTCCGCGCGGCGGCTGATGCGCGGGCCGTTCGCACCGAGCGACCATAAGATGTCATGGAGCCATGTACCCCGAAAATCAGCGGACGATGGGTTTTGCGCCGATTTGACAGGCCGGCCGGTCGGGGGTATAATCCAAGTGTGGGCCGCTAGCTCAATTGGTAGAGCAGTTGACTCTTAATCAACGGGTTCGAGGTTCGAGTCCTCGGCGGCTCATTTCTATTGGTCGCGCCACCTCCCTGCGCGGGCGGGTTGGCGTGTTTTTCTTGTGGCCGCCTTCGGTCCGGCCCGGACTCCCGGTGTGGAGGAACGCTTGTCCAGCCGTCCACTGCGCCCCGACGCCGCCGGCCTCTTCTGGGCGCTGACCGCCGCCACCCTGGGGGGCACCGTCGGCGTCGCCGACAAATGGCTGCTCCTCCACAACGCCGGCCCCTTGCCCCTTTCGGCGTTGCGGGCCACCGCCGCGACGGCCGTCCTCGCCTCGATCTTTCTCCTTTTCCACCGGCCGACCCTGCGCCTGGACCGGAAGGACCTGCCCTTCTTCGCCCTCTACGGCCTGGTGGGTGTGGCCGGCATGTACCTCCTCTATATCCTGGCCGTCATGGAGGCCGGCGCCGCCCTGTCCACCGCCCTGTTCTACACCTACCCGACGATGGCCACCCTGCTGGCCGCCCTCTTCCTGAAGGAGCGGCTGACCTGGCGCAAGGCCATCCCCCTGCCGGTGACCTTCCTCGGCTGCGTCCTGGCGGCCGGGCTGGGGGGCGGGGAAGGGTTGGTGTGGCGGCCGGCCGGCATCGCCTTCGCCCTGCTCTCCGCCGCCGCCTTCGCCCTCTATCCCCTCTTCGCCCGTCGAGCCCTGGCCAGATATTCCCACTGGACAACGCTTTTCTACTCCCTCTTCTTCGGCGCCCTCTGGCTCGACCTGCTGTGGGGAACGCTCTGCCCTTTCCTGCCGGCCGACGGCCGGTTCTGTGGAAACCTCCCGCCTCTGGGCAGGGAAAACATCCCCTTCTGGGCCGGCCTCCTCTACCTGGCCCTCTTCGCCACAGCAGGGTTGTACCTGGCCGACCTCCAGGCCATCCGCCGCCTGGAGGTGCGCCAGGTCGGCCTGATCGGCACCCTGGAACCCCTCATCGCCGGCCTTCTGGCCTGGGTTCTGTTCGGAGAATCCCTGACTCCCGGGCAATGGCTCGGCGCCGGCCTGATCGTCTCCGGCGTCGTCTGGATGCGGTTCCAGGAGGGGGAATAGACCCATTCCTGCTGCCGGATATGGGCCGTCGTATCGCGTCGTCCGGGCGAAGCGGCTATTTCCCTTCCCTGTCGACCTGGTGGACCGATGACCCGTCCTCCTCTTCCAGTTCCTGGAGCCAGCCGTTCTCCAACCCGGCCGCCTCAAAGGCGGCGATGGCGGCATCGTACTCCTCCCAGGTCAGTTTGCGCCCGAGCAGGGGGTGCCCCAGGGCCCGATGGGCCGGGAAGTACTGGGACAGCAGGCTCACGTGCACCGTAGGGGAAAGTTCGCGGGCGATCCAGGAAAGCACCTGGGGGGTCCCGGCCACCCCTCCCGGAAGGACCAGATGGCGGATGATCAGACCCCGGATGGCGATTCCCTCCTCATCCACCTGGAGTTCACCCACCTGGCGGTACATCTCCTTCAGGGCGGCCCGGTTGGCCTCGACATAGTGCAGGAAGCCGGAGAATTCCCGCGCCGCCTGGTCGTCGGCGTATTTGGCGTCGGGCAGGTAGATGTCCACCACGCCGTCCAGGAGGCGGAGCGTTTCCACTTCCTCATAGCCGCTGGAGTTGTACACCAGGGGAAGGGCCAGCCCCTGACGAGCAGCCCGGACCAGGGCGTTCAAAATCTGCGGAACAAAGTGGGTGGGGGTTACCAGGTTCAGGTTATGGCAGCCCCGGTCCTGAAGTTCCAGCATCATGTCGGCCAGTTCGTCCTCATCCACCGGCCGGCCCACCCCCAGTTGGCTGATGGGATAGTTCTGGCAGAAACGGCAACGTCCGCTGCAGCCGCTGAAAAAGATCGTCCCGGAGCCGCGCCGGCCGCTGATCGGAGGTTCCTCCCAGGGGTGGACGTTCCAACTGGCCACGACCGCCTGTCTTCCCGCCCGGCAGTAGCCTCGTTCGCCGGCCAGGCGATCGACCTCGCAGCGGCGGGGGCAGAGCCGGCAGGAGGACAAACGGGCCAGGGCCTCCTCCGCCCGACGCTCCAGTTCCCCGCTTTCCAGGAGGCGAAGGTAAGAGGGCGCCATGGCGAATTCTCCACCGTACAGCAGGTCACTCCCGGCCGGGGACGTTCAGGACCCAGACGTGCTTCTCCTCAAACGGCTCGCCCAGCACCCGGACGGTCAGGGTGATGGCGTCGGGGCTGATCGGGCGGGGGACCGTACAGGTGCCTTCCACCCGTTCTCCGGGCCGGGCCACCAGGACGGGCGGCCGGGAGAGGCCCTCCTCCACCAGGTAAGCATTGAGGATATTATCGTTGATGGCGATGTTCCGGCTGTTCAGGGGCAGGCGCACCGAACGATGCCCCCGATTCTCCAGCGCCCAGGTCAAAGTGATGCGGTCGCTGGAGAAAGCCACCCAGCGCAGGGTGACCACCACTTCCCCATCGGCAAAGGCGCTGTTCCGGGCGATGGCCTGTTCCACCTGGGCCGTTTGCGGTGTCGGGGTGGGGAAAGGACGGGGCTCCGGGGTGGGGGGAAAGGCCAGGGTCGCCGTAGGCGAAGGCGCGGGCCCGCCTGGGGAGGAGAAGAGGCCGGAGGCCAGGCCGGTCAATGCCAGGAGAAGGAGGGCCAGGACCAGCAGCCCGTTCCGAAGGAGGTGAAAGGACGGCCGGGCCTGGGGAAGGGCTGCGGTCCGGCCCTGGAGTTCGGCCAACGTCGCCGGTTCGGCCGGCGCCGGCTCGCCGACCAGGAGGTTCACATCCCGCCACGGTTCGCAACGCAGCAGGCGCGGAATGGCCAGGAGTTCCTCCTCGGTCAGGTCGATCTCGGAACTGACGGTGGTGACCAGGTAAGTGGGGAGTTCGTCCAGGCCCTTCAGGTCCACCTTCCAGTCCAACACGACCTCCGATTCGGGATGGATGAAAGGAGCGATGACCACCAGCCGTTTGCAGGTGCGAAAGTCCACCTCGGCGGCCCGGTGCTCGGAGAGAAAGTCGGTGCGGTGCTGATTGAGAAAGTTGCTCAGCCGGTAGAAATAGGAGATGACCTGGTTATAGGGGTTGCGCCGGCCGGGGTTGATGATATGGACCTCGCCGTTGGCGTCGATGACCTGCCACTTCCCGTTGACCCCGCCGACAACCCGGCCGTCGCAGTGTTTCAGTTCGATGACAAAGCCGCCGTTGCGCTTGAAGATGGCCAGGTCCACCGCCTGACCGCCGACGGTGAAGTTGGCCAGGATGAGGAAAAGTTCATCCAGGCGGGCCAGTTCCCGGGCCAGAGCCACGATGGCTTCCCGCTCCTGGGCGTGTTCGGGGATTTCACCTACCCAGACCTGGACGGCCAACCCGAATCCTCCGCCAACCCGGCCAGATACCGTTCGCCGGCCTCGAGAAAGCGCTCTGCCTGCTTCTGCATTCGTTCCACGTCTTCCCGCCGAAAAACAGGCAGGCTTTCATCATCGCTCACTTGCCGCTTCTCGAAGGCTTCCCGCAACATAGTCCCCGTTGTAGTTTCGCCAGAGCCTGCCGGAGACTCAACGGCACTTTGGCCATCTTTTCACCTCGGTCGGCTCACCTTTCCTTGAACCATCCTCGCCCGACCTTGCCGTCATTTCCGGCCTCGGCTTTTTCCCCTTCAGCCGGGCCTCCACCGGGTCTTCTTCCACCAGGGCTCGAAGTTCGAAAAGCCGGTCGCGCAGAAGCGCCGCCTTCTCGAACTCCAGTTTGCGCGCCGCCTCGCGCATCTGCCGTTCCAGTTCCTGCATGAGCCGGCGGGCCTCGTCCCGGGGGATGGCCGGCGGGCCGTAGGGCACCCGCTCCTCCGCCACCCGGCGCACCCGGTCGGTCAGGTCGCGCACCTCTTTGACAATGCTCTGAGGAACGATCCCGTGGGCCTGGTTGTAGGCCAGTTGAATCTGCCGCCGGCGGTTCGTCTCGGCGATGGCCGCCGCCATGGAGGGCGTTACGGTGTCGGCGTACATGAGGACCGTCCCCTCCACATGCCGCGCTGCCCGGCCGATGGTCTGGATGAGCGAAGTGGTAGAGCGCAGGAAGCCCTCTTTATCGGCGTCCAGGATGGCCACCAGGGAAACCTCCGGCAGGTCCAGCCCCTCCCGGAGGAGGTTGATGCCGACGACCACATCATAGACCCCCAGCCGCAGGTCGCGGAGGATCTCCACCCGCTCGATCGTTTCGATCTCCGAGTGCAGGTAATGGGTCTTGATCCCCATCTCGCGCAGGTAATCGGCCAGGTCCTCGGCCATCCGTTTGGTCAGCGTCGTCACCAGGGCGCGTTGTCCCCGGGCCACCCGCCGGCCGATCTCCTGGAGGAGGTCGTCGATCTGCCCGCGCGTCGGCCGCACCTCCACCTGGGGGTCCACCAGCCCGGTCGGGCGGATGATCTGCTCCACCACCTGCTCGGAGTGTTCCAGTTCATAGGGGCCGGGCGTGGCCGAGAAAAAGATCACCTGGCGAATGCGCTCCTCAAACTCCTCAAAGGTCAGGGGGCGGTTGTCCAGGGCCGAGGGCAGGCGAAAGCCGTACTCGACCAGCGTTTCCTTGCGGGAACGGTCGCCGTTGTACATGCCGTGCAACTGGGGCACGGCGATGTGCGATTCGTCGATGAAGAGGAGAAAGTCATCGGGGAAATAATCCAGGAGCGTCCAGGGAGCCTGGCCGGGCCTGCGCATGGAGAGGTGCCGGGAATAGTTCTCGATGCCGGCGCAGTAGCCCGTTTCGCGCATCATCTCCAGGTCGTAGCGGGTGCGTTGCTCCAGCCGCTGGGCTTCCAGAAGTTTGCCCTGTTCCCGCAACTCCTTCAGGCGTTCCTCCAGTTCCTCCTCGATGGAGCGGAGGGCCACCTCCAGTTGTTCCCGGCGGGTGATAAAGTGGCGGGCCGGGAAGATGCGCACTTCCTCCGGTTCGGAAAGAATCTCCCCGGTGAGGGGATCGATCTCGGCCAGGCGCTCCACCTCGTCCCCCCAGAATTCGATGCGGAGGGCGGTGTCGCGGTAGGCGGGGAAGATGTCCACGGTGTCGCCCCGCACGCGGAAGGTGCCCCGGCGAAAGTCCAGGTCGTTGCGGTCGTAGTAGATGGCCGCCAGGTGGCGCAGGAGGCTGTCGCGCCGGCGGACTTCTCCTCGCCGCAACACGACCACATCCCGGCCATACTCCGCCGGGGAACCGATGGAATAGATGCAGGAGACGCTGGCGACGATGATCACGTCCCGGCGGGTGAGGAGGGCCTCGGTGGCGGCCAGGCGGAGTTTTTCGATCTCGGCGTTGATGTCGGCGTCCTTCTCGATGTAGAGGTCCTGGGCCGGCACGTAGGCCTCCGGCTGGTAGTAGTCGTAGTAACTGACAAAGTACTCCACGGCGTTCTTGGGGAAGAACTCCCGGAATTCGCTGTACAACTGGGCGGCCAGGGTCTTGTTCGGGGCCAGTACGAGCGTCGGCCGCTGCACCTGGGCGATCACCTGGGCCATTACGTAGGTTTTGCCCGTCCCGGTGGCGCCGAGCAGGGTCTGCATCCGGTAGCCCCGCCGCAGGCCTTCGACCAGTCTGGCGATGGCCTGGGGCTGGTCGCCGGTGGGCTGGAAATCGGAAACAAGTTCAAAGCGCCCCATGTTTCTTCCCACGGCCGATTTTTCTATGGTCAAACCATTATAGCGCATTTTGGGCCGTTGTGCCAAATTAGGTGTTTCGATGAAACAACGCGGAGTTGACAGGCGATGGGACAGCTGGTATCATATTGAGTGAGCGCTCACTCATTTTTATCTGCGGCCGGAGGAGGACGATGTCGGAAAAACGTCAGCAGCGCAAGGCCGAGCACCGCCGGCGCATCCTGGAGGCGGCGCTGGACCTCTTTGCCCGCCAGGGCTTTCACCGCACCAGCACCCGCCAGATCGCCCGCCGGGCCGGGGTGGCCGAGGGCACCATCTTCAACCATTTCCCCACCAAGAAGGACCTCCTGGTGGCGGCGGCCGGCCAGGCCGTGGACGAGTACCTGGGAGAGGACCTGGAGGCCCTCCCCAAAGCCGGCACGCTGGACGTGCTCCGGGAGACGTTCCGCAGCCGTCTGGAACTGGGCTGGCGCCACGCCGACCGCATCCGCTTCCTGCTGGGCGAACTCCTGATGAACCAGGAGATGCGCCAGGCCTACTTCGAGGCTGTCGTCCTGCGGCTGACCGAGCGGCTCGAAGGCCTCCTGGAGCAGCGCGTGGCCCAGGGATATGTGCGTCCCTGCAACGTGCGCGTCGTCGCCGGCGCCCTGGTCGGCGCCTTCCTGACCTTTTTGCTGGTGGCCCTCCTGGACGAGGAGCGCCGCCTGCTGAGCGACCCACTGGAAGAGATCAGCGACGAACTGGCCCGCCTCTTCCTCTACGGCCTGCAGCCGCAGGCCGCTTGATCGGGTTGAGCCGGGGAGAAACCCGCCGGGATCGGAACCATCGTCTCCGGCAGGAGGAAGCCATGCCCTCACGGATCTGGCCGGTGATGCGCAAAGAGTTCCTGCACATCTGGCGCGACCCGCGCACCCTGGTGATGATCTTGCTTCAGCCGGTGGTCATGCTCCTCCTCTTCGGCTACGCCCTGACCACCGAGATCAAACATACCCCGATGGCCGTGTGGGATCAGGATAACTCGCCGGCCAGCCGGGCCCTGGTACAGCGTTTCTGCCAGTCCCAATACTTCGACCCTGATTACTATGTGAACTCTTACCCGGAGATCGAGAATCTGATGGACGGCGGCCGGGTCAAGGTGGCCCTGGTCATCCCGGCCGGGTACGCCGCCGAAACCCAGCGCGGCCGCTCCGTGCCGGTGCAGTTCTTCATCGACGGCTCCGACCCGACCATCGCCACCCGGGCCTACTCCTACGCCGTCATCATCGCCCAGAGCGAATCGGCCCGCCTGATCGCCGAACGCCTGGGCGGGAAACTCCCGGCGATGGGGCTGGACTTTCGCCCCCGGGTCTGGTACAACCCGGCCATGGACAGCATCCTCTTCAACGTGCCGGGGCTGGTGGCCGTGGTACTGCAATGGCTGACGCTGGCCATGGCTGCCTTCTCCATCGTCGGCGAGCGGGAGCGGGGCACCCTGGAACAACTCGTGGTCACCCCGATTCGGCCCTTTGAGTTGATCCTGGGGAAAATCTCCACCTATGTGGCCGTGGCCCTGGCCGATGTGGGCCTGGCCCTCCTCGTCGCCGTAGGCTGGTTCGGCATGCCGATTCGCGGCAGCCTGCTCCTTCTCATGGGCTGTTCCTTCATCTTCCTGACCTTTTCCCTGGGGGTGGGGCTTTTCATCTCCACCGTTTCCCAGACCATGTACCAGGCCCAGCAGACCTCGGTCTTTATCATGCTCCCCACCCTGCTCCTTTCCGGCTTCCTTTTCCCCATCGAAACGATGCCCCAGGTCATCCAGTTCTTCACCCGTTTCATCCCCCTGACCTACTACCTGCGCATCGTGCGGGGCATCGTCCTCAAGGGGGCAGGGCTGGAGCAAATCTGGCAGGATGTGGTCATCCTGGCCGTCTTCGGCCTTCTGATGACCATCCTGAGCGCCGTCCGGCTGAAGAAGCGCATCGGTTAGCGGGAGGTGAAGAGTGGCTGGTCGGGGAAAGAAGATTCTCCTGGCGCTCGCCGTGCTGGCCCTGCTGGCCGCCGCCTCGGCCCTGGCCTGGCGCTGGCAGAGTCGTTCCCTGGAGGAGCATCCCGAAGAGGCCCTCACCGCTTCGGGAGTCATCGAAGTGGAGGAGGTGGACCTGGCCGCGGAGGTCGGCGGGCGGGTGCTGGAAATTTACGTGGACGAGGGGGATGCTGTTCAGGCCGGCCAGGTGCTCATCCGCCTGGACGGTGCCCTCCTGCAGGCCCAACTGGCCCAGGCGGAGGCGGCGGTGGATGCGGCGCGGGCGGCCCTGCGCCGGGCGGAGGAGGGCGCCACGCCGGAGGAACTGGCCCAGGCGCGGGCCGCCCTGGCCCAGGCCCTGGCCGCCCGCAGCGGAGCCCTGGAACTGTGGCGGGCCGCCCAGGCCGTGGCCCAGGACCCCCAGCAACTCATCGTCCAGTACCACGCCGCCCGGGGGCTCAAGGAGGTCGCCGAGAACGCGGTGATCAGCACTCAGCAGGTCGGCTACACGGCGAAGGAGGATGCCCGCCTCCTCTGGTACAACGCCGCTAATCTGCTGCGCGACGCCCAGGCCAACTACAGCCGTATTTACTGGCGAAACCGGGAACAGGAAAAATCCCGCGAACTTACCCAACTCGAAAAGGATGAGGAGGCCGCCGCCTGGCGTCGGGTGGAGGATGCCGAACGCCTGATGCAGATGGGCGAACTGAACTATAACCTGGCCGTCACCCTGGAGGCCCAGAACAACGCCATCGCCCAGGCCAATCTAGAGACGACCCAGCGCCTCTATGCCGACCTGGGATGGATGGTCGCCGAGCCGCTTTCCATCCAGGCCCAGGTGGCCCAGGCCAAAGCCCAGTACCTCCAGGCCAACGCCGCCGTAGAGGTGGCCCGGGCCGCCCTGGAGCGGGCCGAGGCCGGCGTGGCCCCGGCCGAGGTGGAGGCCCGGAAGGCTCAACTGCGCCAGGCCGAAGCCGCCGCCCAACTCCTGCGCCTGCAACTGGAACGGGCCACCCTGCGCGCCCCCGTGAGCGGCATCGTCCTGGTGCGCTCCATCCACGAGGGCGAACTGGCCGCCCCCGGCCTCCCCCTCCTGACCCTGGGAGACCTGGATACCGTCCGCCTGACCATCTACCTGCCCGAAAACCTCTACGGCCGGGTGCAACTGGGGCAGCAGGTCAAGGTTCGGGTGGATTCTTTCCCGGACCGGGTCTTCCTGGGCGAGGTGGTCTATATCTCCCCCCGGGCCGAGTTCACCCCCAAGGATGTCCAGACGGAGAAGGAGCGCGTCCACCTGGTCTATGCCGTCCGCGTGCGCGTCCCCAACCCGGAGCATCTGCTCAAGCCCGGCATGCCGGCCGACGCGGAGATTCTCTTGGGGAAAGAATGAGGGGGGAAGCAGGGGAGGGGGCTTGTGTCAGGATGCGGCAACCGCCGTTGTTGGTCCAGGCCTATCGTCCAGCGGAAACCCCGCAGGCGGAACGCCATCTTGACAAAAGTCCGCGCTTATGGAAAATATACCCCAGAGGATGGGGGAAAGAAGCCCCATGCTCGGGCGGAGATATCGGGTCATCGTTCTGCAACTTGGGGAGGAAGCGATGAGAACGCTGAGATACCTGGCCATCGTTCTGCTGCTCATCCTATCCTGGGTGGGGGTCGGGGCTCAGGAGACTGCTACCAGCCCGTTTTTGTCCCCGCCGTCGGGACATCCGGAAGCATGGAACGTCTCTGCCATCCCGCAGGAGAGCGCGACGACATCCGAATCCCCCTCTCTCCTCTGGCACTTCGAATGGGTAGAAACGCGGAAAAATTTTTCCCGGATGGGCTCACGTAGCCTGGCATTGGATGCCGATGGCCACCCCCATATCTCCTACGGGGAGGACCACCTCTATTACGCCTGGTATGATGGCATCGCCTGGCATCGGGAGACCCCCGATACCTCCCGCGGAGTGGGTCCCTATACTTCCCTGGTTCTGGACGAAGCCGGCCGGCCGCATATCAGTTACTACGATGAGGTCTATGGCGACCTGAAGTACGCCTATTTCGATGGTACTTCCTGGCTCATCGAGACGGTGGATGCCTCTGGAGATGTGGGCCGTTACACCTCTCTAGCCCTGGACACTTCTGGACGGCCGCACATCAGTTACTACGACCAGACCAACGGCGATCTGAAATATGCCTGCTTCGACGGCTCGTCCTGGCACACCGAAACCGTGGATAGCGCCGGCCTGGTTGGCGAATACACCTCCCTGGCTCTGGATACTTCTGGGCAGCCACATATCAGTTACTACGACCGAACCAACGGCGACCTGAAGTACGCCCGTTTCGACGGCTCGTCCTGGCACACCGAAACCGTGGATAGCGCCGGCTTGGTCGGCGAGTACACTTCTCTGGCCCTGGATGCTTCCGGCCGGCCCCATGTGAGTTACCACGGCAACAGTGCCTTGAAGTACGCCCATTCGGATGGCGTCTCCTGGCAAACCGAAACGGTGGATAGTTCGGGATGGGTGGGCTGGTATACCTCCCTGACCCTGGACGAAGCCGGCCATCCGCACATCAGTTACTTCGACCGGACCAACCTGGACCTGCGATATGCCTACTTCGACGGGACAATCTGGTATACCGGGACAGTGGACGGAACTGGGGAAGCAGGCTTTTGGACCTCCCTGGCCTTGGACGTGTCTGGCCATCCGCATATCTCCTACGGCCTCCTCAACCCCGACTTCCCGTTTGCTTGCAGCACCTTACAGTACGCTCGTTTCGATGGAAGCACCTGGTATATCGAATCGGTGGATAACGCCGGTCGGGTGGGAGAATACGCTTCCCTGGCCCTGGATGCCGCCGGCCGACCGCACCTAAGTTACTACGATGCCATGAACGGCGACCTGAGATACGCTTACCTTGAGGGGCTTTCCTGGCATACGGAAACAGTGGATAGCGTCGGCGATGTGGGCCAGCATACCTCCTTGGCCTTGGACGCTCTCGGCCGGCCCCACGTGAGTTACTACGGCAACTTTACCCTGAAGTACGCCCGCTTCGACGGGACGGTCTGGTATACTGAGACGGTGGATAGCACCAGGTATGCAGGTTACTTCTCCTCTTTGGCCTTGGACACCTCCGGCCGGCCCCATATAAGTTACTACGACCATACCAACGGTGTTCTGAAGTACGCCTACTTCGATGGAGCAACCTGGCACCGCGAAACGGTGGATAACGAAGGAGATGTGGGCCTGTACACCTCCCTGGCCCTGGACGAAGCCGGCCGGCCGCATATCAGTTACTTTGACCAGACCCACGCTGAACTGAGGTATGCCTACTTCGACGGTTCATCCTGGCATAAGGAGACGGTGGATAGCAGTGAACTGGCTGGCTACTTCACCTCCCTGGCCCTGGATGTCACCGGGCGACCGCACATCAGTTACTATGAAGATGCCCATCATGACTTGAAGTACGCCTACCACGATGGAATCTCCTGGCGGATCGAGACGGTAGATAGCGAAGGGGATGTGGGCCTGTATACCTCTCTGGCCCTGGATGCTGTCGGACGACCGCATATCGGTTACTACGATGGAACCGGAACTGGCAGAAGCCTAAAATACGCTTTCTTTGATGGAACATCCTGGCAGATCGAGGTGGTGGATAGCACAGGAGGCCCATGTTCCCTGGCTTTGGACGCCGATGGCCGGCCGCACATCGGTTACTACGATGCCTACCCCGTCTACGACCTGAAATATGCCTGGGGAGAGGGATGCATCCCGGTCGTTGGGGCGAGCATCGCCGGGCCGGGGCAGCTTCCGGTGGGCCGTACCGGTCTTTATACCTCCACCTGTACCCCGCCCACAGCCACCCAGCCCGTGGCTTTCATCTGGGACAACGGCACTCTGGGGGAAAGCGCCGTCTATTCCTGGAGCGTTACCGGTACCTGGACTATCGTCGTGACGGCAACAAACAGGTGCGGACAGGCCGTTGCCTCTTCCCTGGTAGGGGTCTTCTGCCAACCCCTGGAGGAGGTCAGCCTGGCTGGACCAGGAGCGCTTCTGGCCGGCCAGGAAGGCACCTATCTGGCAGATTTTCGGCCGATCACGGCCAGCCTTCCCCTCACCTTTACCTGGGACAGTGGCACCTTGGGGCCGAAGGCGGTCTACTCCTGGCCGGCCACGGGGACGTACACGATCACAGTAACGGGGACAAACGTCTGTGGTGGGGAGGCAGTCGGCCGACTTTCGGTACGAGTGCTTTCCAATTGGCCCCGCTCGATCTACCTGCCGCTGGTGCTCCGGGATTCCTAACCTTGGCGGGTTGAAAAAACCGCCCGATAGAGAGCCAACGTGATCATCCACCAGAAAAACCTGGCCGGCCCCGCCTCCGGGAATTACGGTCGAAATTCGACCTCCCGCAGGTCGAATACCGGCCCGTCCCGACACACCCGGCGGTAGCCCTTGCGGGTGGGCACCACACAGCCCAGGCAGGCCCCCACGCCGCAGGCCATATGCTCCTCCAGCGAGACCTGGGCAAAGCCGGCCGGGAGGTGCATCCGGCCGGCCCGCACCACCGCCGCCACCTCCTCCAGCATCGGCCGGGGGCCGCAGGCCATCACCTGGTCGGCCCAGGGAAGGAGCCCGAGTTCGGGGTCGGCCAGGAGGATGGTGACCGGTCCGGTCCGGCCGGCCGTGCCGTCCTCGGTGGCCAGGTGGAGTTCCACCTGGGGGGGGAGGAGGGCCGTCGGGTACAGGTCCTCCCGGGAGCGTGCCCCCAGGGCCAGGACGACGGCGCAGCCCCGCCTCAATCCCTCCTCGGCCAGCGCCACCAGGGGAGCGATGCCCATCCCCCCGGCCACCAGGAGGAGGTTGCGGGTGTTCCGCTTCAGGGAAAAGCCCTGTCCCAGGGGACCGAGGAGGTCCAGGCGCTCGCCCGGCCGGCGCACCGCCAGCCAGGCCGTCCCCCGGCCCACCACCCGCACCAGGAGTTCCACCTGCCCGGCCTGGCGGATGAGGCGGTGCAGGGCCAGCGGCCGGCGCAGGAGGGGGTCCCAGGAGCCTTCCTCCGCACAGCGCACCAGGGCGAACTGGCCCGGCCGGCCGGTCCGGGCCAGTTTTGGGGCCTCCAGTTTCAGGAGGAATACCCCCGGCATCAGCGGACGGTTCTCCAGGACAACGGCCGTGTGCATAGACATCGCTCAGGCCTCCGGAATCGCGGCCTCTATCCGGCCATCAGGATACCACGAAAAGGGGGGCAGGGCAAATTGACGGGGGGAGGCTTTCCCGATATAATGAGGGCGGGCGGATCCCTTCCGAACCCCCAAAGGAGAAGTGGCCATGACGGAAGAGCAAGAGACGACCGCCGGTATGCTTCCCGCCGGAGAGAGCGCCCTGCCGGCCGAGGTCAGCGCCGAGAGCCTGGAACTGAAGCAGGTCTCGGTGGGGACCGTGCGCGGGCAGAAGGTGCGGTTGGAGAGTTCGGCGGCGCGCACCATCCGGGCGGAGGAAGCCGAACTGGAGTCCGCCGCCGTGTTGCGTCTGGAGGCCGGCGAAGCGGAGGTCGAGGAGGCCGCCATCGGCCTGCTGCGGGCCGAGAAAGCCGAACTGGAGGAGTGTAACCTCGGGCTGGCGGCTGCCCAGGAAGTCACCCTGGAGGAGAGCAACGCCTGGGCCGTCTTCGGCGGGGTGGTGCGGGTGGAGGGGGGACGTTCGCTCCTGGTCGTCGGCCGGCATCTGGACGGAGCGGTGCAGCCGGTGCTGGACCTGCGTGGAGCCGTTGCCCTGGGGCTGGCCGCCGGCCTGAGCGGCGTGCTCCTCCTGCTCCTGCGCCGGTTGCTTCGGAGGAGGTGAGGGATGCACCCCTTCTGGAAAGGCTTCCTGGCCGGCCTCTTCGTCGGGGCGGCGGCGGCCCTGCTCCTTTCGCCGGGGAAGGGGGAGGAGAACCGGGCCCGGCTGCGGCAACGCCTCCAGGAGGCCCGGGAGGCGGCCCGCCAGGCCGCCCGGGAGCGGGAGGAGGCCCTGCGCGCCCGCTACCGCCGCACCATCGGCGCCGGGGAGAAGGAAGAAGGATGACCGGCCCGTCCGGTTCTGGATTCCCCGGCCGGACGAAGTGGACGCGCCTGGCTTTGCCGGCGGCGGCCGGGGCCGGCCTCTTCCTGGCCGGGGCGCTCCTGGGCGCCATCCTGGCCGTCTCCCTCACCCTGTACCGGGCCCGCACCGAACCGGCTCTCCCCACCCCCCTCCCGGCCGGGGTCACCCACGCCCCCACTCCCTCCCCTTCGCCCACCCCTCCGTCCTCTCCCACACCCACGTCCCGTCCGGTCGGCCCGGGCGTGGGCCAGGAGGCGCCGCCCTTTACCCTCCCCGGGCTGGACGGCCGGGAAGTGGCCCTGGCCTCCTACCGGGGCCGGCCGGTGCTCCTGCACTTCTGGGCATCCTGGTGCCCTCCCTGCCGGGAGGAGTGGCCGGTCTGGTCCGCCTTCGCCCTGCGCCCGGCCGCCGGCGAGGTCGCCATCCTGGCCGTGAATGTGGGAGAACCCCCGGAGGTGGTCCGCCACTTTTTGGGCCAGGAAACGCCGCCCTTCCCCGTCCTCCTGGATGCCGACGGGCAGGTGAAGGCTCAGTACCGCGTCCGGGCCCTGCCCATGACCTTTTTCCTGGACGCTGAGGGCGTCGTCCGTCGGGTCGTGCCGGGGCCGATGCGCCTGGAGGCCCTAGAGCGCCTTGTCCGGGACTGAATTCGTGTCTTGGCCCGGGCCGAACGGAGGTGCAATGAGCAGGGGTAAACGTTCGATTTCCAAAGCCCGATCGTATCGGGAAATCGGCGAATTCTGGGATACCCACGACCTTGCCGACTACTGGGAGTGGACCCAGCCGGCCGAGTTTGAACTCGATGTTCGCGCCGAGGTGACGTATTATCCTCTGGAGGTCGGCCTGGCGGAACGAGTCCGTTCCCTGGCCATCCGGCGAGGGGTGTCCCCGGAAACCCTGCTCAACCTGTGGGTGCAGGAAAAACTCCGGGAGGAATCGGCCTGAGGTTTCCGGCCGACCCGTCGCCCTCTTCCCCGGTTTTTCCCAGAATCGCCCGGGCCTGGGCGGCGTCGCGCTCCATCTGGGCGACCAGTTCGGCCGGCCCGGGGAAGGTCTGCTCCGGGCGGAGGCGCTCCACGAATTCGGCCCGCACTTCCCAGCCCAGGAGGT
>Ga0207433_10005668_pt1 | contig 22117 bp, 19 predicted proteins | sample YelNatPaOPGAMG01_FD_187559 | JGI IMG/M metagenome (GOLD analysis project Ga0207433, IMG submission 187559) | Hot spring thermophilic microbial communities from Obsidian Pool, Yellowstone National Park, USA - OP-RAMG-01 (SPAdes) (version 3) | ecosystem: Environmental > Aquatic > Thermal springs... | reverse complement strand
GCCGCCGATGGCATCGGGGTTCGTGTTTTCGTCGGTAACGCGCAGCAGAGTGGTGCCGAAGGTGGGGTCCTGGAACTTGTATCCGGCCGGCCCAAGCTGCGGCGCCGGAGGTTCAGGCCGCACATTCCGGTCGGTGATCGCATTATAGGTGACGGGAGAGTTCGCCGCGAATAGCGGCATGGTGAGCAGCAGAAAAAGGGCTGCGCCTGCTGTCCTTCTCATCGGTCCTGCCTGAGTTGGGATGCGGCGCCTGAGGAACTACTTCGTTCCAGGGGGAACTGACGCCACTGAAACAGACGGTGCGTTTCAGCCCGCTGCGAACTGCCACCACGCACGGACGGCGGGTTACATCGGAGATAAGAGTACTAGAACGAAGACGTAAAGTCGACCCCATCGGATGAGGGGTTTTCTTAGCGCAGATAATGGGGCACCCATCAGACACAAGAGGGGCATGACTAGCCCGGGAGTGGATTGAGCTATAGTACCCGCTCATGTGGGTACCAGACATTATTCGGATGCTATCTCCTTATCCTCAACAGTTTACGGGCGCGACATTTTAGTACTATCTTTCAGCCAGCCGGGATGGGTCCCGGCAGTTAACTGCTGCATCGTTAGGCTCATCGCGGCAGTTGGGGATCTAGCCCAGACCGGTCGAGCAATCGCCGGGACCCCAGATTGTGAAAGTCTTTTAAGGAGCGCAAAAGAGAAACCGGCGCGATAGGATTGAGTTTGTGATTGCAGTAAGGACCGTTGCTCTTCTGATGGCCACGACCTTCGCGTTAGCCGCCGGAGGCGCGCATCAAAAGCCGCGCGCCGTGCGCTCATGGATGCGTTCGATGACCCTGCGCGAAAAGGCGGCGCAGCTCGTTTTCGCGCAGTTTCGCGGCGGGGCGCCGAACGCGAGGTCGAAACAGTACCGCGAGTACCTGTCGCTGGTGCGCGATCTGAAAGTGGGCGGCTTCGCGCTCATCAACCGCTCGGAGCCGTATGCGCTGGCGGCGTTCCTGAATCGCATGCAGCGCGCTTCTAAGATCCCGCTGCTGGTGGCGGGGGATTTCGAGCGTGGGATGTCGATGCGCGTGGAATCTGAGACGCTGTTCCCGCACGCGATGGCGTTGGCCGCGACGGGCGATCCGTCGCTCAGCCGCCTGGAAGGGGAGATCACCGCGCGGCAGGCGCGCGCTCTGGGCGTGCCGTGGATCTTTGCGCCTGTTTCGGACGTCAACAACAACCCCGACAACCCGATCATTAACATCCGGTCCTACGGGGAGGACCCCGAGGTTGTCGCATCGCACGTGCGCGCCTACATCGAAGGCGCACACGCCGACGGGCCGGTGCTCGTTACCGCGAAGCATTTTCCCGGACACGGCGACACGGCAGTTGACAGCCACATGGAACTGCCGGTGCTGGACGTAACCAAGGAGCGGCTGGAGGGCACGGAACTGGCGCCGTTCCGCGCCGCGATTGCAGCAGGTGTGGATGCCGTCATGAGCGCGCACATCGCCCTGCCGGCGCTCGATAAGGACCCGGCGACGCTCTCCCCGGTGATGCTGAACGGGCTTCTGCGCAAAGAACTGGGGTTCAAGGGGCTGATCGTGACCGACGCTCTTAACATGCGCGGCATCACGAACACCTGGCCGGCCGGCGAAGCGGCGGTTCGGGCGCTCGAAGCCGGCGCCGACGTGCTTCTGATACCGGACGATCCCAAACAGGCCGTTGATGCGATAGTCGCGGCGGTGCGCAGCGGCCGCATCTCCCGGGCGCGGCTGGACGAGAGTGTCGCGAGGGTGCTGGCAGCTAAAGTGCGCGTGGGATTGGACCGCAGAAAACTGGCCGACCCCGAAGCGCTCGCGGATGCGCTCGACACCCCGGAAGACATCGAAGCGGCGCAGCAGGCTGCGGACCGTGCGGTGACGCTTGTAAAGAACGACAACGCGCTGGTGCCGTTGCGGGATGCGGCGTCGGCGTGCTTTGTGGTGCTTGCCGAGAGCCGCACCTCCGAGGCTGGGCGCACCTTCGCTGCGGAAGTATTAAAGCGCGCGCCGGCAGCGGCCGTGATCACGCTGGACCCGCAGGCGCCCCAGGCGGAGTTCGATGCAGCGGTGGAGAAGGCCAGGACGTCGACGTCGGTGATTGCGGCGGCGTTCGTTTCGGTGGCTTCGTACCGCGGCAGCGTGTCGCTGGCGGGCGGGTACCCGAGGCTGATGCAGGCGCTCATCGAAACCGGCAAACCGCTTGCGCTGGTCGCCCTCGGCAGCCCGTACCTGGCTCGGAGCTATCCGGGTGTTGCGGCGTACATGGCCACATACAGCAACGTTAAGACCTCGGAAGTGGCGGCGGTGAAAGCACTTTTCGGGGAGATGCCGGTTCAGGGGCGCCTGCCTGTAACCATACCGGGCTTCGCCAAGCGTGGCGACGGCATTCAACTCCCGGCAAAGCCGGCGCGGGAATAAGGTTCGAGTGCCGCGCGTTCTAGACGGCGCGTTGCACCGGCGCGGGGCGCAGGGGGCGCATATGCCAGCCCGGCGGCTGCGGATTGCCGCGCATAATCACACGGACCGCCTCCGCGACCGTACCGCCTTCCTCATCGGGTACGGCGAGCCTGAATGTGACATCCGTTCCGATAGGCTTGTACGCCAGCCTTGCCGAACGCAGCGCCGTGAGGTTCAGTTCGATGGATTCGCTGCGGCCGGCGTCCGTAATCGAAAGCACGGCCGTGCGCGCGGTCGGGATTGGCCGGGCATTCGGATTCCAGGCCAGCACCACGCGGCCGTTCTCGACCGTGGCCGTAAGTCCTAATGTTTGCTGTTCGGGAGAGTGCGCCAGCCTGGTTACGGAACACAGGAGGACCAACGTGGCTGCGAGTGAATAGGAAGCGGCCTTGCGGGCCTGCCCGCGCCCGAGCATAACCGAAGTTAAGAACATTCTGTAACTCTGGTCAATACCCGCCAAATATCTAGGATCATGGTGGTATATGAGGATGAGCTCGCGGCTAGCCCGAGTGAGGTATGCCATCCGGGGGCAGCGAGGTACTTGGCCAGGTCCCTTCGAAAGCACCCGGCGGGGATGTTATCTTAAGGGATGTCCTTCATAGCGAGACGCCCGGAGCCCTCGGAGTATTCCCCGCGGTACGCCGCCTACATGGAACTCGTGCCGGAAAGCGACATTATCGCCGCCCTGTGCACGCAAGCCGATGAAACCGCGGCATTTCTGGCCGGAATCCCATGCGAGATGCACGGCCATCGGTACGCTGAAGGCAAGTGGACCATCCGCGAGGTGGTAGGGCACCTCTCCGACACCGAGCGCATCTTCGGCTTCCGCCTGCTGTGCTTCGCGCGCTGCGACCGGAACCGCGTCTGGCGTGCGGATGAGAACCTCTATGCGGCAAACGGGCAGTTCGACCGCCTGCCGCTGGCGGAACTGGCTGAGGAACTCGCGGCGGCGCGCCGTTCGAATATCGAACTGCTCAAACATTTGCCGGATGCGGCCTGGGACCGGTGCGGCAACGTTTCCGACGTCCCGATCAGCGTCCGTGCGGTGGCATACCTGATGCTGGCGCACGAGCGGCATCACCTCGAGATTCTGCGCAGCAGGTATTTGAAGCCCTAGCCGGACCGTGCGGCAGCCTGGAGGCGCCGGTGCGCCCGGTATAATCGGTAATCTCTCGAAATGCGTTCAGAACTAGCCTGTTTCTCTCCCGAGTGCCGCGCCCGGTACGGCATAGACGAAGTTATCTACACGTGTCCCCGCTGCGGAGCGCTGCTCGAGGTGGTGTACCCGGATTACGCGCCTTCGCCGGCGCTGAAACGCACCTGGCGCGAGCGGAGGATGAACTCCGCGCCGCTGGACGCGAGCGGCGTATGGCGTTACCGGGAGTGCATCCCGTTCCTGGGAGAGAGCGACCGGGTGGTATCGCTGCGCGAAGGCAACACGCCGCTGCTGGACGCGCCGCGGGCTGCGGAGTACGCCGGCCTCGAGCGGCTCGTTTTCAAGCACCAGGGTTTCAATCCCACCGGTTCGTTCAAAGATAACGGGATGACGTGCGGAGCGGCGCAGGCGCTGCGGCTCGGCATGAAGCGAGTGGCGTGTGTTTCAACCGGCAACACGTCGGCGTCGATGGCCGCCTACGCGGCGGCGGCGGGCTTGCAGCCTGTAGTTTTCATCCCGCACGGAAACATCTCGTATGGCAAGCTGGCGCAGGCGCTCGAGTACGGCGCGCTTACGCTCCAGGTGGAAGCGAACTTCGACCAGATTCTCGCCCTGGTGCGCGAACTGGCGGAACGGCTGGGCATTTACCTGCTGAATTCCGTCAACCCGTTCCGCATCGAGGGACAGAAGACCATCGTCATCGAGATGCTGGACCAGCGCGACTGGCAGCCCCCGGACTGGATCGTGCTTCCGGGGGGCAACCTGGGCAACGTCTCCGCGTTCGGTAAGGCTCTTCGCGAGTTGCGCGAGTGGGGATTCATAGACCGGCTGCCGCGGCTGGCGGTGATCCAGGCGGCCGGCTCGGCCCCGTTCTACGAGCTGGCGCGAGCGCCTCGCGGAAACCCGCTCGAGCCGGTGAGAAATCCGGAGACGCTTGCGACGGCGATCCGCATCGGTGATCCGGTCTCCTGGCCTAAAGCGCTGAACGAGATCGACTGCTCGCAAGGTGTGGTCGAAAAAGTCACGGAGCAGGAGATCGCTGATGCGAAAGCGCAGATAGGGCGCTGCGGCATCGGTTGCGAGCCGGCCTCGGCGGCGACGCTCGCGGGCATCCGCAAGCTGGTTTCCGCGGGGGCGATGCGCCCGGGCGATGATGTGATTGCGGTGCTGACGGGACACCTTCTCAAAGATCCGGATTACATTTACCGCTATCACACGGGACAGCTAAAGACGCCCGGCGGCGAGCCGATCCAATCGACATTCGGCAACCAGCCGGTTGTTGTCCCGTACGACACCGACCGCATCACGGAACTGCTGGGGCGATAACTGCCGGGCACGCCGCACGCGCCGCTACAATAAGACCAGAATGGCCCGCGACTCGGCGCCGGGCGGGCGGGGAATCGTTCGGAGGGTCATCCGGGGTGCGCTCGAAGCCGGCATTCCATTCGCCGTCGGAGGTTTTCACGCTCTGGCCGCCTACACAGGCCAAAAGCGCAAGTCGAAGGACCTCGATTTGTACGTGCTTCCGTCCGATCGGAAGCGCATGATCGCCCTTCTGAACGAGGCGGGCCTGTCCGACTACTACAGAGTCCAACCGTACGACCGAAGTTGGATCTACCGCTCGCACCTGGGCGGCGTGATCGTCGATGTCATCTGGGCCATGGCGAACCACCGGACCGAAGTGGATCGCGTATGGCTGGAAAAGGGCCGCGAGATACGTCTTGCCGGACGCCGTTTGCGCGTGTTGCCTCCGGAAGAGAGCCTATGGACGCGGCTCTACATCCTGCAACGCGACCGCTGCGACTGGCCGGACGTTCTGAACCTGATAGCTGCCGTTGGAACGGGCATAGATTGGGAGTATCTGGCCGGGAGATTGGGCGAAGACCTGCCGTTGCTTGCGGCCGTGTTGTGCGTGTTCGCGTGGCTCGATCCCGCGCGCGCCTCACGCCTTCCCTCACAGGCGTGGCGCGCCGCGAGGCTTCCCGTACCCAAGGCGCCCGGCGGCGGGCGGCGCGTTGTGCGATCCGCTCTCATCGACACGCGGCGCTGGTACGTAGGCAGTGGAAAGGAGCGCTGAGCTGATGATTATCGGAACGATGAACCACCCCCACCGCGACATCTTTCAGGAGATGCAATGGATGGCGGACATGGGGCTCGAGTTCATCGACATGACGCTGGAGCCGCCGAACCTCCCTTCGTGGAACATCGATACGGACAAGGTGCGCGCCGCGCTCGAGCGGCACCGGTTCAAGATCGTCGGCCATACGCCGTTTTACCTGCCTATGGCGAGCGCCATCGAAGAGATTCGCCGTGCCGCGGTGGCCGAACTGCGGCGCTGCCTGCGCGTCTTCGGCCTGCTCGGTGCGAAGTGGATGAACGTTCACCCGGACCGCTACACGCCGTTCCATGACCGCGCTTTCTATGTGAGGCGGAACATCCTGTCGCTCTCGGAGCTGCGCGAGGACTCCCAGGAACATCGCGTGGGGATCATGGTGGAAAACCTGCCGGGCGAATTCAACAACGCCCGCCAGTTGGGCGATCTTCTCGACCCGCTGCCATGGCTGGGTCTGCACATGGATTTCGGCCATGCCAATCTGCTTGTGCCCCGGAACACGTCGGACGAGATTCTGGAGCGGTACGGCTCGCGCCTGAGACACGTGCACCTGCACGACAACAAAGGCGGGCACGAGGATCTGCACATGCCGCTCGGCACGGGGACAGTGGACGTGAAGTCCGTGGTGCGAGCGCTGAAGCGGCTGAAGTACGACTCGACGATCACGCTCGAGGTATTCACGCCGGACCGCCATTTCCTCAAGTACAGCGTGGAGGTGCTGCGCCGGATGTGGGCGGAGGAGCAAGGGTAGGAATGCCCGGTTCTTCATTCGCCGGCGCGGGCTCGAGATTCTAACGCAGCCAACCGTTTTGCAACCCAGGGGAGAGAAGACCGCGCGCGCAGGTGCAGGATAGCGGGCGTTCCCCGATCCACGCGTCGCCTCGGCATGCCGTTTCCGCCATGCGCGCGCTTGTACTGCCGAAGGGTGAGGCGGCTATCATTGGAGTGGTCTTGAGAATCGTCGATTAGTATGCCGGCAGGAAAACAACTCAGGATATCGCACGTAGGACTGCGTGGAGTGGTCGGGTCGGGCATGACCGCGGCGCACGTGCTGGATTTCGCGTCCGCGTTCGGAACGCTTGCGGGACCGGGACCGGTGGTGGTGGGGCGCGACCCGCGCGCGAGCGGCCGTATGATTCACGAAGGCGTGGCTAGCGCGCTGGCGGCGTGCGGGCACGACATCGTGTCGCTCGGCGTGGTCTCTACGCCCGTGATACAGCACGCGATACGCCGGCTGAACGCGGCGGGCGGCATATCGATAGGGGCGTCGCACAACAGCGTGGAGTGGAACGCGCTGAAGTTCTTCGGGCCGCAGGGCGTGTATCTGTCCACCGCCGAAGCCGGCGAACTGCTCGATATCTACCACCTGCGCAAGTTCAGCTTCGTCGAGTGGGACAAGCTCGGAGCGGTGCGGAGCGAGGCGGATGCGATCGACCGCTACCTGGATGAACTGGCAGCGGTATTCGACCTCGATGCCGTGCGCGGGTTCAAGGTCGTAGTGGACTGCTGCAACGGGACATCCTCGCTGATACTGCGGCGGATGAACGAGCGCTTCGGACTGGAGTTTCTGCTGATCAACGCGGAGATCGAAGGCCGGGCGTTCGCGCATGAGCCAACGACGAACGCGCGCACCGTCAAGTTGCAGCTCGCGCCGCTGATGAGACCCCTGGGAGCCGACGCAGGATTCCTGTTTGACGTCGATTCGGACCGCGTGGCGCTGGCCACCGATCTCGGCGAAGCGGTTTCGGAAGAGATGGTGCTGCCGATGCTGGCGGACTGGCTGCTGCCGCGGGGGCCGGGAAAGCTGATCATCACGAACCTGTCGACGACGGCGCTGCTCGAGGAAGTGGCCGCGCGGCACGGCGGGCGCGTGGTGCGGGCGCCCGTGGGCAGGCAGGCAGCGATGGATGCGCTGGCCGCGTACCGGCCGGAGCAGATCGCGGTGGCGGGCGAAGGCACCGGCGCGGTGATGATGCCGCAGTTCCGGTTTATTTACGACGGCATCGCCTCGATGCTGGGCATTCTGACGATGATGCGCGAGCGCGGGAAGAAGCTGTCGGAGATAGTTGAAAGTTATCCGCGCTACTCGATGCTCAAGGGCGAGGTTCCGCTGGTGACACAGCGCATCCCGGCGCTGCTGATGGAATTGCGCGAGCGCAACCGGGATGCGCGGCTGAACCTGCTGGACGGCGTGCGTGCGGATTACGACGGGCGCTGGCTGCACGTTCGGGTATCGCAGACCGAACCGCTGGTGCGAGTGATCTGCGAGCAGCGCGGCGATCCGCCTCAGGCGCTGTTCGACGGGCTGATGGAACATGTGAGGAGCTTCGTCTGATATGCCGCGGGAGCATTTACTAAAGATCGGGGTCTCGGGCATTCGCGGCGTGGTGGGCGAGTTTCTCACGCCGCAACTGGCGGCGGCGTTCGCGCAGGCTTTCGGAACGTACGTGAACGCGGGCCGCGTTGCGGTGGGGCGCGACACGCGCGCGAGCGGGCCGATGTTGCAGCGCGCCGTCACGTGCGGGCTGCTCGCCGCCGGCTGCGATGTGGTGGACCTTGGCATCCTGCCGACGCCGACGATCCAGATGTTCGTCGCGGCGACGCGGGCGCGCGGCGGAATCGCGCTGACGGCGTCGCATAACCCGCCCGAGTACAACGCGCTGAAGCTGTTCAACGCCGAAGGCCTGTTCTTCAATCATTACGAGCGCAACGAGCTGCTGGACCTGTATCACCAGAGCCAGTTCCGGCAGGCGCTGAACGACGAGACCGGCCGGGTGATCACCGAGTACGGGCGGCCGATGCGGCTGCACATCGAGCGCGTGCTGGCGCACGTGGACGCGGCGCGCATCCGCGAGCGGCGGTTCCGCGTGGCGCTCGACGCCGTGAACGGAGCGGGCGCGGTGATGAGCCCGCGGTTCCTGCGCGACGAGCTGAACTGCGATTTGCGCGCGATTTTCATTGACCCCACTAAGCCGTTCCCGCGCATTGCGGAGCCGCGTCCGGACACGCTGGGCGAGATAGCGGAGCTGGTGCGGCGCGAGCAGTGCGAGATCGGCTTCGCGCAGGACCCGGACGGCGACCGCCTGGCGGTGGTGGACGAGACTGGTCGCGTGCTCGACAACGACGACGTGCTCGCGCTGGCGGTGGATGCGGCGCTCGAGCGGCTGCCCGGCGATGTGGTGGTGAACCTGACGACCTCCTCGGTGATAGACGACGTGGCGGCGGCGCACGGGCGAAAGGTATTCAGGACGCCCGTAGGTGAAGCAAACGTGGTGGAGACCATGCAGTCGGTGGGCGCGTGCATTGGCGGCGAGGGCTCGAACGGCGGCATTATCTTCCCAGCCGTGCACCTGTGCAGGGATTCGTACACCGGCATGGCGTTCCTGCTGGAGCGGATGGCGCAGACGGGCTTGCGGTGCTCGGAGCTGGCCGGGCGTTTGCCGAGGTATTTCCGCAGGTTCGGCAAGGTGGCGTACCAGCACGGGCGGCTGGCGGCGCTGATGCAGGGGCTCGAGGACGAGTACCCGGGAGCGGCGCTGGACCGGTCGGACGGCTTGAAGCTGATGCTGCCGGAGGGCTGGATTCACGTGCGGGCGTCGAACACCGAGCCGATCCTGAGGATGGCCGTGGAGGCGCGGAGCGAAGAAACGACAGAGGCGCTGTACGCGCGGGTGACGGAGCTGCTGTCGGCCTAGCAGGGGACCGGGGGAGGGCCGAAGACCCAACCGGCCGGCGCCCGGCAGAAGCCCGGCGGCAGGGCGGAAGCCCTGCCCCACATGAACCGGCAGTTACCGGCGCGGTCCTACGGCGTAAGGTCTTCATCGCCGGTGAGGGAAAGAGCAAATGCAGCCAGGAGATCGGCCGCGCGGTCGAGGTCGTCGAGGGAGACCATCTCGACGGGCGTGTGCATGTAGCGGTTCGGGATGCTGATGAGGCCCGCCGCGACGCCAGCGCGCGTGATCTGAATGGAGTTCGCGTCGGTGCCCGTGGCGCCGCCTGCCGCCGCGAGCTGATACGGAATGCTTCTGCTCTCGGCCGCTTTGATGAGCATGTCAACCACGCGCGGGTTCATATTGGGCCCGCGATAGATGACGGGCCCGCCGCCCATCTTGATGTCGGCTTCCCATTTCTTCTCCACGGTGGGCGTATCCGTGGCGTGGCACACGTCGATGGCGACGCCGATGTGCGGATCCACGCGGAACGCGCTGGTACGCGAGCCTCGCAGACCGATCTCCTCCTGCACGGTGGAGACCGCGAACAGGCCGCACTGGAGCGGCTGGGGGTGCGTCCGGCGGAGCGCTTCGACGGCGACCCAGAGACCCGTCTTGTCGTCCATGGCAGGCCCGACTGCACAGTTATTGAGCGCCTCGCGGTAGCTCAGCTCGAGGGTGACGGGGTCGCCGACGTGAACGCGCGATGCGGCATCGCCGCGGTCCTTCGCGCCGATGTCGATCCAGACGTCCTTAAGTTTGACCACCTGCTTCCGCTCTTCCTCGGTGAGCATGTGAATGGCCTTGCGCGCGATGACGCCGAAGAGGGGACCGCCGGCGGTCCAGACGATCATCTTCTGGCCCACTACGATTTGGGGATCCCAGCCGCCGACGGGCTGAACCCAGATGAAGCCCTCGGGGTCGACGAACTGGACCACGAAGCCGATCTGGTCGCAGTGCCCGGCCAGCATGACGCGGAGCGGCGCCTCCGGATTGCGCGCGGCGATCACGTTGCCGTGAACGTCGGTGGAGACGTCGTCGGCGAACGACGCGGCGTAGTTGCGGACCAGTTCCTGGACCGGCCGCTCATAGCCGGACGGGCTGGGGGTTTCGATTAGAGAGCGGAAGAATTGGAGCGCCTTCGGTTCCATGAATACCATTTAAGCAAGCCGCGACGCGTGTTGACGAATGCCGGAAAACGGCGACACGCCTGCGATGGTGCCAGGCGCGCGCCCGTGCAAATCAGCCCGGCGTGTGCCCGTTTCCCGCGAGCAAGCCGCGGGTACGCTGAACCAGCAGCGCGCGTATTGTTTACTAACTGAAACGCCGCTCACCCCGCTTGCGCGCCGGCGCGGTGCACGCGGCGATAGAGCGTATCGCGCTCCACGGGTTCGCAGCCGGCGTCGCGGATGAGGCGCAGCAGTTCGGCGCGCGTGAGCGCCTGGCTTGTTGTGGCTCCGGCATCGTGATAGATGCGTTCTTCGACAACGGTGCCGTCGAGGTCGTCGGCCCCGAAGCGCAGGGCGATCTGTGCGAGGCGCGGCGTGAGCATCACCCAGTACGCCTTCACGTGCGGGATATTGTCGAGCAGCAGGCGCGCCGCGGCGATGTTGCGGAGGTCGTCGAATCCGGTGGGCGGCGCCAGGTGCGCCAGGCGCGTGTTTTCCGGGTGAAACGCGAGCGGGATGAACGCCACGAAGCCGCCGGTTTCGTCCTGGAGCGCGCGGAGGCGGAGCAGGTGATCGACGCGGTCCTCTTCGTTTTCGACGTGGCCGTAGAGCATGGTGCAGTTCGATTTCAGGCCCATGCTGTGCGCGGTGCGCGCGACCTCGAGCCACTCCTTGCCGTCGATCTTGTGATCGCAGACGCGACGGCGGACGTGTTCGGCAAAGATCTCCGCGCCGCCGCCGGGAAGCGATTCGACGCCGGCATCGAGGAGCGCCTGGATAACTTCGGCGATGGTCTTGCCGGCGCGGCGGGCGAGGAACGCGATCTCGACCATCGTAAGCGCCTTCAGGTGGACCTGCGGGTAGCGCTGCTTGAGGGCGCGGAAGAGTTCGCAGTACCAGTCGAGAGTGAGTTCGGGGTCGAGGCCGCCGACGATGTGAAACTCGGTGACGGCATCGGTCCAGCCGCGCCCGGCCGTTTCGAGGGCTTCCTCGAGCGACATGCGGTGCGCGCGCGGGTCGCGCGCCTTGCGGCCGAAGGCGCACAGGGGGCAGTTTGCGACGCAGATGTTGGTCGGGTTGATGTGCCGGTTCACGTTGAAGTACGTCGCATTGCCGTGCAGGCGCTCCCGGACGTAATTGGCCATCCAGCCGAGCGCGAGGATGTCGGGGGTGCGGTAGAGCGCCAGGCCGTCGGCGGCGGTGAGGCGCTCTCCTGCGAGCACCTTTTGGAGAATCGGCCGCAGCTCGCGGTCTTCTACGACGGGTTCGGTCATTGGTGGGGTTTCCTGAAGATTAGTATGTCGAGCGCCCAGCATAAGAAGAAGAGAATGCTTACATAGCCGTTCACGGTAAAGAAGGCTGCGTTGACGCGCGAGAGGTCGTGGGGCTTGACGAGGCTGTGCTCCCAGACGAGCAGGATGGCGACAAGGGCGATGCCCGTCCAGGCGGCCGGCCCCAGTCCGAATGAGAGGAGAACTATCGCGAGAGAAGCCAGCATGCCGCCGTGCAGCAGTTTCGCGATGACGAGGGCGCCGCGGATGCCGAACCGGCGGGGGATGCTGAACAGACCGGCCGTGCCGTCGAACTCGTAGTCCTGGCAGGAGTAGATGACGTCGAACCCGGCGGTCCAGAGCGTCACAGCAAGCGTGAGCCAGAGAATACGCGGGTCGAGCGATCCGCGAAGGGCGATCCAGGCTGCGGCTGGGGCGATGCCAAGAGAAAAGCCGAGCAGCAGGTGCGACCACGTCGTAAACCGCTTCGCAAATGAGTAGAAAAAGACCACTCCGAGCGCAGCCGGAGCGAGCGTCAGGCACATCCGGTTCAGCATGCGGGCGGCGATGAGGAATACGAGCGCCGCCGCCGCGGTAAACATCCACGTGAACTGTTTAGAGAGCAGGCCGGCGGGGATGTGGCGCATCTTCGTGCGCGGGTTGCGGGCGTCTATGTCGGCGTCCAGCAGGCGGTTGAAGGCCATCGCCGCGGAGCGTGCCGACACCATGGCCACCAGAATCCATGCCAGTTTCGCGCCCAATCCCGGGACGTGATACGCTGATTCGCGGATGGCCAGCAACGCCCCCGCGCCCGCGAAGGGGAGCGCGAAGACGGAGTGCTCGAATTTGATCATCTCCAGCGTTAGCCGGATTCGCCGGAGGAGCGTCGCCATGAGCTACTATTTTAGCTTCATGAGGTTCATCGTCCTTTTGCTGGCCGCATTGGCGATGGTCTCCTGCGGCGAGCAGGTTGTGAGCTGGGAGGAGTTCCACACGCGCACGGTGCGGCTGCCGGACGGCAGCAAGATCAAGGCCGAGGTGGTGAATACGCCGGCGGCGATGGCGCGCGGGCTGATGTTTCGGGAGAAGCTGGCGCCGAACCAGGGAATGCTGTTCATACACCCGCAGCCGGGCAAGTATCCTTACTGGATGTACCAGACGCTGATCCCGCTCGACATTATCTGGATGGATAAGAACCACCGTATCGTAGAGATTGCGGCGGACGTTCCTCCGTGTAAGGTCGAGAAGGAAGAATGCCCGTCGTACGGCGGAAACGAGGATGCCCAGTACGTGCTGGAAATCGGCGGCGGACTGGCCGCTAAGCACGGCTTGAAGGTCGGCGGTACGCTGCGCTTCTAGGGCGCCGCGCCCGCCGCGGGACGCCTGGCCTATGATGGGTCAATGAACGCTGCACAAGCGTTGTTGCTTACGGCCCTGGGGCTCGCCTCCGCATCCGCCCAGGGCGGTTCCTTCGTCTACTTCGGAACCTATACCGGCCGGCAGAGCAAAGGTATCTACGTCAGCCGGTTCGACGCGGGCAAGTTGTCTGAGCCCGTGCTCGCAGGTGAGCTGAGCAATCCGTCATTCCTTGCAGTTCATCCGAACGGACGCGTGCTGTATGCGGTGAGCGAAATGCGCGAGGGGACAGTGGCGGCGTTCGCAATCGACCCTGCTACGGGGCAACTGGCAAAAATCGGCGAGCGAAGCTCGGGGGGATCCGGTCCGTGCTACCTCAGCGTGGACCACAGCGGGCGCGTGCTGATGGTGGCTAACTACAACTCCGGCACGCTCGAGGCGCTGGCGCTCGATAAGAACGGCAACTTTGGCGACGGCACCTTCACGGTTGCGCACCACGGCAGCAGCGTCAATCCGCAGCGGCAGAGGGGGCCGCACGCGCATTCGATCGACCCCTCGCCGGACAACCGCTTCGCGATCGCCGACGACCTGGGCATGGACAAGGTGATGGTGTACCGGCTCAACACGGAGAAGCCGGCGCTCGAGCCGAACGAGCCGCCGGCCTTCGATGTGAAGCCCGGCTCCGGCCCGCGGCATTTCGCGTTCGCCCCGAACGGGAAGTTTGCGTACGTGATCAGCGAGCTGGCGTCCACGGTTACGGCGCTCGCGTGGGATGGCGAACGCGGGAAGCTCACGGAGGTTCAGACCGTCTCGACGCTGCCGGAGGATTTCCAGGGCCAGAGCACGGCGGCGGAGATTGCCGTGCATCCGAGCGGGAAATTCGTGTACGGGTCGAACCGCGGCCACGACAGCATCGCGGTATTCGCTGTAGACGGGGCGAAAGGAACGCTGAAGCCTGTGGAACGCGTCCCGTCGGGCGGCAGCGTACCACGCGGTTTTGCCGTGGATCCGTCGGGCAGGTGGCTGATTGCGGCCAATCAGCAGTCGAACAATGCCGTGCTGTTCCGGATCGACAAGAAAACCGGTAAGCTGACGCCGTCAGGCACTACGCTGGCGATCGGTTCGCCGGTGAGCGTGCTGTTGGTGGCAGCGGGCAAGTGATCTGCCGGGCGGGTATTCCGGCGATCAGCGGCCAGCCGCCGGCCAAGCCGCAGCAGTTGAAAACCGGCGGGGCGGCGGCGCGGCGAATCCGCCGTGATTCGGAGGCGAGTATTAAGCTGGGGCCATGGAGACGGCAACTCTGGGCGGGGGCTGTTTCTGGTGTCTCGATGCCGTATACAGCGAGCTGCGCGGCGTTGAATCCGTGATCGCGGGCTACATGGGCGGAACTGTGCCGAATCCCACCTACGAGCAGGTGTGCAGCGGAAGGACGGGGCACATCGAGGTGGCGCGGATAGAGTTCGACCCGGCGGTGGTGAGCTATCGGGAGATTCTCGAGGTTTTCTTCTCTATTCACGACCCGACCTCGCGCGACCGGCAGGGAAACGACATCGGCGTGCAGTACCGGTCGGTGATCTTCACGCATTCCGACGAGCAGCGTCGGACGGCAGAGGAGATGATCCGCGAATTGCAGCCGGACTTTCGGGCGCCGATAGTCACCGAAGTGCGCCGGGCGGCAGAGTTTTACCCGGCCGAGGATTATCACCAGCAATACTTCGCGCGGAATCCGGGGCAGCCTTATTGCGGTTACGTGATTGCGCCGAAGGTTGCGAAGTTCAGGGAGAAGTTCGCGGCAAAGAGGAAGGAACCGCGGACGAAGCCGGCAGGATAGAGTTTACGTTGCCAAGCGGGACTGAAGTCCCGCGCAGGCTGAAGCCCACCCCCCACCGGACCCGCGCGTGCTAACATCCGTTTCGATGAAAGGCGCTGTGGCATTTTTGCTGCTGGCGGCGGCCGCGTGCGGCGCGGCGGACCGGAAAGTGCTGGTATACACGCGCAACTACGTATCGAGCGGTACGGGATTCGTGCACGACAATATCGCCGCGAGCGTTGCCGCGATCAAGCAAATGGGCGCCGCAAACGGCTTTGCGGTGGACGTCTCGGACGACCCCGCGGTGTTCACCACGCCCAACCTGAAGCAGTACGGCGCCATCATCTTTTCGAACAGCAACAACGAGGCGTTTGCGAACAACGCGCAGCGCGAGGCGTTTCAGGCGTACATCCGCGCGGGCGGCGGGCTGGTGGGTATTCACTCGGCGACAGGTTCTGAGCGCCAGTGGCCGTACTTCCAGGCAGTGATGGGAGGCCGCTTCCTGCGGCACCCGAAACTGCAAAAGTTCACGGTGCGCGTAACAGACCCGGATCATCCTTCGACGAAATCGCTGCCGCCGAGCTTCGAATGGGAAGATGAGTGCTACTACCACGACAACATCAACCCGGATATACACGTTCTGCTCGCAACGGATCCCGCCGCGCTCGATGACCCCAACAAGGCCGGGTATCCGGGAGACCGCTTCGGCGGCTCGATGCCGCTTGCGTGGTGCCACACGTACGACGGCGGGCGTGAGTTCTACACCGCGCTGGGGCACAAGATCGGGCACTACTCCGATCCGCTGCTGTACAAACATATACTCGGCGGGATTCTCTGGGCGATGGAGAAGACCAAGTGACGACGTCGCGGCGGCAATTCCTGGCGGCTGCCGTTCCGGCGGCGGCGCCGCTGGTCGTTCCTCGCCGGCTGTTCGGAAGCGCCGCGCCGGGAAATCACATACGCATCGGGCAGATCGGCTGCGGGCGCATCGCGCGCGGGCACGACATGCCGGCGCTTTTGCGCTGCGGCGACAGGGCGCGAATAGTGGCAGTTTCTGACCTGGATTCCGTGCGGCTGGCGGACGGCAAGGCGCTCGTCGAGTCGCACTACGCCGAGCAGTACGGCGCCGCGGGATTCGAGGCCGTGAAGACGTGCGCCGACTACCACGAGATCATCGCCGACAAGTCAATTGACGCGGTGTGCATCAGCCTGCCGGACCACTGGCACGCGCAACCGGCTATCGAAGCCGCGCTCGCGGGCAAGGACATCTATTTGCAAAAGCCTGCGTCGCTGACCATCGCCGAAGGGCGGCAGATAGCGGATGTCATCGCGAAGACCGGGCGCATTTTGCAGATAGGCAGCCAGCAGCGCTCGGACGCGCACTTTCGCCTGGCATGCGAACTGGTGCGGAACGGGCGCATCGGCAGAATCGTGGAGATCCACATCGGCCTGCCGGTGGACCCGCCTGGCGATGAGGAGCCCGAGATGCCCGTGCCGCCGAACCTGAACTACGAGATGTGGCTCGGCTCGACGCCGTCCGTGTATTACACGGAGAAGCGTGTGCACCCGCAGTCGCCCGGCATTCGCGCGCGGTACGAGCGGCCGGGATGGCTGCGCTGCGAGCAGTTCGGCGCGGGCATGATCACGGGCTGGGGCGTGCACCACGTTGACATAGCGCACTGGGCGATGGGGACCGAGGACACGGGGCCTGTCGAAATCGCCGCCAGCGCGGAATTTCCGAAGAGAGGACTCTGGGACGTGCATGGCCCGTTTCATGTCAGGGCGAGATACGCGAACGGCGCCACGATGTACCTGAGCGACAAGTATCCGAACGGGTTGCGCTTCATCGGCGAGGACGGGTGGATCTGGGTAACCCGCGGCAAGTACAAGCCGGGCGACCCGCAGCCGGGGCAGCCCCGGAGCGCGGCCATAGACGCGAGCGACCTGCGGATGCTGCGCGAGGGCACGCGCGATTCCGAGGTTCACTTGCACGCGAGCGCCGGCGGGGAGCATCATCTCGACTGGCTTGAGAGCATTAGAACCAGAAAGCCCCCGGCCGCGCCCGCAGAGGCCGGTCATCGCGCGTGCAGCGCCTGCCTGCTGGCGCACGCGGCGATGAAGCTGAACCGGACGCTGCGGTGGGACCCTGTTCACGAGCGCTTCGAGAACGACGAAGAATCAAACGCGATGCTGTCGCGGCCGCAGCGCGCGCCGTACGGAACGAACGGGGTGTTGGAGAAAGCGGCCTTGCGGCGTTAAGGAGAGCGGCCGCACGGATCTGGTAAGGTGAGCAATGTTAAGTTCCGAACGGCGCGAGCGCTGGTGATCGGACTCAGATATTCAAGGAATAGGGCAATGAAGACACTGTTTGCAGTCCAGGCCGGAATAATGATGGCGGTGCTTGCGATGCAGGCGGCGCCCCCGGTCCGGGTAATGATCCTCGACGGCGAGAGCGGAGGTCCGTATCACAACTGGCGGGCTGTCACGCCCGCGCTGAAGATGCAGTTGGACGAGACCCGGCTGTTTCAGGTTGACGTGGTCACGGCGCCTCCGGCGGGCGGAGACTACAGCACTTTCAAGCCGGATTTCAGCCGGTACAAGGCGGTGGTGTTCAACTACGACGCACCGGATGAGCGGTGGCCGGCGGAGCTGAAGGCCGCCTTCGAGAAGTACATGACGGAGGGCGGCGGCCTCGTCATTGTACACGCCGCGGATAACGCGTTCCCCGGATGGCAGGCGTTCAACGAGATGATAGGCATCGGCGGATGGCGCGGGCGCAACGAGAAGTCGGGGCCGATGTGGTTCGTAAAAGACGGCAAGCTGACGGCCGACGATTCGCCGGGCGGCGCGGGCATGCACGGCGCGCGGATTCCGTTCCGCGTGACGGTGCAGAACGCGAACCACCCCATTACGAGAGGCCTGCCGAAAGTCTTCATGCACCAGGGGGATGAACTCTACGCGAAACTGCGCGGGCCGGGAAAGAATATGACGGTGCTGGCAACCGCGTACTCGGATCCGGAGAACCACGGCACGGGCCGCGAGGAACCGGCGTTGATGGTTCTCAGCTACGGGAAGGGCCGGATCTTCCACACGATACTCGGGCACGACGTGTACGGGCTTGCGTCAGTGGATGCGGTGGTTACTTTCCAGCGCGGAACGGAGTGGGCCGCGACCGGCAAAGTGACTCAGAAGATACCGGCGGTGTTCCCGAATGCCAATACAGTCTGCTACCGGACGGATATCGCCGCGCTCGATCCCAACTACACGAAGGGCGTGAACGGCTTGGACGCGCCAGGGCCCGGCAGGCGGCCGGCGCAGGGCGCGAAGCCTCCGGCGAAGTAGCCGCTGCCGAAAGCAGGAACCGTGCAGGAGGCCGCTAATGCGGCCTCCCAGCGCAGTTGCAGCGTCTTGGTCAGAACGGGAACATGTCCTTCAGCTCGGCCTGCGAAGGCTGCCGCCCGTACTCACAGATCTCAAAAGCCTGTGCGTATTTCACCTTGCGGCCGCGCTCCGCGCCGTAGTATTTAATCAACGCATCGCGGTACCGGTCGGCCGCGGATGCAAAACGCTTCTCGAGGTCTTCCCTGACCTCCTGCCTCCGATGCCGGCGGGCGGATTCGTTATCGGCGGGGTACAGATCCGCGTTGCCGTTTGCGCCTCCCTCATGGATCTGCGACTCCATCACGAGCAGCGCATCGAGAGTGGGCTCGATAACGTCATCGATGGAGATAGCCACGTCGGGGGTAAACGGGTTAGGGCGCTGGAAGCGGTCGGACGAGTACAGGAATACGGGGTTCTTCTTCAAGTAGGGAACGTCGGGCGTGAAGAACGGAACCGTCACCATGTAGGCCGAATCCTGCACGAGGATGGAGGTGTAGCGGTGATCGGGATGATAGTCGTTCGGCCGGTTAGTTATTACAATATCGGCGTTCCACTCGCGAATCAGACGGGTGACAGTACGGCGGTTCTCGAGAGTCGGCATTATCTCGCCGTCATGTATGTCGAGCACCTGGGTTATGACGCCAAGCCGGCGCGCCACCTCCTCGACCTCTTTCGTACGGCGCAGCGCGAGCGGTCCGCCGGCGGACTGCCAGTGGCCGATATCGCCGTTGGTGGTGGATACGAACTTCACATGGTGGCCGGCCCTGGCCCATTTGAAAGCCACGCCGGCGCCATCGTACTCAGCATCGTCCGGATGGGCTCCGAAAACGATGATGCGCAGTTTGCCGTCATCGGTGGCGGGCCGTGAGGGCCCGGCACTATCGGCAAACGCAACGCGCGGAGCGGGCGCGTTGACGGCTGTGCCGAGGGCGAATCCGAGCGCGCAGGCGGCGGCCAGGGCGAGCGCCGGGATCACTACTTGTCTGTTCACGTTCATGTCTATTGGTCCTCTTATACGGCCAACTTCAGGACAGACTATTATTGGACGAACTTAACCCGGGATTCCGCATCGAACTTGCGGTAGTCGCGGAAAACTGTTTCGTTGCGCACAAACTTGTTCATTTCCCTGACCTGCATGACCGATCTCAACGACAAGAGGAAATCTTCCGTGCCGATGCGAACCATGCCGTAATTGAGAGAGAAAGCAGGCGATTGGAGCGGGAACTCTGGAGGCAGTCCCGACCCCTGGATCGTGAGCTGCCTGACCAGACCGGTTTCGCTTTCGATGAAGACTTGGCCGGTGTACGCTGCGCTCGCGGGCTGACCGTTGTAATACAGGTTCAGGCCCGACTTATCCGCGGCTATCCTTACTTCAAAGACGTCGCATAGCACACCCATCGCCATAGCGCGGCCGACCCACTTGTACGTGGCCTCCGAGGCGGCCTCGAACATTCCCTTGAGCATGGAGCCAAACTCACCGCGCGATTGCACGCCCTTCAACTCGCGGCGCGTCTTGTCCGCCTTGGCTCCGTTGATTTCGACGGTATGATAGCGCTCGCGGCCGTCCTCGTAGATCAGGTCGTCTTTGAACGAGTCGACTTTCTTGAGCTCGCCGGGGTTCTGGATTGGGGCGGTAAACCGGTGGGTCTCCTGAGTGCACCTGAAATTTGGCAGGCGGGACGAGTATCCAAGCGCGTTGGCGGCTGCTTCAGCCCAGATCCTCTCCTGATCGCTGCGCGCCATGACGAGCCCGCCGGAGTCAATGCTTGCCGGAGCGATTTCAGGCAGCACGACTTCCCCGGCGCCGGACCCCGGGGAAGAGGCCATTGTCGCTGAATCGCCCTCGACGCGGAACGGCACGGTGCGTGTGATGATGTACTTCCCCTGTTTGATCGTGACGATCGCGTTGTAATTCCCGGCAGGGAACTTCGCGCCGCTCAAATCCGCCAGGTAAGGAAACTCGCGCACGCGCCCGCCGATGATATTTCTGTTCTTTCCTTCCATCGTGCCGAACTTGCCTTCCAGCGCCGGGTTGTTCACCTGGTTGGTGAACTTCAGGTTCCGGCGAGCGACGGCTTGGCCTGCACGCTGAAGTTCGAAACTGATTTCAGGTTCCACGCCGCCGATGGTCGGATAGATGATGAAATACAAGTGCGCCGTGAGCGGCTCCCCGGCTTTGAATACTGGATCGAGCACCGGCGCGAGGGCCTGTCCCTCGTAAGCGAAGACCTCGTCCGCCTCGAAACGGTCGGCCGACCCGTTGAACGGCCTCACGAAGAGCGCGTCGCTCGCGAACAGACCCGGAGCGCCCTTCTCGCTTTCAAGCGGCGCCTCATACGTGCCGGTGTCTCCGGAGAGCAGGTCCTTGACAGTCGCCTCGAGCGTATACGTGTCTCCCCCGGGCAGCATCACGCCGGGCGAGAAGAACAGGTTGCCCTCGCGCCTGAGTTCGAGCTTGCGCAGCGGCCCGCGCAGGTTTACATCCTTACCGCCAGTCCACACTGCGATGTTTTTCGAATTGCGAATCGCGGCGCTCACACGCAAGCTTGCGCGATACGTACCGGCATGCTCGTCAGTCTGGAACTTGACGGCGTTGAGCGGCGCATCGACAATTGCGAAGCCGCTCATGGGCGCGAAGGCCTGCGTGGGATCGTACGCACGCTCGACCAGCATCGCGAACTGATTCGTGTCGGTGCCGTAGCCCAAAGCGCCGACGCTGCCCTGGCTCAAACTTTGTTTCATAGACGTGCGAATGAAGCGCATGTGCACCGGTATTCTGAAACGGGATTCCGCAGCTTCAGCGGACGGCTGCGACTTCGCAGCGGAATGCGGCGCGGCGGCCGGCGCCTGGACCGGCGGGTTGACGATCGAAGCGGCAAGATCGACGCCGCTCTGAAGTTTATCCGCGCGGTCCAGCAGCAGCCCGCCCGTTCCGGACGCGAGGCCCTCAAACACAGGGTTGTGCGCCCCGCGGCCGCCGGCATAAGTATCGACGACCAGCACACGGACGGACTTCTCGCCGCACCACTGGATCAGCGCGCCGATGCGCTTCTCGTCATCACTTGAAAGCGGTGGGCTGTTGAGCACGGCCACCAGGATGCGCGCGCCCGGGTGAAGGGCGGCTTCCTGCGCCGCGGTTTCCATGGAGGCCAGGAAGGCGGCGGGATCGGCAAGGCGGGCCTGCAAGGCCGCCTCCTCGAAGGCTTTGTCGAACGCCGTGGGATCCATCTTCAGGCTCAGCAGAACCGCCTGCTGCCGGCCAGCGCCGCGGACAACGACTCCGGAACGCGGTTCCTTAAGCCAGTTGCGGCTGACCTTCGCGGCGGCTTTGGCATCGTCGCGCGCAGTCTCGGCTGATCCGGGGCCGAACACAAAGAGCAGCAAGCCGTCCCGCGCACACAGTGAAGGCGCGGCAGCAAGGCTCATCAGGAATGCGACTGCGGACATGGAAATACGCATGAAGACTCCACGGTACATTCTGCTACGATTAGCCGCGCGTGGGAAGCCCGGAGTACGGCTTTTTCGGGGCGGCCCGTGATCCGTCAGTAGCTGGAATCGGAGTCGAGCTGCGAGGCAGGCGGAATGGGCTTCAGAGCGATTCTGCGCTTTTCACCTGCTGGGTGCGGATTGGATACTGAAGGATGATGAGCCTGCCACGC
>Ga0207433_10005643_pt1 | contig 22192 bp, 22 predicted proteins | sample YelNatPaOPGAMG01_FD_187559 | JGI IMG/M metagenome (GOLD analysis project Ga0207433, IMG submission 187559) | Hot spring thermophilic microbial communities from Obsidian Pool, Yellowstone National Park, USA - OP-RAMG-01 (SPAdes) (version 3) | ecosystem: Environmental > Aquatic > Thermal springs... | reverse complement strand
TCTGACTTGCTAATTTGTTAAACTGCATAGGGGTGGTTCCTTCTTAAAGTTACGGTTTAAGATCGGCCACCCTCCAGAATAGCATACTGACTTAGTTAAGCGGTGTATTCAATTAATCAACAAACTTAAATTGATCACTGGGAATAAATCCCGCCATACACTATCTGCGGCTTCTGCGGATCTATGAGGAACGCGTTGACGAACCCTCCCGTTAGTATCTGCTGCGTCTGCCAGGTATTGCCTCCGTCCAGGGATTTATAAACGGTCGCGTCCACGCTGGTGTAGACCACGTTGCTGTTGCCCGGGACCGCAATTATGGCTCGCGCGTTCCCGGTCCCGCCTTTGGTAGGCAGTCTCAGGAACGTCCAGGTGTTGCCGCCATCCATAGTCTTATACGGACCGCGCGAGGTCGTCAAATAAATGAGCCCGTCTATATTGGGGTCTACGTAGAACTGGCTGAAAGTGTCGCTGTAACCGGATATACTGGATGACGTTCCCGAGCCTAGGTCTTTAACCAATGATTCGGTCCGGAACTGGAAACTGTTTCCCCCGTCCGTGGAGACAGCCAGGCCCTTGTTCTGCAGCAGAACGAACAGGCCGCTGCTTTGCCACGCCATCCGGTTTACTCGATCCTCGAAGTTCGTCAGTAGCTTCCAGGAACTCCCACTGTCCCCGCTGCGGATGACCGAGCCTGAATGCAGTCCAATCACTACCTGGGTAGGATTGGCGGGATCCAAAACGACGCTGCGGACCGGATTCTGCGCGCTGGCTTCGTTATAGACTTCCTGCCAGGTCGCGCCGCCGTCCGTAGTCTTTATCACCTTGCCGTGGTCCGCGTAACTTCCCGCCGCGTAAATGGTCTTGGGGTCCCTCGGGTTGACCGCCAAATCGTAAACTAATATCTTGGACAAAATGTTTTTCCAGGTCTCGCCTGAATCTTCCGACTTATACAACCCGCCAACATAGCTGCCCGCGTAAACGACCTGGTCATTCTGGGGGTCGAACGCCAATTTAGAGATGCTCAATCCGCCGATGCTTCCGTTTTTCACGTCCTTGACCGCATTACTAAACTGCCAGTCCGTTCCGCCGTTGACGGTCTTTATCACACCAGCGGCCACCGGCGCCTTGAATAGATTGCACGCGGCCGCGACCAGCGCCAAAGAAAAGGTTAACAAGAGGATTTTGTTTTTCATAGGTGTTTTATTGTCCACAGATCACAGATCCCACCGATACACTGATCATATATCGGCTTGTCATAATATATCATGCTGAGCCGCTACAGATATACGCTACAGATATATAAGTGCGGTCCGCAATCCGCATAAATTTTATTTATTACATTCATTATATAAATCTGTGTTATTTGTGATCTGTGGACAAAATTATAGTTTCAAAAACAACCCCTGCAGCACTAATTTCCTGTTCTTATTGGTCCGAAGCTGCGCCAGCGTTTCATAAATAGCGGCCAACACCCGCCCGTTCTTTACAGCATCTTTGCCCATGTCGGCTTTCTGGTAGAACGCCCAAAGCGACAACATCTCTTCTAGCTCTTGCCCTTCCGTGTCCGCTAGTTCGGCGACGGCAGCGAGCCTTTCCCCCACCCCCTCCTTCTTGAGCCTGTTGAATCTTTCCATAAGTTTCGCCTGCCGCGAGGCGAACTCCGGCGACCCGGCCAAATGCCGCAGCCGGTTTATCTGTCCGAAACTGGAAAGCAACATTTTTTCGTCCACGGCAAGGCCGGCTTGGCCCGCGTATTCCTTCAGTTTCTCCGGCGAGAACAGATTAAAATTCAGCACCTGGCAGCGCGACACCACGGTCGGCAGCATTTGCCTGCCCAAAGCTATTAATATTATTATTGTGCTGTCCGACGGCTCTTCCAGGGTCTTAAGCAAAGCATTGCCGCTCTGCAGGTTAAGCTTATGCGCGTCGTTGATTATTGCCACCTTATACCTACCGAAAAATGGCCTTAACCCCAAAGACGCAATAAAATCCCTCACAGTCTCCGCGGCCGCCTGACCGGCCTCGTCCAACATCTTGAAATCCGGATGGTTCTCCGGCTTGCCCGTCCCGAGTATCTTCCCCGCAAACTCCAAAGCCAAAGTCTTTTTGCCTATGCCTTCGGGACCCGTGAACAGATACGCGTGCGGAAATTTTTCGCTAAGCAGCTGCCTGCCAAGCAGCTTTTTAACTCCCTCATGCCCAAAAGTATGCCAGGTTAAATCCATAAATAATACCAGGGATTACCTTAAAATTATACCATTTATCCCTTTATTCTCAAAATCGCGATAATGCCCAGGCTTGCTTGGGCAATATTCTTCAAGCGGAGCGCAAAGCGCGAAGTCGAGAAGTAATTATGGTTCTCGACTCACCTAAAGGCTCGCTCGAACGATATTATGTTCTTTATCTTTAAGATGTTCTTTATTCAGTCACGTTAACAGTGCCTTTGGCGGCCAAGTTCAACTGGTCGTGATATCCCCAAGCGCCTGCTTTGAGGAACTGCATCTGGAATTTTTCGCCCGCGCCAATAGACTTGCCCGCGTCAAAGGCCGGATAAGCCGCGACGTTGTCCGCTACCGGACGGAAAGCCTTGCTGCTCTGGTTCTGGAAAATGACGATGTCGCCAATCCTAATATCCAAAATATCCGGAACGAACCCGCTTCCGTCATAAGCCACTTCCCAGACCTGTATGTCAGGACTAATCTCCGTTTCCGTGCCGAAATCGTAAGTGCTCTTTGAAGGCGCGTAGTCCGCGGGCGCGGAGGGAGTGCCATCTGAAGTTCCAGATTGGATAGGAGTGCTCGAAGCTGTGGCATCTGCCGCGACCGGAGATTGGCTGTTGTCACCAACGGTCTGTGTCCCTTGTTGATCATCGCTTATTGCCGGCGCCTTTGCCTGCCTATGGCTGCGGTCGTAAAAAAAGTAACTTAATGTTACAATTAAAGCGATAACTATTAATATATAGACGGTTTTTTTCATAAAATTATAAATTAATCATCTTAAGATAATTATACCACCTTATGCGCAAAAAGACCCTGGACGAGCCGGTAACCAAGGCAAAAAGGAGGGAAATCCGGAAGCGGCCCCGCCAAAAGATGCACGGCGCGTCCCTGCGCCGCCCCTCCCCTTATGCCGGCGGCAAATTGTTCAAAAAATAATTTTCTGATGATATACCATCAGTCTTGTAGGACTTATGGGTCCTATTAATCCTATTCTTCTTTATGAACAAACTCCTAACAGTAGTCGGCCCCACATCTTCCGGAAAATCCGAACTTGCGGTTAGGCTTGCCAAAAAATTCAATGGCGAGATCATTTCCTGCGACAGCCGGCAGGTCTACGAAGGGATGAACATCGGTACGGGCAAGGTTCCGGGAAAATGGCACGTTGTTAAAAAGCATAGCCGCGCGCTTTACAAATATTTCATTTACAAGGGGGTTATTCATCACCTCATCGATTTTGTCTCTCCCAAGCGCCAATACTCGGTGGCGATGTTCAAAAAGCAGGCGGAAAAAGTTATTTATGATATCATCAAACGCGGCAAGTTACCTATACTTTGCGGTGGCACGGGCCACTGGGTGGACGCGGTTGTATACGATCAGCACTTACCCGAGGTCAAGCCGGACAAGAAGCTGCGTGCCAAGCTGGAAAAAGAGACAACGGATGAACTTTATCAGAAGCTGATGAAACTGGACCCGGCGCGTGCCAAAGAGATAGACCGCCACAACAAGCGCCGCCTTATCCGCGCTTTGGAGATAGTCCTCACCACCAACAAACCTGTCCCTTCCCTACCCACTACCCACTGCCTACCACCCGCTTACCCCACCCTTCAACTCGGCCTCACTCTCCCTAAAGAAGAACTATACGATAAAATTGAACGGCGATTGAAACAAAGGTTTAAACAAGGCTTGATCAAAGAGACCGCCAAATTGCGCAAACAGGGATTGTCCTGGAAAAAACTGGAAGCCTTTGGTCTCTCGTACAAATTCGCGGCGCAATACCTGCAGAGGAAAATAGATAAGGATGAGATGCTGAGGCTGTCGCTCCTGTCAGAAAAACATTACGCCAAGCGCCAGATGACCTGGTTCAAACGAAATAAGGATATTATTTGGATAGAAAATTATTCCCAAGCCAAATCCCTTGTCTCTACATTTCTAAAACGATAGCGCGGCAATAACGGGCCGAACCATTGTTAAACAAAACTTTCATACTACGTAGTATGAAAGTTTTGTTTAAATTCATTGTAAAACTATTTTTATTGTCGTTCTGGAATCTTTTTTGTCTAAGTTTCCGATTCCTGCGTTGATGTTAAAGTATTTTTGACAGGAAAAGCAAATATATTCGAGCGGATAAGGAAAATCAGTAGGGTCATCACTGGTAGTCACGTCTACTACGCCGTCATAGCTTTTATGTCAGCAATGATCCGCAAAGAGAGGCTGACTTATCGCGATTATACGACCGACGAAGCAGAACGTTTTTACGCGTTGGGAAAAGAGAAGCCGCAACCTAACCAGACCGCCAAACCAAGTCGCATCACGATCATCACTGGCTCCATATACGATAACAGCTTGCTATGCCGCCAACCGAAACCAGCCTCCGCCCAATACCATCCTGGCGGCGCATCTTTTTATTAAAGTAAAATACTACAATACTCTACTCTATAATATTATGTTTTTACCGAAATACTTCGGGGTAATAACCACGCTTTTTTGACAGGTTTAAGCTATGGTTTTACAATGTAGCAAACGATTCGGGAAACTTCCCGCGGCGGAAGCAGGAAGGGTCGTGAACAAAAACAAACAGGAGGCGAAAAATTGATCGACGCTAATACACTCAGAAACACGCTCCTTAGCAACAGGGAAGGTCTGGCGCCCGTCGAGCTGCCGGATCCCATTGAGTTTTTCCCCAACACCAGGGTTACCGCGTCGGGAGAGCTGGCCGCGGCCATCGGCGCGGCAATAGCACTGCCTGAAAGCGGGCAAAACGATACCCCTGACGGATAATCCACGCTCACTGCGGCGGGAGGAACAGCTGAAATTCATATTCTAAAACAGCATTCATGCTCCCCTCCCGCCGTTTTGTTATGCGTTTGTAACCTACCACCGGACTTCAGTCCGGTGGCTTTGGTTTTATCCGGCTATTTGCCGGCAGCCTCAGCCGTACAGATTGAAAAGGATTTGCAATAAAAAAACAGTGGCAAAACAAGGTTTATCGATGTAACTAAAATTGTTGCTGATTGTCGGCCGTGGAAAACTTTCACGCGGCGATGCTTCTTGCCCCTGCCGCACGGCATGGTGTCGCCTTCAAACTCATACTCCGGCCTACGGCCGGGGGTTTTTGCTTGTAATAAAAAGCCGCCTTTTCGCGAAGGCGGTTTTTCATCGATTTATTGTTATAGATGCTTCTTTATTTCCGCTTCTACCGCGGCTTTAGGCGCGGCGCCGATAAGTTCGCCAACTATCTTGCCACCCTTGAATATCTTAAGGGTCGGAATACTCATTATGTTGTAGCGGGAGGCGAGAGAGTTGTTTTCGTCCACATTAACCTTGCCTACCTTAAGCATACCGGCAAAATCCTTGGCTATCTCGTCGACTATCGGTCCTAAGACCTTGCATGGGCCGCACCAGACCGCCCAAAAATCCACTAACACCGGCAATTCGGATTGAAGCACCTCGCTATCAAAATTCGATTCATTTAAAATCAATTCAGACATTTAACATTATCATTAATAATAATACGGATGTACGGATCTGAACGGATATACTGATAATCCAGTTGATTGCTATCAGTATTATTCGCTAGACCCATATGTATCAGTATATTCCTATCTCTAAATATCTTATCCACAATCCGAGCCTTTGTCAATGAGCGTTAAGGCGATATAATAAAATCAATGGACATAATGCTCTTATTTTCGTGACATAAAGATTAAACTCTGCCAAAAGAAAGACTAAAATTGATGATAAACACAAAACTGGCGAAAACGCTGAAATATTGGTCGATGGTAATGGTTATTGTGACGATGGTTCAGGGAGGAGCGGCGCTTTTTACTATTTCTCGAGGGGCCGAAACCAAACCGGCACCACAACCGGAAAACAAGCCTGTAGTCTTGGGCGCGATGACCGATATGCGCGGAGAACCGGTAACAAAAACAAAACCTAAGGCGCCCGTAAAGCGGGTCGAGCCGGTAACGGAAACGATAACGGCAAAAAGTTATCTAGTTTACGATGATGCCAGTAAGACGGTATTGCTACAAAAGAACGCTTCCGAAAAACTATCCATTGCAAGCCTGACCAAACTAATGACCGCCTGGGTAGTCTACAAGTACGGCAACTTGAACGATTATATCACCGTATCCGAAAAGGATATTTTCAACGTAAGCCCAGTCGTTGGGATAAAGCCAGGCGAGGAAGTAAAGATATTGGATTTGTTTAATGCTATGCTGGTCGGTTCGGCGAACGATGCCGCTTTGGCTTTGGCAAACTATACTGCTGAAAAAACAGGAAAAAGCTTCGTTTCCCTAATGAACGAAGAAGCAAAATCACTGAACATGCAGAATAGCAGATTCAGTAATCCGCTCGGTTTTGATAGCGTCAATAATTATTCCACCGCGAATGACCTAATGCTGCTAACGGAAGCCACGCAAAAACTGTCCGCGTTCACCAGCCTAAGCAAAAGGACGGATTATTCATTCACCAGCAGACAGGGTGATCAGCATCGGGTAACAGCGACAAATAAACTGATCAAAGCTTACAACGACGTGGAAGCTATCAAGACCGGCTACACCGAAACCGCGCAGGGATCCATGATGATCGCTGCCACGAACCAAGGCCATAAAGTCATAGTCATCGTCATCGGCAGCCAGAACCGCGAAGCTGACTCCATTACCTTGAAAGATGCGGCTTTTCAGGCATTTTCTTGGCAGTGATCGTTCCGTAGAAATTTGGCCGAAGGCTGTTTTTATGGTAAAATCATATTATGCTAAATGATGAGCTGATCAAAATATTTCTACTGACCTCGCTTGGTTTCCTTATTGCTTTGGTCTTTACGCCTCTTTTGACTAAGTTCCTTTATAAAAATAAACTCGGAAAACAAATAAGGAACGACGGTAAAACGCCATTGTTCTCGCAAATGCATTCCGGCAAAGAGGGTACTCCGACCATGGGCGGGATCTTGATTTGGGGAACATTGGCACTAATGGCAGGGATGTTTTGGGTGCTAGACAGGGTCTTTCATATATCATTTTTCCATCACCTTAATTTTATCACTCGCAAAGAGACTTTGTTGCCTTTGGGGGCGATGCTCGGAGCGGCGATCGTGGGAATGATAGATGATTGGATGGACGTAAAGAAAATAGGCGCGAACGGGCGTGGCTTGCGTTTCAGGTTCAAAGTCTGGCTTTATGCCCTAGTTGCGGCGATTGGTGCTTGGTGGTTCTATTCCAAACTTGGCTTTAGCGCGCTACACGTGCCGATCGTCGGTTCGGTGGAGATCGGTTGGCTGTTCATTCCGTTCTTCCTGTTTACTGTTATTGCCACCAGTTTCGCTGTCAACGAGACCGATGGCCTGGACGGATTGTCAGGCGGAATTTTACTCATTTCATTTTTTAGCTTCGGACTTATCGCTTTCCTGCAGGGCAAATACAATCTGGCCGCGTTCCTTGGCGTCATTTGCGGCAGCTTGCTGGCCTTCCTGTGGTTTAACGTATACCCGGCGCGATTTTTCATGGGCGACACTGGTTCTATGGGATTAGGTGTCCTACTTGCGGTTGTGGCGTTTTTGACCAATTCCATTTTCATTTTGCCCATTGTCGGGTTTGTGTTCGTTGTGGAAGCGATATCTTTGCTCCTGCAAATGTTCTGGAAACGGTTCTTTAAGAAAAAACTTTTCCTATCCTCGCCGATCCACCACCATTTTGAAGCGATGGGTTGGCCGGAGACCAAAGTCACGATGCGCTTTTGGATAATTTCCGCGGTGACAGGAATAATCGGGGTAATTATTTATTTCTTAGGTTAAAACCTAATGTAATCTAGAAGTTAGAAGGTAAAATCTAAATTATCGATTCCTAACTTTCAACTCCTGACTTCTAGCTACTATTTATGTATAGTTTACTCATCAAAAACGCGAAAATCGTTGACGGCATATCCGATAAGGCATACGTTGCCGATGTCGCGGTGCAAGGCGATGAAATAGTCAACATCGCGGAAAATATCGGAACGCAGGCGCAGGCAGTGATAGATGCTACGGGCAAAGTCCTTGCTCCCGGTTTCGTGGATATCCAAAACCATAGCGACAGCTACTGGCAACTGTTTGACAATCCTTCGCTAGACAGCCTCGTCACGCAAGGTTATACGACCATTCTAATCGGGAATTGCGGCGCTAGCCTGGCCCCGCTACTTTCGCATGACGCCTTGCTGTCCATCCAGAAGTGGCATAACCTGGACGGAGCCAACATAAACTGGCAATCATTCAGCGAATTTATAGAAGAACTTTCTCGTAGACGGCTAGCTTGCAATGTGGCTAGCTTGGTCGGTTATTCAACGCTCCGAAGGGGCGTGGTCGGCGACCAGGTCCGGAGCCTGGAAAAAGGAGAAATGGCGGCTCTAAAGAAAGTCCTGCTGGAAAGTCTAGAAGCGGGTGCGTTTGGCCTATCCAGCGGATTGTCGTATTCCCATGAGATAATTATCTCAGAGCTAGAACTTTACGAATTGGCCAAAATCGTGGCCAAAGAAAAAGCATTGTTTTCTATCCATTTGCGTAGTGAGGGCAGCGAAGTAACCGAAGCGTTAGACGAAGCTCTTGATATTGCCAGAAATACGGACGTGAATCTGAAGATCTCACATCTGAAGATCCGCGGCCAACGGAACTGGACAAAATTCCCAGAAGTGATAGAGGCACTAGAAACCGCGTATCATCGCGGCAATAACGTGCATTTTGATGTTTACCCCTACGATACCATCTGGCAGGTACTTTATTCCTATTTGCCGAAGTGGGCCATTGAAGGCGGCCGAACCCTGCTTTTGCGGCACTTCGCCGACCCGATCCAAAAAAACAAGATTTTGACCTATCTCAATAACAGTGAAGTGAAGTTGCCAGACATGCTTATTGCTTCTACAGCAAATAGGCTGAATTTTGTCGGCAAGACAGTAGCGCAGATAGCAAAAAATATGGAAGTCTCAGCTGAACAGGCCGTACTGAATCTTATCCAGAATGGCGGCAGCGAAGTGATGGTGTTTGAGAAAAATTTGAACGAAGAGCAAGTGGAAGAGCTTATCGCGCACCCCCTAGCCCTAATCGGAACAGACGGCGGCGGGTTTGGAAGCGACGTTAAGGATGAATTAGTGCACCCCCGTTGTTTCGGTACAGCGCAGAAATTTTTAAAGACAGTTTTGGGCAAAAAAACCCTAACTTTGGAACAAGCAATTAAGAAGCTGTCTTCCGGTCCAGCCAAAAAGATCGGCCTGAAAAAGCGCGGAGAGATCAAGGTTGGAAACTTCGCGGACTTTGTGCTGTTCGATGAAAACGCCATTGCCGACAAGGCCACCTACGAGAATCCTTACCAATTCAGTGTTGGTATAGATTATGTTTTCGTTAATGGTAAAGCAGTGGTGGAAAAAGGAAAAACAACCGGACGAAATCCAGGGTATGTGCTAAGGAAAAAATAATGTTCGGTTATTTGTCGCCGGTCCGCATGAATCGTGGCCGGTTTTGTATTTCTTAATAAATTTGGTAAAATAAATAATAGAAATGGCAAGATACTATTTAGAATCATCGTGGAAATAAATGACCTAAAATGTAAGATGGTGGCGGTTTTGGGGTTCGGGCAGGAAGGGAAGGCCGTGACCACGTATCTACTCAAGCACGGCATCAAGCCGGTGCTTTTTGATGCTAGGCCGTGGGATGAATGGGAAGAGAAAGATAAACAATATATCCGCGACCTAGGTGTAAATTTCATTTTTCATCCTGACTGGCTCAAGGAATTTAAAGGGTTTGACGTAGCGTTTAGGAGTCCTGGAATAAGATTAGTCGATATTAACGAAGCGACAAAAAAACTTAGGGTCAAACCAACAGTCACCAGCCAGACCAAATGGTTTTTTGAGCACTGCTCCTGCAGAATAATCGGCGTTACTGGCACTAAAGGTAAAGGTACTACAGCGACTTTAATATCAGAAATATTAAAATCAAAATCTCAAACCCAAAATTCTAAATTCCATACATACTTAACCGGGAATATCGGGAATATTCAGCCGTTTGAAATACTTGATGATCTAAAACAGGACGACTGGGTGGTATATGAGCTGTCTAGTTTCCAGCTGCAAGATCTGGAAAGAAGCCCACATATTGGTGTGGTATTGATGACAACTAGTGAGCACCTTGATTATCATTCAGATACGGAAGAATATCTTCAAGCTAAAATGCCGATCGTAAAATTTCAGTCTTCGGAAGATTTTGCGGTCATTAATGCCGATTATCCGGGATCAATGGAAATTGGGCAACAGGGGAGCGGGGAGAAATACTATCTTAGCAGGAAAGGCGAGGTGGAGAAGGGCTGCTACGTGAAAGACGGGCAGTTGATAGTGAAGAATGTCGCCAATAAAAATTTTCAATTTCCAATTTCCAATTTTAAATTACGTGGAGAGCATAACCTGGAGAATATCAGCGCTGCGGTCATCGCTGGTGCGCTGGCCGAAGCCGATAAAGGAACAATTATCAAGGTTGTATCGGATTTTAAAGGCCTGGAACATCGATTGGAATTTGTAGCAGAAAAGAACGGAATAAAATTTTATAATGATTCATTCTCAACCACACCGGAAACGGCAATCGCGGCTATCAGGTCATTTACCGAACCGTTAATAGTGATATTAGGCGGTTCAAGCAAGAACGCCGACTTTTCGGAACTTGCAAAAGAGGTCGCTACCGCGGAAAACATCAAGGCACTGATCTTGGTAGGACAAGAAGCATCCAAGATAAAGGAAGCAGTTGGCAAAGTAGGGAAATTCAAAGGACATCTGCTAGAAGGCGCTAGGTCTATGGAAGAGATATTCAAGCAGATAAAGAAGTATGCCAGGTCCGGTGACGTAGTATTGCTTTCTCCCGCCTGCGCTTCGTTTGGAATGTTCAAAAATTACAAAGACCGAGGCGAACAGTTTAAAATTTTTGTTGGGAATTTTGAATAATATCAATTTTCTAATATCCAATTCCTGTGATCAAAAGAAAAAGCAAACTCCAAATAGATTATTCCCTCTTGGTTCTGACCTTAGCGCTTTTGGCGTTTGGACTCGTTTCCCTTTATTCCGCTTCCACGGTGGATTCATATAAAAATTTTGGTAACACCTCTTATTATATAAAGCATCAACTAATGTACGGAGCGATCCCGGGTCTTATTGCGCTGTATATCCTGTCTAAGATTGATTACCATCTATGGTTGAAACTGATGCCGTGGATAGTGGGGGCAAGTCTTCTCTTATTGGCTTTGGTCAAGGTCCCGGGATTGGGATTTTCTTCGGGCGGAGCCACGCGCTGGCTGCATTTGGGATCAATAACGTTCCAACCCGCGGAATTGGCTAAGTTAGCGATAATCTTTTATATTGCTGCCTGGGCAGACCGCAAGCAAGCGGCACTGAACGATTTGTATTTTGGATTATTACCAACACTGTGCGTAGTAATACTTTATGCTGTAATTATCCTTTGGCAGCCCGATCTTGGAACAATGCTGGTCTTGATCGGTATCGCTGGGGTCATGCTTTTCGCCGCAGGAATAAATTGGCGTTACCTGTTCTGGACGGCCGTTGCGGGAACGCTTTCGCTTTACGCTCTTATCAAACTGGAACCGTATCGAGCTAGGCGTCTGACGGCTTTTTTTGACCCTGAATTTGACCCCAAAGGCATTGGTTATCAGATAAAGCAAGCTTTGCTGGCCATCGGAGCAGGTGGATTATGGGGTTATGGCTACGGACTTTCAAGGCAAAAGCACAATTATCTGCCGGAAGTGATGGGGGATTCCATATTTGCCGTGACCGCGGAAGAGCTGGGTTTTTTCCGGATATTGGCGATTTTGGCCCTGTTTTTGTTGCTGGCATTGAAAGGCTATTCCATCGCCAAAAAAGCGCCGGACAACTTCGGTAAATTGGTCGCTTTTGGCGTCACTACGTGGGTGATTTTGCAGGCATTGATAAATATCGGCGCTATGGTTAATTTGTTGCCGCTGACGGGGATTCCGCTGCCGTTTTTCAGCTACGGCAGCTCGTCCCTGCTGGTAATGCTCGCTGCCATTGGCATTCTGATGAATGTTTCTAGACATTCAATGACAATAAAACGACCATAAAATGGCCAAACGTAATAAAAAGATCAAGTTATATATAGACTCTCGCTTTTCTATTCAGCTTAGATGGAAAGGTGAAAGATTTAAAGCGGGGCGCCGCGGATTAAAAAGTATCTTACTTATGTTGCCTGATGCGCTTTTTGATTTTTTTTATAACATTGGTCTGTTGGTCATTACTGCTTTACGCTGGATAGGAAAGGCTTTATACAATGCCTGCTATTACATCGGTAATGCGTATTTAAGAAGCATTGCCAGGATCGCGTTGGCATTGACGAATGACTTCAACCGGACGCGGAAGTTTTTACGCCTGCGTTTGCGCAAGCTGCTAGAACCGGAATTGGCTAAAGCGTTGGCTATTTGCCTGCTGGTCCTGCTTGCCGGTTCGGCCAGTTTTGCATCGCTTAAACTCACAGCAAAAGGTTTGGAGCTTAAGAATAAGATATTAAAAATCGCTAACATCGGTTCTCGTAATTTGCAGGCAGCGAAAGATGCTTTGTCCGCGCAGGATTGGGCCGGAGCGGAAAATCGATTCTTGCTGGCTTACCAAAGCTTCAACGAGAGCAAGCGACAGATGCGATCCACCGGCATGCTGCTTAACCAGCTTCTTAACGTGGTACCGCAGAAACAGAGCGCGGACCGGTTACTAGAAGCCGTGACCTTGCTTTCACAAAGCGGGTCCAGACTTGTTGAGTTATACAAAGGTTTTCAACAGGTCCATGTAACCGCTGAAGGATTGAGCACTGAAACTCCTTTTCCCGAGTTGCTTGCGGAAATGGACCGTCAGATTAACGCGGTAAACGCAAATTTGGATCGGGCCAACAAGCTTTTGGATGGCGTGGATGTGAATCATCTTCCAGAACAATATAGAGAGCAAGTTTTGATGGCAAAAGGTGGCGTATCGGCATTAACCGATTCGTTCGGCAGCCTTAAGGATGTATATGACATCGTAAGCGAAATCCTGCTTGGCCAAAAAAACGTATTAGTGTTGTTTGAAAATAATAATGAGCTCCGCCCCGGCGGCGGATTTATCGGTGTAACGGGAAACTTTAGGATAGACAATGGCAGGATAGACAATTTCCATATCGGCAGCGTCTACGATCTGGACGGGCAGCTTACGGAAAAGATCGTTCCACCCAACCCCATCTTAAACGTCAATGACCGCTGGTTTTTGAGAGACAGTAACTGGTTTGCTTCGTTTCCCGAGTCAGCTAAAAAAACTTCTGTCTTTTACGAAAAAGAAGGCGGCGAGACGCCGGATATGGTCGTGGCATTGACCCCGAGCGTCATCAGCGATATCCTAAAGATCACTGGCCCGATAACCTTGTCCAAGTACGGCGCCACGTTCGATTCCGAAAATTTTGTAGAAAAAATGCAGGCTATATCCACTATTGACAGGCCAAACGACAGCCCAAAGCAGGCTTTAGCCGACTTTTTTCCGGTTTTGATGCAAAAGATCGGCGAGTTAGAGCCGCAGGGTTGGGCAGCGCTGATAGAAGCTCTGCAGCAGAATTTGAATGGCAAACAATTGGTGTTTTACAGCCGAGACAATGAACTTCAATCGCGTCTGAGCGCGATGCGTTGGACCGGCGAAGTCGCGGATACGGACAAAGATTATCTGCAGGTTATTACCGCCAATTTAGGCGGAACCAAAACTGACCTGTATATACAGCAGGAGGTGAGTCTGAAGATCGCAATCAACGAAAAAGGCGAGATAATAGATGAACTGACCATTACCAGGAAGAATAATCTACCAAAAATGGAGAACACAGGAAATCTTAGTTTCATCCGCGTGCTTGTGCCCGAAGGTTCACAGTTTATCTCTAGCAGCGGCTTTGATTATAAGACCTTAGATCCGCTTGACGCGAAGGATTACCGGCTTGACCCTCAGGTCACGGAATTGGAAAAAGGCTCAGTGCGCGATCTTTCCAGTGGCACTATGATAGGCAAAGAAGCTGGAAAGACCACGTTCGGCAACTGGCTGGACGTAAAAGGAGGAGAATCTAAGACCGTCACATTGACATATAAATTGCCGTTCAAGCAAAAAAACACGGGCAGTTACAGCCTACTCATACAGAAACAGCCTGGCAGCCTGCCGCAAAGCTTCAACTTAAGCATTGATTTCCCCAGCAGGGCGGCAGTGTGGAATAACTTTGATACTGTTGACTTGCGTGAGGCAGGTTTGGCAACTCAACTGATTCTGGACAAGGACCGTTTCTTAGGCGTGATATTGGATAAACATTAAAATGATAAACAAACTCAAAGATCTGGAAAAGACCTATACGCTTTCCAAAGCCGCGGCTATTGTTGGTGTTTTTACTTTGCTTTCGCGAGTCGTGGGCTATTTGCGCGATATGTTGTTCGCTTCGCGGCTCGGGCCCGGTCCGATTTTAGACACTTATTACGCGGCGTTCCGCATCCCGGATTTTGTCTTCAATCTCTTAATACTCGGTACGCTTTCAGTGGCGTTTATCCCGGTTTTCACCGAAGTAATGATAAAAGACAGAAAGCGCGCCCAGACCATTGCCAGCACGGTCTTAAACCTTTCTATCCTCATAATGGCAAGCATTTGCCTGCTGTTGATACTATTTGCTGTTCCGCTAACAAAGCTTATCGTTCCGGGATTTAGCGGCCAAAAATTCAACGACACCGTGCTGCTCACGAGGATATTCCTCATTTCACCCATCATCTTCACTTCTTCCAGTGTTTTCAGCAGCATTCTTAACGCCAACAAGAAGTTCCTGTTAGTCAGTTTGGCGCCCATTCTTTATAATCTCGGCATCATCGGCGGGCTTTTAGTTCTTTATCCGCGCTACGGCATAGTCGGCTGGGGCTTTGGGGTGGTAGCCGGCGCTTTGATGCATATGCTCATCCAGGTCCCATCAGCCATTGGCCACGGCTTTTCCTGGAAGCCTGTTATTAGGCTCAAGGACGAGGCGGTGCGCAAGATCGGCAAGTTGTTTGTGCCGCGCATCTTCGGGTTGGACATAAGCAATATCAGCCTGCTCATTGCCACTATAATCGGTTCCACTCTAGCCGCCGGTTCCATTTCCATATTCAATCTGGCCAATAACCTGCAGGCTGTGCCGCTGGGCGTCTTTGCCGTATCTATTGCTACCGCATCATTCCCCGCGCTTTCGGAAATGTTTGCCAAGCACGACGAAAAGGGGTTTTTGAAGATGTTATCCAAGGCCATGGTCCAAATACTGTTCTTCCTTATTCCCATTACGATTTTAATGCTGCTGTTGCGCGCTTACATTGTTCGCCTTGGCTTTGGCCGCGGACAATTCGACTGGAATGACACGATCTTGACTTTCAGCACGCTTGGCGTGTTCAGCGTTTCTCTGTTCAGCCAAGGACTGACGCCGCTGCTAGCGCGCGCGTTTTATGCCAGACAGAACACCAAAATTCCGGTAATAATCAATGCCGTTACGATGCTAATTAATGCGGGCTTGGCCTATCAGTTGAGCACTCACGTCTATGATGTTAATTTTGGCATTGTCGGTATCACCATTGGCGGCGTTACCGGTCTTGCCGCTGCTTTTTCCATTGCTAGCATTTTTAACGCCCTGGCGCTGTTCATTATTTTAAGGATAAAACTAAGTCGGAGCATGCCCACGCAGGACTACATTACTTTGAATGAGTTTGACGATTCATTATTTTCCAGCGCCAGCAGGATATTGGTAGCCAGCGCGGCAATGGGTTTGACAAGCTATGGGGTCATTTATTTGATCGAACCTTTGGTCAACACCAGCACGGCCTTAGGTATTTTGATACAGTCAGGGCTGTCGGCCAGTGTTGGAGCCATTGTATTCCTGGTTACTGCAACAATATTGCGCCTGCCTGAAGCCCAAAAAATCGGAAAAATTTTTAGAAAATTTTTCCGATTTTCGCGGGCGTCAGCGGTTGAATCCGCCAAAATCGGCCAATAGACCTAAGCCTCGCGTTTTGATACAATATCTGCATGACCGAACAGAGAAACATCAGAAATTTTTGCATTATTGCGCATATTGACCACGGCAAGTCCACGTTAGCGGACCGTTTTTTGGAAGTGACCAAAACCGTATCCAAAAGGGAAATGAAGGACCAGCTACTTGACCAGATGGACCTGGAGCGTGAGCGAGGCATAACTATAAAGCTGCAGCCGGTGCGGATGAAATATAATTACAATAATACCGATTATATTTTGAACTTAATCGACACGCCAGGGCACGTCGATTTTACTTACGAAGTAAGCCGCTCTCTCGCTTGCTGCGAAGGAGCGATTTTGGTCGTGGATTCAACACAAGGCATAGAAGCCCAGACTTTGGCTAATGTTTACCTTGCTTTGGAGCATGACTTGACTATCATCCCCGTAGTGAACAAGATAGATCTGCCCAATTCCGATCGGCAAAAGACCGCGGAAGAGCTCAAGACCGCGTTCGGATTCACTGACGATGAGATTCTGTATGCGTCAGGAAAGACTGGCGAGGGTGTGGAAGATATCTTAAAAGCCGTGATAGAAAAAGTGCCTTCGCCAAAAGGCGACCCAAAAAAACCAGTACGCGCCCTAATCTTTGACTCCATTTACGACATTCATCGGGGAGTTATCGCTTACGTGCGCGTGGTTGACGGGCAGTTCTTTGAACGAGGGCGGATATATATGATTGGATCGGATACGCAAGCCGAAAGCCTGGAGGTTGGATACTTCAAGCCCAAAATGGAAAAGAGCGGCGAACTTAATACCGGTGAGGTCGGCTACATTGTCACTGGCCTTCGTGACGTGAGCAAGGCGCGGGTGGGCGACACCATCACCATCTGGGAGACAAGGAACGAGGCGACCCCGCTGCCCGGCTACAAACATATTACTCCAATGGTCTACGCGACCATTTTTCCGGTTTCGGGCGACGACTATCCGCTACTCCGCGACGCAATGGAAAAATTGAAGTTGTCGGACGCAGCGCTGGAGTTTGAGCCCGTAAACATCCCGAGTATTGGTTTCGGTTTCCGCACGGGATTTTTGGGTTTGCTGCATATGGATATTGTGCAAGAGCGGCTGTCGCGCGAATACAACCTGGACCTGGTTCTGACCGCGCCGAGCGTTGCTTATCGCGTCACCAAAACCAACGGGACTGAAGAAATCATCCATAATCCCGCTGAATTTCCGGATCCATCCATTATCAAAGAGATCTATGAGCCGTGGATGCTCGTCAACATCTTAACGCCGAGCAATTACATTGGCCCTATAATGGAAATAGCCAACCAGCGCCGCGCCATAAACCGTGACATCAAATACATCGGCAAGGACCGTGTGGATATGACCTTTGAGATGCCCTTAGCGAACATTATTTTGGATTTTTACGACAAACTCAAGAGCGTATCCGCCGGATACGCCAGTTTGAACTACGACTTTTTGGAAGAGCGGGTGGGGGATTTAGTGAAAGTGGATATTCTGGTCGCGGGCGAGCCTGTCCCAGCGTTGGCAGCAATAATGCACCGTTCCGTCGCACCGACCGAAGGGCGCGAATTGGTGGAAAAATTAAAAAAGCTGATCCCTCGCCATCAATTTGAGATTGCCTTGCAAGCCGCTATAGGTGGTAAAGTCATTGCTCGCGAAACCATCTCCGCCTTACGTAAGGATGTCACGGGCTACCTCTATGGCGGCGACGTTACCCGTAAAATGAAGCTGTTGAACAAGCAAAAACGTGGCAAGAAGCGAATGAAAAAGATTGGGAAAGTAGAAATTCCGCAGGAAGCTTTTTTGGCAGTGTTGAAGAAATAATATTAACTTTCTGTCATTTCTGCGGCCCTTTTCGCTCGGCCCACTTCAACTCAATCGTCGAATCGAGCGAGCGCGAGCCAAGGCGGAAAGCGGGAAACTGAAAGTAAATTTATATTACAAGGGCTGGTTACCCCGTAACTTTCTTAATTTTGCTTATCTATGCAAAAAGTAAAGTATATAATTTAATTGAATTATAAAATATTATTAATGTTAAATAGAATAAATAATCAATTTATTAAATCAAACGTATTCATTTTCCACGGCACAGCCGGGTATCCGGAGGAGAACTGGTTTCCGTGGACGAAGGAAAAATTGCAGGAAAAAGGTTGCGAGGTCACAGTGCCGCAGTTTCCTACGCCTGAGGGACAGTCTCTGCAGGCGTGGCTGGATGTGTTTGAACCGTATTCCAATACAGTAGATGAGAATACTATTATCATCGGCCATAGCTTGGGCGGTGTGTTTCTGCTGAAATTATTGGAACGCTTCCAAAAGCCTATCAAACTGGCAATCTTAGTGGCGACACCAATAGGCATAAAACCGATTTCTGTTTATAATGATATAGTTGATTTCGCCGGATTTGAATTCGATTGGGACAAAATAAAGACGAACGCCAAGGACTTCATTGTTTACCAATCGGACAATGACCCTTATGTGTCGCTAGGGAACGGGGAAAAACTGGCTAAACATCTTGGAGTGGATTTAACCTTCATTCCAAACGTCGGACATTTTAACGCCAAAGCCGGATATTTGCAATTTGAGGACCTTTTTAAAAAGCTTGAAAAATACTTATAAAAAGAACGGCTAACACGTAAAAATCAGCGTATTAGCTGTTTTTTATTATAGTGTTTATTTTCTTAATACCGATTAGTGGGTAAAATGTGGTATAATAAAAGTATGATAAAAGCCGTGATCTTTGACATTGACGGGACTCTAATGGATTCGTTTCAGGCAAATGTGGATTTTTATCAAAGACTTATGGTTGCCGCCGGATATAAAAAACCTACCAAGGCGGAATTCAAAGACGGGATATGGCGGACGTCCTGGGATGAAATTAAACATCTTTCAAGAAGCGATAATGATGCGGAATTAAGAAGAATCCTGTTGATAGGATTAAGCGTTCCGATCAATGAATCTTTATATAAAAAGCAAAAAGGGATAAAAGCGGTATTAGGCGGCCTAAAAAAAAGATATAGGCTCGGAATAGTGACTAACCGTTCAAAGGAAAGCGCCAAAATCGCCTTAAATTTTTTAGGCTTAAAAGAGATGATTCGTACCGTTATAACGTCCAGTGATGTTTTGTATGGTAAACCGAATCCAGAAGGGATCAACTTGGTACTGAAAAAATTGAAGGTCAATCCGCAGCAGGCCGTATTTGTCGGCGACTCGCTAAGCGACGCGCAAGCGGCCGCTGCAGCGGGTGTCAACTTCGTCACTTTCGGGAAAAGATCGCTAATCAAAGGCGGATTAAAGACAAATAAATTCGTTGATCTGCCTAAACTCATAGCAACATATGAATATCTTCAATAACCGCAAACGCATCAATCAGGTAATGTTTGTCTTGGCCTTATTGATGGTTTTGAGCATGCTGATATTGACCCTCGCTCCATTACTTTTTAGATAGTATTTTAAATAGCGCCGAAGATATAAATGTTTAAATTTGATCTTCAGTCAGACGAGAAACTGGTGGAGATGATCCGCCAGACGGAATTAGTCCTGGTAAAGCCTGCGCTTTTAGTGTTAGCGCTTATCTATATCCCGTGGTACTTTTTAATTAAATACGGCCTGCAATATGACTACCGGCACGTCATTTTGGCTTGGACCGTGATAGTCCTACTATACGCTATAAATAAATACTTACTTTGGCTGCTCAACGTCTACATTTTGACTGACAGGCGCATAATCCAGGTAAGTTATACCAGCCTATTCAGGAAAAGAGTGGAAGAAGGGGACTTAGAGAACATCATTGGCGCGGGTATCGTGACAACCGGCGTTCTTTCTTCCCTTGCCGGATACGGTGATATTGAGTTGCGATTTACCCATTCTTCCCAGCCTTTAATACTGAACAAGGTGCGCAATCCGAGAGCCATAAAGAATCTAATTTGGAATCACAAGCCTAAAATCGTCAGCGAACCTCAACTGGCCGCTAAAACGGAGACCAAACAACAGCCGGAACAGGAAAGATGTGATAAAAATAAGCCCAAAAAGATTACAAATACGCCTGTGCAGGCAAAGATTCGCAAAATAGTATAGAATAGACTTAGCCTGCCTAAATATTCACAATATGTCGTCCAAGCGCATTTTGTCTTCCAAATTAACCATTATCTTGCTTTTGATCCTGCTTGGATTTTTCACAAACATCAAATACCGCCAGTGGCAAAAGCAGCGAGACATAGACCACGAAAAGCAGAAGTTGGTCAGCCAAGAGCAGGCTCTACAGCAGAAGAACGACGAACTGAGCCAATCGCTCTCCTATCTCAATTCGCCCAGCTTTAAAGAGCGGGTGGCGCGCGAGCAACTGGGACTGAAAAAGGAAGGCGAGCAGGTCTATAATTTTTCCGGAAGTTTTAAGCCTGTGGAAGATCTCCAAAATAAAACGGTGGTCGGCAACAAGAGTAATCCACAAAAATGGTGGGATTATTTCATGGGTAACGACTAATATTTTTGCATGAAAAAAATTTTGAAAGTAGCGGGAATTATTATAATAGTTCTGGTGATACTCGTCGCCGGATTCGGTTTTTGGGTATTCAAAGGCAATCTGTCGCAAGCAAAAATAAGGGTACTTAAAGATCTTCCTATACCTATTGCGTTGGTAGACAGCAAGCCATTATATTTGGATGATTATCTGCCTAGATTGGACCTTGCGAAAAAGACCGCAGCCAAGGGCGAAGACGAGGCACAACTTAAACAACAGGTTTTAAATGAGATGATAAACGAGCAAAAACTCAAATTGCTCGCTTCCAAGCACAGGATAACGGTAAGTGATAACGAATTGGATGAAGAATACAGAAATATAGCCAACATGAGCGAGTTACAGGGTCAAAGCATGACCGATTTTCTTGCTTCGCTCGGCTTAAATGAACGATTATTTAAACAGATATTGCTTAAACCGCAAATCTTAGGCAGCAAGTTAAATGTCTGGTATAACGGCCAGCCCGGCCTGAATGAGGAAGTTTATGCCAAAGCCCAGGAAGTGGAACAGAGAGTCCAGGCCGGCGAGGATTTTGGAAAACTTGCGGCAAGCTACAGCCAAGATGACAGCAGCCGGGTAATGGAAGGCGATATGGGTTTTTTGAAGATAAATGACTTATTGCCCGAACTTAAAGAAGGGATAGATGGAATGCAGCCTGGACAGATCAAACTGATGTCCAGCCGTTACGGCATCCATCTTATTTTGCTTGTGGAAAAAGAGGATCAGGACGGCGGGCAAGCGCATCTAAAACAGATATTTTTTAAGACTGAAGGTTTTGATGATTGGTTAACGAAACAAACCAAGGATATTAAAGTCAAAAATCTGATTCATATATAAAATTGTGAGTTTTTAAAAAACTAAAGCGAAACAAAATGGAAATAGAGATTGTCAACTATATCAAAGAGGCCCGTAAGCACGGGCTCAGCGACATGGAGATAAAACAGAATCTTCTGAACGCGGGCTGGGACGCCCAGGCCGTGGAAGACGGTTTTTCTTATGCTAAGGCCGACCAATATAAGCCATTGGCTAATCATGACGAGGACCTTAAGGTCACCGCGCATTTAGAAGGGAGGCAGCAGCTGGAAATGGCCGCTGTCCACCCCGCCACGGTCGTAACTCACGCCCAAACGAACATCTCCGAAACCCATTTCACGTCAGCTCCGGCAACGAAGCGGTTTTTTCTGAAACCAGCTTTCTGGATATCGATCGCGATCGTCATCGCGGTCGGTGTTGGCGGATATTTTGCATATGGTTATTTCCTCAACAATCCCGCAAAGACCTGGAACAAGTACCTTGCGGGGGCGTTTTCTAAACAATAGCTTGGAAACAATTCTGGAGCATTCCGGCGGGAGTTTTGAGATTAATACCTAAATGATACCGCTGATTGTTGTAGTAGTCCAGATAGCCGGGTAAGAAGCGGTTAATGGTT
>Ga0207433_10005642_pt1 | contig 22193 bp, 15 predicted proteins | sample YelNatPaOPGAMG01_FD_187559 | JGI IMG/M metagenome (GOLD analysis project Ga0207433, IMG submission 187559) | Hot spring thermophilic microbial communities from Obsidian Pool, Yellowstone National Park, USA - OP-RAMG-01 (SPAdes) (version 3) | ecosystem: Environmental > Aquatic > Thermal springs... | reverse complement strand
TTTTCAAAAAGTATTTCTTAGGCCTTCTCGAATCGAATTCTCCTACAAATATTGTTTTCATCATTTCCCGATATAAGGAGGCGTACTTTGTCAGTTCATCAAAATAGAAATATCTGTATTCTCTATTAGCTCTAACTGTAGATCGTAGCCCACTAAAATCTCTGCTTCGCAGAGTTCTAATTTTTGTCCATCCTCTACTTCGATAGGCTTACGTAAGCTTACTGTGACAATCCTTCCTCCACTTATTACCACACCCAAGGGTTTTATGCCCATTGGAGTGACATAGCCGAGCACATCACCCTCTTCAAACTTTGGAGGGCTACATTCAAGCGTAACCGCATCCTCGCTCACATCTACAACCTCAGCTGACACTCTATCCTTTAAAATTTTTCTTTTCTCCTCCTCTTTTTCAAGAAAAATCAGACTCTTCAAAAAATCTAAACGCGCTTTACCATCTACTTCAGCACCACACTTAGGACATATGATGGAGTTAGGATGTAGCCATGAACCACATTTAGGGCAGAACTTCATAATATCATCTTAAACAATTTTTCCAATATAAGTTTTATCACCAAACAAGCCAAAAGAACCTTCTAAGTGATTATGGTATATGAGCTAGATCGTCCAGGTTTATTACAAAAATGTGGGATAGGTAATGTTGGTTTAACTCGATTGCTAGCCCTCAATGTAGATATACCTCTTGATTTGAGGATTTTTCTTAGTAACGTGCTCTTAAACTTCCTAGGTTATAAAATAACGTTTAAATTTCGGGTGTAAGATTATTAGTGTTGAGATGGAAAAAGATCTTAGTGAGCTTATAGCATGCACTGAGTCAAAATTGAAAAGTATTAAGGTAATGATTGAACAGCTTTTTATATTGCATGAAAAAGAGCCCGAAAAATTAGTGGAGGCTAAGAAGATAGAAAATAATATTAAAACGTCATTTTATGAAATCGCCTCTTTATTGAAGGAGGCTGAGGAGGCTTTAAAATTAAAGCCTGATAAGATTGTCTGGTTGAGGCTTGGAGATATCTATTATTCGCTTGCAGAAGAGCTTATGTGTCTTGACAGCAATTTGGGAAAAGAATGTAGGGAAGATGCTATGAAGTGTTATATGGAAGCACTTGTAAAACATATGAAGGAGTTCCCTGAAATCTTAAGGAAGATAGGTTTCATCCCACCTTTTTCCTACTGGGATCGAAAAGCTTTCATGAATGAATATGAGGCGGTACTTGGTTTTATACCATTAAAAGAGACAACTTTAGGTTTGAGTTTCCCAGAGTTACAGGCACACGATAAGCGTGAGGAAAGACAGTTTGCAGACTTCCAGATTAAAATGTTAAAAATGTATCTGGATATCTACCCAAATGATGTTGACGCTTTGTTAGAGGTTGCAGCCAGATATGCAATTCTTCTCGAAAACTATCCACTATCTGAACACTATAGAGAGAATTGTGAAGCTATATTAGAAAAAGTGCTGAAAATTTCTCCAGACGATCCTAGAATTTTAACACGTGCTTACCGAATATATGAGAAAATTTGGAACTTCTGTAGGGGTGAAAAAAGGAGACAGCTCCTCAACAAGTTAATTGAACTCTTAAAAAAATGTTGTGAATTAGAACCTGCATCTTCTTTCCCATGGATGGAGCTAAGCAGAATTTACGGGATATGTGCAGTTGTGAGTGATCGAGAAAAGAATCTTGAGGAAGCAATAAGGTGTATGGAAGAGGCTATTAAAAGATATGAAAGCTGGCTTCGCTGGCAGAGGCTTGGTGAGTTGTATTTGAGGAAAGGCGATAAGGGGAAGATGCTTGAATGCTATTCTAGGGCGTTTGAGGAATACGCTAAACATTTTAAAGAAAAAGCGAGTAAAAGCTAGATGAAGTGGCTGACGTAGAATCCTGTCGCCCAAGAGCACATTTTATTCCATGCTTTGACGCAATCTTGCAAACTGTTTCCGGAACCTCAGTGTGTACGGGTATAATAGTTTTAGGTTTTATCGTGTCCAAGATTTTATCCAACTGATAGGGATAATAGTGTCCCGACATTCTAAGATTAAGCATTGAAAGCCCCAGTTTTCTTATCCAGACATCTGAAATAGATTCTTCTGAACCTTCCTCGGGTTCCTCACTTAGCATCGAGATCACTGTACCTCCAACAATATTTTCCCTCGAACTTTTAGGTAGGGCTCTAAGCGTGTTAACTATTTCCTTGGGCGTTGAGAAGAAGAGGTAATCTTTCGGATGATTTAACGCCTCCTCTTTTAGCTCTACTGGAAAAATAGGTTTTGGAACATCCTCGGCTTGAAATATTTTAACGCCTATCATATTTTCTATTCCGAGTGCGTCCACGCTTTCCGCAAGCTTGCTGGTTAAAATCAGAGGATTCCTTCCATACTCTTTTGCTAGAAGAGCGAAGGCTGCAAATGAGTCTAAGTCCGTCTTATCTACTGAAACAAATATTGCACCATCACATGCTTCAAAAACTTCCTGCAACTTGCCCACAATCATGTGAGAATCCAAGGGTGTTACACCTCTCGAAAAGTTTGTTCCCTCAACTATAAGTATATCAACTCTTTCTCCACTTTCCTCAAAATACTCATCTATACTATTTTTGTAGACCTTTTCATCCAGCGATGGATGCACAGTCTTAAGGAGAGAGTCTAATCTCAGGTCTCCAGTATACAGTATTGTAGCATTTTTTCCATGGTAGAGGTATGAATATGATGGATAAGAACTGTGTCTAGCGTTTAACGGTGTAACTTTGCCCACTCTGCTATTTGGATACACTTGCACTACTTCGGAGTCGATTCTTGGTTCGATGAAGCTTAACCAGTTGCCGATATCTTTGTACCATGAGATTACAGTTTTCAAAAAGTTAGCTTCGGGGACATAAATTTTTGATTTTGGGGGGACATTCCAAAGAAGCCCAAGATGATCAAAGTGAAAATGTGATATGAAGATGCTGGCGTCTTCATATCCTGTTAGATCTGGTATCACTTTCTCCTCCCTTAGCTCGGGTATTCCAGTAGGCTCAATCGGCTGCCTATACAGTTTCTTCAGTCTCGAAAACTTTATACCTTGATCAAAAACCACCGTATCCTCGTCTTCCACGACCACACAGTTTCCACCTATCTCCCTGAACCCCTGAAGTATGCTTATCCGTATATCATCATCTATAATTTTGTACGCCATAATCATTCACCAAACGTAAGTAGGTACCTTTTCTTCACAAGCTCAGTTATCTTCATGCTCTTAAGAGGGTTTTTGACCGCTAAAAGCTGAGGTTTCCCCGAATCTATTTCAAAAACTATGTAAAGCCAATAGTTTTCAGCAAACCTTTTCCCAACATTGTACTCTTCTTCGGTAATTTCCACTGATGATATTCTGCCAGCATGTCCCTTCACTTCAATATATCTTATCTTGCCTTCCCGGTCTTGGCTTAAGATGTCATAGTGTTCACGTGCACTTACATCGACAGGCCTTCTCCCACACGTCTCTTCATATTTGATGGCTACCTTCATCGCCTCCTTCTCGATTCTTTCCTTCTCCTCGGGAGTTAAAGTTCTAGCGGGAACATTTGTTTCCTGACACACAGTTTCCTTTGCACCGATTATTGATAGAACATGCTCCATTTCCACGTTAACGTCGTCTACTGATTTTGGACTCCACCTGTCAGCGTCCCTCACACCCATCTCAAGCGTTTTCCGCCTGTATTCGATGAAGTTTCCTAAAATGTGGTCGCCCAACATTTTTATGTTCGTTTTAGCAAAAGTTCTTGCATCGTCAACGTTCCCTAGCATGAACTCGTTTGCGGGAAGAATATTTTTTGACCCGCAGGCGCTAACCACTTCATCCAGTAGTTTTTGCCCTAGAACAAACTTTTTGCTATTGTCAGCTATTATTACACCTACGGGAATGCTCAGCGACTGTTCAGGGCTGCTGTTAGACGAAATCTTTGCATTAAATACGTGGATTTCTCTATCGTATCCGTCAACTAGGACACTTTCTCCAACCCCTTCTTTCTGAATAAAGTGGTTTGCCCACTCTTTTAGCCCTATTAGATGCTGTCTTAGCTCATCTAATTTTATCACCTTTGACCCAATGTTTGCAACGTTACCTTCAGGCTTCAATATTTTCAATGCAGTCTCCTTCAAATTCCTTCTACTCCTAAAGCCTACTATGTTAGAGAGAAAGTTTTCGGTATAGATTTTCCTTTTAGGCTTGTCCATTTCAAGCTTCGAAAGGGATTCGCTCATTCTATTCAATTCGCTCAAAAAAGTTTCAACCAGCCTTTCTAGACCTTTTACGCCACCTCTTCTCAACTCTTCCCAAAGGGTGTAGTATGTGAGCCTTTTTCTTCCTCCATCCTTTTCCCTGATTTCCACTGGAGGTGTGCTAGTGCTGTTCGAGAAATCTATTACAAGTTCGCCTCCGCTTCCATCAACTATCGCATAGGAGAAGGATCTGGGTGAAAGTTTAGCTCGACCCCATGCCATCAGCTTCTCATATATCACGTTAAACACAGTCTTCTCGTTTTCGGTTGCAAGAAAAACTGTGTATGCTACAACATCCTTTTTTTGACCCAAACGCCACACACGTCCAAGTCTCTGCTCCATCCTTAATGGAGTCCAGGGAGGCTCATAGTGTATTAGAACGTTTGCCTGCTGAAGGTTTAGTCCCTCGGATACTACGTCAGTGGAAACCATTATCCTCGCACCCTCCTTGCTTAGCCACTTTTTGATCTGGTCAACTGTAAGCCTTCCGCTTCCCAAAATTTCTCCAGTAACCAGAAGCACTCTATCTTCTTCGAATTCTTTCCTAAGCCTTTTTGCCACATATTCGGCAGTATCCTTATATTCTGTGAAAACAACGATCTTTTCTCCTTGTCTAAAATGAGTGTTAGCAATTTTGGCCACGGTCTCAAGCCTACTATCGTTTTTACTGATACTGTCAGCTAAGTCGACCAGCTCGTTTATGGGTTCAACGAACTCTTCTGGAACAAGGCTCGCATTGCTTCTAACATACTCGTATATGAGGTCGTCGGGATCCCCTTCCGCTAGAAACTCTTCGTCCTCCAGATAAGCGCTTACCTCAGACTCAAGCTCTATTCCTTCGCTAAGCACATGCTTCCTATTGTCAACTATCGTTTTGAAAGTCTTGAGCCCAGAAATCGGGCTTGAAAGAGCCCTTTTCTCCACAGTAGCCATAAGCAGTCCAAGGGCCCTAGGCTTGGATCCTGTTCTATGATAGCATTCCAAAAGTATGGCTCTAGTCAACTGTGTTATACGTTCATGATATTTGAGCTCCTCCTCAGTTGGTGGAACAAGATACGCTATAAGCCGCGCCCTAGTGAAAATATTCTCACCCTCATATATTTCGTTAACATCCTCCTTTGTGCGCCTGAAGACTATAGCGTCCCTCATACACTTGTACAGTTCAAGCGTGCTAAGGCGCTCTCCAGCGTTAAGGTTAGAATCTATTAGCCTAATCCTTTGAAGATAATCGTCATCCTTTCCCCTGTGCGGGGTTGCAGAAAGCATTATAAGGTCTGCTTCAGGACATTTTCGTATAAGGGATTCCACCAGCTCGTATCTTTGATTAGCCACCCCGCCTACGAGACCGACTCTGTGGCATTCGTCAACTACTATAGTGTCCCATTTTATGTTGAAAATTCTTCTGCTCATACGCTCCCTTTTAGCAGTATCTATTTTGAATACAAGCACCCCCGAGCCAAGGCTTTCAAAAGTGTTAAAGTCCACCGTAACATTACTTATTCCCATCCGCCTAAGCTCCTGATCCCATTGTGTAACAAGAGCTCTAGGCACAAGCACTAGAACATTTTTTCTACCAAACTCCATCAGAGACTTAACTATCATCCCCGCTTCAATAGTCTTGCCCAAGCCTATTTCGTCTGCAATAAGCACCCTGATAGGCTTCCTCAATATGAGCTTATAGTAGAGTTCAACTTGATGCATGTAAGGCTCAAGGTCGCAGGAGGAGGGGAAGGAGAAGAGGGGATGATAGTCTAGGAATGTTAGTAGAACCTTTGATATTACAGCTTCAGCCCGCATACCTTTTACCCTAAGTTTAGAATCTTAAACGCGCTTGCAACCCTATAAGTATCCAGAACATTTCTTCTAACAGAATATTTTTCAGAAAGCTCTGAAAACCAGAAAAGTGTGCTGTAGTTGTCTAATCCTGCTACAGCAGTCAGAAGCTGACCCACTTTAGGCTTCTTCATAGTCTGAACAACGTTACAGAATACGGCTAGCCGTCTATAGAGTTCTTCGCTGGAAGTCTTCAGAGACGATTTTTTAACATCATATTTTGCGCTACCATTGTTTAAGTGCGTGGACAGAAACTTGGCGGCTTCAAGGAGGCTGCTGAAAGAGCATCTTGTGAACTTGAAATCCGGCTTACCTATTGGTCTGTCCCTGTAAAAATAGATCCTGTTCGCTCTATAAACAACATAAAAGAGCTTTTGAGGGAACATTACATACCACCGTAAATCGGCTCCAATGTATCCGAAGCAGAAGCTTCACTTCTCAAGTTTTCTATAATTCTGGCCTTTTCTTCCTCACTTAAATTCTTAATCCTATATTTTGCCTCTATCGAATCTATTGTGGTAGTAAGTGGGCCAAGAATTGTTTTCCCTTGTTTGGAGAATAGTAGTATAGTGTTAATGTCGACGTTAGAAAACTTTATTTCTACTGAGGAGTTGTTGGCGGTATTGAAGATTATTTTGAACTCGTCCAAAACTTTTTCGAAGTGTCCAGTCTTCGCAATCTTCTCCGCTGTTGTAAGATCTTTTCCCCTATAAACTAGGCCTGTGACCATTTTTTCGCCGGCAACCGTAATCGCTAAGGTGGCAGACTTTACTGTTCCACCACATTCAGCACTCACTTTCACATAATGAATTCCATATGCTGTGGGCGCCTTGAAGGAAACTTCAACTTGGGCAGAAGGATTATTTTCGTCCAACACTATAGTGTCTTTCGAAAGAGAACATTTGCTTTCATCTAATATTGCATCTAACTTGACTTCTCCTTTAAACGCGCCAACAGACATTACACTCACTTTTGCAACAACTTCTTCCCCAGCTTTTGCGACAAGATTTTCAGGCTGAATTTGAATCTTGAAACCCTTCTGGAAGGTTTGGGTTTTTTCCTCTAAAATCCATGTTTTGAACATTTCTAGGCATGTGTCAGGAAATCTTTTCTTCAACTCCGAAACTTTATATTCTTCGTCGCCGAATCTTATCACATAATATTTTACAATAATGGTCTCCCCCTCAATTCTCTCTTCCTCTCTAGAAAACTCTTCTATCCCCTTTTCAGCTGCAACCTGCCATGGCACTATAAAGTCCCTTAAATCGAAATCGTTGAAGCTTAAGTCTCCCTCGGACGAGCCAACCTTCTTATAGAATATTTTTGCACCCCTTCTAACTCCAATCTCACATTTTCTAACACCGTTTCTTAAAGCCTCCTTAAGTATTTCGTCGGAGACCATTGGCAGTATCGGGTTACTGTAGAACATTGCCCTCAAATCCTTAAACTGTATTTCGGATCCACCTCTAATGTCAACTCCGGCGTTACTCAAATACTGTGCTAGGACATTGAAGTCTCCTTCGTTTAAAATTTTGGCATCCTGTATTAGAGAATCTTCTGCAAGCCCCAAGAGTGTTTTCTTACCGGAAACTGTGTCATCTTCTTTAACAATGTTCACTCTACTGTCCACGTCGAAGGTGGGGTAGGCGATCCTGTCAAACATGTTCAAAAGCCTATAGTATATGGCCTTAATCCTTTCCGTCTTATATGATGTAACCTGCTTCCTCATAAACTCCCTCACCTTCTCGTTCGAATACATCCGCTCTAGGTCGACCGACTCGCACGCCATCATCTCTTTAGCATCCCTTAGAAGCTCTCTTGAAACGCTGTCCCACTTGCTTCTGCTCGGATATAGGACGGCTAAGGTGTTCGGATAGCTTCTGGAAACAGTTAACGTGCCACTCACCCTATTGAATATCAGGTTTCTCAAGTCACCTTCTTCAGGTGGCTTAAGCAGTACAATAACACCGTATTTTTCCCCATCAAATTCTATAAGTTTGTCCGATGAAAGGAGGACGAAGACAACGTCCTCCGAAAGCGTTCTATATTCTCTGATGCTTTTAGGCTGAGCCGACCTTTCGTCAACATACTTGGAGGAAATTTCTTCAGCCTTATCTTTTATATGGACTAACGCATCACTGTCCGGAATCTCCCTTGCCCTATCTTTCACGATAGATATGGGGTCAGGGTATGCTGTAAACCAGTACCTTTCACTGTCAGAAACCAAGTGCGGAATCTTTAAGCTTGCACTCTTACCAGTTATATTTTCGAGGGCATCGTAAACGTCCTTAGGGGTCTTCATGTAAAAGTCCATTAGGTTCGGTTCGTAGACCGCAGACAATATCTGCTTGCCAGTAGGATAAACTTCCCTCGCTGAAGTGTCAGGCTTGTATGGAAACGTTGAGAGGAAAATGTATAGTGCAATATAGTAGAAGATTTCCCTGTCATGCTCGTCTTTCACGTTTTCTTCGACAACTTTAACCATCTGATCGAAAATGCTATCGTATTCCTGAAAATCGGGGGTTATAAGCTTTGACTTAAGCGACGGATCCCTCAAGTCAATATCAAACGGCATTATAAGCATCCTTTTCTCAACAATTTTGCTTGAGAACAGACGTCTCACAACCTTACGCGTTATCTTTATCGCGTCCCTAGTTTTCTGGAGACCGACTCTCGAAATTAAAGTTCTAAGCAGATACAGATATCTTGGGTGAAACGGATAATTTTCTTCAACTTCCGAAACTAGGCTTTCATCGACATATTCTCTGAACTCTTGCATTAGAGCCGATAGCCTTCTTACAGCATCCTCTTTCCCTTTAGCGTCCACGTGCTCGAAAATCCTCTTTTTCAAAACCTCGACAAGGTCTCTTTCGCTTGCCACGGGAGACGGATATGATGTTGCAAACTTTTCAACCCGCCTAGTCAGCGGCGAAACAGTATCCTCATATCCTGCTTCAACAACTTTTCCACCTCCCGCTTCAGACTGCACATCCAGAGGTAGTGTTACAACTAAAACTGTGCTCAAATGCTGTACAGCGTTCGCAAGATTCTCCATGAATATTAGCATTGAGTTAGCGTATCCTCTAAGCTGTTCGTCAGCTGAACTGCGGAAAGATTGAATATACCTTGCCACTTCATCCATGAGAATGAGAACCCTTCTTCCCCTAAGCATTTCCTCGATCGCTGAAACGTCAGGTGGAGTCAGAGTCTCATCATATTTTCTGATTAAATCGTATCGGCCAAGATTGTGTGCAATATAACCCCATAGGGTTCTAACAGTATATCCTCCAACTTTCAGGGGGCTTTCTGGAGAAGGGGAGACCGTCCTCTTATATCCGTCTATTCCAATCACAAGCACCTGCTTATCTTTAAGATTCAAGGCTTCGTGGACAATATTGTGGAGAATTTCCGGGGCCCTGATCATATGATACAATGCGATAAGAGTGTGAGTTTTTCCTCCACCGTATAGGGAATATAATACTATAACCTTGCCTCTTTCAGCTTCAAGCGAGAGGGCAACGTCTGCCAGAATCTTCTTCATAGAATCTGTGAAATATGTTGTTTCAACAAACTTTTTCGGGTCCAAGTATATTTCGTCGGCTTCGCCGAGAAGGAAGTCCACAAAATTTGGAGCCATCCTTTCGTCAACATTTTCATCGAAAACATCGTCTCTAACCTTCGCAAACGACCTTATCATATTCATTTCCCTCCATCGAATAAGATTTCTTCACCTAAGCTGCTTAAAAGTTTAGTGCAGGCCTCGCGTTCAACGTCATCGTCGCCTAAAACTCGCACCAGAATTCTTGCAAGATCTAGTGCTTCATCCAAGTATAAGGTTTTAGACCTTAGAAGGTCAACTTCTCCTCTCACGTCACCGGGCTTGGTTAAGGCCACATATTCCATTTTATGGAGAACTTTTACAGGACTGTCGTATGAATCTTCTTCTCCTGCAGTTCTTTTCCGTCTTCTGCCTTTTGCAGTTTCCTCCAAAGTTTCTTGAATAACTCTAGGAAGTTCCGTTAAATCTCTTACACGCCTTGGCTCATTCAATTCAAACGCTTCACCTCCCTTCTTTACTACAACTCCGCTGGAGACAAATTCGTCCTTGTCTGCTCCTCCAGAAAAAGCAAGCATTACCAAAGAGTTCTCGTCAATAATTCTTCTGAGACCAACGTCTGGCGGAGGAGAAATTATTTTGGACAGGAGATAGAATATTGAATCTTTAGAGGAAACTGGTCTAACGTTGTAGGTTGAAGCCAAGGCTCTAACAATTGCTTGAGCTGTTGCCGGATAAATGTAATCGCTGACAAGGTCCTCGACACTTTTGACGCCGACAATGTCCCTGTATCTAGTGAATACCTCGAGAACCTTTCCAAGCACATCAACGTAAAGGTCAGGGTCACAGATTGGAGATGCTCCACCCCACATTTTCCTCAAGGTTTGAGAAACCTCATCCACGGCCATGTTGAAGACTTCCCTGGCTACAGCACTTCCTTTAGCGCCAGGCTTCCATACAACAACAATAGATTTGTTCAGCACAACCTTTCCTCTGGCAGTAACCCTCCCCTCTTGCTCTGTTACGATGGGAAATGCTCTGGAAATTGTAAGCCCATTCTTTTGCCAGCCGGCCCAGAGGAGTGCCGCCCATGCATCTGGATCAGTGTGAGCATAAAATGTAACAATTCTACCTCCATCCACCAGCCTCTCAAGCATAGCCTTAAACGCCTTCCCTAACCCCTCCCTAAAACTTTCAACAGAACCAACGCCTTCTCCAAAATATTGTGAACGTCCATCATTAACTCCAACTTCCTTCAACGCAAACTCTTCCCATTGTGTTCTCCTTTCCACAAACTTCGAACAGTTATCATCAAGGCAATTAAAAAACACATCCTTATGAAACCTCGGATAGAGTAAGCCTTCACAGCAGTCGCTCAAAGCCCTTTTAAGCCAAACATAATAGAAGTCAGCGAGCTCAGAATATGGAACATCATCATGATAAGGTGGATCTGTGACAATTAAGTCAAACTTACTGTCAGAATCCAGCTTACTCAATACAGTAGCGTCATCAAGAAAAACCCTAATCCTACTAGGACTACCAGAGACGGCAGAAGTAAGATATGATAAACCTGCAAAAGAGTTTTTTATTGTTTGGGTAAACGAGCCAGTAATATGGATAAATGGTGAAGTATCACAAAAATTCCACTGCATGGCTATACCCCTCACAGCCATTGTTGGAGCCCTGATTAGCGAAGCATTCCAATAGTTTACAATTGAATTGTAATCTGCATATTTGAGTAATGCTAGTGCCAGATATGTGGTTACTGCTTCTGCATATTTGAAAGCCTCTTCTTTGCTTAATCCTTCTTTGATTTTTTCTTGTTCTATTTGTTTGCCTGCTTCGCGTATTAGCTTGACGAGTTTTACGAGGACCAGGAGCTGGCGGGGATTAAAGAGCTTATAAAATTTGTCAAACCCCCATACCCATATGCTTAGACATCCCCCGCCACTAGCTGTATATCTCCATAGAGATTCTCTTGGCACGTCTGAATCGTTTGCATCTATAAGTTTTTTCACCTCTTCCATGGCCTTTTCGAGTTTTTCTTGATCACTTTCTGTACAGGGTTCAAATTTTATGTCACCGTCCCCTTTCTTCACTTTAACAAGCAATCTTGGTCTAGCAAGACTTTTTTCAAGATCCCCTACTGTTATCTCATTTTCATAGAATCTTTCCAGGTTCCTATTCCAGTCTCTCAACGCTTCCTTAACGTACCATGTGTCACCTTCTCCCTTACCTGCTATCATGTTATTGCAGTGCAGACACTTTGCTGTGTTTGAGCGTGCGTTAATGTTGGGTTCAGGCACCTTAAACTCCCTGTTCAAGGCCTGTACTGTTCCCTTGGAAACTTTAGCTGGAACTACCTTGAATTCAAGCTCCATGTTCAAGTCTCTTACTCTTATATCCACCTTCTCTCCTGAGACAACAGGCTCCATGTAGGCAAGCCTTTCGAAGGTTCCTCTTGAAGACTCCGCCTCCGTTTTACCTTTTTTGACTCTGGCCAGCCACCAGTTTCCAACAAGAGGAGTTCTCTTTCTGCAGAATGGGCAAACGATTTCCCAGCTTCCAATATAGACTGCAACATCTTCATCATACAATTCTTTTATCTTTGGATCATTTCTCAACTGCTCTGTTATCCAGTGCCCCCATCTGGCAACATCATAAATGAGCCTGTTAACATTTCCTCCAACATCATTTTCCTTCTTTGATTGGTTCTTTTGGGTTGTCCATCTAGTAAGCTTAACCATTTTTTCGTCTCTTAAAATATGTTCTATTCCCAGCCTTCTAGCCTCTTCCTTTGAAACTGTTACATAATCTTGAGCGTACTTTCTAGGATATTCTAGGACAGCTTTAAGGAACACGTAGGCTGAAGGAAGAAGTTCGACTGCGACCGCGTCTAAACCGAGTCTTAGAGCCTCTAAAGGTATGCTGCCGAAGCCTGCGAACGGATCCAGCAACCTTTTACCGTCAAAGTTTTTTCTCCACGCTTCAGACACTTTCGGATTGAATTTGTAAGGAGACTTCTCGCTAAGGCGAATCATTTCAACAAACTCTTTTACGCTAGCGTTCTCGGGCAGAAGACATCCTGCAATAACAGCCCTGGCTGAAATTAGAGGCTTCCTCGTCCACCAGAAAACCATTTCATAATGTGGTGGGCGACCACCGCCCTGCTTTTCTTTCTCAGAAGCCTTACTCACTAACCCTACAGGGAAACTCGCTGACTCAATAAAACGTCTTTCCGAGGGGAAAATACTTGATGTCTCTTTAGACATAAACTTGTCCATTGAATGTGACATTCTTGATCCGCGTAAATAATGGTTAAATGAAATATAAAAGGGTTTCTCACGCTAAAATGAATAATGATTGAAGGAAAAGTTGGTTTGCAGGCTAGATATTTTTAAATAGAAGATGATTTACAAATCTTAGGTAGGATCATTCAATGGACGCGGAAAAGATTATTTGGGGCGATTACGATAAACTTGCTGACTTTACTGTAAACGGTAAAGTTCATGAGGTGGGACAATCATATAATACACTTTTTTGGGGTAAACTGAAACTTCTGAACGGGTTCATAACTTACGTTTTAACTAAAAGAGAGGGATACAATTCTTATTATGCTTATTTTGGAGGGGAATGTACAAGCGAATATGATATAAAAAAGTGGATGGATGAGGTTGAAATATGTTCTCCCTGTGATATGCGTATTCCATCACCTGATTCTTCAGCTTTGGAAGAGTTAACTCTCGACGTGAGAAGAATGAAGGATGTATTACGTATGTTTCTATGGCAACTTGTTGACGAGCAAGAAAGGTGTCTGGATATAGTTGTGCTACTAGACGATTTTAGTCTTGGCTCCAAGGATGTTACAGACCTCTTTGAAGGAGACTTGCACATGATTATTTCAATACCTGAAACCGTACAAGATATGCAACCAGAAGGAGAAGAAAGGGAAATAGATGGAATAAAGGTTACAGTCGGAAAACTTGTAAAAGTAAGTTTCTATGAAAATTATGGGTATTTGAAGGATAAAGGTGTTCGTCTTTTCACACTAAAAGATTTTGTTCAACATTATATGCTCGATGCTCCCAACAGAGAAAAGTTGCTCGAAGAGTGGACTATAATAAGAGATGGTTTTATTGAGAGGGTGAAGAATAAAATTCTTGGCAAAAAACTATTCACTATAAACGAGGAAGACATTTTGCTGAAACATCACAAACTTGCTAAAGAGGCTAACGAGTGCTATGATAAAGGCGATTTTGAGACCGCTGTATTCAAAAGCTATCGTTCCATTCAGTTGATGCTTCAACTGCTTATCAAAAGAGAATTCAATAAAGATGTTACTGCAGATGATGTTAGGAACTATCTAGATGATTTGAAAGAAAAGCTGGGTGAAATGTTCTATCACACTGCAGTAGCTGCTCACAAAATAAGAAACACTGTAATGCACGAGACATTGGATGATGAAACGCTACAATTGTATGCACATACTATGATAGTTTATAATCGGTTGCTGTCAAAATTAGGTAATCTCTGAAAATTGTAGAACTGTATAACGATCTTTCCCGCATTTGTCACAGCTGCACTACATAAACTGGTGAACACTATAGATTTTCCAAAATTTTCTTTAAAACTTTTTCAACAACATCTTTTTTGAGTTCCTGATTTGATTACACTATTTCTTCGACAAGTATGTTCGTGTTTTCTCTAATCATTCAGAGGTAGATGCGTAGATGTTTATTAAAGTCTGCTCAAACTTAGTTAAATGAATATGAGTGAAAGAAGCCGAAAATGGAAGTCTGTGGTTGAAAGGGATGATGGTTCCATAGTAACATGCGAGGGCACAAGCGAATCCATACGGGCTCACTGGGTTTGCACTTAAGGAAACTGGACTTGCAAAGAAGGGTGCTGAAAAATCTGGGAAAATTAGACGTAATCTGGCGGAGGTTGTGGGAAGAGCAATTAATCCTTCAGAAGGGCAAAGGCAGGAATGGATGAATATAGCGCGGAAAATTTACAAAGAAGCTAAGAGAGGAGGGACGAAGAATTTTGTGTGGAAGTCGCGAAAATTTTTGCCAGAGAAAAAGGTAAAATAGGAAACCTAAATTATATTGCCGGACAGGATACTGATAAATTTTAAATGTTGTATCCGCTGAGTCGACACCTGGTATTATTTGCTACAGAAGGCTGGAGCACCTGCTTAATACACTTTAAACCCTCCCCTACAAAATCAAAATATTTCCTGACACGTAATGGTTAAGCCATTGGATTATGCTCCGTGATTAAATTAACCCTTATGAAATCTAAAATTAAATTTGGGTGTAAGAAAGGGAATAGAAGCTTATATAGTCTCTGCACAAAAATATACGCTGTGAAGTTTCATGAGTGGAGAATACTCGGGTGATAAAGGTTCTGAATGGGTGAGGGAAAGGGCATGGGAGCTTTTGAAGTATATGTCAGAGGCCCTTAACAAACTTTTCAATATTCTGTTCTCGCATGAAGAATTTATTGTAAAGGATATTTCCATAAATGTTAGCCGGAACCAAGCCCTTCAAAAATTCATGCCCCAAGATGAGAAGAAACCTCAAACGCCGAAAGAAGTCGTTACTGTAGAAGTTTCGGTTAAGCTGGAATCTCAAGAACCACTAAACCTAGATTCTCTTACCAGTATTTTGGAAAATATTAAGGAGACTGGACTTAGAACTTCAATAAGCCTCAGCGAATTGAATATGGAAATAACCGTTGCCAACATACCATTAACATAAACTCTATTTTTTCTGATATGTGAAAGCAACTCTTCTATTTCTTTTTTGTTGGCTGCCCTTGGCATATTTTAAGCAGTTTTTTCGCTACCTCCATACATGTTCTATTAAATTCTTCTTCGTCAAGCCCAAAGCGTTGGCGGAGGTCAGACTCATATTTTGATTTAAGGTGACAGAAGAGTATTAGGAAACTTAATCCATCTTCCCCATATTCTTTTACGAATGAGTCGAGTTCTTTTAAAGTGACCATTATCTACTCCCTTCTTTGAAGGAACTGTTTCGCTAGAGCTATTTCGGCGGATGTTAGAGTGTTCATAAAGTTTGCTAACATTTCTTTCGCCGGCTTTTGAAGCTCTTTTGGAACATGTCCGCCAATCACAGTCCATGCAAGTTCCGTTTGGATAGTAGAAAGAGAGGCTTGAGCAGTTTCCATTCCAATTTTACCTGAAATATTTTGATTATTTCTCCTCTGGCATTCTTCAAAAAGTTGGGTTATGTGATCCCAGTTGGTGTAAAGGTTGTCAGCTATAATATATGCTGTACGAATTTCTCCACTTGTAGAAGCCTGCAATAAAAAGTTGATTGCCTCACGTTTCACAACTGAACTTTCTGGTCGAGAACGCAAACTCCGCCTCTTTTTTAAGTAATTAGAAGAATGATTGGCGGAAAGATTACTCAAGGATCTATCTGGGGATGGCGTCTTTTTTCCGCAAAAAATCCTTGGTTTCCTCTGAATTCTTATGCGAACCATCTCGAATTCCAAAAATAGCATCTTAGGCTCTTTGGCTGTGACGGTTATGGTCTTGGTTATCTCTGTTACTGGTTGTGTGGTTGGTATGGTTGCTGTTACTGTTGTGGTTACCGTCTTGGTTAGGAATTCGAAGCCTTAGTTGAGCATTTTCCAAAAGTATGGAAAGACGTCATTTTTGACAAGAATATCGTATTAATTAAAGGCATTCCGATCACTACGGAGAAAAAGCTACTTTGCATAACTGACTTAGGAACCTTCTTTGCGGTTCGAGATAAAGTCACATCCGGTATCGATCTAGAGACAAGAGATAGATTTTTAACCGAAATTCTAGACCTAATGATCGAAGATCCCTGTAATATTTTTGATAAAAACGTTAGAAAAGAGTGCCTAAGAATTGTGAAGCAAACAGCGTGGAATACGTACCAAAAATTGAGTCATTCAGTACATGAACCTATAGTTGTAGATTTTCCTCCTCATTCCTCCTTATTTGAATTTCTAGGCCTTCTGCACTACTTAAGAAAGGTGCTCGAAATACTTTCGTTGTCTTTCACAAATTTTGAGCGCCTTTTCAAGTAGTCGGTCTACAGATTTATGTGATGTTTGGTTTTCTCCATACTAGGTAGGTGGGTTTTAGTCTTCTTTGTGTGAGTACCTTCTGCTATCGCCTCTTTTTCTCTGTACTGCTTCTTGTAGTTGTTTGTTTGTGTGTAGTTTTGGTGAGAAGAAGCAGTTTGGTGCTATCTTCTGAAGGCTCTTTGATCTGCTCGATGGTTAGCAAAAGATATCGCTGAGTTTCTAATGATATCCGATTATGGTTTCGATGAGAAAGCAGCCAATCCATTTCTGTAGATATTAGTTCGCTCCCCATAGATGGAGAACTGATGAGATCAATATTGTGGTACAAGCGTTTTTCGTTCGTCCTTCCTAACCGTGTTGGCTATATCCTTAGAAATATTTATGTTGATGTCTTTCTGATTATGATTGGCGAGGTTTATGGTTGATGTTGCTAGGGGTTTGCTTTATGAGCCAACGTATGAGAATGAGGTTGTTTTGCTGTTTGGTCTGTTATACCCATGATCTTCTTAGGCTCAGCGTGGACATACACGTCTACTTCATGTGCAACACCACTCGCACCAGTCACGTATTCCCTGATTCTAACGGCGTCAGGGAACTTTTCAAGAAGTTCCGTAACTTCGCTGACGTTTCGCTTCATCCATTCACTAAACCTGAGCTCCAAGCCTCTTCCCGTTTTAGGGCCTTGGAGAACATCTTGCAGGTAAGAAACGAAGTTTTCAGGGCATTCCTGTAAAATCTCATATGTCGTCATACCCGGTTTAATCGGAATTCTAATACCTCGGTCCTTGATTCGATCTATTACCCACTGTTTCCCAAGGTTCATTCTTTCAAGTAGTGAAAGCAGTTTGCCAACATCAACTTTCTCCGTAACCAGCTGAGCGCCCTCAGCCTCCATTGCCCTTCTCACAGTTTTCCGTTTAATCTCTTCTTCAACAACCTCTTCTTCAAGCCTGATTTTGGAGTATCTAGCTACTAATCTCCTGACCTCGTCCTTCGTGAAATTCTTAGCGATCTCCTCGCAGAGTTCATCTTTCGACCAAGCCTTGGAGATAACTATGCCCTTGTCCTCACATAATTTTTTAGCTGGTTCTTTGTTAATTCCGCTAGTACCTCGGCTTTAGTGGGCAAGCTAAGATCCTTGATTATTAATCCATCTTATTAATTTTATCCATGAACTGGCGGAAAAGCTACTTCACCTTCTCCTTTATGGATGTTAGGTTGGTTAAGTTTGGGTGCTGTGGTTTGAGGCCAGTGTTGCTGGTAAAGATGTGAGCCAACTCTCGACCGAGTTAAGCAAAAATTAATTAAGACGAGGCAAGAATGCGATCCGGGGATGGAAATATATGAAAATCTTAATTCGTGATGCGGGATCGAAAGAATGGAAGCTTGCGGATAACATATTAGTTAAAGCTGAGTTTGAGCTTCAAAAGTTGCTTGTCGACTCTCCGTCCATTATACCGATTGACGAGATTAGAGAAGGAGCTGCACCGCTTGTGTTTGCTGTAAGTGAATTTGGTCTACCTGGCTCTGGCGCTTCAGACGTTTTAGCTTTTAGTCCGCAGGGTGACATCGCAATAATAGAGTGTAAGCTTGCTACAAACCCGGAGATTAAACGTAAAGTCATCGGACAAATTCTAGAGTATGCGTCGTATCTTTGGGAGATGAGTTATGAAGAACTCGACAAGCAACTTCAAAAATTAAAGGGAAAAAGCCTTGCAGATCTTGTTGCTGAACACGTAGATAAAGAGTGGGACGAAGAACAATTCCGTGAAGGCGTTAAGCAAACATTAGAGACTGGTTCCTTCATTCTCATAATAGTTGTAGATGAGATAAATGAGGAACTAAGACGAATAACTCGATACTTGAACGAGTGCAGCAAATCCGCTTTTTCTCTACATGCCCTAGAGATGAAGAGGTTTCAAGTTGACCAAATCGAAATTCTAGTCCCGCACTTATACGGTATCTCCACGAAACCAGCAGTTTCAAATGGAAGAGGTCAATGGTCAGAAGAGGAATTCTTCAAGGTTCTGGAGGAGGAAAACGCGCCCAATATTGTTGATTTAGTGAAGGACTTATACGATTGGAGTGTAAGAATGGCAGATAGAGTGTGCTTTGGAACGGGTAAGGAAAAGGGGTCCTTTACCTTTCATTACCTCAAGGAAGGCAGGACGATCTCAGTGTTCACGGTCTATACAAACGGAAAGCTAACACTTAATTACGGCTGGATGAAAACTCACCTCCCTGAAGAAGTTCTTGAAGGCTTCCACGAAAAGATACATATGATACCATCACTACAACAAATCGCCGCGGATTTTTCAAAATATCCATCGGTAAATGTCGACGCACTATTGGAACCAGAAAAACGCGAAAAATTCAAAAACGCCGTCCTTTGGTTAAAGACGCAAATCAAGCCGCAAACATAATTTAATGCGTATGAAGAAATCGAAGTTTCTAAAAGCCAAACTCTATTCATATGCCATTAGTGTCTCTTAGCAGAACGATAATTTCTCTCAAACCTGAGCCTGCCTTACGAAAATTTTCCTAACCGCACTCTACGCTAAAGAGGTTTCGGTTGAAGAGGAGTCTACGCATTCATTTATTATGGGTGAAAGCCAAACGGGGCCTGCTGAACGAGTGCTTTCAAATATTTTGATATTAGGTCTGCTTATCCAAGCTCTAGTTTGTTTGACAAAGTTGGTATAGTCTTGGCTTCCAAAAACGTAGACCCAGTCAGGATTAAACTTTGAAATAATGTCATCTAAGATTAAAGGAAGTTTGTTGCTCCATAAGTTGGCGGTGTATGGTATATTATTTTTTCTTGCTATGTTTTGGTTAAAAGTAGCTTGGTATTTTGTTGCGGCTTCAAGGGCGTGGATTATGCCATATCCGCCTGACAAAAAGAAAAATTCAATGGTATTACTTGAAAGCAGTGCCGATTTTAATTGCGCATACCTTGTGTTGAATAACTCCTTGTAGGCCTTCCCAGCTCTAACGTATAAATCAAAGGCATAAGTTATCTTAGACCCAACCTTAGCTTGTGGATTTTGGAGTACCTCTTCCCTTAGGTTACTAAGGCGCTTGATAAGACTCTCATTATTTAAATAATACGGCGGTTGTACAATCTTTGATCCCATAGGTAATGGTATTGAATCATCCTTACGAGTGTTAAATCCAGTTTCCCGTGGTGAGCATAAATTTGTAGGTACCATTATTATCGGTAAGGCCCCATTCCCCGTAGTGTGGATACATGATCGGTAAGGCCCTTTAATCTCCTGTATTGCGTTCAGTAATGGGATGAGCTCACTATTGAATGTGAAGTATTCATATACTCTTTATGTGCCTTGATATCCCATTCTTCTATCTAGACTTAGAAAGGAGGTTTGCAGCCGCCAACCCTTCTAACCCTTTTGCAAAGAGCATGATCTCCATAGCATGCAACCCAAATAGGGTTAATGATCCTCAGAGAATAACGAAACCCCTCCATCTAGCGGCTAGTGAAAGTATCCCCACACATCAAAGATATCAAGCGAGTCCAATGTCAGTTATACTGTCAATTTAATCAGGCAATCGTACGAATTTTTTGAAATATTAGTACTCTCTGCTAGGGTTTCATGAAATCGATTAAAAATAGGCGTACAACTCCTTAACCGCTATTAAGCTTTAGTAAGACCCACCCCCTCCCCCCTTAAGGTCCTCCATAGAATAAGGACATGAGAACGTGGCGGAGCTGGACTACGAGTCAGAGTATCCTAACATCATCGTCAAAGAACACATAAGCTTCGAAAACATGACACCAAACGGGCTAGAAAGGAGAGAGGATGCGATACTTCCGCTGGTGACGGGAAAGTTTCTTGAGCGTCGACTATACTTTAAAAGGCTTCGCAAAAACCTTCCAAAAGAAAGCATGGAGTGGATGTGCTGTGAGCAGCGCCAAAACGCCCTAAAGACAATCCTAGTATGCATCTATGGCACGTCAGGATGCTGCTGGAACAGGTTCGGAAACGTGCTAGCGTTCGAGGAAATAAACAGGAGGTCGAGGCAGACAATGATCATTACAAAAGATTATGTGCAGAGCAGAGGCTTCAAGCTAAATTATGCGGACACGGACTCAGTATTCGTAAAAAAGGATGGTGCAACAAGAGAAGAGTACGAGCGGCTGGCGGAGCAGCTGAGCAACCTAACAGGACTGCCGATCTCATTAGACCACCACTACAAGTTCCTCACACTACTACCCTTAGAAGAGGACGCGAACATGAAGGCTCAAAAACGATACATCGGTATCCTCTACAACGGAGAAATCGTAGCCAGAGGAATAGAGCTGAAAAGACATGACACGCCAGCATTCATAAGAAAATTTCAGGCAGAGCTAATAAAAACCCTCCTCGACTACAAGACCGTGGAGGAAGTGTACAGTATAGGATACGAGCGCGCCCTAACATTTGTCAAAAAAGCCATAGATAAAATAATGACCGAAAAAATGTCTCTCCAGGAGCTGGCGGTATCAAAAACGCTCAGGAAAGCCTTCAACAAATACAGGATTATCTTCCCACACGTGGCCGCAGCAATACAGCTTGCCAGCAGAGGAAAAAATGTGAAGGAAGGAGAAGACGTCAGCTTCATCTACAGGGACGTAGAACACCACAACCCCCTCTACCATGTTACACCATTAGAGCTAGCGGACGCCAACATAAACTTCGACAGAAAGAAATACTGTGAAATGCTTTTGGACGCAGCTGAAACAGTCCTAACAACCTTCGGCATCACAAGAGACGCATAAGGAATCCCCAATAGGCCGAAGTCAGGGCTGAAAGAACTGAGAGAGGAAATAAGAGGTGAAAGGAGGCTTGAAGTAGACACGGAGGCCTTGGAAGCCTACAGGCCATAAAGAGAAAATTGAGGGAGACAGGAGGAAAGACCTGTCACGAATTCAGTCGAGAGATGAAATCGGATAACGCAATCCTAGCATGGCTTGATCACCTCTAAACCACCCTTCCGCTCACCCTAAATCAAACACATTCACAGCAGTGTAAACGTTCAAAAAAGAAACCATCTAGCACATGTTTGCAGACGCTCAAATGAAGCCATTCTAATCTCACCAGAGTTCGAAAAATCAGGCGGCTTACAAGAAAAAAGGCAAAACATCAACTATACCACAACAAGAACATTGTATAAAAAACATTGCAAAAACTTTAACTTTCATTAAAAAATTGCTAGACTTAAGGACAAAAGTATATAAACAAGCATCACAAATACCTATAACTTGAAAAGATATGTCTGAACCTAAAAGGGTTGGTAGAAGAACTTTTCTCAACTACGCCATAGCGGTTGTAGCTACAGGAGTTATAGTTGGAGCAGCAACATATTTTGCAGTACCAAAAGGTGAAGTAACAATAACAGCTCCAGGAACAACAGTAACAACAACAAAAACCGTTACAACAACAG
>Ga0207433_10005636_pt1 | contig 22220 bp, 18 predicted proteins | sample YelNatPaOPGAMG01_FD_187559 | JGI IMG/M metagenome (GOLD analysis project Ga0207433, IMG submission 187559) | Hot spring thermophilic microbial communities from Obsidian Pool, Yellowstone National Park, USA - OP-RAMG-01 (SPAdes) (version 3) | ecosystem: Environmental > Aquatic > Thermal springs... | reverse complement strand
TTGCCAGCGGAACGCGAAAGACCCGAAAGGCAAATCGAGCGTTCCGTCTGGCTTTGCCAGCGGAACGCGAAAGACCCGAAAGGCAAATCGAGCGTTCCGTCTGGCTTTGCCAGCGGAACGCGAAAGAAACGCCCCCTCCCCCTTTGGGAGAAAAAGCCTTTCCCTCGGAAAGCACCTGCAACGCCGAAGGTAAGACCAATCCATCGCGGAATTTGGGGGAGGTTGTGCGGCTTGAGGGTGGAGCGATGGTGAGGTAGACTTCCAGGGAGCGGAGGACGGCATGTCCTTGTTCGCGAAGGGGAAAGGGGAGGAGGATCCACTGACCCTAATGAAGCAGGGCCGCTACGAGCGGGCCGCGTCACTCCTGGAGCGCAGGCTCCAGAGGGATCCCAGCGATCTGGCCCTGAAGGTCCGCCTGGCTGAGGCCTACGAGGGGGCCGGCCGCGCGGATGAGGCCGCGCAGATTTACCGCCACGAGGGGGAGGTCCGGCTCGCGGGCGGTAGACGGTCGGAGGGGCTTGCCTTCCTGAGACGGGCCGCGCGCCTGGCCCCTGAGGATGTGGGCCTGGCGAGGCGTATGGCGGAGCTGGAGGGCGGCGAAGAGAAAGCGGATGAGCTCTCCGCCTTCTCCTTCGACCTCTCCGCCGGACCACCCGTGGAGCGGGAGGGGCAGGTCACCGTGGTCCTGGATGCCTCCCGCTCGGGAGCGGGGTCGGATGGGACGGGCACGGTGGTTGGCGCGCCCGCGGAGGAGAGCGCCGAGAAGGTGCAACGGTGGGCCTCCAGCGAAGGAACCCATTTCCCGGAGGTGCCCGTGGCGGGTTCCGTGCCTTTGCGCGACGAAGCCGGTGCGCTCTGGATTCAGATGCTCTTCCCGGAGATGGATGGGGAACACGCCCGGCTCCTAGGCTCAGTGGCCGTTCCAAGGAATCTGGATCCGGGGGACCTTCTGGTCAGGGAAGGGGAGGCGGGTGATTCGCTGTTTATTCTGGTGAGGGGCCGCCTGGCGGCCCGCGGTACCATCGGGGAGGAGGAGATCTCTCTGGCGGTCTTCGCTCCGGGAGACGTCATCGGTGAAGTGGCCTTCCTCAAGAGGGTGCCAAGGACGGCCACCGTGACGGCGTCCGAGCGGTCCATGGTGCTGGAGCTTCCCGGGCCCGCCACTCGGCGGGCGCTGGATGGGTGCCCGGAATCCATGGAACACCTTGAGGCCCTGCTTCGGGAGAGGGTGGAACAGACCCTCTCGCTGATCAGGAAAAGGGGAGCGCGATTAAATGGCCATTCGGAAGATTGAACTCTACGGATCGCCGGTCCTGCGGGAGAAGTCCGCCCCGGTGTCCCACATCACCCCGGAGGTTCAAGTGCTGCTGGACGACATGGTCGAAACCATGCGGCACGCCTCCGGAGCTGGCCTCGCGGCCAATCAGGTGGGGGTCGCCCTGCGGGCCATGGTTGTGGACCTCGGCGCCCGGGGCGAGAAGGAACAGATCCTCTACCTCCTCAATCCAGAAATCGTGGAGCAGTCGGGTGAGATGCACGAAGAGGAGGGGTGCCTCTCCATCCCCAAGATCTACGAACGGGTCAAGCGACCAGCCAGGATCAAGGTCAGGGCCCTTGACCGCGACGGAAATCCCTTGGAAATCGAAGGGACCGAGTTTCTCTGCCGAGCCCTCTGCCACGAGATCGATCACCTCGACGGGATTCTCTTCGTCGATAGGCTCTCGCCTCTGCGCCGCGACATCGTCAAGCGCAAGATCAAGAAGCTCATCCGGGACGGGGAGTGGGAGGACCCTTACCCCCAGCCCGAGCGGCGGAGCCAGAACGCCTGAAGGCGTTGCGGCGGTGTAAGGGGAGAGTCACGAATGGGACGGGTCTTGCCGGGGCGCATCGTCTTCATGGGGACGCCGAATTTCGCGAGGACTCACCTTCAGGCGCTCGTGGAGAGGGGGGTACGCCCCCTAGCCGTCTTCACCCAGCCGGATAAGGCCGTGGGACGCAAGAGGCTCCTCACGCCACCGCCGGTGAAGCTCTTCGCGGCCGAGCACGGTATCAAGGTCTACCAGCCCGCCTCCCTGAGAAGCGCCGAGATCCAAGGGCTATTGAGAGACCTCGAACCCGACGTGATCGTGGTGGTGGCCTACGGTAAAATCCTGCCCGAGGCCCTGCTCGCCGTTCCCCGCCTCGGTTGCGTGAACGTCCACGCCTCGCTGCTCCCCAGGCACCGCGGCGCCTCGCCGATCGCCCACGCCATCTGGGCCGGAGACGCGGAGACGGGCGTATGCACGATGCGAATGGACAAGGGGCTCGACACGGGGCCCCTCTACCTCGAAGGGCGAATCCCCATCCCGCCCTACACCACGGCGGGGGAACTCTCCCTACCCCTGGCCCGGCTCGGGGCGGGACTGCTGATCGAGACCCTGGAAGGGCTTCAGGCCGGCACGCTGAAGGCGCGGCCCCAGGACGAAGCGCTGGCCACCTACGCTCCCAGGCTGAGGAGCGAGGACGGGCGCCTGGACTTTTCGCGGTCCGCCGCGGAGCTGGAACGGCAGGTGCGGGCCTTTGATCCATGGCCCGGAACCTTTTTTGAGTATGGGGGAGAACGGATCAAGGTGCTAACGGCCTCGGTGGGACCCGCCTGCGCCCTGGCCAGGCCGGGCGAGGTGGTGGCGGGCGAAGCCTTCGGGATCGCCTGCGGCGACGGCCGCGTTCTGTTCGTGGGCAGGATGCAGAGACCGGGCAAGCGGCCCATGGCCTCCGAAGAGGTGTTGCGTGGGTACCCCATCCCGCCGGGCACCCGGCTCTAGAGGCCGGTCCTTTGTTCGGTCCCGGCGCGAGCAGGGGGCCGTAGCGCGCGGGGACGGGGGCCGGAGGAGCGGCCACGGGAAGTTCCGCCCCGCCGGAGGTCCTGCACGACCTCTCTCCCTGGCGGGTGCCCGAGAGAGATCCGCCGAAAGATTGAACCTTCGCGCCGAAGCGGCGAGCCTCCTCGCCCAAGTGCTGGACCATCGCCAGTCTCTGAAGAGGCTACTCCAGGAGCGCCAGGCGCGGCTGGCCAGGGAAGAGGACCGTGCCCTTCTGCGGGAGTTGGCGGCGGGCGTAGTGCGGCGCCTCCCCCTCCTGGATTGGGTGCTCGATGACCAGACCGAGCGAGGCCTGGCCGATACGCAGGCCGAACTGAGGCAGATCTTGAGGGTCGGGGCATTCCAGCTTCTCTTCCTGGACCGGGTTCCAACCTACGCGGCCGTGGACCAGTGCGTGGAGGCGGCCAAGGCCCTCAGCCCCGGTGCTGGAGGGTTCGTGAACGGCATCTTGAGGGGGGTTGCGGAGCGCCGGGAAGAGGCCAAGGAGCTTCCTTACCGGCTCAACGGGAAGGAGGGGGCCGCCCTAAGGCTGGGCATGCCCGAGTGGCTGGCCCAGCGTTACCTGGCCCGATTCGGAGAGGCCGCGGGAGAGGATCTCATGGAAGCCCTCCAGGCCCCGGCGCCCACGACCCTGGTCTTTCTTTCACCCTCGGCACGGGCCCAGGGGCTGCCGCTCCTCCGGCGGGAAGGGATCGTTTTGGAGCCGGACGCGGCCCTTCCCCTCACCTACGCGGTCCGGAGGGGCAATCCGGCGGAAACGGAGGCCTTCCGGCGAGGGCACTTCTACATCATGGACCCAGCGTCCCAAGTGCCGGCCCTGCTCCTGCCCGTGGAGGAGAGTACGCGGGTGCTCGACCTATGCGCGGCGCCCGGGGGAAAGACTATCCTTTTGTCCGGCCGGGTGGGAGAGCGGGGATGGGTGCTCTCCACTGACGTCCACCGCCGTCGTCTGGCCCAAATCGGCGAGAACGTGCGGCGCCTGGGCCTCACCAACGTCCGGCTGGCTCAGGTGGACCTGGAGGCGGGGCTGCCCTTCCGCCCCGAGTGGCCGGCGGTGCTACTGGACGCCCCCTGCTCCTCCCTCGGGACCCTGAGGCGGAACCCCGAGATCCGCTGGCAGATCCAGGAGAGCGAATTGGCCTTCCTCGCCGACCGCCAATTCCGGTTCCTGACCGAGGCGGCCCGGGTGGTGTCCCCCGGCGGGGTTCTCTGCTATTCGGTCTGCTCCATCGAGCCCGAGGAGACGGAGGCCGTGGCGGAGCGATTTCTTATGGAGAACGCCGCCTTTTCCCCGTATCCCTGCAAGCCTCCAAAGCCTCTGGCCGAGATCCTCGAACCGGCGGGTAACGGCCGGTTTGCCTGCCTTCCTCACCGCCATTCCTGGGACGGCTTCTTCATCGCCCTCTTCCGGCGACGCTCCTCCTGACGACAGTCGGGGTTGCGATGGAGGAGGCGCCCTTTGGCCGCCGGCGCGCCTTTTGACCCAGCAGGGCGGGGGCGGAGCCGGGCTCCGGCCCCCGCGCCGGTGCCGGGTGGTAGGCTCGTCTCTCTGGAACGGCCGTGAAGCGGTCGAGGCTGAAATCGGGGGCTGCGCACATGGGACAAGGACTGGCTGGGGCGACCTTCGGCGACGGTGACGGCGTACCGCTGGTGCTGATCCACGGATTTCCGCTGGACGGCCGGATGTGGGAGCCGCAAATACCAGCGCTGGCGGCCAGGACGCGGGTCCTCGTGCCGGACCTTCGCGGATTCGGGCGATCCCCTCTGCCGAGGGGCCAGCATTCCATCGAGGATCACGCCCGGGACGTGGCCGCTTGCATGGACGCGCACGGCGCACCCAAGGGCCTGCTCTGCGGGTTCTCCATGGGCGGCTACGTGGCACTGGCCTTCGCGGCCCTCTTTCCTTGGAGGGTGGCGGGGCTCGTGCTTGCGGACACACGAGCGGCGGCCGATTCGACTTCCGTGAAGGAGATCCGGTCGGCGACGGCCCGGCGGGTGCTAGCCGAGGGCATGACCTTCCTGGCCGACGACATGCTCTTCAAACTCCTCTGCGAAAAGACGCTCCGCGAACGCGTGGATCTGTCCAGGCGGGTCTGGTCCATGATGGTAGATCAGCGCCGGGAGGGGGTGGCAGCGGCGCTCCTCGCCATGAGGGACAGGCCCTCCAGGTTGGATCTCCTGCGGACCATCACCTGCCCGACCCTCGTGGCCGTGGGCAGCCAGGATACCGTCACGCCGCCCAAGGAGGCCGAGGGCTTCGCGGCCCTGGTCCCGGGGGCCTCCTACGTGGAGATCCCCGATGCGGGCCATCTTGCTTGCATGGAGGCGCCCGAGCTCTTTAACGGAGCGGTCCTCGATCTTTGGGCGCGGGTGCAGGAGGAGCGGCCATGAGCCCGGCGACGCCCGCACCGGTCTCCGGATCCATCCCCACCGCGCTGACGCGCCTCCTGGGGATCCGATATCCCATCGTCGGTGCGCCGATGTTCCTGGTGACCACACCCCGGCTGGTGGCTGCCGTCTCGGAGGCGGGGGGGCTCGGAGCCATGCCGAGCCTCAACTACCGGAAGGGGGAGGAGCTCCGCGCCGCTCTGCGGGAGGTCAGGGGGCTCACGGCGGCCCCTTACGCCATCAACCTCATCGTGAACCGCTCCAACCCGTACAGGAAAGAGCACGCCCGGATCTGCCTGGAAGAGGGGGTTCCCGTGTTCGTCACCTCCCTGGGAAGCCCCGAGAGTTTGATTGCGGACGCCCACCGGAACGGCGCCAAGGTCCTGTGCGACGTCGTGGATCTGAGCTACGCGCTCAAGGTCCAAGATCTCGGCGCGGACGCCGTGGTGGCCGTGGGTGCAGGGGCGGGCGGACACGCGGGCCAAACCATCCCCACCGTCCTTGTCCCCTACCTCAAGAGGCGCCTGGCCATTCCCATTCTGGCCGCCGGAGGAATCGCCGACGGACGCGGAATGCTCGCCATGATGGCTGTGGGCGCGGATGGCATCTACGTGGGCACGCGGTTCATCGCCTCCGAGGAGGCCGAGGTGGGGGACGGCTACAAGAGGGCCGTCCTGGCCAGCGGGCCGGAGGACATCCTGTACAGCGCGAGACCCACCGGGACCCACGCCAACTTCATCCGCACGCCGTACCTCGATAAGCTGGGCACCGAGCTCACGTGGTGGGAGCGGGCGCTCTACCGGTCCCCCGCCACCAAGCGCTGGGCCAAGACTCTCCGGATGCTTACCATCTCGCGGGCCATGAGGGGCTCCGCCCAGGGCGGCGGCAAGGCCTGGAAAGATATCTGGAGCGCCGGCCAAAGCGTGGGTCTGATTGGCGAGGTGAAGCCCGCCGGCGCCATCATCCGGGATATGATCGCGGAGTACGACTCGGCCCTCCGTGAGTTACCGCGGTGGATCCCCTGAAGTAGAGAGAACCTCCTCGGAGAGGAAGGCCTGGAGGGCGTCGGCCACGGCCCGCGGACGCTCCACGGGAGCCATGTGGCCGCAGCGCGGCAGAACGACCAGGCGCGAGGAGGGGAGTCGCTCGTGGGCGTAGCGGCACTCCTCCAGGAAGGGATCCTCATCACCTGCCAGAAGGAGGATCGGCATGGAGAGGCGGGAGGTGTTCGCCTCGGTGTCGCAGCTTCGCTTGGCCGTTTCCGAGAGCAGGTCGGCCGCGGCATACCCTTCCATGGCTAGGCGCAGGTGACGCAGCCCCTCGGGCGAGGAGCGCAGCTTGCCGAACAGGCGGGCGCGGCCCAGGTTCCGGACGGCGGCTTCGGGGCCCTCTTCCCTGGCGGTCTTGGCGGCCTTGGCCACCCACTGCGCGGCAATGGGGCGGAAGCTGGCTTCGGTGCCCTCGGGGTGGGGCTCCGCGGAACCGATGGCGGCCAACGAAAGGGCGCGTTCGGGCCACTTCACGGCGAAGGCGAGGGCGATCCTAGCCCCCTTGGAATGGCCCACGAGGTGCGCCTTTGCGAGGCCGAGGTGGTGGAGGAGGGCGGCCAGGTCTTCAGCGTCGGCGAGGCGCGAGTATTCCAGGGCCGGGTTCGAGGAGGACCGGCCGGTGCCGCGCGGATCGTACCGGATGACGCGATAATGCGGCTCCAGGAAAGGCGCCATCGGATCCCAGAGATGGAGGTTCAGGGTCCATCCCGGAATCAGGACGAGCGGCGGTCCCGAACCCGCGATCCGGTAATGGATCTGGAGGTGGCCGAGATCGAGGAGGGGCATGGGGCTACCTGAGAGGCTCGGTCATGGTCCCGTCATGACGAGATACTGCGGCGATGGAGAAGCCGGGGTCAAAGGCGCTGAGCATCCCCGCGCCTAGCCGGGAGGCCGCGAGCCCGCCCTTCAGAGCTCCTTGTGGTTGCCGTCGCAGAAGGGCTTGTGGCCCGAGTACTTGCAGCCGCAGAGGGCCACCCTCTTGGGCTGGCCGAGCCCGAACTTGACGGGCTGAAATCCGGTTCCCTTGTGGCTTCCGTCGCAAAAGGGCTGTTTGCCGGAACGGCCGCAGGCGCACCAGTAGTAATCGCCGGCCTCGAGATCCAATACGTAAGGGGCCTTTTGGGGACTGAGGGGTTCTTCCAAGGCATCCTCCATGCGCGGGAAGGTGATCAGGGCGGCTATCCCAGGGTCAGGAGCCGCCCGTAGGTGCGAAGCCAGTCGCGGTGAGCCTCAAAGTTCGGGCTGTGGCAGGCCACCAGCTCCCAGAAGCGGCGCCCGTGGTTGGGGTAGCGCAGGTGGCACAGCTCGTGGACGACGACGTAATCGAGCACGGCCGGCGGGGCCAGAAGAAGGCGCCAGTTGAAAGTGAGCGTGCCGCGCCCCGTGCAGGCGCCCCAGCGGCTCTTCTGGTCGCGGACCGAGATCCGCTTTGGTTTGACGCCGATGGCCTCCGCCAAAACCTGCACTCGCCGTGTGAACACCTCCTTGGCCCTCTCTCGATAGAAGGCGGTGAGCACCTCTCCCACGGGAGCGTCACGGTCGCGGGGCACCCGCACGACCACGGAGTCCCGGTGAATCTCCACGGAGGGGTTGACGCAGGCACAGTTGCGCACGCGCAAGGGTAGAGCGCGGCCGCGGTAGGAGACGGTCCGGCCCTCTCCCAGGGGGGGAGGGGCGCTCGCGAGGTGGGTGGCTCGCTGTTCGAGCCGGCCGAGGATCCAGTCGCGGTGCTTGCGGATCAGGTCCGGGGCCTGGCTCGTCTTGGCCCATTTGGGAAACACCAGAACGAGGCCCTCCCTGTCCTCCACCTTGATCCAGATGCGACGGGCCCTGTTGTTCCGGCGAATGGTATAGGCAACCCTTTGCTTCGCAAGCGTTATAAAGCCCGTCGGGGGATTCTGCCGACTCCCTTGTTCCATGGAGACGCTCCTGACCCCCCTAGCATGCACGAGGAGAAACGGAGATGCAAGGGGGGGGGTAAAGAGCCTGCAGCCCAAGCCCGGCTTGGCTCAGACGCCATTTTCGCCCCAGAGGATCGCCAGGTGGATTCCCGTTTCGACGGACTTGGCCATCCACTCCAGGCTCACCCACTCCTGGAGGCCGTGGAAGTTGACCCCTCCGGCGAAGATGTTGGGCGTGGGCAATCCCTTGAAACAGAGGGCTGAACCGTCCGTTCCGCCTCGGATATAGCTCCTGACCGGCTCTACGCCCGACCGGCGAACGGCCTCGATGGCCAGGTTCAATACCTCGGGGTGCTGGTCCAGCACGACCTTCATGTTCCGGTAAGACTCCTGGATAAGCACGTCCACCTTGGCGCCCGGAAAGGCCTCTTCGGCCTCGCGGGCAATGCGCAGGAGCTCCTCCTCGCGAGCGCGCAGCTCCTCGACCGTGAAACCCCGGACGATGAAGCGAAGGGTGGCCTTGCCCACCTCGCCATCGAAAAGGTAGGGGTGAAGGAAAGAGTCTCGCTTATCGGTGGTTTCCGGCAGGAACTCCTTCGGGAGGCGGCTCAAGATCTCTGCCGCCACGCGGAGGGCGTTGACCATCCTGCCCTTGGCGACCCCAGGGTGGATATCTTTGCCAGTGATGGTCACGACGGCCGAATCGCCGCAGAAGGTCTCCTCCTCGATCTCTCCCAAGAGGGAGCCGTCGAAGGTGTAGGCGGCGTAGGCGCCGAACCGTTTCACGTCGAAGAAGCGCGTCCCGTTACCCGTCTCCTCGTCCGGAGTGAACCCGACCCGTATGGGGCCGTGCGGGACCTCGGGGTGTTTGAGAAACCAATCGCACACGGTCATGATCACGGCAACGCCGGCCTTGTCGTCCGCGCCCAGGAGGGTGGTTCCGTCGGTGGTCACGAGGGTATGGCCCAGGCACCGTGCCAGGTCTGGATTTTCGGCGACGGTGAGGGTCAGCCCCGAGCCCCGCGGCAAGGGAATGTCCCGCCCGTCGTAAGCGGGGATGACCTGCGGCTTGACGCCCGTGGCGTTGGTGCCGGGATAGGTATCCACGTGAGCCAAGTAACCGATGACCTTGGTCTCCCGGCCGGGTGGGAGGGTGGATGGCAGAGTACCGAAGAGGTACCCCTTCTCGTCCAGCTTGACCTCCGCGAGCCCCAATTCGCGCATCTGCTCCTCCAGGATTCGGAGCAGATTCCACTGCCCTTGGGTGGAGGGGAAGCACTCCGATGTCTCGCTGGAGCGCGTATCGATCCTCGCGTACCCAAGGAAGCGCTCCAGGAGCGCCTTCTTCTCCTCGGGCCCTAAGCTAACGGCGTTGATACGGTTGGGTGACGAATCGGTCATGGCCTAACCCCTTCCATGCGGGGCCCCGGCCTGGCCGGCCGGGGCCCAATGGGGAACGCTTGGTGCGCGGACATCCGCTTTACTTATAGCTTTGGAGCACCTTCATGTAGTTGGCCCGCTCGAAGGCGGCGGGCTCGGGGCAGCGCTGCTGGCTCATGCTGCCCTGCATCTGGCGGACCGATTCATACTCGTGTTCGTCCATCCAGCTCTCCATGCCCTTGAGGATCTCCGTGGCGCGGCGGATGCCGTGGACGAGAAGGGCCGAGCAGAGCATGGTGGCGCTGGCCCCGGCCATGAGCATCTTGAGGACGTCCTCCGTCCTGTAGATGCCGCTGGTGGCGGCCAGGTCGGCCTTGATACGCCCGTACAGGATGGCGATCCACCGCAAGGGCAGGCGCATCTCGGAGGAGGAGGAGAGGACCAGGTTGGGCGCCACCTCCAGCTCCTCCAGGTCGATGTCGGGCTGGTAGAAGCGGTTGAAGAGCACCAGGCCGTTGATGCCCAGGGCGTCGATCTGGGCGGCCATGTTCGCCATGTTGCTGAAGTAAGGGCTCAATTTGACGGCCACGGGGATGGTCACGGCGGCGCGGACGGTGCGGACGTCGTCGAGGTACATCCTTTCGATCTCGGAGCCTGGAATGGCGGGATCGGTCGGGACGTAGTAAATGTTCAGCTCCAACGCGTCCGCCCCGGCCTCCTGGAGCTTGCGGGCGTAATCCATCCAACCTCCCGTTGAGACCCCGTTGAGGCTCGCTATGACGGGGATGGAGAGGGACCGCTTGGCCTTGCGGAGGTGTTCCAGGTACTCCTCGGGCCCCCGCGTGAAGTCCGAGGTCTCGGGGAAGTAGGAGAGAGCCTCGGCGAAACTCTCCGTGCCGTGGGTAAGGTAGTGATCCAGGGCGCCCTCCTCGTGGCGGATCTGCTCCTCGAAGAGGGACTCCATGACCACCGCGGCAAGACCGGCATCCTCCAGGTGTTTGAGGGTGTCCAGGTCTTTGGACAGGGGGCTCGCGGAGGCCACCAGCGGGTTCTTCAGCTCCAAACCGAGGTATCGGGTAGTCAAGTCCATGGTTCCCCCCTACGCGCTCTTGACTGGCTGAGAGCTCTTCTCGCCGAACGGTATGCTCGCCAACTGCTCGTAGACCTCCCAGCGGGCGAGATTCTCTTTATGGGCGAGCTGCATGAGCTCCCGGGCGGCTTCGGGATGGCTCTTGGTGAGCATCTTGAAACGCGTCTCCTTCATGGCGTAGTCCGAGAAAGCGCTCTTGGGCGCTTTGGAGTCCAGTTTCATCGGGTTCTTGCCTTCCTTGGCCAGATCGGGATTGTAACGGAAGAGCGGCCACGCGCCGCACTCCACCGCCTCCTTCTGGTGCTGCATGCCCTCGGTCATGTTGAAGCCGTGAGCGATGCAGTGGCTGTAGGCGATGATCAGGGAGGGGCCATCGTAGGCCTCGGCCTCCAGGAAGGCTTTGACCGTCTGGTTGTCGCTGGCGCCCATGGCGACGCGCGCCACGTAGATGTTCCCGTAGGTCACAGCCAGGAGTCCGAGGTCCTTCTTGGGCAGGGCCTTGCCGCCCGCGGCGAACTTCGCCACGGCCCCGATGGGGGTGGCCTTCGAACACTGGCCGCCCGTGTTGGAGTAGACCTCGGTATCCAGAACGAGCACGTTCACGTTGCGTCCCGAGGCGAGTACGTGGTCCAGGCCCCCGTAGCCGATATCGTAGGCCCAGCCGTCGCCGCCCACGATCCAGACGCTCTTCTTGACGAGCGCGTCGCAGACCGAGAGGAGGTTCTTGGACTCCGCGTCCGTGGCGCCGGCCAGCTTCTGCCTGAGCGCGAAGACGCGGGCGCGCTGGCGCGCAATGCCCGTCTCATCCGTCTGGGGCTCGTTCAGGAGGCCGTCCACGAGGTCGTCGCCCAGGGATGCCCGCAGCTTCAGCAGCAGCTCCCGGGCGTACTGCCGGTGCTGGTCCAGGGTGAGGCGGAAGCCGTAGCCGAACTCGGCGTTGTCCTCGAACAGCGAGTTGGACCAAGCGGGGCCGCGGCCGTCGGGGTTGACCGTGTAGGGCGTGGTGGGCAGATTGCCCCCGTAGATGGAGGAGCAGCCCGTGGCGTTAGCGATGATGGCGCGGTCACCAAAGAGCTGGGTCAAAAGCTTGATGTAGGGCGTTTCGCCGCAACCGGCGCAGGCGCCCGAGTACTCGAAGAGGGGCTGTAGGAACTGGGAACCCTTCACCGTATCCATCTTCACGAGGGTCCGGTCCACCTCGGGCAGGGCCAGGAAGAAGGCGTAGTTTTCGCGCTCCGGCTCGCGCAGGGGGATCTGATCGGCCATGTCCAGGGATTTGTGCTTGGGGTTGCTCTTGTCCTTGGCGGGGCAGATGAAAGCGCATTCGCCGCAGCCCGTGCAGTCCTCGGGAGCCACCTGGACGGTGTACTTCATCCCCTTGAACTCCTGGCCCTTGAAATCCATGGACTTGAACGTCACGGGGGCGTCCTTGAGCAGGGCGGGGTCGTAGACCTTGATGCGGATGGCGGCGTGGGGGCAGACGAGCGCGCACTTCCCGCATTGGATGCAGAGCTTTTCATCCCAGACGGGGATCTCCATGGCGATGTTACGCTTCTCCCACTGAGCCGTGGCCGTGGGGAAGGTGCCATCGGGGGGCATGGCAGAGACGGGCAGGTCGTCACCTTCGTTCGCGATGATCTTGGCTAGGACATTCCGGACGTAGTCGGGGGCCTTTTCAGAAACCACCGGCGGTTTGTCGAAGTCCGCTGTGGCACTCTCGGGTACGGCCACCTGGAAGAGGTTGGCCAGGGTGGCGTCCACGGCCTCGAAGTTCTTGCGGACCACCTCCTCGCCCTTCTTTCCGTACGTCTTTTCGATGGAGTGCTTGATGGCCGCTATGGCCTCGTCCTTGGGCAGAACCCCGGAGATGGCGAAGAAGCAGGTTTGCATGATGGTGTTGACGCGGCCTCCCATGCCGGCCTCGCGGGCCACCTTGTAGCCGTCGATGACGTAAAGTTTGAGCCGCTTGTCGATGATCTGCTGTTGAACGCTGCGCGGAATCTTGTCCCACACCTCGCCGGGCCCGTAGGGGCTGTTCAGCAGGAAGGTGGCACCGGGAACGGCGGCCTTCAGCATGTCGAACTTTTCGAGAAAAGTGAAGGCGTGGCACGCCACAAAGTTGGCGGAAGAGACCAGGTAGGTGGAGTGGATCGGCTTGGGCCCGAAGCGGAGGTGGGAGACCGTGATGGAGCCGGCCTTCTTGGAGTCATAAACGAAGTAACCCTGGGCGTAGTTTTCCGTCTCTTCGCCGATGATCTTGATGGAGTTCTTGTTGGCACCTACGGTGCCGTCCGAGCCAAGGCCGTAGAAGAGACAGCGGATCACCCCCTCGCCCTCGGTGATAAAGGCGGGGTCGTAGGGGAGGCTCTGGCGGGTCACGTCGTCCTCGATGCCCACGGAAAAGTGATTTTTGGGTTTTTCCTGCGCGAGGTTGTCGAAGACCGCTTTCACCATGGCCGGTGTGAACTCCTTCGAGGAGAGTCCGTACCGGCCTCCCACGACGCGCGGGAAGCGGAAGGGCAGCCTGCCCGCGGAGAACTCCTCGCCCAGTACGGTCACCACGTCTTGGTAGAGCGGTTCGCCCGCGGCGCCGGGCTCCTTGGTCCGGTCCAGAACGGCGATGGATTTGGTCGTCCAAGGCAGGCCCTTGATGAAGGCCTCGGTGGAGAAGGGGCGGAAGAGACGGACCTTCAGAAGCCCCACCTTTTCTCCGTCGGCCACGAGCCGTTCCACGGCCTCATGGGCGGCTTCGGCGCCCGAGCCCATCAGGACGACGACGCGCTCGGCATCGGGCGCTCCGACGTAATCAAAGAGGTGATACTGGCGGCCCACCACCTTCGCGAACTTATCCATGGTGCGCTGCATGATCTCGGGGAAGGCTTGGTAGTAGGGGTTGATGCGCTCCCGTGCCTGGAAGAAGACGTCGGGGTTCTGCGCCGAACCCCGGAGTACGGGACGGTCGGGAGAGAGGGCCCTTTCTCGGTGGGCCCGCACCAGGTCGTCGTTGATGAGGGCGCGCAGGTCACTCTCATCGAGCTGTTCGATCTTCTGGACTTCGTGGGAGCTTCGGAAGCCATCGAAGAAATGAAGGACGGGAATGCGCCCCTCCAGCGTCGCGGCCTGCGCGATGAGGGCAAAATCCATGATCTCTTGGATGGAGCAGGAGCAGAGCATGGCCCAGCCCGTGGAGCGTACGGCCATGACGTCGCTGTGGTCGCCGAAGATGGAGAGGGCATGGGTGGCCAGGGTGCGCGCGGAGACATGAAAGACCGTGGAGGTCAATTCGCCCGCGATCTTGAACATGTTCGGGATCATGAGGAGGAGGCCCTGGGAGGCCGTGAAGGTGGTTGTCAGACCCCCCGTCTGCAGGGCGCCGTGCACCGCACCCGAGGCGCCTCCCTCGCTCTGCAGCTCTACCACCGACGGGACCGTTCCCCAGATGTTGGTTTGCCCCTCGGAGGACCATTGATCGGCCCATTCCCCCATGGGGGAGGAGGGGGTGATGGGATATATGGCGCAGACCTCGTTCACTTTGTGGGCTACGTAGGCGGCTGCCTCGTTGCCGTCGATGGTTACTTTCCGCCTTGCCATCAGGATCTCCGTTTCTAAAGGCTCCCGTGCAGTTGCCTCTTGAGCCGGCGCACACCTTTCGCACGGGCAGCCGACAAAGGTACGTGGTTCCCTTCGCTCTCCGAATTGCGCGGCCTCGGGCTCTGGGCCCCAGCCGAGAGCAAGAGTATATAATTCTTGGTCCCATAAGTACCAGAGCGCGAGGAAAAGGCTCGCGCGGGGGAAACGGCACGTGGGGCATTTACCGCAACCCTGGCCAGGCGGCGCTTTCTCAGCATCCCGGCGGGGGGGCCGCTCTACCCTTTCGGAGGCGAACCCCCCGCTCATTCGATCCCCCCCGATTCCGCGATCGAATGGTTCTTCCTTACAGCCTCACAGCAGTGCGGGTGGCGCACGGGGGAGGGCTTGGTCTCCTGAACGGGGGGGTTTCTCTGCCGCGTTCCCCGCTCCGCGGGCAGGCCCGCGAAGCCTCACCCCGCCCTTGGCGCAAGTTTCCACCAGATCCAATACCGAAAGCGAATGCTTCCGAATCCCTTGCGGGTGGCTGCGGGACTGTACCGATCAGCAAGATCCACATGGACTTGCACCGCCATTTCGGCTCCCATCGCGGGATTGGTGCCGCTCGGCCCCTTGACGCCCCGACAATCATCCCTCTATGTTACCGGCAGAAAGGGAAGAGGATGCCCTCGGAGCGGTGGTTGCTGTTGCGGGTAGGGGCGGCGCTCCAAGTGGCCCTGCCTATCTCCCAGGTGCGCAGGGTGCTTCACCGGCAGGAGAGAGATTTTGAAGATTTCGCTTCGCAGGCCACGGACCTAGCCGCTCGCCTTGGGGTCACTCCCGGGGCCAGCCTTCCCGGCGTCCTGATCTTGCTCAACAACGGCAGGTGCTGGCTAGCCGGAGAGGCCCTTCTTGCCGACGGTAGACGGGGGTTGAGGTACCTCTCCCTTCCCGGCGATCTCTTTCGCGGCCGGCCGTGGTGCAGGGGGGTGCTGTCCGATGGGGAACGCTGGATTTATGTGATGAACGAGGAGGGGATCGGAGAGAGGAATGAATGAGCGTGGCTTCGTGGTGTTCGACGCGGGAGAGCTGAGGCTCGGGCTCCCGGAGGCGGCGGTGGTCACCGTGCTCGACTGGTCCCCCCCCCATCCGCTGCCCGGGGGAGCGGAGTGGCTTTGGGGCTTGCTGCCCGGCGAGGCAGGCGTGGTGCCCGTTCTGCGCGAGGAGCTGTTCGGAGGATCCAGGGCTACTCCGGAGGTGCTCATCGTCGTGGAACTGAGCGGACGCGTGCTGGCCTTTCCCGGTCGCGGACCGAGACTGCAACGCGCGGTCATGGAAGCGGCCCCTCCCCAGGCTGCCCTGTGGTGCGAAGGGGTGGTGGCGGGCGATCCGGCAATACGGTGCGTCGATCTTGCGCGGCTTTACAGGGGGTTGAGAATTGGCATAGAATGATAAGGGACCTAAAGGGGGCTGCGGATGCCGAAGAAAATCCTGCTGGCTGACGATAGCGTCACCATCCAGAAGGTCGTGGAACTGACCTTCGCGGAAGGGGACTACGCGGTGGTGTGCGTGTCCAACGGGAAGGCCGCGGTCCAGAAGATCCAAGATGACCGCCCCGACATCCTCCTGTGCGACGTGATCATGCCCGAGATGAACGGGTACGACGTGGCCTCCTTCGTCAAGAAAAACCCGGCCTATTCCGGGATCCCGGTCATTTTGCTGACGGGAACCTTCGAACCCTTCGACGAGGAGAAGGCGAGGCTCTCGGGAGCCGACACTTACGTGACCAAGCCCTTCGATTCCAAACTCCTCGTAGATAAGGTTGAGGAGCTCTTGAGCCGCCGGCCTGTGCTGGATACATCCGTGCCCGCGGAGCCCGCTCGGATCTTTCAGGCTAGGGAGGAGTTCCTCCTGGCGCCTGAGCCGCCAGCGGAACGGGAGGGAGCCGCGGCGGCCCCGGCGAAACCAGCCGAGCCCTTCGAGCAGGTGTTCGAGCCGGAGGCTCCGGCGGCAAGGGCTGCGGCGGAACCCGCCCAGGCCGCACCCCCTCCAACCGCTGCGGAACCTTCGGTGGCGGAGGGAGGAGCAGCGGTCACGCCCGCTTCGGACGCGGCTTGGCCCACCGAATGGGAGAGTGAGCCCCTGCTTCTGGAGGAAAAGCCGCAACGGGCGGACGCTCCGCCGGTGACGGAAGCGATCCAGCCCGAAGAACCCTTCGAGTCCATCGATCTCGGGCCCCTACCCTCCGAGGAGACCGCCGAGCAATCCTTTGAGGAGATCGTGGCTCCCCCTCGCGGGGCCAAAGACGAGGTCGTGATCGGTGTGGCGGGGGCAGAAGAGGCGGGCGAGCCCGACGTGCTGGAGGCGGACCTTGCGGCGGCCCCGGCGCCTCCCGTCGAGCCGGCCCCGGTGTCGGTCATGGGGGCCGAGGACTGGGGGGAGGGGCGGCGCCCCGCGGCGCCCGGTGCGATTGAGGCCGAGAGCCGGCCAGCCGAGCCTGGCTTCACAGAGGCGGCATTCCCTCCTGTTGAGGAAGCCATGGACGAGTCCCTGATCGTTCATGACATGACGGAACAGCAGGACATGGTCTCCCAGGCCCAGGCCCCAAGGGAGGCGTCCGTTTCGGCCTTCTCGGGCGCCCCGGAGGAGACGCTCGAAGCATCGTCCGTCGATCTTCCGAAGATTGAGGGCGAATTGGTCCCCGCCTACGAGGAGGTCATGCCCCCGTCGGTGGATACGGCCGAACAGGCGCAACCCGAGGAGGCGCGGCTGGATGAGAGCCCATTTTTGCTGGAGGGCGAGGTTCAGAGCGGCCTACCCGAGGGTTCCGCCGAAACCGTGGGCGGGGCCGTGAAGGCTCCTCTGGCTTCCGGAGAGCGCACGGAAGAGCTGCCGGCAGGCTTGGAGGAGGCCTCTCCTTTCGAGGAGGCAGCCCTTCTGACCCAAACCGAGGAGTCCGCCGTCGCCGCGCTCCCGGCCGTTGAGCCCTTGCGGGCCGAGCCCGAGCCTCCCGCCGAAGCGGTAAAGGTCTCGGTGGCTCCAACGATCTCGGGCGAGGAGCTGGAGCGGTCGGTGAGGAAGGCCGTGGCCGAGGCGCAGCCGGCAATAGCCCGAGAGGTGGCGCAGGCTATGGCTCCGGCGGTGATTGCCGAAACGGTGAGGGAGATGGCGCCGGACCGCATCCGGGCGATCGTCGTTGATATGGCCGAAGCGCACATCCGCCAGGTGGCGCGGGAGATCGCCCCCGATCACGCCTCGGCCGTTGCGCGGGAAACCGTTCCGGGGGCCGTTCAACAGGCGGTGGCCCAGCAGGCTCCCGATCTCGTCAGGCAGGCCGTGGCGGAGGCGGCTCCGGCCGCGGTGCGGGAGGCCGCCCGGGAACAGGCAGAAAGAATGACGCCGGACGCCGTTCAGGCGGCGGTGCGGGACGCGGTATTGCAAGTTCTTCGGGAGACTGCCCCGGAGATCATTCGGCAGGTCGCCTGGGAGGTCATTCCGGAAATGGCGGAAACCCTCATCCGGCGCCGTATCCAAGAACTGGAAGCCGAGGCGGGCTGAAACCGAAGACCGCCGGCGGCAGCTAAGGCGCGAGAACAGGGGTTCGCCCCTGTTTTCGTGTATGGACGGCGCGGGCACGGCTGGGGGCACGGGAAGGCGCCCGGCTCCCGCCCCTCGGAAAGACAACACGGAGGCCCTTTCAACCCGGAGAGATAACCATGGAGATCCCCAAGCAGTACGACCCTAGGGAGTGCGAGGAGCGCTGGTACCGTTTCTGGGAAGAGGGCGGGATGTTCACGGCGGATCCCCGTTCCGGCAAGCCGCCCTACGTCATCGTGATCCCCCCTCCCAACGTGACGGGGGTCCTCCACACCGGCCACGCCATGTTCGTCACGCTCCAAGACATTCTGATCCGGTGGAAGCGCATGCAGGGATTCGACGCGCTGTGGCTGCCCGGGACCGATCACGCGGGCATCGCAACGCAGATGGTCGTCAGCAAGGAACTCGAGAAGCAGGGCATCGAGCGTTCGCAGTTGGGGCGAGAGGCCTTCGTGGAGAAGGTGTGGGAGTGGCGCAAGGAGAAGGGCGACACGATCCTCCAGCAGCTCCGGTGCCTGGGCGCTTCGTGCGACTGGAGCCGGACCCGCTTCACCCTCGACCCCGACCTTTCAAGGGCGGTGCGCACGGCCTTCGTGGAGCTCTACAGGGAGGGGCTGATCTACCGCGGCGAGTACATGATCAACTGGTGTCCGCGCTGCGGTACGGCCCTCTCGGACCTCGAGGTGGAGCACGCCGACAGCCAGGGGCACCTGTGGTACATCCGCTATCCCCTGGAGGGTGCAGGGGACGGTGAGGGCATCGTGGTGGCCACGACGCGGCCGGAGACCATGCTGGGCGACACGGCCGTGGCCGTCCACCCGGAGGACGAGCGCTACCGATCGTGGATCGGCCGCCGCGTGCGCCTGCCCATCCTGAACCGCTCCATCCCCGTCATCGCCGACACCATGGTGGACCGCGAGTTCGGGACGGGGGCGGTGAAGATCACGCCGGCGCACGACCCCAATGACTTCGAAGCGGGCAGGCGACATGGGCTGCCCGCAATCACCGTCATCGGTCTGGATGGCCGGATGACGGAGGAGGCCGGGCCCTTTGTGGGCCAGGACCGGTTCGAGGCGCGCAAGGGGGTCGTGCGGCAGTTGGAGGCCGAGGGGCTCCTGGTGAAAACAACCCCCCACGCCAACGCGGTGGGCCATTGCCAGCGCTGCGATACGGTGGTGGAGCCGGCCGTTTCCAAACAGTGGTTTCTGAAGATCGAACCTCTGGCCGGTCCGGCGAGGGAGGCGGTGGAGCGCGGAGAGATCCGGATCATCCCCGACCACTGGCGCAAGGTCTACCTGAACTGGATGAGCGAGATCCACGACTGGTGCATCTCCCGCCAGCTCTGGTGGGGGCACCGCATCCCCGCTTTTTTTTGCGATCAGTGCGGAAAGTCGGCCGGTTCGAACGATCCGCAACGGCTCCTGGTGGCCATGGAAGATCTCGCGAAGTGCCCTTACTGCGGCGGGACCGTAAGCCAGGACCCCGACGTGCTGGATACCTGGTTCTCGTCCCAGCTCTGGCCCTTCTCCACCCTGGGCTGGCCGGAGGAGACGGAAGAGTTCAAGCGGTACTACCCCACGACGGTCATGGAGACGGGGTACGACATCCTGTTCTTCTGGGTGGCCCGTATGATCATGGCCGGTCTGAAGTTCACCGGCAAGGCCCCCTTCCGCGACGTGTTCCTGCACGGTCTCGTGCGGGATGCCCAGGGCCGCAAGATGAGCAAGACCCTCGGCAATGTCATTGATCCCCTGGAGCTCATCGAGCAGTATGGGGCCGATGCCGTGCGCTTTACGCTGGCGGTCCTCTGCGTTCCCGGTACGGACGTTTCTCTCGACCCGAAGCGCATGGAGGGTTACCGCGCCTTCGCCAACAAGCTGTGGAATGCGGGGCGCTTCGTCTTGATGCAGCTTGGGGGCGAAGGTGTCCGGGAGCCGGCCGGGGAGGATCTCGGATTCTGGGACCGCTGGATCCTCAGCGAATGCGAGGCCACCGCGAAAAGGGTCAACGAGTCGCTGGAGGCCTTCCGGTTCTATGAGGCGTCAGAAGTCCTCTATCATTTTGTCTGGCATCGCTTCTGCGATTGGTACGTGGAGGCGTCGAAGGTGGGGTTGGCGGAGGGAACGCCCGCCGCCAGGAGGGGGGCCACGCGCTGGACCCTGCACCGCGTGCTGGACCGCATCCTGAGGCTCCTTCATCCCTTCATGCCCTTCATCACGGAGGACCTCTGGCAGCGGATGCCGGGCGCCGAAGGGAGCCTCATGCTGGCCGCTTACCCGGTGGGCTCGGCCGAGGATTCCTCCGATTTCGACTCCATCGACTGGCTCATGGACCTCGTGAACCGCGTCCGCAACCTACGGGCCGAAAAGGGATTGTCACCCTCGCAGCGGCTCGATGCCGTCGTGGTTCCGGCGGACCGTGAGGCGGCCGCCGCCCTGGCCCGCTCTCTTGAAGAGGTAGCCTTTCTGGCCCGTTTGAACGGGGTGAACCGCGCGGAATCTCTGCCCCAAGGAGAGGAGTGGGTAGCGGGAGTGGCCGCGAGGTTCCAGTTCGCCCTGCACGTTTCGGCCGCCTCCCGGGACGCCGAGGCGGAACGCCAACGCCTGGAGAGCGAGCTGCGCAAGGCGAAGATGGAACACGGGAAGTTTGCGGCCAAGCTCGAAAGCCCTGCCTTCGTGGATCGGGCGCCCGCTGAGGTGGTGGAAAAGAACCGCCGCCTGCTCGCTGAGTACGGACGAAAAATCGCTGACCTGGAGGCGGCTCTGGAGAAACTGGCGCGTTGACAGCGATACGCTAGCTTTTTATCATGAGGCCGAAAGGAGAGTCACGCCATGAGAAACGCGGAGCTGGGTGAGGGCAAACTAGGGCTCTTCGTCATGCTGCTGATTCTGGCGGCCGCCGTCTTCGTGCTCGTGAAGGTCGTGCCTCCCCGGATCAATGCTTACGAGTTCAAGGACTGGATGGGGGAGTACGCCCGGACCGATTGCTGGAACCGCACACCGGAGGAGATGAAGCAGGATCTCGTAGCTAAGGCCAAGAGGCTCAACCTGCCGCTCTCCGAAAAGGACATCACCATAGAGCGGCGTGGCTCCTCCGTCAGCATCGGCGTTAAGTTCGACATGCCCGTAGACCTGAAGGTCTACAAGCTGGTCCTTCACTACGATTTCAACCAACAGGCCGAGCACTATTGAACCTGCTTCCCCTTCCCAAGGTGGAGTTGCACCTTCACCTCGAAGGGTGCATCTCGCCCTCGGAGGCCCGGATACTGGCCGATCGCAAACCGGCCGGCCAGGGGATCGGGCCCTCGGGCCTCGCGGCCTGTTATCGGCACGGCACTCTCGGAGATTTCCTGGTCCATTTCGGACGCCTCGTGGACCTTCTGGCGGATCCCGCCGATCTAGTGTGGCTCTTTCGAAGGGTGCAGGGCAGGCTCTGCCGGCAGGGGGTGGTGTACGCAGAACTCCGCGTTTCCCCGTCGGTCTGGGAGCGGCACGGAATCCCCGCCGAGGAGACGCTCGATGCCTTGCTGGTCGCGGCGAGGACAGGAGTCCCGCGGTGTTCCTTCATCGTCGACGGCGTTCGCCAGTGGGATCGCAGGGGCCTGATTCGCGACTTCGAACTGGCCCTCGGGCGCAGGGGCCGCGGCGTGGTGGCTTTTGGACTCGGCGGGGACGAAGCGGCCGCCCCCGCGCGCCTCTTCAGCGAGCTGGCCCAAGAGGCCCGGAAGCACCGCTTCCCGATCATCCCGCACGCGGGGGAGGGTCTTGGAGCCGAGGAGGTGGCGTCGGCCCTCGACCTCTTTGATCCGCCGAGAATCGGGCACGGCATCAGAGCCGCCGAGTCGCCGGCCCTGGTGGCGGAGCTGGTCCGCCGCGGCACGCACCTGGAGGTGTGTCCCACCAGCAACAGGCGGACCGGCGCGGTCCCCAGGGGCAAAAGGCATCCGCTGGCCCAGCTCTGGGCCGCAGGGGTATCGCTCTCCATCGGCACGGACGATCCTGGGCTCTTTCGCACGACCCTGAATCGGGAGTTGCGGTGGGCGAGCCGCCGGGCGCGGTGGGGGCCACGGGAGCTGGCGCGCAGCCAGGAGTTGGCGGCGAGGGCGTCCCTCCTGCCCCCGACCGAACGGGAGTCTCTGGTGCGATTCGTCTCCGCCGGCTGGAGAGCCCCAATCCCGCGATGAAACCGGAACGGAGCCCCCAAATATTGATGAACGCGTGGTTTAGCTCCAATGCTCTTTCACCTGATAAGGGATTGGGTGCCTTTGAGTCGGAGGCGAAAAAGGCGTCCAAGGGTGGGGGTCCCTCCCTCTGGCTTTGCCAGCGGAGGGGGAGGGAATGGCCCTCCCTCTTCATCCATAACTTCTTTTCTTTGGGCGTGGCGCAAC
>Ga0207433_10005633_pt1 | contig 22225 bp, 8 predicted proteins | sample YelNatPaOPGAMG01_FD_187559 | JGI IMG/M metagenome (GOLD analysis project Ga0207433, IMG submission 187559) | Hot spring thermophilic microbial communities from Obsidian Pool, Yellowstone National Park, USA - OP-RAMG-01 (SPAdes) (version 3) | ecosystem: Environmental > Aquatic > Thermal springs >... | reverse complement strand
TATGGCGCAGGCTAAGGCGCGCCATCCTGAGATCAAAGATCGCTTTTTCAACGTTGGCTTCATTCTCAACCCGCAAGGCGAGGTGATCTTACAGCATTATAAAGTCTCCCCACTTTTCCCCGTCGAACATTCCGTCTGTCCGCATGATATCTGGGACTGGTGGATTGATCGCTACGGTCGCTCTTTGGACGCCTTCTGGCCGGTTGTGGACACTGAAATTGGTCGCCTGGGCATTATGATGGCCAACGAAGGCTCTTATCCTGAAAATGCACGCGCACTGGCAATGAACGGGGCCGAAGTCGTCTACCGTGCTTCCTATCCACATCCGGCCACCGGCAACGAGATTTTTGAAATCCAGAGCCGGGCGAGAGCTTTGGACAACAACATGTATATTGTCGCCCCCAACATGGGAACTTACTACCTCTTCCCGGAAGAAGACACGCCTATCGACACCTTCGGCGGGCATTCCTACATTATCAACTACAAAGGACAGATCGTAGGTAAACAAGAATACGGAGCCGGTTCAACCTACGTTGGCGGCGTGATCGACATCGAAGCATTGAGAGACCACCGTGGGCGCGCCCAATGGGACAATTGGATGAAAGACCTGCGCACCGAACTCTACCAGTTGCTCTATGAACAGCCCATCTATCCCAAAAACCTGTATTTGAATCGTGAGCCGATGAAGCATGCCGAGTACCGCGAGCAGGTCATCCAGAAACAGATTGACCTCATGCACGAACGCGGCATCTGGGTTAAGCCAGAACGCTAAGGATTGGGAAAGGCAAGAGAGGATTTTTCTGCTCTTGCCTTCCTGAAGGTCTTTCTTACATTTCCTTTCTATACACCGACTTGTTTTGACCGAATACCGTTTTACTCACAGTAGACAAACGCGCACTGGAGCGTGTAGACAGTGAAATGACCCGACGATCATTCTGGTCTCGCCAGGAATCACGTAACTCTTGCGCACGCTTGATAATACGATCCTTGAGCAATGTCTCCGCAGCAGGCTGTACAATCGCTGTAGCTAATTGACCTTCCGGTGGTATATTCAATGCCTGTAATTTTTCAAATACCGGTCGCATAGCAAGATCAGGATTACGGAAGAACAGACTCCCACGAATACGCACGAAGCGCCAGCCCAGACGTTCAAGAATGGCCTGACGGGCCATATCTTCCTCTAGCTTCTCAAGAGGATGCCAGCGGTCTCCATCACACTCTACTGCCAGGCGTTTGCCATCGCCCTCTACTACCAGATCAATGCGGTAAGCGCCCACAGGCCACTGCGCAGTGACACGATAACCAGCTTGCATTAAACGATGAAGCACCAGGCGCTCAAACTCAGAGTCCACCTTCTGCTCCTCGCGCTCAAACTTCTGCTGAAATACCCCTGCATTTTTCGCATGTAGAATAAGCCGTCGTCGGATATCACCAGGCTTTAAATCCGTATCAGGATCAAGTGAGTAGACGACCCACATCTGGTCGCGGGCACGGCTGGCGGCGACATTGAAACGTTTTCGATACATGAAATCATTGGCATCATCGCTGCGTAACGACAATGGGCCATGACTGTCGGGAACATCAACCATCGAGAGAAACATGACGTCACGCTCATCACCCTGAAAGTGCGAAGGATTGCCACAGAGAATACGATGCTGAGTATAGATAGCTGGCGTAAGATAGGTACGTAACAGTGCCTCGATGCGTAGCGCCTGCGCATCACCAACCATCGAAATCACGCCAAAGCTGGCATCCGTATATTCGGGCTGCTCAATAGCAGCAACTAGCAATGACGCCACCGTTTGCGCCTCTTCCTCATTAACATTACCAGTCAGGGATGCGCTTTGCACACGATATGCAATCAGCGGGGGACGGCGTTTTACCTCACTATCATCGCGTAATGGTTTAATCTTCCCTGCGTATGAGAGGGCATTACTAAACTGGATAATCGGCGAAACACAGCGAAAATGCTCACGTAAACAGATCGGCGGGAAGGTAGTCTGTGCTAGACTATAAATTGAGAGTTTACCGTCATAGAGATGCGCATTAGGAATAGCCAGTAGATGCTCACTAATCAACTTCTCTAGCTCATCAATACGCTGACCTACTGCAGTTGGTGTCACTTGCTCGTGGTCGCCGACAATAACCACTTGCCGCCCCATGTAGACCGCGATCAGGGCTTTGATGTCGGCCTGGCTGGCCTCATCAATAATCACCACATCGAAACGATTACGGCGCGGATCAAAATTTTGCACAACGCGGCTTAGAGGCATGATCCAGACTGGCACAGCCGTCTGGCACTCAGGCATGAGCCGCCGTGCCTCCGCCAGCAGATGGGCTGCACGCTTGCCCTTGCCTTTCCCAACTTTGCGCATTGTCTCTTTCCAGCCCATCAACGCCTGCTGCTGCCTGGGTGTAGTACGACGAATTTGCGCTGCCCATGCTTGCCTTTCAACTAGATTCGCTGTTACAGTATGCAATTCCGCAGTCAAGCGCGTGATACGTTCCTGCAACTCTTCTAACGGAATGCTTCCACGCCGTTCTAGTTCATCGTGAAGCTGTCGCCAGCGCCAGGCTTCTTCAACACGCTCTGGCATGATACCCAGGCCATGTTGTCCCTCACGCTGACGAATAGCATACGCCCAGCCAGGAGCTACCCGCTCCAACTTAGCCAGCAATTCATAACGCCGCTGCCGATCACGCTGTCGCTCATGTATCTCCTTGAGACGCATGTACGCTTCCCGATACTGCAAAGCATCATGCGCAATCACCGCCTGCCGCAATCGTTGAACGATTTGAGTTCTTTGTGCTTCACTGCTAAGCACATCAAAACAACGCTGCACCTGCCTGAAAGTATCCTCGTTCTTGCTATAACGCAAACGCGCCACCTCGGATTGCACTACACGCGGGAGATGAAAGCGAACCGCAGTTATCAGTTGCCTCAACTCGCCATATTCTTCATGTATAGGAGGTACGGTTGCTAAAAGTTGGTGCCATTGTAGCCCACAGGCCAGAAGTTGCTGCTCCAGCGGTTGCCATACCCCCGTATACCACTCAAGATACTGGCTTAGCTGCTGCACATACATATTCGCTACTCGCTCCGGTGTCGCACCCAGTTGAGTTGCTGCGGGCGCACCTGCTATGGTCATCTGACGTTGCCAGCGTTCACACAACTCCTGACGTGCCCTACACAAACGAGCATATATGAGCAATGCCTCAAAATGCTCTTTCGTTACCGGTTCGCGGCCTTGTACCCGACACTGCTCCACCAGCACCTTCCAATCTCGATGCAGAAGAAAATGGTAGCCCGCCAGCTTCTTACTTGATTCCGCGCGTTTGAGAATCTCGCTCAAGATGCGTTCTCGCTGCTCTGGGAAACATTGGTCGGGGATAAAAGGGTCATATTCCAGCAGCAACGGCTCCGCCTGCGCTGCCAGGTCATTGACCGCCTTGATTTTAGCAACCAGATCATACCAGACCTTTAGATATAAGCCACCCTTGCGCCCGGCATCGATAGCTGCCATCTGCCAGGTGGTAACCGAGTCAAGAGCGGCGATAGCTTGTGCACAGCGTGCCAATACATCTTGCAAAAACTCAACATGCGGCGGTGGGCCATTCCTTACCCATAAATCGGCGCGAAAATTCCGCTCTGTCTGCTCCATCTGCTGGCGTTCGCTCACCAGCCTCTCGATGTCAGTCGGTGTTAACAGGCTCTTCGGGTCGGGCAATCCAGCGACCATCTCGCGCTCATCAGCAGGTGTCACTGTGATATTCGTGTGATACAACTCGCGTATTTCATTTTCAGATAAAGGGCAAGCTGAACCCAACTCGACCGGCGCGGGCAGCCAGGCATCGCGTTCCGCATGGACCGCGACATAACGTGCTGCCTCTGATGGTGTATAGCTCTCACCTGCAATCACGATAGGCAGATATTCACTACTCCTGGCCGCTTTGAGTTGATCGCGTGTACTACGCAACTGGCGTAAAAGCTCCAGGCGCTGTTGCCGCAAAGATGCCGCCTCACGCTCCAATACGGCGGGATTAGCCGAAGAAATTTTCTCAGCAATCGCGTCAATTGCGCGCTCCATCTGCTTGCGATCCTCGTCTTCCAGACTACTGACACAGAGCGGCTGGAGGGGAGCAACTACCTTTTCATGCAGCACTCTTAACGCCTTCGAGGTATGGCTTGTGACCAGCACACTCTTCCCTTGCGCCAGTAAATACCCCAGCAGATTAGCAATGGTATGTGTTTTACCGGTACCCGGCGGCCCCTGCACCAGCACGACCTTATCGCGTTCCAGGTGGCGAGCGATCTCAAGTTGCTCGGCATTGGCAGGCTTGCTCAACAAAATAGTCTCATCCTCACCATTAGGCGATGCGAGCCAGACGTTACGTTCATCATCCGTTACCTGCGATGGCTGATCAATTGTAATACCCACCAGACTGGTCAGCGCGTAAGGATGCTCGTCACTTTGCGCGATATCTTCCAGCACTGCTTCTAATGCTGTATGAAAACCAAGAATGCGCTTACGTAAGAAAATTACCGGATCACGTGTAATTAATGGCACAGCATCATCTTTCGCCAATACGGGCTGTGCAGAGAACTGTCCACGCGACGAAAGCTGATGCACAAAACGTTGCAGAAACTCTGTTGTGGCATGTTCTTCTAAAGGAGAACAAGGCTGCTGTTCAAACTCCTGACGTATATGCCTCAGGTCTACCGCTTCGACGCCAGGTAATGCCTGAAAGAGCATGGTATATAATTCTGGCGGTTGATCCGTTCCCACTAGAGAAAATTCCGGTATACTAGCATCAAAACGCAATTGCAAGCGTTGCAGCAGAATAGGATGATATATAGTCATTGCAGGCAAAGGCGACCAGTGCAGAATGCCATCCCCCACCACAATCTCCCATTGCTCCGTTTCACGCTCTAAAACAGTACGTAAGTCATAGAGATATTGGAAAAGTTCAAGTGCGCGATGCGCCGGTAACTCTGCCTTTATCCAGGCTTCACGCTTTCTCTGCCATTCTTGTAAGAGGCGCACCCGCCCGGCATCATCACTAAAATCAGGTACTACCGATTGATTGATAGTAACTTGACCATCGATACTCTGCCAATCACCCTGGAGCCAGGGAAGAATTGCCGCTGGCGGCTCCGGGGCTGGACGCAGCTCTGGACGACGCACTCTCAAAATCAAGGCGTCTATATTATCTATATCTTCACCTGAGGATGCTTGTGCCGTTCGAGCTTCTATCTCCACGCTATTATCATAGCTATCCGCAGCATCGCCACGCCGTACATAGGGGTGAACAGGCAAATCATGCAACCACAACTGCCAGGCATAGTCCTCGATTCTTTTTTGTACAGGGTTTTGTAGTTGATTAAAAGCTTGAATGTAGCGAAAAAGCCGCATCACCTTGATACGGGCCTGACCATCCTGCTCATTGTTCGCTAAAGACTGTGCCAACTTCTCTCTCTCCTTACTTATCGGCTCGCTAGTCATCCATTCCTGTTCTAAGAGCAACCTACTTAACCTATATCGTATTGAGAAAAACAAAAAACAATGGCGGTCTCCGTCATTCTACAACGGAGAGTATCTATTTCTTGAGGATCGGGACAAGTCAAGTATAGCAAAGTTCCGGTGAAAGTTCAAGGGAATATTCATTACATAACATCAACAAAAAACAGCTAATTTTATATACAAAAGTTTCTTTTATCAATTTTATATGTATCCAGTTTAAAGAATAGCTTTTCTACCGTTGTGACGGCAAGCCATCTGCAATTAGCAGGTCAAAGAGCGATAACATAATTCCGCCCTTTCCGCAAGAAAAAGCATAGCAAGCTACTTGCATATATACATGAGAATGAGTACAATCGTACTACATAGAAATTTTGCACTACAATCTTTTGTGCATGTCGGAGTAGCGCCGTATATGAGTAGTTTGCTGCCCAGCCAGAAACAGAATACACCGATTCGTTCTCGACCGGCACGTGATACCACGCCGCGCCGTCTGATCGTCACAGTCAATGTCGTCTTCTTTACGATACGCGACTGGAACCTGTGGATACTGCTGCGCGAAGGGCCATGGGGATCACCCATGCGTCTGGTGCTGGGCAACGAGACGGTGGACGAAGCCGTCGAGAAAACCCTGGATTCGCTGTTACTCTGGCCTGATAATGCACCTCTTCTGCAACTAAAAGCTGGCTGGCAAGAGCAGCAGGTTTACGTTTGGGGCAGCAGCGACGAGGGAGCCTCCATCTCGCTCGTTCACAGTATTTTGCTGCGTGCCGATCATGACCACCTGCGCCCCAACCTGCGCAAGCATCCGATACCAAGTCTACACGTTGAATGGGTGCCTGTTGCTACCATTGAAGAGGGAAAACGGCCCCTCGACCCCGAAGTGAAGCCAGTCATTGATATGGCTCTCCACTCGCTGCGCTCCTACATTCAGCGTGACCCGGAGATTGTCCTGCGCTACCTGGCCGATATGGAGACAATGGGTACGGCTGAGTCCACCGGCGAATGGTGGTGGCGCGATACTGATACACCACCGAGTAGAGAAACACGCCCATTGGGTATACTAAAAGAGCCGAAATCTGGTGATGGTGTACTGACACTGGCAGAGGCTACCCTGCTCTATCGCGCCTTCTTTCCAGCCGATGAGCAGATCGACCTCTCAAATCTACGCCGCCGCTTCTTAAATATGCATAAACTGGCACCTACCAATGAAGAGCGCCCGGTGCGCGGGCGCGAGATGGACTGGCGGCGCGTCAGTCGCGCCTATCGCTACGCAGAGGCAGAAACGTAAAACATCACACTAACCTTTAGCGAGGGAATAGACATCATGGCAAAGGTAACAACAGGTACAGGTGATACGGGTTACACCGGCCTACTCGGTGAGCAGCGTGTTCCCAAATATGATCCCCGCCCGGATACGTTCGGGACGGTCGATGAGGCCACCTCGGCCCTCGGTCTGGCACGCGCTGCGGCACAAGAACAGAAGGTGAAGGACATTATTTATCACGTGCAACAAGAACTCTACCTGCTCATGGGTGAACTGGCTACCCCACAGGAGAACTACGAAAAAATGGGTTTGCGTGTGACAAAGGAACATGTGGAGCGCCTGGAACAAGTCGAAGAGGATTTGAAGCGCGAGGTTGAAATACCGAACAGGTTCATTATCCCCGGCGATACCCTGGATGGCGCGGCCCTCGACCTCGCGCGCACCATTATCCGCCGCGCAGAGCGTATGGCCGTCAAGCTGTTACACGATGGTATAATACAGAATGGAGAAGTAGTGCGCTACCTCAACCGCCTTTCAGACGTGATCTTCGTGCTGGCGCGCTACGTCGAAGTCAAATCCTCGGTGGCACAGTTGCCCGACGAACCAACAAAGCCAGCAGGCCCGGCACATCCATAGCCTCTGGCCGTAATAACCTTCACGGTGAGAAGAACAGGGAAGTTGCATATTGATCGTACTACACGCGCTGTGGGACTCAGCATCCAGCACCTTGCGTTTGTTCGCTGAGTCGTCTCATATATACAACACAACACCGACGCGCAAGACGAAACGCGCGGGGGCAGCGACCGCGCCACTGCATCCCTTTGTCCTCTCCTCGGAAGAACTAAAAACTATCCTATCCGACGAGATGGCCGATTCTATCAGTAGACAGCTACAAGCAGGCATCATCGCCCTCAAGCTACCATCCGGCTCCAACGCCCCATTGCCCTCGCCCTCCTTACTGGTCGAACGTACACAGCTTACCGAGAAGCCCACACTTGCCGTCTGGATGATACCTACCCTCTCATTATCGACACAACCCGCCTTCGATATACTCTATGCCTTACCTGCTGACAGTGAGTTGCAAGGCATAGACATCGGTGAATCGCTACACTTCTGGGCCACTGCCGCGAATCTGGCCTACGAATGCGTCGTGCGACAGAACTATCTTCCAACGCTGCACGCTATGCCCAATGGTCAGCATCCCACGTATCGCGCTGCCTGGCAAGCCTACTTCTCACCGCAAGATCGCCAGCGTATGGCCTCCCTGGCACATATGATGCCACCGCTCTGCTGGTCTCTCCTTCCAACACCAGATCAGACCGCCGAACGACGCGAAGCTCTGTTGCTTGACTTTCTGAACCATTGCACCGATGCTATCGTGCGCACTATCGCCCGCCAATCCAACATACTGACGGCGAAACGCGGGCGAGCAGCAGAGCCACCGGCCAGACAATGGCTACGCGCCCTGATCTCCGACACACCAGTACTCACCGGCTCATCTGAAGAACTGGCCCAATTCGCTCAAGACCTGTATGGCTGGCTCGCTCAACTTCAGACCACAACGGCAGAGACCGCGTTTCGTACCTGCTTCCGCCTTGAAGCACCAGGAGAGGGAACTGACCCCGACGCACCCTGGCAGATCAGTTTTCTCCTGCAAGCGACCGATGATCCCAGCCTGCTCGTCGCGGCAGAGCAGGTATGGCGCGAACGCTCAAGCACCCTCACCTTCCTCAAACGCACGTTCGAGAATCCGCAAGAGCGTCTGCTGGCAGACCTGGCAAGGGCAGCGCGTATCTTTCCACCCATCGAAGAAAGCCTGCACAACGCCCGTCCGAGCAATATTCAGGTCGATAGCGAGCGGGCCTACCGTTTCTTGCGCGAGACCGCCCCGCTGCTGGAGCAAAGCGGCTACGGCGTACTGGTGCCACCCTGGTGGCAAAAGGGGAGTGCGCGCGTCCGTATGCGCCTCAAGCTCAAGCCGAAAGTGGGTGCGCAATCATCAGGTTTGCTGGGGATGAACAGTATTGTTGCCTACGACTGGCAGGTTGCCGTTGGCGACACAGCGATGTCGGTCAGCGAGTTCGAGCGCCTGGTCATGCTCAAGCAGCCCCTCGTGCAGGTACGCGGACAATGGGTCGAGCTGCGCCCGCAGGAGATCGAGACCGCCATCGCCTTCTTCAAGAAACATCGTAGCGGTCAGATGACGCTCGGCGAGGCCTTGCGCGCTGACCTGGGACAAGACACCGACAATCTTGCCCTACCGGTCGAATCCGTCGAGGCCGAGGGTTGGATCAACGATGTCCTCACAGGACTGAAAGAGTCAAAAATCTCGCTCATCCAGCAACCGACGGGTCTACACGGTCAATTGCGCCCCTATCAACTCAAAGGCACTTCCTGGATGGCATTTTTGAAGCAATACGGGCTTGGAGCATGTCTAGCCGACGACATGGGACTTGGCAAAACCATCCAGCTTATCTCGCTCCTGCTCCATGAACGCGCGAATAATGACTCAACCCACCATATCGGGCCAACGCTCATCATCTGCCCGATGTCTATTGTGGGAAACTGGCAGCGTGAGATACAACGTTTTGCGCCTTCGCTCTCCATTCTCATCCATCACGGGGCCGATAGGATGGAAGGCGAACGACTACTGACAGAAGCCTGCAACTATGATGTGGTGATTACTACGTATAACATTGCGCTACGTGATAAAGAGCATCTGACGCAGGTCACGTGGGAGAATGTGGTGCTGGATGAGGCACAGAATATCAAAAACGAGACGGCCAGGCAGACACAGGCCATCAAGCAGCTCAGGGCCAACTACCGCATTGCGCTGACCGGCACACCGGTCGAGAATCGGCTTGGTGAATTGTGGTCGATCATGGAGTTCCTCAACCCCGGCTACCTGGGCAGCGGCGAGGCATTCCGCAAAAACTTCACCATTCCCATTGAACGCTATCACGAACAGGAACGCGCCGAAACACTCCGGCGCATCATCCAGCCTTTTGTGCTACGACGGCAGAAGACGGATAAGGAGATCATCAGTGATCTGCCCGATAAGATGGAGATGAAGGTCTACTGCAATCTCACGCGCGAGCAGGCCACGCTCTACGAGGCTGTCGTAAAAGAGATGATGGAGAAGATAGAAGAGGCCGAGGGCATGGAGCGACGTGGCCTGATTCTCTCCACGCTCACCAAACTCAAGCAGGTCTGTAACCACCCGGCACAGTTCATGGGCGATGGCAGCGCTCTGGCAAAGCGTTCAGGCAAGCTGGAACGTTTAGAGGAGATGCTAGATGAGGTGCAGGCCGAGGGTGATAAGGCGCTCATCTTCACGCAGTACGCGGAGATGGGAACAATGTTGCGCCAGTATCTACAAGAGCAATCAGGCTATGAAACGCTCTTCCTGCACGGCGGTACACCCAAAAAGCAGCGCGACCTGATGGTGCAGCGCTTTCAAGAGGATAAACGCGGTGCGCGCTTCTTCATTCTCTCGCTCAAAGCAGGCGGCGTCGGCCTCAATCTCACGGCAGCCAATCACGTCTTTCATTTTGATCGCTGGTGGAACCCCGCCGTCGAGAATCAGGCTACAGATAGAGCGTTCCGCATTGGACAGCAACGCAACGTGCAGGTACACAAATTCGTTTGCATCGGCACGCTGGAAGAACGCATCGATGTCATGATTGAGCAGAAAAAAGAACTGGCAGAAAGCATTATAGGCACCGGCGAAAACTGGCTCACCGAGATGTCCACCACACAATTGAAAGAATTGTTCGCACTTAGTCGAGAGGCCATAGGTGAATAAATGGGCAGACGCAAAAATGACGATTTCGATGATGACGACTTTGACGATGACGAGGATTTTGATGACGACGAACTCGATGAGGTTAAGGACTACGAGACCTACCGTCGCACCGCTCACTATGGCTGGAATTTCTACTCTGAGAGCCGTCCACGCCGCGTAGAGAACGGCATCAAGGTTAAAAATACGAGAGGTGCAATCGGCGAGACGTGGTGGTCAAAGCGCTGGATTAACGTGCTGGAATCCTTCGGCATGGGTGCACGCCTGACACGTGGTCGCACCTATGCACGTCAGGGACAGGTCGTCTCGCTCTCGATAGAGCCGGGCGTGGTCAACGCGAAAGTACAGGGGTCGATGCCGCGCCCCTATCAGATTAAGATACAGCTTAAGCCGCTCTCAGATCAGGAATGGGATAGAGTGACAGAGGCAATGGCAGCACAGGCCATTTTCGCTGCCAAACTGCTGGCAGGTGAGATGCCCAACAATATCGAAGAGGCATTTAGCGCAGCGCATCTCTCGCTGTTTCCGACACGCACACAAGACTTGCAGACCAGTTGCACCTGCCCCGACTGGGCTAACCCCTGCAAGCACATCGCCGCCGTCTACTACGTCCTGGCCGACCAGTTCGACGCCGATCCTTTTCTGATCTTCCAGTTACGCGGGCGCAACAAAGAGACGCTCATCGCCGAACTACGCGCCAAACGCACCAGCATAAGCATAATGCCCGCTACCGATACACCTTCTTCTGCCACCTCTGCGCACGAGCCAGAACGCACGGTTGAACCACTACATCTTGAAGAGCAGCTCACCACTTTCTGGCAAGCAGGCGACGGCTTGAACCAGTTCGCCGTGTATCCCCACAAACCCGATGTCGAGAAAGCTTTGCTCAAACGCCTGGGCAAAGCGCCATTTGAGGTAGGGAAACAGAATCTCATGACGTTGTTAGAAAAGGTGTATGACGAAGTAGCACAATATGATAGGACAGTAGAGACACAAACGCACGGTCGTTAAACGATTATATGATGATATAATTGAGATTGAAGAAGTTGCAGTTATCTTAATGGCCTTTCGGATGTGATCTTTGCCCTGGTGCGCTATGGGTTGGCCCAGCCTGACCCTTAGAGCCAGAAAGGCTTCATGCAAAATATATAGTCTTCCAGGTAACAGGCAATATGCTACAAGAAGACAGTTATGTCGGAAAGCAATACGGTAACTATCGCATCATTCGTCTGCTGGCCCGTGGGGGCTATGGCAATGTGTATCTTGCAGAACACACTTTGCTTCCTCGTATGGTTGCCATCAAATTCCTTCACGCCGAGTTGTGCAGTTCCAAACAAAAGCAGCACGCATTCTTACACGAAGCTCGTTTGCTAGAGACACTAAAACACCCACATATTCTCCCCATTTATGATGTTAGCATTAGCAACGAAGACTTTCCCCCTGGCCTGATCGTTGAATATGCTCCCGGTGGTTCGCTGCGCGAACGGCAACGCCGACTCACCGGCCCTATGTCTGGCGAGGAGATGCTGACCATCCTGGAACAGATTGTCACAGCGTTACAGCATGCTCATCAGCAAATCACACCCGTCGTCCACCGCGATTTGAAACCAGAAAACATCCTCTTTAATTCGCAAGGGCAGGCACTCCTATCAGACTTCGGCATTGCCGTTGTCCTCGAAAGCTCTGCCACCCAGCGGGTCGATGTGGCAGGCACGCTCCCTTATATGGCCCCCGAACAGTTTAAAGGGCTGGTCAGTCCACGTAGCGATCAATATGCCCTGGGATGCCTGACCTACGAATTGCTCACCGGGCGTAGACCAATCATAGCGGAAAGCGGTCAGTGGACGGAATGGGCTTTGCGCCACCAGGAAGATCAGCCAACTGCTCCTTCCCACCTCAATCCCCTTTTGTCGCCCGCCGTAGATAACGTTATTCTTAAAGCCCTCTCTAAAGACCGGGCCGAGCGTTTCGCTACTGTAAAGGATTTTGCACGCTCGCTCAGGCAGGCACTACAAGAACCGATCAATACACATTCACCAAAGGCCGTCGCTCCTGCCGCTTCTCTTGCCAAACAAATCCCCCTATCACATCCAGAACAGGCACCCGCCCAGGCATCCACTGTCCCTACCCCTCGGATAGAGCCGGAACCGCGTGTCTTGCAGGATAGAGCCTATTATCTCTACGCGCACAAACGTTATAATGAGGCGCTTGAACTTTTTGAACAAGTTATTTCCCGCGACCCACGCAATGCTTTTGCCTACTATGGTAAGGGCCTCATCATGCTCGACCAGGAACGCTACATGAGTGCCATCGAAGCTTTCGAACAGGCTATTGTGCGCAACCCGGCCCTTACCCCGGCCTACCTCGGCAAAGCCAGCGCGCTCTTCAACATACGTGCCTATCGTCGTGCGCTCGACGCCTACGAGCAGGCTCTTTCCTACAATCCGAGCGAGGCCGATGCATACTACGGCAAGGCCGACGCCCTGCTGAAACTCAAACGCTCTGCCGAAGCTCGTCTGGCTTACCAGGCAGCTATACAATACGACACCTCTGATAGGCATGAAGAGCGCAAAGGGAACGCACTGATCTTTCTCGAACGCTATGATGAGGCACTGGCACTCTATGACCGACTCATTCAACATAGTCCCGATAACCCTGACCTCTTCGAGTGCCGGGGTAATATCTTGAAAAAGCTAGGGCGTATACATGAAGCCGATCAAGCCTATGCCAGAGCCAGCGAACTCAGGGGGTATGTCTAGCAGCGTGCCCCGCTCCCTTACGCTGACGCACCACCAGAAAAATTGCCACCCCTACAATTGAGAGGCCCGCTATCACCATCGCCAATACCGCAAGTGGACTTTCCTGTGTAATTGCATAGAAGAACACACGCAATGCTGCCACAACAACCAATGCGCAACCACCGAGGACAAAGAAACGCTCCTTTATCACGACGCCTAACAGCAGTAACGCCAGCGTCTCAGCCAGTAACAAAAACGCCGCCGCCAGATTACTGGGTACGCCCACAATCGCTCCCTGATCGCTAAAACTCTGTAAGAAAGAGGGCAGCAAAAGCGCCAGCGCTCCCACCGTCGCTATCATATATCCTGCCTGCTGCATGTGCGGGCGCTGCCTCTCCCTTAAGAAGAAGGGTGTGGTGACTAGCAGATAACTGGATGGTATAATGGTTAGTAAATCCATTGGCAAAGAGTTGTTAGCTAAAATTTCCATTTCCCACGTAACGGTAAACACACACAGCAACCCTGCACTATAATTGCACCAGAAACGTACTCTCGCCTTCTGCTGCGTATAACTAAATGCAACTACCATGATGGCCAGAACGAATGAAGCTACTATTCCGCTTTGTGCGATGATAGTCCGGTCCATCCCAACACTTTCATTGATCGAAAACAACACTACCAGAACCTGACCACACATCGTTGGGATAGAAAATGATACGTGGGGTAGTATTAGCTGCTGCCTCCTCTGTATCTTTGCTAGCATATTCCAGATGTACTGCATTATAAAAATGCCTGCACAGAGTAAACTGTAGGCTATTATTATCAGCCACATCGGCCAGGAACTTTGAACAATAGCCCAGGCCGCTATTAAGGCAGGCACCACAACCATGTGAGGCCATTTCTCGCTGTACACGGTCAACAGAGCTAGTGCTGCATCCACCAACAAAATGTCTGATACAGACCAGCCCCCCACTGTAAGACCCCTGGCAATCATTCCTTGCATGCCGGTTATCAATATCGCTGTACAAGCTATTCCATATGCTGGAAATGTGGGAATGGATAACAGGCTTGCTCGTGAGATCGGAGAGGAGTGCTGTCGTCGCGCTATCAGTGCTAGCAAGAAGCTCAGCACCGTCATCCCCAACAACATTGCCACGTCTCGCCGCTCTGCCGCTATGACCAGCGGCCACAAAGCTAGCAGGGGAGCCGCCCAGGCAATCAATGCCTGCTCTTCCAACATTCCCGCTCCATACACAGCGATGACCAGCATCGCCATCGCGTACTCCTTCATGTACGGTGTCAACCAGGACACTGTACCGGCAGACACAAACCGCAAGAACATCTCAGGCGGCTCTCCTCCCAGCACCCAGAAGGCCACCAGGGCCAGCAGAAACCACGCCCACCCCCAGGACGCTCTCACTGCCAGCCCCTGATAACCTCGCCCATGTGGCCCCCCTCCCACCTGGGAGCTTCCCCCCAGTGCCCCCACTACCGTGGGCAGAGCCATTACAGGCACCGGTATCAACCGGTCTGCCAACACGCTCAGCAGCAGCGCTCCTCCTGCCAGCCCTAGTAGGATGCTCCCATCCACCTGCGCCCTCGCCGCCAGGTAGATGGCCCAGCCACCCACCATCGTTGTGAGTCCTTGCCACCAGTAAGCCCTCTCCCACCAGATGACCACGTACACCAGCCCCGCCTCTAGTAACAATATCCCCCACAAAACAGGCTGGCGTAGCCCGTCCAGACCTATTAGCCCTATCGCTACCCCCGCCAGCATATAACAGGCCAACCCATAGGTCGGCGAGGCTCCTGTCCATGACGGGCCAGAGCGTCGTCGTGTTATCAGTGCTAGCAAGAAGCTCAGCACCGTCATCCCCAACAACAATGGCACGTCTTGCCGCTCTGCCGCTATGACCAGCGGCCACACTGCCAGCAAGGGAGCCACCCAGGCAATCAGCGCTTGCTCTTCCAGCACTCCCACCCCATACACAGCGATGACCAGCACTGCCATCCCATACTCTTTCATGTAGAGTGCCAGCCAGGACACTGTACTGGTTGATATAAACCGCAAGAACATCCCGGACGGCTCTCCCCCTGACGCCCAAAAGGCCACCAGGGCCAGCAGAAACCACGCCCACCCCCAGGACGCTCTCACTGCCAGCCCCCGATGACCTCGCCCGTGTGGTCCCCCTCCCACCTGCGGGCTTCCCCCCAGTGCCCGCGCCCCCGTGGGCAGAGCCACCACAGGCACCGGTATCAACCGGTCTGCCAACACGCTCAGCAGCAGCGCTCCCCCTGCCAATCCCAGCAGAATGCTCCCATCCACCCGCGCCACCAACGCCAGATAGATGGCCCAGCCGCCCACCATCGCCGCAAGTCCTTGCCACCATACAACTTTTTCCCACCATGCTACCAGGTACATCAGCACCGCCTCCAGTAACAATATCCCCCATAAAGCAGGCTGGCGTAGCCCGTCCAGACCCGTCAGTAAAGCGGCGATCCCTGCCACCGTGTACAATGGCAAGCTGCGTGTTATAAACGCATTTGTACGCACATAAGTGCTGTCACGCTTCCCACGTCCTGGCAAATCGATCAGCATGGCAATAACAACACACCCCAACATTCCCCAGAACAGCAACCATTCTTGTAAACTTATAGCTGCAATATATGAGGCCCACCAGGCAAAGATAGTAGACAGCCAGGTACCGCTATCAAATCGCTCCAGACGAGCGACAACATAGACAAGAGCGGCCACACCAAACAACAGCACATAAGTCTGCGTTGGATTGTTCCTCACCATGCCACTTACGCCCAGCCAGACACCAGCAAGTAGTCCTGTTACATAGAAAGGTAATGCCCACGTCCGCTCTCTGCCAATCCAACTTACCGCCAGACCAAACAGAGCTAACACGACTGTTACAACCAGCAATACCCCAATGTGTAGCCCGATGAAGCATAGCGCGCCTATCGCAAACCCACCCGCTAACCAGAGCCACGCCTTGACACGAGCCACGGTAGCACACCCGTACCACACAACAGCAATCAACGATAGTGCTACCGAAGGCAAGAGGCGCAAAGACATCCAGGGGGAGAGAGACAAAACAAATGAATTCGCTACATTATATACAGTAATCACCCCGCACAGTGAAGCATACATCACCAGGGGCCACTCCCATTCCCAGGTGGTATTGAAGCGTTCTTTCTCGATCTTCGATGGGAAAAATGCTCGTGACGGCTCCCGCAACATGAGATATACAAGCATAGCTACTAGAGGCAACCCCAGACTGGCAAGGAAAACCATATTAGCATTGGCATCCAATAGGAAAGGCAAAGCTAAACAGGCCAGCAAAAACGGAATGAAGAGCCACACAGAACGTTTTTGTAATAACAAAACCAGGTAAAAGAGCAACGCCAGCGTGTATAAAGCCAGTTCGAGGTGTCCCCATTGTAGTGCTACCAATAACGTAATAGCTGTACTTCCTAAAGCTACTACCTCCAAAGGGTAGGACCAGTCCTTGCCTGCTCTTTGTCGTATGAAGACAGCTAACATTACTATGGCGATAGTCAACGCAAACAGGCTCCAGAAAGGATTCACACCTATCCACACCACTGCCGCCACATATGTCCAGATCACTAACATACCACTCAGGATAAGACCCCAGGGCCAGTAATTTAGCACAGGAACTGCTCCAACGCTGGTCACTCCTCGACCGCGCGGCAGAGCTGGCGACACTCTGGCGCGACGTATAATAACTCCAATCGACAATAAGCTACTCAAGAGCAACGTGAACACCGCCAATGCATTAACAGCAGACATCTCAAAAGACAGGAAAGACGCGACTCCGGTCAATTTTGTTGGGACGGTCAGGCCAGTGCTAAATATCTGCACTGGTATGAGAGGAGCCGCAAGGAGTGGCGTCACGACAACAAGCATGAGAGTTAAACTATCTAGAAACAGACCAGGCTGAAGATAACGATGGAGGGGATGTAAGCGCGCACGCCCGATAGTATCATAGAAAGCTGCAACAGCCACGAGAGCCAGCGCATGAGCAACCCCAGAGTAGATAGGCGGTAAATGCATCTCATGCAATCCTAGCTGCACCCAGAGCAGAAAGAGCAAAGGAATGAGGTAATGCTTCCATGAATGGTGCGTTCCCTGCACAGAAAGGCAGAGCCATATAAACAGCACCAGGAGTGTCGTGAATACAGGTAAAACGGATAGACCAGAGAGCAATACGTTTTCATTAGCAGGCCAGAGTATATCTAAGAGAACAATAAACATTGCTGGCGGGACGTAGAGTATAGCACTCAAAGTGACCACCACCAGCGTCGTAATGCGAATAGGCATGCGCATTACTGCCCAGGAGGTTTCCAGTAGATGTTTTAGCGGTCGCAGCAAAGGTATGTCGATAGTAGGCAAGGAAGCTAATCCTAACAATGCGAGCAACAACACCCCACAGGTTGCCCATTGATATCCACGCTGCAAAGTCAATGTAAAGGCCACAACTGAAGCAATCAGCGAGATGGACGCCAGGTAGCCAAACGGGCTGAAACGTTGATGCAGGGCAAAAGCCCCATAGGTTACAGCCGCATAGAGGGCCGCGACTGCAATCACCGCCGGAATATTGATAGAGCGATGAAGAGAGATGATATCGATAACAAGTATAGGAGTGGTAAAAGTGAAAAATATGGCGTACAGGCGTGAAAAATTATGAAAGCGCTGACTACGCCGCGTGATTACCGCCAGCGAGCCAAAAAGCAATTGCGCAACTATGGTGATAATGACCGCAAGCAATGAGAATTGACGTAAAAATGGCAAGGCTAGAATCGCCAATAAGAGCATGAACGTTCCCAACATCATCATAGATTTATCGGGAGCTTCAATAAGTGGTCTCACGGTCTTCATCAGATTCGGATACCGGAGGTGTGGCCTGGGTAAAGGCATCGGCGGCTGAGACTTCATACCAGGAGACACGGCCCGCTTTGGGCCAGAGGCCGCAGCAGGGCGAGGTGTGGGTAAGGGCACAGGCGAGCTACCAGCCAGGCCCGGCTTCGACTCAGGTCTGGAGATAGGTGATGAAGGAGGTAAGATTGCCGCTCGGTTAGCTAACACCTCCGGCTCAGCAGCAGCAGGTTGAGAGTCTGGCAGTGACCATAACAAACGACTGATCATCACATGATCTTTTGCATTCTGCCTTCCCTCCTCCTGCTGTACAGATTCAACCCGCTTAGCAGCTTGCTCTTGAGGCTTACTTAATTGATCCAGGCGCGCGCGATAGTGTTCAATCAACCATGCTACCGTTCTTGTCGCTCCGCCATAAGTGGCCACGCGGCGCAGAGAACGAATAGTCTCAGACGAGAATTGGGCAAGGGAACCAATATGAACCTGAGCGCCCCCATCATCGGCACATTGACGCAACTCTGCAATGAGACTCAAAAGGAGTTGACGTTCCGCCAAACGAGTTAATGGATAACCACAACGCAGACATACATCATCCTTCGCCGGACAATGCAGACCACACCCATGACAATATTTGACTCCACCTGGAGAATCAGGTATCTGTGGTTCTAGCATATACCACTTTCCTTTCTACATCTCTACACTATCTCGTAAACTCCTGCTACCAGCCTACTGATGGTCGAAAAGAGTAACAATGCTTCCCAATGCAGCAAGCAGGAACCCAGTGAGAGCTATCCAGGAACCTACTAATACAGTTTTTATAACCCCCGGTTGAAATACACTCATCAGCCCGACAGTAATCAGCCCTCCAAGAGAGGAAAAGAGGTAAGTCAGTTTCATCCCACACCCGATCCTGAAATCTCTGTTCGTAAAGACCATAATACCTATTGATAGACATGAAAAAGTCGCTAGCAAATAAAGAAAAGGTAGCAGGGTGAAATTATCAGCAGGTGTGACGGTAACTTCCCCTCCACAAGCCGTTTGTAGAATAAACCAGGGCAGAAAAAAGGCAATCAGTGCCAGTACACTGCCCACACTACCCATACTCCCCCCATATTTTCTCGCTCGCATGGAACTTCGTTTCGGAGCTATCTGTGGCTGCATCACCAGCTTGCCCTTCGCAGCAATATCCACGCCTAGCGCAGGCTCATCATACGGTGATGGCTCGCCCCTTGCCGATGGGAAAAAAGGGGCCATAGCACTATCTAGCTCATCTAATGGGGACGGAATAGCAGAAACAGTACTCTCGCTTAATGCATGGCTCCACTCGTTGCCAACAGATACCTCTTGCCAGCATTCCGGCTTCTGCATACACTGTACTCCTCTCTTCTCCCTTATCTATCAAGGTTTAGCTATGCCTAAGTGTAGGGTATTTTTGCGCTGCAAGCCATGACATCTTCTGAGCATTTTCTAGGCATTTCGCCACAGGAGAAAGATGGGGCTGTCAAAGCTCAATAGAGAGAGGAAACAGGTCCCTCAGTTTATGGGTAGCTATAGCGGGTCAACCAGGCAGCCAGAATTGGGGTGGCAATTTGGTACTCTTCATGCTCGAAGCGCACGAGATCACGTCTACAAAGAGTCTGTAAGGTATTATAAATAATATGTTCTTCCATATTACATTGTACACAAAGCTGGGCCAGAGTCGCTTTCTCAAGACAACGCAAGGCATGCAAGCATATGCGTTGCTCTTGATCTGTACGTTCCCAGAGATCGCGGAAATACGTCTCCCCCCAGCTTTCCAGGACATTATCCAGAGCAACATCAACATCCTCAAGCCTAGCCTGTGCTCGCATGTCAGCGTTAATCGTATCAATTAGTTCGGAGCAGATAGCTTGCACGAGAAAAGGATGGCAGCCAGTAACACGAATGATTTCATCGACAATAGCAGGGGGGAAAATAGTATCGCCAGGATAACCAGGTACCGGCGACAAGATCAGGCGACGCGCCTCCGTTGGATGAAGAAAGCTGACACGCAGAGTTTTTACATTGACGAAGTGTCCCGCCCACCATGTTTCCATCTCCCCCGGCGTCTTCACGCCGCTGAAGAGCAGAGCCAGGCGTGGATGATGCTGAATCACGTTCCGAAACCAGTCCAGTAACAATTGCAGATCAAGAAAACGTGCTTGACCGGCCTCTTCAAATTTTTCAAACTCATCAAATGTAATAAGTAAGATACGATCCTCGCGTTCCAGAATCGCCTCTATCTGCATCAACCACTGATTAAAGTGATAATAGACCATTGCCTCATTTTCTCGTCGTGCTTCATTCAGAATATCATAGAGCAGTTCAGGAGCGTGAATCCCTTGTCCCTCTAATACCTGACATGTCACCCGCGCAATCTCCGATAGAAACACTGCGATATTAGCTGAGAGACCGCGTGCCTGTAGATCAAAGATCAGTGTGACATAGCGCGTACCGAGAAGAATCGGTAACTGATTCAAAACACTCGTTTTTCCCATGCGCCGCTCGCCAGTCAGGAAAAAGCAGGGGCGGTCTACGCCCCTGCGCAGGGCATGTTCAAGGCGTCGCACCAGGTCCTGGCGACCGACAAACTGCTGACTGCGCGTCTTGAGAGCTGCACCAGAGATATAAGGATTCTCGATGAAACCAAATTCTTCCTGTGCCAGAGCAATCCGTTCTAACTCTTGCTGAGCCGCCGCCGTCCATTGCTGCGCAATTTTTCGCAGGCGTTCATCGAGCTTTTGATCGTGAAACACGCGACTGGGCACCCGCTTCAGATTGAGCAACATCTCATCCAACGCATCCTTTTTTGCTTGCCGACTCAAGAGCGTTCCATAACGGGCCGCCTCTCGGCTGGCATCCTCAAAACGCGCAAAAGGAGTCGCCCACAAAGGGTCGATCAAACGTGCCTCTTGCGGTAGTATCTCCGCCAAACGGGCCGATGCCTGCGCGATCTGCGCCAGCGTACTGCGACCCTCCAGATCGCGTAACGCCATCTCCGTAGCAACTTCACGCGCTGCATTGATTTGTGTGATACGTTCCGTTACGATAAAGGCAATACAGTCTATTATCTGCTGCTGATCTTGCTCTAGCGCTAGATAGAGGGTTCGTTTGAGTCCCAAAAGGGGCAGGAAGACACATTCATCCCAATAGAGCGATGAGTGACGCAGAGCAGAGAAAACGCGCTCTGGATGTTTCCTGCTTACAAGATAGGTGAGCAACGACGAAACAACACTGACAGGATAAAGCGGTAAGCGATAATATCCTAGCATATAAGCAACGAAGAATACCGGCGCTACAAGTAATTTTGATCCGATGTACGTCAAACCGGTGATAAAAGTAGCACGAATATCATTGCCAAGTGCTGTTCCGAGGGTGAGACTGACGATAATGCTGGCAACCAGACAAACAATCGTACCAACCCGCAATCCCCGCTCGATGCCGGGGCGGAATTGCTGCCCGCGCACACTTCCTCGCAAGACGCTCTGGAACGCCGCGATAAAGAGAATGGCCAGTATCGATCCCAAAATCGCTGACCCCACGCTGGCCACTATCCCTCGATAGATGTTTTTATCGGGCAACCACCATTGAACCGCACTGCTACCTAAATTACCGGCCACGATGCCGAGCAGGATGCCGGGTGGAATCCCCAGCAGCAATCCCATCGCACTGCCAATATCGTTTTCTGCTCGACTGCGCAACATCACATCCGAGGCTCCACCGATTGTCACCCCAACCGTCAGTCCTGCGACACCGGCAACAAGGCAAAGAACCAGTAACACCGTCGTTGGCCCGCTTAGATTAATTGACGCTACCGCTCCCGACCAGTAAGCGGCCGCCATCCCTCCGGCAATGCCATACACCATCCCGAACAAAGTCCCTACCAGCACAGCTATCATCAACATCAACAGCATCACCCATGTCTCATCAAAGGCTTGCCTCTCAATGCTGGTCGTTGCGTCGCCAAAAATATGTGGG
>Ga0207433_10005632_pt1 | contig 22230 bp, 25 predicted proteins | sample YelNatPaOPGAMG01_FD_187559 | JGI IMG/M metagenome (GOLD analysis project Ga0207433, IMG submission 187559) | Hot spring thermophilic microbial communities from Obsidian Pool, Yellowstone National Park, USA - OP-RAMG-01 (SPAdes) (version 3) | ecosystem: Environmental > Aquatic > Thermal springs... | reverse complement strand
CCATGCCGCTATCCTACTGATCCTTACTGCACCGTCAACAACAATCTCTCCCACCCTTGGGAAAACTCGGAAACAATCCTGTGCCTTCCCCAACCTGAAGCCTCATCTATCTCCGACACGCTCCTAGGAGACAGGACCCTTTGCCGACCCTGCCCCGAAAACCGGACATCGCCTGCTTTGGCGGAAACCATGTGACGTGAAGTCATTGGGTACACCGAAGAGGTACCCATTGTACCTCACAGCGAAGAAGCACCACCCCGTTCTTCATCATGACAGGGTTCCTTTTGTCCGCACGCATACCTTCCGGCAGCTCGCAGCTTGCTCACTCCATCGTATATGGATTCGATAGCGCGGTGTAACAGAAGATTGCAAAGCCGATAGTTTCCCGCCTTGTGCGCAGCGAAGGGTCTCGGCGTTTTCTTTCGGGCAAGTACTGCCATCCTGATGGTCGCGTGCCCCCAATTCGGATGCAAAATGTGAAAGTTGTGGTGCTTCACATAAAGCTTCTGCCGAAACAGTCCGCGGAGTTTTCCCTTCTTCGATCGCCGAACTCTTTTTACGGGAACCACGCCGCGCGAGACTATGGAGTAAATGATTCTTCAACTACTTTCCTTTGTGGGATTACCGGGATTGGGATCTTTCGGCTTCCCTAAGTCTGGCACTTCTGCCAATTCGCCGCTCTCGCGCTGAATCATTATAATCGTGCGAGTGAATCCTCAAAACTTCCCAGCGCGGCCGTTCCGGAACCCACAGCCGTGCACCGGTTTGCATCGTATACGGAAGCTGCGCATCCAATGATACACGTTATGAAGATTCTGTCCGTTAATCTCGGCCCTCCACGCCAGATCGTATTAGATGGCAAAACAGTCAGCACCGGCATTTATAAAGTTCCGGTACGCGGCCGCGTCAAGGTCGGCAAGCTCAACCTTGAAGGCGACGCGCAGGCTGACCTTTCCGCTCACGGCGGCCCGAACAAAGCGCTTTATGCCTACCCTTCCGAGCACTACTCCTATTGGCGACGCGAGCTTCCCGGCACGGAATTGCCGTGGGGAGCGTTCGGAGAGAACTTGACGCTTGCGGGCCTGCTGGAAGAGGACGTCCACATCGGCGACCGTTTTCAGATCGGAACAGCCGTCGTAATGGTCACGCAACCGCGTCTGCCCTGCTACAAGCTCGGAATCAGGTTTGGCCGCAGCGACATCCCGGACCGCTTCCTGGCCAGCCGACGCACAGGGTTCTATCTGTCAGTCTTGGAAGAGGGAGAACTCGGCGAGGGCGACGCCGTTGAATGGATTACCCAGGACCTCTACGGCATCAGTGTGGCGACGGTGGTGCGTCTTTATCTTGAGCGCGGCTTTCAGGACATTCACCTGCTGGAACGGGCTCTCCAGGTTGAAGCGCTGCCCTCAGGCTGGCGGAAGCGGTTCCAGAAATGGATCGAGGACCAGCGGGAAGCTGGCAAAGGCCGAGGGCATTCCGACCTTGAGATCCACCGCAGCCACTCAGGGTCGCATGGGTCGTAACCATTCCCGTCGCAGCATAGGCGTTCCTGGGAACGCGAGGCGCTAGCGCCCTATCAGGGCAACTTTGTTGCGGATAAGCTGAAGGACAGAATCAAGTTCGGCAGGTGCAAACGCACGCTTCGGTATAAGCACGCAGGAGCCTTCGGGAGTTCTGAGCAACAGAAGGGTTGGGGTTTCGACAAAGCCCGTATAATGTTCCCACTTCGTCCGGGTCTCTTCCTTGGCAGTTCGTACGGTAACGCCTTCTTCACTGAATTCTCCCTCGAGGTTCTGGAACAAATGCTCGTTCTTTCTGAACCAGCGACGGAAGGACATCCGGCCCCAAATCCCGACGAATATCAAGTAAAGACCCGCTGCAATAGCGACAAGCCCAGGATATTTCTCCCGGTTCACATTAAAGACCCAGTTGAGTCCTCCTATGAAAACAATGCTGCCGAAGCCAACGGAGATCCTGAAGTGGTTCCGGCCCCAAAAATCCGCAATCGTGCCAAGGTACGCTTTTTGGTAATCACGATAATCTGCCGGAGTAAGGCTGTAGCGGACCTTCGTCATCATTTTTCCCATAGCGCCTGGTGGAGAAGTTTCACGCAACGTATTTGTTCAAGGATTCCGGGTGTAGATATTAGCACAGGCCTTCAAGCGTCTTTCGCTTGAAATTATTCGATATTTCTGCAACTATAGAACAATGAAACAGCAGTTCAATCCTGACCAGTCCAACCGCTACGCGGACATGTTTGCCGCTATGGGCGCAGAGCCGCGCCTGCGAATCATGCAACTCCTTCTGACCGCGCATCCGCAGGGGCTGGTTGCGGGCGACATCCAGAACGAACTCGGCATCCCCTCCTCCACTCTCTCGCACCACCTTGACAAGCTGAAGCACGAAGACCTCGTTCGCGTTCGGCGCGAGCATACCTTCCTGTGGTACACGGCGAACACAGACGCCCTCCAGGAACTGCTTGGTTTTCTGTACGCCGAATGCTGCACCCGAAACCGGGCTGTCGAGCCCGGTTGTCTGGCCGCAATGGGCGGGAAGAAATCAAAATCACGAAATGGGAACAAGTCATGAGCACACAAGACCTGAAAGAAGCGGTCCGTGAAAAATACGGGCTCGCCGCGAAGCAAGCCCTCACGGGACGGAAGTCCTGTTGCGGTCCCGTCAATACAGACCCTATCACCATCAACCTGTATAATCCCAACCAGACCCGCGAAGTGCCGCAGGAAGCCGTGCTCGCCTCGCTCGGCTGCGGCAACCCGACAGCCCTGGCACAACTGAACCCAGGAGAGATCGTGCTGGATCTCGGCTCAGGCGGAGGCATTGACGTGCTGCTTTCCGCGCGGCGCGTCGGACCAACCGGCAAAGCCTACGGGCTCGACATGACCGATGAGATGCTCGCACTCGCCCGGCAAAACCAGGCTCGGGCCGGCATTGCCAACGCGGAATTCCTGAAAGGCGAAATTGAGAACATTCCGCTGCCTGACAACTCCGTAGATGTTGTCATTTCGAATTGCGTCATTAACCTGTCAGAGGACAAGGCCCGCGTCCTGGAAGAGGTGTTTCGAGTACTGAAGCCTGGCGGCCGTCTTGCCGTCTCCGACATTGTCGTCAGGGGCGAAATCCCGCCGGACATCCGCCGCAACGTGGAACTCTGGGCGGGCTGCATCGCTGGTGCCCTCCATGAGGCGGAATACCGCGCCCTGCTCGCCGCCGCCGGCTTCGAAGAGATCGCGATCGAACCCACGCGCGTTTATCATGCAGAGGAGGCCCGGCAATTCCTTGCCGGACAAGGTCTCGATCTGGATTCGATCGCAGCGAGGATTGACGGCAATTTCATGAGCGCTTTCGTCCGCGCCCGCAAGCCGCGGCCTTAGCAGCTTGCGGCGGAGCGGATTTTACGCTTGTCATCTTGAGTGCAGCGGACGATCCCTGTATTTATTGTCAGAAAAGTACAGAGGTGCTTCGTTTCCCTCGGCATGACAATTTGGCTTTCTTCAGCAGCCTGTCAGGCCCACTTTCTCTTGAGGAATGATCATGCGTGTTCTCATTTTGTGCACCGCAAATTCAGCGCGCAGCCAGATGGCGGAAGGCCTGTTGCGCCATGAAGCCGGAGCATTCTGTCAGGTTTCGAGCGCGGGCACCCACCCTTCGCGTGTACGGCCCGAGGCGATCGCCGTAATGCGTGAAATTGGAATCGACATTTCCGGCCACCGCTCGAAGGCGGTAGACGAATTCATCGGACAGGATTTCGATTTTGTCATTACGGTCTGTGACAGCGCGCGGGAAAGCTGCCCCGTCTTCCCGGCGAAAACTCGCCGCATTCATTGGAGCATTCCTGATCCGGCTGCGTTGGAAGGGGATGAGGCAAAAAGGCTGGATGCATTCCGGCGCGCGAGGGATGAACTCCGCCAGAAGCTGCGGGCCTTCGTTCGGGAGCAGCTTGCACCGTCCGGCGAAGGCCCGCTGCAACACGGGGACACCAATGCCTAACTGTTTGCAATCGGGAGACGCACGGGCTGCGCGAGCGTGAAATCCAACACGGTCTCGCTGGGTACGTGGACCTGCTGACCGTGGGTCATTACCTGGACGGCCGTGCCTGCGCCAGCGCCCACCCCTGCTCCGATGGCCGCACCCTTGCCGCCGCCCGCGATTGCCCCGATAATCGCTCCAAGCCCGGCCCCGATACCTGCCCGCTCGGCCGTCTGCTTGCCGCGCGATCCGCCCTGAACGCTGTAATCTCCGGTGACGATGTTGTAGGTTGCACCATTGAGCACGATACCCGTCAAAACCAGTCGAAGCTCGGACTGCCCCTCGATGCGCCCGGCAGATTTAACCTGCTCGAGTTTTCCGTACACGGTTGCACCTTTGGGCGCCACCTGCGTCGAATCCACAATCAGAGGCTCTTCCAGGCTGGCCTGAAAGCTGTCGCCGACCTTGTTCCTGTTGGAATCGATGCCATCGATCATCCGCACTGTAATGTGCGTGCCGGCAGGAACCAGAACATCTGCCGTCGAAGAAGTTTTGGCCCCCGCCGTTGGCTGCGAAGAAGCCATCTGGGCCGATTTGTCAACCGGAGCAGGAGCAGGCGCGACAGCCGACGACGTAGAAGTCTGGTCGCCGAAGGTAATGCTTTGAATGTCCGCAATCGCATAGTGCACTAGCTGGTTGTTGGTAAAGAAAGTCACCTGCGAGTCAGTCCCACCCAAATACTTCCCCTGGACCGTGCTTCCGTTCTTAAACTTGATGCTGTCTGCGTGCAACAGAGAAGCGATGAGGCAAACCGCTGCAACCGCTGTTCCCCAAGTCCGGATCTTCGAAACGTTCATACACTGCCTCCTTAAGCTTCCATTATGTTCTCTTTGAAGCTCAAATTCCATTTTGAGATGCCCCTCATTGCGACCATTCGGTCACCTGCCGGACCCAGCGGTGCTTCTTCAGTTCCGCCTGAAGTTCGCGCGGCAGCGGCCCGGCATCGCTCGCAGCGATGTTGGCCTCTACATGGCGGATTTTCCGCATCCCCGGAATGATTGTGCTGATGTCCGGATTACCGAGAATAAAACGCAGCGCCATTTCAGCCATCGTCATTCCGGGAGGCACCAGCGGCTTCAGGGCGTTGGCGTGTTCGACGCTGCTCTTCAGGTTCTCCGGAACAAAGTAAGTGTTGCGCCAATCGCCCTCAGGCCATTTGCTCTCGAGCGTCAGGTTGCCAATCAGGGTGCCTTCGTCGAACGGCACGCGGGCAATCACACCGACATTCATTTCGCGGCAGGCTGGAAAGAGTTCGTCTTCGGGGTTCTGATCGAAGATATTGTAAATGACCTGAACGGCGTCCACTAACCCGCTCCTAACAGCACGCACGCCGTTCCATGGCTCCCAGCGGTTGATGCTGATTCCAATGGCCTTGATCAACCCCTGGCGCCGGAGATCATCGAGCTTCCGGTACCAGCGGTCGTCATCCACCCAGGAATCTTCCCACGTGTGCAACTGCATCAGATCGAAGCTCTCGATCCCGGCATTTTTCAGGCTGCTGTGGACGTATTTTTCAATGTGGTCAGGCGGGAAGCAATCATCCAGCGTATATTCCCGGCGGCTTGGCCATTGAAGGTTTTTGGGCGGGACCTTCGTGGCCGTGTAAAGTTTCTTGTCGGGGTTTGCGCGCACAATCTTGCCCAGCAATTCCTCACTGTGGCCGTCCCCATAAGCCCAGGCCGTGTCAAAAAAGTTGCAGCCCAGGTCCACCGCGCGCTGGAGCGACCGGAGCGATTCTTCATCGTCCGAGCCCGTCCACCCCGCCATGCCCCACATGCCATATCCTATTTCGCTGACCATCCATCCCGTTCTTCCGAACCTTCGGTATTTCATCTCTCTCCCTTCAGCATTCGCATTCTGAATTTTCCTTCCTGCCGCTGATCAATCTTTCAGGCGCAGTTCGCGCTTGAGTTTTTCCGCATCAAAAGGCGAGCAGTGGAACGTGCGGCCGTCAACTTCGAACGTTGGAGTCCGCTGCTTGCCGTCATTGACGCTCATGACGAACTCGCAGGCCTTGGGGTCCTTTTCGATGTCGATTTCCTCGAAAAGCAGGCCACGCTCTTCCAGAAATTTCTTCGCTTCGACCGAATCTTCGCACCAGCAGCGCGTATAAATCCGAATCATTTTCAGCCTTCCAACTTCGCCATCGCGACCAATAATTGCCGCCCACGGAATTCATCCGTGTCGGGCCCGGAAGCGGTTGCTTCGATAAGATTCGAGGGTCGGCGATCAGAAATCGCAACCGCGGCCGACGATCCTCAAACTGTTCATCGTAATCCTTGATGCCTTGCGGTGACAATGCCCCGGGATCCGTGCGATTTCGAATCGATTTCAGAACACGAAAGACTCCGTTCGTTGTAACATGCCACTTCACATGGACAAAACATCGGCGAATCTCAGATTCAGATTTTGCGTGTATTTCCTCGGTGTTTTTGGGGTCCTGGCGCTGGCTCATTTCCCGCTGCTTGGCCTGCCCTATTACTGGGACGAGGCAGGCTATTACATTCCAGCGGCGCTCGACTTCTTGCACTACGGGCATCTCATCCCGCAGAGTACGGTCCCGACCGGCCACACTCCGCTGGTGATGATCTGTCTTGCAGCGGCATGGCGGATTGCAGGATATGCGCCGTACATCACGCGGCTTGTGATGGTAGGCTTCGCTGCCGGGACCCTCGTGGCTCTTTACACGCTCGGCCGCACCGTAACCCGCCGCGAAACCGCATTGTGGGCGTGCGTACTGCTGGCACTTTCGCCGCTCTATTTTGCCCAAAGCTCGCTGGCGTTTCTGGACCTGCCGGCAGCATTGACCACCACCGTGGCGATCTGGGCTTTGCTTCAGCGCCGCATGGGAGTGTTTGCCGCAGCCGCCTCGCTGGCCGTCCTGACCAAAGAGACGGCGGTCGTCATTGTTCCAGTGGCGCTGTTTTTTTTCTGGTGGAGGAGAAAGAACCTGCGAAAGAGCGACTGGCTTTCGTTGGCGGCGCCGGTCGTAGCCCTGGGCTGCTGGGCGGTTTACTATCACCACGCCACCGGCTACTGGACAGGCAATCCCCAATACCTTCAGTACAACCTCTACTCCACGCTCAAGCCCGGCAGGGTTGCGCTGACCCTGCTTCGCCGCCTCTATCAGGTGTTCATCGCCGGATTCAACTGGTTATTTGTCGTCATCGCACTTTTCGGCCGCCGCCGGATGATAAGGGCGCAAGCCGGTACCGCTGAAACGCTTAAGCAACCCGAAGGCGCGCCTCGCATGCAGACTGAACGGGAGTTCTTTCTGCTCACGACACTCCTCACCGCCGCTTACATCGCCTTGTTGAGCGTTGTCGGCGGCGCGGTCCTGCAAAGGTACCTGCTGCCCATTTTCCCATGCTTCTATCTGGCGCTCACGATGCTCGCTGACCGGCTTCCCCTTGTGGCCATGCGCGTGGGTCTGGTTCTTGTATGCGCGGCGTTTGTAGCGTCGTGGTTCATCAATCCGCCCTATCCGTTCGCATACGAAAACAACCTAGCCTACGCTGATTTTATCCGCCTGCACCAAGAAGCGGCACAGTGGCTTTCCGCCCAGCAAGGCAATCCGCGCGTTCTCACCGCCTGGCCGGCGACGGACGAGCTGTCTCATCCCGAACTCGGCTATGTGAAAAAACCGATGCGCGTGGTAGGAATTCAGAATTTCTCTCCGCCGGCCTTTAGAAGCGTTTCCGATAGTTCGTTTGACCTCGTTTATCTTTACTCGCGCAGTTGGGACCCTCCGGATAACTGGCTGCGCCGCTATCGCTTCCTTGCACGGTTAAACACCTACTCGCCGCCTATTGTGCCTGGTTTTGTGGCCTTCAGGTTTGACTTGCGCCCGGTGGCGGTTTTCCGGCGACGCGGGCAATGGGTCACGATCTTTGCGAAGAAGCAAAGCCTGCCATCAGCCACTTCCTGGAATTTCCGAAGAAACAATTGCACCGATTGCCTGACAGCGATAGACTCGTTCGTCGCCCGGTAAGGCGGGGCGAATCATAAATTCCGTTCTAATTGCGGAGGTAACTTAGACATGGACAGGAACCGCATTTCTCGTCGCAGTTTTATGGGGCGCGCCGCGGGCGTGACAGGAGGCGTGCTGGCGGCCAACGCCATTCGGCTTGAGGCTTCTGCGCCCGCAGGAATTCCTGCACGGCCCACCCCAGCCAGTGACACCGTCCGTTTCGGCATCGTCGGCGTCGGCATGCGCGGCGCCGGTCTGCTGAGGACCGCCATTTCGCTGCCTGGCGTCGAGTGCGTAGCGGCGTGCGAGCTTTACACCAGCCGACAGGAACTGGCCAAACAGATTGTGGGCAAACCCATCCAGATCACAAAGCGCTATCAGGACCTGCTCGACAACAAGGAGATCGACTGCATTATCGCTCCTGTACCCGACCACTGGCACCAACGCATCGTCCTGGATTGCTGCCAGGCCGGCAAAGATGTCTATGTCGAAAAGCCCATGACCCACGAAGTGCAGCAGGGCTTCCCGATGATCGAGGCGGCCAGAACCCACAATCGCATCGTGCAGGTGGGCAGCCAGGAACCAAGTTCGGTGATCTATCAGAAGGCGCGCGAACTGCTGCGGCAGGGCGTGATTGGTGATGTCTGCCTCGTGGAATCGTCGCTTGGCCGCAACAGCGCCTGTGGAGCGTGGGATTACACCATTCCGCCCAACCTTTCACCGGAAACCGTTGATTGGGAAACATGGCTCGGCCCGGCACCCAAGATCCCGTTTTCCAAAGAGCGCTTCACACGGTGGCGCTGCTGGCAGGATTACGGTGAAGGCATTTCGGGCGACCTGTTTATCCATTCTCTTACGGGTATCCATTACGCGATGGACATCACCGCGCCTCCGAAACGCGCCGCCACGATGGGCGGCCTGTTCCGCTGGAATGACGGTCGTGACGTTCCCGACGTGATGACGACTGTTTATGAATATCCCAAGTTCCGCGCCACGCTCCGGGTGACGCTCAACACCGACGAAGATGAAATCTACCGCTTCATGGGGACGCGCGGGATTTTGGAGGTTCATGGGATCGAGAATCCCAGCGGCTTTACGATCTGGCCGCAGGACGGCAAGAACCACAGCCCTTGCACGCCCGCCTGGCCTGCCGAAATGGCAAGTGCGTACGCCAGAAAATGGCAAGCTGAACACGATCCGGCGCCCGGCACAGCGAAACCCATCGAGGCCACCGGGTACTATGCTCCACCGGGTTATGATTCCACTCGCGAGCATCTCTGGAACTTCTTCCAGTCGGTCAAGACCCGGCAGCCTTCCATCGAAGACGCCGAATTCGGCAATAACGCCGCAATCGCATGCCACATGGCCAACTATTCGTATTTCAAAAATGCCATTGCGGTGTGGGACGCCGCCGGACGCAAACTCACTAGCGCTTAAGAGGCAAGCGGAATATGCCGTGGTCAGGAAGGACGCGTAGCCATTGTGCCAGACAGGAAGGACCGAAGTCACCACCCCGCCTAAGAAGCGGCGCGGGTTAATTTTGCGAAACGGAACTTATGGGATTCTGTTGAGGCCTTGGCGGCGGGTCCGTCCGTCAGCAGACTGGCTGGCAACTTATGAATTTGCTCCTTCGGCCAGCAGGCTGACCTCTGCCATTCGCCTTTTGTTTTCAAGGAGATATCCAGCTTCGAAATCAGGTCCGTTCCACTTCGTTTTGCCCAAATGAGTATTATCTGCCCCATTTGCTCCTCTGCATGAAGCCTTGCTCATGGCCAAGCGAGTACGGCTTCACAGCCCCGCGCAGCGAACGTGCGAGGCGAATTGATCCCGCCGTCGCAAGTTCGCTGCGAATAATCGACAGGGAGTCTGAAGAAATTACAACCATATGCGCAGAGGAATCGATTAACTCTCCTGATCTCAACAAATCGATTCCGCCCGCGTTGTGGCAAGGTCATTGCAAGCTCATTGAGCGCGGGTAGTGGTGCAGGCTCATGGCACGAAATGGCGGCAATCTGCTGCAGAAGTAGTCGTGTCTGTGCTTTGCCACTGCCGGAGACGGGGGAAATCCATTCTCAGAAAGGGGCATGACATGAAAGGAAGAAACATCCGGTCCTGGATTGTGACGCTTGCGCTGACGGCAGGAATGGTCACGATCACACAGGCAATGAGCGCACAGAACCAGAACACCCGCTCACAGCAGCAACCGCCCGCGAGCGAGCAGCAGCCACCCAGTTCCGGGCAACAGCAACAACAGAACCAGCAACCCAGAACGTACGTCGGGAAGATCATCAAAACAAAAAGCGGCCAATATGCCTTGCTGACTGATCCTCAGGCCGGCAAAGGTTACTATCTGGACGACCAGAAGGACGCGCAGAAATACGAGCAGAAGAACGTGCAGGTTGTCGCAACTCTTGATCCACAAACCAGCACTCTCCACGTGATCCAGATCAAGCTTGCGTCCTGAACGCTTTTCCGCGCGATCAGCCACCTCGAAAGTCGTGGGGGCAATTCATGGATTGCCCCCGCACCCTGGGTGGCCGGCATGAGCTTAGCTTTGACAGAGATTCACTCTTTTGGCGCGCAGCGAAGCAGACCTCTGCCCGCCGATTGGCGCGCCCGATGATGATTACCGTATCAGCCCGCGAAAGCCATGATCGGCATAATTTCCCGCTGAGTTTCTCCGGTAATGCGGGCGTCGTGCTCTTCGACATAAACGTGTGCTTCGCTGTACACGCCGAACATACGCCAGGGCGGAACTCCCTGATTTCAGGCAGCGTCTTCTACTCCGGAGTATATCTGGCGATTTCAAGAGCGCCGGATTTGCTTTCGCGCGTAAACAAGATCTCCCCAGCTCGCGCCATGCAGGCGGGGGCACCGGCTTGTGGCGGAGCTTCATAGACCGAGATTGTTTTCCCCGATTGAGGGTCCACCAGCGCGAGAACGGGGGCCCCACTGGGGTCCTTCGCTGTCGGAACATGGGTGTAAATGATGAAAAGCTGGTCTTGTGCGGTCAGGCTCACCGAGAACGGCAACAAACCGGGTCTGGGCGGCTGTATATTTTGTTCCCGCAGAATAGTCCCGTCGGAAGAAACCACGTAGAGCCTTTCGGGCGAACCACCCCGCAATAGGTAAAGGGTTCCGTCCGGCGCCCCAACAATCTGACTTCCTCCGACCGCTTCTGCCAGAAGGATCCCTGGATGCTTTTCCTTATTCTCTGATGCCGTTGTGGAAGAACCTTCGCTGGATTTTGGTGCCGGACGAGGCGGGGCCGGAGCAGGACCAACATCCTGCGGCAGCGTAAGATTCGTCAGAAGGACTCCGCTGCGGTCAAAAATTCCTGTGAAAGGCTCCTCGCCTCCGTCCGCGTGCTGAGTGTATCCGGACAGAAGAAGTCTGCCGTCTCCAAAGGCAGCAAATCTGGCCGTTGCAAGGAGAACGCCTCCGGGTAGCCGGAGCTTGACTACATCGTCAGGAGATCCGTCATTCTTATACTTCGTCACTATCCAAGCGCAGGTATCAGCTCGAGGACTTCCTTCGCTTCGGCACGCCTGTGCAAGATTATAAACGTCGCTGTTGGGAGTCACGTAAAAAGCTGCGGTGTTGAACCATTGATATCCCGGAAACGGCCCCACCGGGAATACAACCGTCTCCTTGGAATCCGGAGAGAGCTTTCGGAGCGGCAAGTTCGCCGGACTTTGCTCGCGCGCCCTTTCATAAAGGAACTGAACAGACGAAGAGTACTGAAGATAGATATTTCCGCTGATGTCGCATTGCACCCCAGCCGCCACCGCCACCGGAGGCGGTGCGGAGAGTTCAACAACCCCCGAGGGGTAGAGGTTCGTTACCGGAGGGGTTAGCGACTGGCCGGTTTGGCCTCCATCATCTAGTGTCCAGACACTTGCCGCAACGCTAAGCGTCGCGAACGCCAGACCTGCCACCAGGACACTGAATGGTCTCCGAAGCGGTTCACGGGACATTGCCATGCCCCCTTGTTATCAGCTTACCTACCCGAGAACCATTGTGGAATAACTGCCGTCGCATTCGCGAATCATGTAAACCATGGTACTTGTCCCGTGGGATAATTTCCCGCCCGGATCCTGCTGTTTTCGCAAGGCTAGAATGGCGCAATCCCAGGCGCCTTCAAGCTCGTAGCTGCTCATCTGACCACCACAGCAGCCTGGAACACAAATGTTCTGCCACCAATACGGAACCCTGGGCGGTATGTTACCCCCCCGTGAACGCTGTCAACACCTTTTTAAGCAAAGATTTCAAAGGGTTACATGGATTGAGAGAACCACACAAAATATTCTCAGCATCGCGTGCCGGTTTCATACCCGACCGGCCATGATCGGCACTATCTGCTGCTGGATATCGCCGGTAACGCGGGCGTCGTGCTCTTCGACATAAACATTTACTTCGCTGCGCACGCCGAAATCTCCGAGGTAAATGCCCGGCTCGATGGAAAAGCATGTGTGCGGGATGACGCGCCGTGAATCGTGTGTTTCGAAGTTGTCCATGTTCGCGCCGTTGCCGTGAACGTCCTCGCCGATCGAATGTCCGGTGCGGTGGACGAAACAGTCGCCGTAGCCGTAGCGATGGATAACGGCGCGTGCGGCATCATCCACCTGATATCCATATAGCGGAGTTCCCTTCTGCATAGCGGTCTTCACCAGGCTGATAGCGGTGTCGCGCGCCTCGCGAACGATGTTGAAGATTTTCGTGTGGCGTTCGGGGACTTCCCTTCCCACGAAGCCCGTCCAGGTGACATCGTAGTACACGGCGCCGGGATTCGACTGCTTTGCCCAGACGTCGAGCAGGACAAAATCATTTTCGCGGATAGGTAATGCGGATTCAGCTGTCGTAGAGTAATGCGGAACGGCGGAATTGCCGTTGACAGCCACGACAGGCGGCTCATCCGCAACGACGTCACGCTCGGCGAAGACGCGCAGCATTTCCTGCTGCACGTCGTACTCGTTAATTCCCTTCCCTATCCTCACGGCGTTTGCGATCATCGCAAATGCCGCGCGGATGGCCGCATGAACCGCCTTCCCCGCTTCAAGATGCGATGTGAGCGCTTCATCGCTCCATCGCGCCTCGAACAACTGCACAAGGTCGGCAGAGGAAACAACTTCCACGCCAAAACTCCGCACAAGTTCGACCGTCCCTGCATCCACCAGACCTACATAGGGAATATCATTCATCGGCGAATACTGCATGGCCACGCGGCGCTTGCCTTCGAGCATTTGCCGCAGACCCTCGCGCTGCTCGGCCCAGGAAGAGTAAGCGCGGAGATGGCCGGGAATGCCGTCAAGATTCGAAGGCTCGATGCGATGGACGAGCTTGGAAGGTTCGCCCGAAGCAGGGACCATGTAATACCATCGGCGCGTGCACATCACGTTCGAAATTTTCAGCACGCGATAAGCGATGGGGTCACGATGATGATGATCATAAAAGAGCCAGCCGTCAAGACCGGCCTTGCGAATCTCGGATTGAATGGCATCGAGGTCCATGGCGCCTCCTCCCTGAATGCAGCTTAAGCTCCCCTTCCAAATCATCCCGAATGCAGCCTGTCCTGCCCGGCATGCCCTGAAACCCAGGTGGAGATATCCTACGACGCCCGTTGCCGCTCTTCGACCGGTGGAAAGAACGGCTGCCACTGCTCGGCCCGTGGCGCAGTGGTGAGCAGGCTGACGCCGATCAGGCTTACAAGTGACGCGGCCAGCGCCGGGAAAATCATAGGCACAATGGGATCAAGATGAAACACTTTCCATATCACCGCCACTGCAGTGCCCGCTGCGATGGAACTCAGGCCGCCGGCCGTTGTCGTCCGCTTCCAGAAGAATGCCGCCACCACCACCGGAGTGATGCCGGCGCCGTAAACATCGTAGGCATAAACCGCCGTGCGCAGTATGGACGGCTGGAAGCTCTGGGCGAGTGCAAGCAAACCCAGTGCCACCACCACAATGCGTGACAGCCGCACCAGGGCACGGTCGGTCGCATTCTTCATGACGAAACGCTGCAGAACGTCATGGACCACGCTCGTTGCCGGCGAAAAGAGATAATTGTTGCCTGTGGAAATCACCTTGGCAAAAATCGCAGCGAGGAAGATTGCCCCGATCAGGGGCATCATGCCGTACCGCGCCGTGTAGGGAATCAGGCCCCAGGCGGGAAGCAGGCCGGACTCGACGCGCGAGCGGAACATCACTCCGCCGACCATGGCCAGCAGAACGATCACTGTCTCAAGCACGACGGTGCCGCAAATCCATCCCACTACGGAAAGACGAGCGTCCCTCGCGCTGCGCGCCGAAAAGAATTTCTGATACATGGCCTGGTTGCCGAGCATCAGCGTGAAAGTGGGAAGAAAGTAGCCGAGCGCTTCGTCCCATCTCATCGAGCCAAGCGCGGTCAAGTGCCCTGCGGGTAGCGCCCCAGCGACCACACTCCAACCGCCCGCACGGACAATCATGGCAGGAAGCGCGATCAGACAGCCCGCGGTGACAACCAGTCCGATCACGAGATCGGTATATGCGACGGACGACATGCCCGCGAGCGCTGTAAACACTATAACAAAACCAGCCAGCAGGATGGTCCCCGCTGTCTCACTTATGCCAAAGGCAAGCTCCAGAATGCGCCCGCCGCCGCGGAACTGATAGCTGACAATCGCCGTGTAGGAAACGATAATGCAGATCGTCCCCAGGACTCGCGCCATGGGGCTGTAGCGGACTTCGAGAAGGTCCGGAATGGTGTATTGCGCAAATGAGCGCGCCCGCCCGGCAATGAAGTAAATCACGAGCAGCCCCGCCCAGCCGCCCGCCGGGAGCCAGAGTGCCGCCAGACCCTGCTTATAGGCAAACTCCGCCCCGGCAAACAGGCTGCCCGCACCGATCCAGGAACAGAGCAGCGTGAAGATCAGCACCCAGACGGAAAGCCGGCGGTCAGCCACCATGAAGTCTGAATGGGTTTTCAGCTTGAACGAACGCGCGATGCTGACGGTGAGCAGCGCGAGCACTATCACAACCAAGCTGACCGCGTAAATCATTCGCTTCTGCCTTTCTCCTGTACCTGGGCGTTCAGGCGCTTGATCACCTCCTGCGCACAACCGGCGGTAATTCGAAAAAGCTTCCGGCGCGATTTCGCCCCTGTCACAATCTCGATTGCCGATCGCGGTACGCGCAGCGAACGGGCCAGAAATTCTATCGCAGCGTCATTCGCTTCGCCTTCCACAGGCGGCGCGCTGACCTCGAGACAGAGCCCGCCGGAGGAATCACGCGTCAGGCGCTCGAAGCGCGAACGCGGTTTGACGCGCAGCCAGAACGTGACCGCGTTGCCGTCAATCGTGAAGTCGCTCATGCCTCACCGCTCGCCAAAGAATGGGCGCAACTTTAGTTGTGCCGGGCAGATGGCTCCGAAAGGGCCAGGACTCCGTCAATTCCAGCAGAAAAGCCCACTTCGCATCAGGCTTTTCACGCTCGACGTTCGCCGAAGATGGCCGTGCCGATTCGGACCATTGTCGCACCCTCTTCGATGGCGATTTCGAAATCATGGCTCATGCCCATGGATAGCTCGCGCATCGAGACCCCGGGCAGTTTGAGCGACTCAATGCGCGAGGCGAGTTCACGCAGCCGGCGAAAAAACGGACGAACATCCTCAGGATTGTCAAAGAATGGCGGCACAGTCATCAGCCCGCGCAGTTCGAGCGAAGGCAGCGAGCCGACTTGCTCAGCCAATGTCATCAGATCGTCCTCTTTCACACCGAACTTACTGGCTTCTTCTCCCAAACGGACCTCCATCAGGATTGGCATCTTTTTGCCCAGGGCCGCCGCAAAGCGGTCAATCCGCTGCGCAATATGCAGCGAATCAACGGAATGGACCCAACTGAACAACTGGCAAGCGTGCTTCGCCTTGTTCGATTGCAGATGGCCGATCAAGTGCCATACGGCGTCAACGTCCTGGAGCGAGGGGTGCTTCGCTGCAGCTTCCTGCACGCGGTTCTCGCCGAAATCACGCACGCCCGCCGCATAAGCCAGCCGGATAGCTTCCGGCGGGACTGTTTTCGTCACTGCAACCAGCCGGACGCTGTCCGGCGCGCGGCCCGTGCGTTCACAGGCCCGGTGGATCCGTTCACGTATCCGGTCAACGTTCTCCGCGATGCTCAAAATAAAAATCTCCGCACAGTGTCTCCGTCGAACGCACTGGTCTCGAAGGCGTTAGTGCAAGGCCGTTATTGTATCATCGGCATTCGCTCAGTTTTCGACTTGTGGCCTCCTGTTGCCCAGTGCTAGTATTGCAGACCGCATCCCGGCAAAAAGGAATTCAGATCAGTCTTCCAAGACCATCTAAGGACCCGGGGACACCACAAAGATAAGGCTGTTCACTCAGCGCAGGGGGAGGAAAGACAATGTCCCATGGAATATTTATTACTTTTGAGGGGATTGATGGGACAGGGAAAAGCACACACGCGCGGCGACTGGCAGCTTACCTTCGCAAGCGCGGAATCTCCACCGTTCTGACGCGCGAGCCTGGCGGCACGCAGGTCGGTGAACAGATCCGGCGCCTGCTGCTGAACCCGAAAATCACAAAGATGTCTTCGCTTACGGAACTGACCCTGATGTATGCCGCCCGCGAGCAGCACCTGGAGGAAATCGTGCGCCCGGCGCTGGCGCGGGGGCACATCGTCATCAGCGACCGTTACAACGACGCTTCGTTCGCATACCAGGGCTATGGCCGGATGCTGGGTGTGCAAACCGTCCGCGCGCTCGACCGGATCATTTGCGGCACAACGCAGCCCGACTTGACGCTGCTTCTCGATCTCGATCCGCAGACGGCGCTCGAACGCGCGCGCTCGCGCAACAAGCGCCATCGGGTTAAGAGCACACGCTTTGAAAATCATGGGCTAAAATTCCAGAAGCGGGTGCGTGCGGGATACCTGGCGCTGGCACGCCAGCAGCCGCGGAGAATCAGACTGGTGCAGGCGGACCGCCCGATCGTCGAAATTGAGGCCGAAATCCGCAAAATCGTTGATGCGCTGCTCGTCCGGCGTCAGGTGCGCGTCCAAAGAAACGGTGGAACGATCAAACGCTGATGGGATTCGATTCTTTTCTCGGCAATGCCAAAGCCCTGCAGACGATCCGGGAACTCCTGGCGCGCGGGCGCGTACCGGGCTCGCTGCTGTTTACAGGGCCGGAGGGCGTCGGCAAAAAGACGCTCGCGCTGATGCTGGCAAAAGCACTGAACTGCGAACGGCGCGGGCCGGCAGGCGATGACTTCTGCGGCGAATGCGAACGCTGCCGCAAAACCGATGAGTTTGTGGCTTCAGCCACGGAGGACCTGGCGCGTCGGCGCGAAATCACAGACCCGCAAAAGCGCGTTGAAGGCCTGGTCTATTTTGACGTGCAGCTCATTGAGCCGCTCACGCGCTACATCCTGATTGAGCAGGTCCGCCAGCTACGCACAACAGCCTACAGCCACCCGTTCAATTTTCCGCGGCGCGTCCTGATTGTGGACCAGGCGCAATCCATCCATTGGCAAGCCGCCGATTTGCTTTTAAAGGTGCTCGAGGAGCCTCCGGAGACGACAACGCTGATTCTAGTCTGCCCCAACGCCAATGAGTTGCGCCCCACCATCCGCTCGCGCTGCTTTGCCCTGCAATTTGCACCGGTGGATGAAACCGTCATTGAGCGCCTGCTGGTGGAAGAGCGCGGCATGGGGAAAGCCGAGCTTGCCCTGGCAGTTCGCGTGGCCAATGGAAGCATTGCGCTGGCCAAAAGCCTGGATTTGAAAGCATATCTTGAAGAGCGCCGGCCGTGGCTGACTCTGCTGGACGCCATAGCGCGGCCCTCCGGCGCATCGATTGGCCCGCAGCAATGGAAAAATCTGTTTGACACCACGAAGCAACTTGCGGCGGACCGCAGTCACATTGAGACTACCCTGAAGACGGGTTCCCTTCTGCTGCGCGACCTGATGCTCGTGCATGTCGGGGACGGAAGCAAGTCAGTGACGAATATCGACATTCTTCCGCGTCTGAAAACATGGTCAGAGACTATCGGGATGGATGGTATTCGCAAGCTTGCGGAGGGGATCGAGGATTCCTACCGCCTGCAAAACCGCAACGTGAACCAGCAACTTACATTCGACTCGATGGTCGCCGAACTGCTCTCCGCACAGGCTCGTATTTAGCTACAGTCCGGCCCGGCCATAGGCCAAAACATCTCACCGCTGCGCGCCCGGGTCTCAACAAAGGTCGGGATTTATCTGAAATTTATAAGTCGAGCGAAAGTAAAGTTGTCCTCCGCCGCCAGTTGTGTTATAAATACTTTCAGTCGTAAGTCCTATTTCTTCTGGTCAATTTTCAAACGTGAAGAAACCGGAACGCGTTTTTTCTCATCTATAGGTAGAGGACTTTACGCAATAGCTTCTCGGGCAAGACGCAGCAGGCCTTGCACCAACTGGCATAATTCCAAGGAGTGTCTAGTTGTGAATCGAAAACTAATTCGTCCGTCACTTTCGGATGTTCAAGAGCAGATGTCAGGACGGGTGCAGAGACGAAAACCGGCTCCTCCTGAACAAACCAATGCGGAAAATTTCTACTACCTGAAGCAGATGCAGGCGCGGACGCCTATGGTCGTCGTGCTGGATCAGGGAGAAATCATCCGTGGCGTCATCGAATGGTACGACAAGCAATGCATCAAGGTACACCGCACCAACGAACCCAACCTGCTGATCATGAAAAATTGTATTCGCTACATGTACAAGGAGCAGGAAGCCAGCAACAACGGGAACGGTTCTTACGTGCGCGACCTTGAAGTAGAATAACTTTGTCGGGTTGGGCCGGTGCTCCGGGATTGCACCTGGACATCAGCAGCGCAAAAATGCCGATCGCTTCGCAGGAATTCCGGCGGGCATGGAGATTTGATCCCACATTGCGATGCAAAACCCGGAAACTCAGGTTTGAGGCGGCACGAATGCGCGTGACGCAGCCTGAAACTCATTCCTGGTATGAGGGGGACGTTATGGGTTTTTCCTTGAGTTACCAGCAAATTTCGGCTGGGAAGCAAAAACCTGTTCCCGCAGTGCTTCTCACGTGCTTGCTGGCCTGCTGCATGGCGGCGCCGATTTTCGCCCAGGAACATAAGAGCAAAGTCCCCATCGTCGGCAAACTGACGTCGGGCAATCAAGAGGAGGCGTACAGCGGGAAAGTCCAGTCGCTTGACCTCAAGCAGCAGATCCTGAGCGTGAATTCCCTCCGCGGACGCGACAGTGAAATCTTTCCGGTTAAAAAGAACGTTCGCGTTGAAGGCATCAACGGAAATAAGATGAAGCTGTCAGCCCTTACGCCGGGGACGACCGTCCTGATCTATTACGATCAGAAAGCCGGCGAGCGCACAGTGAAAAACATTGTCGTCCTGAGTCCGGGCGAGACCCAGGAAAAAACGAAGTCGGCGCCCTCTTCCTAAGGGGCACGGCGCAAGCGGCCCCTCTCAGAGTCCATGAAAATTGGAATTACCTGTTACCCCACCTACGGAGGAAGCGGCGTTGTCGCCACAGAGTTGGGCTTGGAACTCGCCGCCCGCGGCCACGACATCCATTTCATCAGCTATGCAGTCCCAGTGCGTGTTTCCGAACTCTCGGACCGCATCCACTTCCACGAAGTAGAAGTCATGAATTACCCGCTGTTCGACCATCCTCCCTATACGCTGGCTCTGGCCACCCAGATGTACAACGTCGCGGTCAATGAATCTCTTGACCTGCTCCATGTCCACTATGCCATTCCGCATTCGGTGAGCGCGTACCTCGCACGGGCGATGATGGGCGCCCGTCGCATCCCCATTGTCACGACCCTGCACGGGACCGATATCACGCTGGTAGGTTCCAACCGGTCTTATCTTCCAATCACGAAGTTCGCCATTGAGCAGAGCGACGCCGTCACGGCAATTTCGGAATATCTCCGCAAGACGACGCTGCGGGAATTTGCAATCACGCGCCCGATCGAGGTTATCCACAATTTTGTCAATTGCGACGTCTTCCACCCTCAGGACAAGCAGTCCCATCGCCGGGATTTCGCCCCGCACGGCGAAAAGATTCTGGCGCACCTTTCTAATTTTCGCCCGGTCAAGCGCGTCACTGATGTCATTGAGATTTTCGCCCGCGTGCGGAAAGAAATCCCCGCCAAATTGCTGATGATCGGCGACGGCCCGGACCGCACCGCCGCCGAGTGGCTCGTGCGGGACAAAAACCTTACGGGCGATGTTCTTTTTCTCGGAAAGCAGAACCAGGTGCAGGACCTGATGTGCTGCGCTGACGTTGTACTGCTGCCGAGCGACCTGGAATCATTCGGACTGGTAGCACTTGAAGCGATGGCCTGTGCGGTCCCGTGCGTCTGCTCGAAGGTGGGCGGTCTCACTGAGGTGATCGATGACGGCGTGGAAGGGTTCCTTGTGCCGGCCCGTGACGTGGACACCATGGCTGCGCGTGCACTTCAAATCCTCAATGATCCCGAACTCCAGCGGCGGATGGGCGAGGCAGGACGCCGCCGCGCTCTGACGCAGTTCTGCTCCTCGAAGATCATCCCGCATTATGAAAACCTCTATCAGCGCACTCTGGAGAACAGTTGACGCCGCGTCGCGAACCGTCCTCGCTGAGAATCCCTAGCCATCCCCACGGGACCGATCAGCAGTCCGAGCACAACCGACTCTCCCGGATTACGACTCTCTTCTGTATACTGTAGATATCTGTATTGTTTCATGGCACGAAATTGCCTTGAATAACACATCGGATCTGCCATGCTTGTTATCGATTTGCACCGGTATGGCAAGATTTCTGATCTGTTCACCGTGGTCACCAGAGAACAATTCAGGGCCCCGGCCCTTGTAACATTCGAGGCTGAAACCCGGTCGTGAAAATTCGAAGATCAAGACGGCAGTCCCGCCTGCTGATTGCAGTCGTGTTTAGCATCCCCGCATTCCTTTCTCCTGCGGCGGTTTCCTGCCAGACTTCATCGAAGCTTCCACGCCAAGACTTCCAGGGCTGGGCCGCAATCGAGGCCACACATCCTGTGAACGAACGCACAGACTTCATTGTAAGCACGGAACTGCGATACAGCGATGATCTGGGGCACTCCGTTTTCCGGCGAATCACTACTGGAGTAGCTTTTCGCAGGTTCCATTTCTTCACTATTGAGCCGTATTACCAGTACTCAGTGACGGATGCTGCTGGCGGCCGGTTTTCGCACGAACACCGTCTGGCCATTGTGGCGGCGGTCAGCGGATCGTGGAAAAACTGGTACCTCAGCCACCGGCATACAGGCGAAGGACGGTTTGTCGAAAACCGGAGGATATGGCGGTACAGAAACCGCGCAGAGGTGCGCCGGCCCATGACCATCGCGGGGCGGCAATTAACTTTGTTTGCCTGGGACGAAATCTATTACGGCACAGACGCGCGGCGGTGGTACAGAAACCGCGCCGCTTTGGGCTTTGGCAAGAGAATCAACGATCGGACTTCAGTCGATGTCTTCTACGCACACCAGAACGATGGCATCTCCCGACCGGGCGACCTTCGTGCTATCGGGATTAACTTTAAGACGCGTTTTTAATGGGAGGCTGCACTTCTGTCACTGGCAGGCTGCGAATCAGAGCCTTGCCGCAGTGGATCTCGGCACGAAGCGATTTCCACTGCGGCAAATTGTCATTGTCTACCCGCGAACTATTCGTGAATCAAACGAACAGGAACCGGAGATCCGTTGCCGACAATAGGTCTCCCTCTGGGACTTGCACCTGCCCCGCTGTTATTCCCGCAATTTATCACCCTTACGATATGGCCGTACACAATCCCCTGCTTTGGCTGGTCAGCGTCCTGGATAAAGATCTGCAGGAATCCGACGATTGCAAGGTTGGGTTCTGACCCGGCTGAAGCGGAGTACCATCCCAGATGGGCAGAGTGACCAGAGATCGTGACATGCTATTTGTAAGGTCTTGCTCTGTACGCGGGCTTTGAAACTGGTTATTGGGGCCCACGATGATCTTAAAAGGCGGGAAAGGCGACGCGGGCATCTGAAGCGTTGCCGGATTATTCTAATGTGCGTTCAAGTTGAGACTAACAATCCATGGCCAAGCGGTCAGGCTGCGCAGCGCGTGATGGTCGGCGGCCAGACGGGGCAAACCTTGCTCCAACTGCCGAATGACGGCCTCCACGCTGTTGAACACGCGGTTGGGAAACTC
>Ga0207433_10005630_pt1 | contig 22233 bp, 11 predicted proteins | sample YelNatPaOPGAMG01_FD_187559 | JGI IMG/M metagenome (GOLD analysis project Ga0207433, IMG submission 187559) | Hot spring thermophilic microbial communities from Obsidian Pool, Yellowstone National Park, USA - OP-RAMG-01 (SPAdes) (version 3) | ecosystem: Environmental > Aquatic > Thermal springs... | reverse complement strand
TTAAACTTCAATACTCCCGTGTTTATGCTTACTTCATTTCCTTCCTTCTTTACTTTCAGTTCTGTTGGAAATTGATGACGGTGTATTTCATCTCCATATTTTACTGTGTAGTAGGATGTCCCATGTGCAGGCACATTTGCACGAAAATCGAGCAGCACCCATCTTATGCTGCTGTCTGATTCCCAGTATCTTGATAGAACGAAACTTTGAAGAGGTATCTCTTTCCCTTTTGAATCAAACAGCGCAATATGCTGTTCGTCTTTTACTGCGCCTTTAGGAAGTGGAATGCCGCTGGTTACAGGCCAATCTATTCTGTTTACTCCAGAATAGTCTGTTACTTCTAATCTTATCGTATCAGACCATACTTTACCCAAAACTTCACCCAAGACATTGTTGGATAACGATGACAAAGCAAGAAAGCAAGAGAACATTTGGAAAATTCGTCTCATTATTTATCCCTTTCATTTTTTGAATATACCATGAACACATTATCCCCGTCTATAAAAATAAACCCCTCCTAATTTGAAGAATCGATAAGTCACGCGCCCATGCACAGCCCGATTTCCATTATATTATGCCGCTCAATCACAAAATGCACCTGGGATTAATTAAACAAGGTCGATAATAAGGCAGCATCCGTAGCTGATCTGGTTAAGCGGGGATTGAACTTTTAGGTTAATTGAACATGGCGAATAATCAAGTTGCCTTCTTAGTCTTAATGCGATTAAGTCTTAACGGGTGGTATAACAGTAGTCCGTTTGTTCCTTCAGGGCCTCTTTTTCTCAGAGGAAAATATCCATTTGGCATGTAGGCGATTTTCTCCTCTTTGGAAACCAACCCCTTCGGCTGCATGAAGAAAATGTCTATCTGACTGTTCTTCGAAGCAGCGCTTATTCTATGTGCCCAGTTTGCTCACATTGACTCGATATCCCAGTTACAAATTCGCTCGGTGGCATCTAATTGTCCATGTCCTCGTCGGTATTTGCACCTTGCTACACGGACTATAACCTCTGCTCGTGCCACCCTTAATGCAAAATTCTTCTCTATCATTGGTTTCCGCTACCCTTAATTTGAAGGAAATCCAATTCCATCACAAGCAGAACAATACCGGTACAGATCATCATACATAAAAGAAGCGCCGCAAATGACGGCTATAAGCTTAAAGTTAAAAGGGAGATCCGCACTCAAAATAGTGACCGTAACAGGTAATCGTGTAGCAAAAGCCAGATTGATATTGTTTTTGGTTTCGATCCCCATGAGTATTCTTACATTTACCTTCTCTTATTTCACAATGTTAGCTGTGCACTGCAACTGTGGAATATTCTGCAATTGTGAGTCGACAATAGAACAATAAAAACCCCAGTCACCTGCATTTTGAGTGATTTTCAACATTATCGTGTTCCATCCTTTCTTCAGAATTATAGGAAAGGCATCCTGAAAGGCGTTTGCTGAACGCAACGCATTATCGGCGCCGATCCGTTCCCCATTTACCCATGCAGCGACACCATCGTCGGAGCCCAGAGCTATGAACGCATTCCGCTGAGCAGGCGCGTAAACAAAACTAACTGCGTAAGCGATCGCTTGTTCTTCGAATGGGTAAAGTCTGTCCAGCCCCACTCTATTTGCCTGTGACCTAACCAGTCGCCATTTAACCTTTTTATCACCTTTACCTTTGTACGATTCGTGAAAATCAATTTCCTTCTCAGGCGGGTACTCGGCTTCCCAACCCGTATTGTTTTTGTTGGGGAATGGACCGATGATGTGCCAGTCTTTTATAAAAGCTATTTTAGCTCCGATAGCTGTTGTGTCGACACGGACTCCATTCTTTTGAACTCTCGCAATATCTTCCATCAAATATTTGCGGCTTCTCTTAACGCTATGTAAAGCTTGCGAAGTTTGAATTACCTCATCATGCGGAAGCGATTCAACGAAAGTTTCCAGTTCATTCATGTAATGCAAGGTGAGCGCAAAATTTCCGCTGTCATCTCTTGAGGCTTGAAACTTCGTTTTAATTTCAACATAATGAAATCCCAACTCAAGCAAATGCACCCTTGCAGATAGTAAGCTATCATTTCCTGCGAGGCGTTTCGCCTGCACAAGATATTCCTTTGCCTGCTTCAATACTGCCTGTGTATAAACCTTATTCCAAACCGACATCTGCCCCCAAAACGGCATGTTAAGTTCTTTGAAACGGTTGGCAAAAACATTGAAGTAATTTCTGATTTCATTTGCCACTCTTCCATAGAATTTCTTGTAATAATCATTTATCAGCGAATCAACATTCAGATTTACATTCCATGAAAGCTTAGCCATAATATAATCGTTAATACCTTGTGTTCCCCAATGAGGATGAAACTCTGGAACAAGTCCTTCTACTTTCGGACCAAGACTCCGGTAATACCGAAGATCAGTCGCAATTGTTTTTTCTAACGGCCACGGTCCGAACCAATCATAATGAGCATAATAATCATAAAAGAGAATGTGATCAGCCTTATTAACCCATTCTTCAATAGTTTTTCTTATCGTGTTTGAATAATAATTATGGTCAGTAATAGGATAGGAATATGTCCCTGCTTCGTTTATGCGGCAAATAGTAATTGCAACATTTCTATGCATTTTCTTTATTGTTTTCGGCGGTTGAAGATAATCTTGATATGCTAGAACACCGACCATTTTATCGGGATACTTCTGTCCAACTCTTGAGGCAACTTCATTTGTGAAGCGCATCACTTGATCGGAAACAGTTGGACCAAAAAGTGAGTCTTCTTTTGTATCGCCAAAATTTGAATTATCGTTTGGTGAAACCGCGAAAACCGGATAACGCGAATCAGGATGCTGCGCAAAAAAATTATCAACTTTGTAAACAACAATCTCCAAAACATCGGGGCTAGTCAGGTTTAACTGGTCAGCTGTTCTTTTCCCATTATGAATTGCAAAATAGTCAGGATGACTTTTAAAGTACTTATCAGGTGGAAGAAGCTCTGCATAGTTCTGGCTGGAAAATCCCTGATAGTAACCGTTAAGACCACCAATGTTACAAAAATTGTTCGACTTGTTTGCTAAAGACCATTCTCCTTCTCCAACCTTTCTGTATTTGAAGCTTGGACGCTCGATATCATTTATTTCATCAACTTCAATTGTCTTCTTATGAGGAATTACTTCTCCGATTTTCCCGGGCATAAACCACCGGCATCCTAATCTTTCCAAAAAGGAATAGACTGCATATACAGTTCCCCAATCACCACCGCCCACAATAAGAAGTTTGTCCCCCCGAGTCCTTATTACAAAATCCTCCTCGCCTAAAGAATCAGTTACTTCAAACGAATTGCTCCTTGAGAAATCGTCTGTCTTACTCCCTACCAGAATTTCATTACCCCCTTTAGCTTTGGTAAGAACAAGGAGCTTTACACCAGAAATTTTTTCAATATATTTCTGAAGCACGCTTGCAGCATATCGCTCGGCTTGTGAAGCGCCCGGACTAAGAACGACTGTTGCATAAGCTTTTCCAGATAGAGTAACAAAATACTTTTCCGAGGCATAAGTTACGGTAATGGAGTCCTGAACTATTAAGAATGAAGCAAAAAGAAAAAAGATGCAGTGTTGCATAAACATCCTCCCATTTATTTCATCATATAAGCATTTGTCGAAAGGGTATATGGCAGTTCGCCGCTCGAATAGATAGCTGCTCCGAATATCGCAGCGTAATCGGCGCTCGGCTCTTCCAAGGTATCGATGTAAATTGAATTTTCCTTTTTCATTTTCAAATTTTCATACTTTGTATCGTGAAAATCTTTTGTACTAGACTTTGCAATCGACGCCCTAACTTTTACCGGCTTAATACCGGAACTGACGAAAAGTTTTAACACCCCATTTGTTCCGATTGAGTTACAGCCTACCTGCGCAGATTTTGCTTCTCATTCAGTCTTCAGAAAAAAACAGCAAAAGTACTAAAAATGAAAAAATGTTATTCGGCTTATGTTGTAATTTAGCTAATTTTATTTTGTTGCTTCAGAACCAGATAGTAAAGCTAAATCCTTCCGTCACGACTGTCCTAGGTGGACTATAGGTCAAATGCATCAAATTAACCAAGTATCCCTTCGCAATAATTAAATCTTTCGCATCCACGCTTCCATACCAGCTAAAAACTTTAGCCGCATCCAAATGTTTCCGCAACCCTGCCCCATCTCATTCTTCGACACTTTTAAAAAACCCCGGGAATGGCTTTGGGTAAACTACACTGATTCTAACGAAAGCCGGACCAAGTCGGAGAAGTTCAAAAGGATATTTCGCAGTGTGTGAACCATCTATCAAAGGTTTTGACTTGTTAAGTGAATCCTATCATCTTGTCACATAATTCTTCCCCTCGTCTATCTCGCTAACTGTCCCTCTAAGCCATGGTTTACATTGAAGCTAAACCTTATAAAGAAAATTTGTATCTTCATTCAATCTCCGCTGATCGATATAGTGCAACTGCCACACGTTTGCTATTCATTGATTCGTTTTTTACCAGTACCTCAATCCTCTGCATAGAAGTTTATTTTGCTCTACCCAATCGTTAAGCAGTTTTATTTAAAGTAAACTTTAAGGGTTGTTACAGAGAACTTCTTTGTACGAACTCTGATCTTGCTGCCTTCAAACTTTACGGGCTTTAAATCTTCTTCCAAAAAATTTGATTCAAATATTTTCTTTGGAGTTTCGGGAAGCTTTAGTATTGCGTCGGTATCCTTACCCTCCGATTCATACCACTGAAGTATCCAGGCATCTGAGCTAAGAGCTTTTTTAACCGAGGTAAGAATTAAATTATTTTCATCGAGACTTATAAATGAATTCTCTTCCGGCAAATTTCCCTTATGGATTGTATTCAATACTGGTATTAAAGGCTGGTTGAAATCATATCCCGCTTGAATCGTATTTGCCTCCTTCCAATCACCCTCATGCGGAAAAAGGGAATAATCAATTATGTGTTCGCCAAGGTCCGCAACATCAACAGGATATCTCGCCCAAGGCGGCGTTCGAAGCAACGAAAGCCGCATTACGTTTCCTTTAATATCATATCCATACTTTGAGTTGTTCAACAAACTTACTCCGTAGCCGTTGTTTGAAAGATCAGCCCATCTTTCAGCGGGAACCTCGAATCGCGCCTGCTGCCATTTTGTATTTCGTTCTGTGGAACGACGAATCGTTCCGTACGGGATTTCGTAAGTTGCTTCAGTATCAGATATCGATAAAGGAAAAACGACTTTTAGCATTCTGAATTTTTCATGAAAATCAACATTAAGTTTAAAATCAATCCGGTCAATTCCATCATAAAGAATTACATCCTGCTTAAAGAATGAAGTGGCAGAATTATCATCTGGATAATTGCTATATAACCTTACAATAGATCTAACAGGACCGGTTTCAATCGCTTCTGCTTTCACATAATGTAACGGATACGTAATGTTTGTAAAATAATAATCCCAGTAGCCTCCATTATCCTGTAACATCTCAAGTTTATTTCCTTCTCCAGACAGAATCGTCTTCCCGTTCCTCTTATCAGTAATCTGTTTAATCCAGCCTGTAGAGGTATCGATTTCAATTTTAAAAAACTCATTTTCCATTTTATTAATTTCAGTTTTCAAAGAAGATTGTGCGATTTTAGATTTTCCTTTCTTTAATAAGATAAAAGTCCTGTATCCTAACGAGGGGACATTTCTTGCAATAAAAATAATCATATTGTGAAATCGATCTATCTTAACCATTTGAGAAGCGATTTCTTTTCCCTTCAAATCATAAATTGAATATTCGCTCTCATCTCCTTCGGGCAATCTATATTTTACAACATCTGTTCTTATCCATGACAAAGAGTTGTAAACCGTTATGGGCTTTCCCTCCTTAATGTTTACAGTATTGATTTTCTTATTGATATTATTTAATGCAGTCTTTAGGAGAAAAGAGCCGATCTCATGAACCTTCTTATAATATTTAGTTGCATCCTGATAAACCGGGGGAATGCTTGTGCCGGGAAGTATATCGTGAAATTGATTAAACATTACTTTCTCCCAGGCGTCATTTAAATCTTTATCATCGTATTTGCCTCCAAGCAAGCTGGATAAGCTTGAGAACTTTTCTGTCTCGGTAAGAAGGTTCTCGCTCATTCTGTTATACTTCTTCATTTCAGAGCGAGTGGTGTATGTACCTCTGTATAATTCAAGATAAAGTTCGTTTTTCCAAACCGGTAGATCAGAAAGATCACGATTCTTCAGCCATTCAAAATAATCTCCGGCAGTTCCAAATTTGATGTTCGGAAAAATGTCTAAAGTTTTCATATGCTCAATTCGATTGATCATTTCTAATGAAGGACCGCCTCCATGGTCACCAACTCCGAAAAGAATCATAAGTTCTCTAAACCCGGTGTTCGCCTCAAACTGCCGCAGTTGATCGATTAAATCATAAGGTTTACTTACATCGCTGTTATAGCTGAAAGGAAAATACGTAAGCACTTTCGAACCGTCCGGGGATTCCCACCAAAATACTCTGTAAGGGAAAAGATTTGTATCATTCCATCCGATTTTCTGAGTTACAAAAGCATCTATTCCGGCATTGCGATAGAACATCGGTATATTCCAATTAAAGCCGAAGGAATCCGGGTTCCAGCCGATCTTTGCTTTGATACCGAAATTCTTTTTAAAATAATCTTGGGCGTACAGAAGCTGCCTGTCCCACGAAACGCCGTCGGGCATGTTGCAATCCGGTTCAATCCACTGACCGCCGACAATTTCCCAGCGCCCCTCTTTTATTCTTTCTTTTATCCCATTAAAAACATCGGGATAAAAATCTTCCATCCATTTATAATATTGCGAAGCGCTCTGTGAATAAGTAAAATCATGGTTTAGATTCATTAAATGAAATACGGAAGCAAAAGTATTCCGGCACGCTATAATTGTGTTTAAATATCGCCATTGCCATGCAGCATCTATATGAGCATTTGAAGTAAAAAACAGTGTGAACTCTTTAATGAATTCTTTTACAGGCTTCAGCTTTGAGCGCACTGCTTCAATGGAAGAATCGAACTTATTAAAATCAAGATTTCTTAAAGCATTGACATCAACTTCAAGCGCAAGTTTCTGCAGCAGTTTACTCAAACGTATCTTTTCATTTTTATCCAAAGTTGATTTATCGATTCCAGGATCGATCCTCGGAGAGTAACCAAGAGAATAACCTGTTTGATAGGTGTCGGAACTTAACAATTTTTGTCCTACTAGAAGACTTAAAGCAAAATCTTTTATTTTTTGTCTGACCGGTTCGGCATTTTCTAAAATCAATTCTGCATTTGTTAATCGAAGAGCTTCGGTAGTATTGTATGCTTTAAGAGCAATTATTATTTTTTCTCCGGGCTTGGCATTATCGGTTAATACAAAATTGCCGTCTCTGTAGAATGATCCTGTTTCTATTCCGTTGACCCATAAAATGCCTGAATCGTAAAGGGTAAGATGCAATAATATTTTACCCTTTACCGGAACGTTTAGAATTTTTTGCGGAAGTATAAGCTCTTTCCTTATCCAGCAAGAGTCATCGGGAAAAAGTTTTTTAAGTTTAAGAAGCTGCCAATTTGAGTCGTCAAAATTAGCATCGTAAGGTTTACCGGTAACTGCTTTATGACCAAGGTCCGGGCTGATTTTCCAGTTATTAATAAAATAACTACTCAATGAGTCGAGTTCACTTGTTGTTTTATCGACATTTGTTTGCGGTGAAATGGTCAACGGCACAACGGCAATTAAAAATAATACAAACAGTAATTTCATTAATTATTTCCTTCTTTCTCTATTCTATCTTCCCCATTCCGGAACAGCTTCCATTGCATCGATAAAATTATGGATTACGTCTGTGCTGCAGTCTTCCTGCCAGCCGCCGCGTTTGGGATGCAGACTGTTAGTTAGGTCAGTCGGGCAGCCGTCATTATCAATTGAATAAGTTACCCAGTTCAAATTGCGGTAAGCCATATCGCGAAAATATTTCGGTCCCCCAGCGGCATAAAACATTGCAGCCACGGCGCCAAGTTTAGAACAAGCACCGCCCCATGGTCGTAGGTCGCAGTCCTGTTCGGTCATTAAAGTTACGCCCCCTTTTCCTGTAGAAGAAAAATACTTTAATGAAAAATCTATTAATCTCTTTGCATCATCATACCAATCGGCATCGAGCGTGTCCCTCTTCTCGATCAAATAGCGAGCAGTCTCCAACGGAGACCATGAATTCCTGTTATCCTCTACGGTGAAATCCTCGAAAAACTGAATCCATAAATTCCGCGAACGGTCATCAGGCGCAGGTATCTGATATTCCTTTATCCATGACCACAGCTTGTCGCGCGGTGCTCTATATTTATAGTATCCTTTAGCTATCAATTCGTCAAAGAGCCTGAGAATAAAAATCATATTGCCGTTTCGCTCGCCCCAGTATTTTCCGGAAACAGCATCTACTCTGAACGGCCACGGTGCGCGTGAGGAATCTCCCTGGCGCATATTTTTTACTAAGTCATCCGCATTCTGAACGGCTTGCTTCAAGTAACGGTGCTCACCTGTATCATCGTACAGCTTAAGAAGCGCATAGCCCGCTATGCCGCCTTTGTCCGGTTCTATTACATTCTCGCCATACTTTGCGTCTCCTTGCCCGCTGCGTTTGATGGGAAAATCCTTGTTATAGCCTGTAGAGCGGGTAAACAGAGGATACGCCCCCGTATCTGGGGTAAGGGTTTCATAGACGAGATAGTTCCCCATCTTTTTTGCCCATTCCAATACCTTCGGATTCTTTCTCTTCTTGTACTCCCAATATTTTAAATAAGAAATAATCCCCATGCCGTCTTGCGTACAAGGAATAATATCCGTCTTGTAGCCTTCATAGTTACCGTCCATGAATGTTGTGAACACAAATATGGGATAACCATGTTCGTCAAGGGGGCAATTTAAATACCAATTCACCTCACGGTCAACGACATCGTTCCAACTCGTCCAAGGCAGCAATTTTCCGTCGGCGTCATAGACAGCTTGATGGAATCCAATTCTGTCCGACTGAGCAAATGCAATCTCCAAGGTGCTCAACGGCAAGCACGATATAACCATCAAACCTGACAGAATCATGTTGACATTAAGCGTATTCATTCTCCAAATCTTTTAGAAATTCATCCGAAATTTTTGCAAGATAAACATGGGGCAGCCCACTTCTATCAGAATTAAACACAACCATCTTACCATCTGGACTAAAGAACGGATGGGGGTGCGTCCACTGCGCATGCCCTTCGGAACTTTTGGGATAACAAAGCGATTTGATTTTTCCGGTTGATGCATGGATAATATAAATTCCTTCGTCAGGCCAGTTCGTATCTGCAACAATCCACTTGCCGTCTTTGCTCGGAGAAGCATGCCAAAAATTTTTCCCTTGAGCAATTATCCTTCCATCTATTTGGTTTACACCGCAATATTTAATCGCCCCGCGCGGCGAAGTCGTATTAGACATAACGACCACTCCTTCCATATCATTTCTCTTTAGCCACGCAAAATGACCATTGCCATGTTGCAGGTTGAGAACGTGCCCGTCAGTTCCATCTCTCTTTATCGTCCAAATATTCCGGTGATGCTCATCACTGGATGTGCAGAAAGCAATTCTATCAGACGTGTATGGATCGAATTGAACATGAGCTATGCCGGTTGGATGCTCATAAAGGATATGCGCTTCTGGAGAGTGGATACTATAACGTAAAATAACATTTCGGCCATCAAGCATCTGTCGACCCGTGATAAAAAATTCTCCGTCTGCAGAGACACTTCCTGTATCCGAAAGGTGTACGCGGCTAGGTCCATTAATCCAAGCTTTCACGCCCTCGACTTCTCCCATGACCTTTTCCTCACAAGTATTGATATCAACGCTGCGAAGCTGACCCCCTATCAAAAAATATACAGCCTTCCCGTCAGGAGCTAGAACAGCACTTTCTATTCCTTGACTATCAGTTAGTTGAACCAGATGCGTCCCGTCTACATCGACGCGGAAAATATTTGGGGTTGAATCTCGCCTCAACTCAGTATACGAAAGAAACACCAATGTTTTCGAATCAGGAGTAAAACTTTGAACATGAAAATAAAATGCGTGATTCACAGTTGGAAATCCGGTAAGCTGGAGAATTTCCGTACTGGTTCGTTCATCACGGAAACCTTTTCTTTCCCAGTTGTATTCTTGTCCCTTGGCCATTTTTAGCTCCTTACGTATGTTCTTGGTTGTAGTGTGCAGCCTGTCGTTGATTGATTTATTCTATCTGAAATTTATATTTTCCTCCTTTCCTTATCCTAAATCTAGCATAGCCGGTTTCATCAGTGAGGTGATTGATATTTTTACTCCACAGAGCTGGATTTACCTTTCCGTTCACTTTGATTCGATTCCTTCCTTCAAAAGGGACGAAAATCTCGGCCGTACAGTTGGAAGGAATTTCTATTGTCATTTCAAATCCATCTTTTGCTTTTATTTTTCGCCAGGCGACTTTAATGTTCCCTCCCACGGTTGGCACAATACCTTTTGCCCATTGGAGGTAAACAGGGTGAGGTTTAATTTCCAGTTCTTTAAAGCTAGGCGCGGTTGGTTTAACGCCAAGAAATTCTGCAGGCAAATCGTGCGTTGGTGCGGAAGACCAGCCGTGACAAAAGCTTGCTACTGGCTGCCACTTCTCCCACCATGTTGTCGCCCCCCAGTCTATCATTTCTCCCCACCGCTTTGAAATGTAGTGGAGAGCTTCTTCATAACGGTTAGCTTTATACATTGCTTCAAGCGCATAAAAAGAGAAGTAAGGCGAACCAACTTGAACTACTGTTTTTGTGGAATCGTAAATATAATCGATAATCTTCGACCAATATTTTTTAGGTGCAACGTTAAACGCGATTGCAAGCGAGTTTGATTGTTGGCTGACTTTGCCATTCAGGACTCCGTCGAGACGAGCATCTTCATAAACACCAACTTGAGGATTCCACAAATAAGTGTTGATGGCTTTCTTCACCTTTTCCGCCCGCTCGCTGTAACTTTCTTCGGATTCTTTATCGCCCAAAGCTTTCGCAATCTTTGCAGCGGTAGTAAGGGCATGGTAGTAAAAGCAATTTATAGATGCTGATTCACCTTTTTTCTCCACATTTGCCCAGTCTATAAAGTTCCAGTAAGGAACATTATTGAGCAAGTTATTTTCATCAATATATTTATCAAAAAACTCAAGGGCCTTTTGTACATTAGGGAAAAGTTCTCGAACAAGCTCTTTATCACCCGAATAAAGATAGTAGTCCCAAATTGTACAAACCCATATCAATGTGAAAGTAGGAAGTTTGACATACCTATCAGTTGGATAAACACCTAACGTTAATCCATCTGGCTGTTGAGACTCAGCATACTGTTTCAATGCTTTGCGTATTAGTTTTCTATCTCCAAATGCATAGTAATTGCAAAGCGCTTCAATTCGTGTATCAGCGCCCCACTGACCCCGCTCTCGCCATGGACAATCTGTGTAGGCATCCTCCATATTAAGTTGAACGGTGTATCTGCCGATTTCCCAAACCTTGTTTAAGCGCTTGTCCGAGCATTCGAAGCTTCCCCGGTATTCAACCGGATAAGTAGAGAACAAAAGTGAAACAGGACCAATCTTTACCTGCTTCGTGACGTTATGAATTGAAATTTGAAGATAACGAAAACCACGTTTTTCAAATGTCTGAAACTCCTGTTCACCCGGTTTACAGATGTAACGATCAGCGTAATGTATGTCGTCGCGATCAGGATTGATTATCCCTATCTTCTTTGATGCAGGTGAAATAACCGTCCCGTCTAACGTTTGCATAACTTCTGCATAGCCCATATCAACAACTTCACCACCGGCTGCATTGTCGATTTTGATCCCTGGATATCCTGTTACTTCTTTACCGAAATCTATCAATATATAAACTCCGTCTTTATTCTGCATTGCCCGATCAATCACGGCAGATCCTGCATTCTGCTTGATTAATCCATCAATATTACTAATCTTTGTCCTTGCCAAGCGCGGGTATCTTTTTTCATGGTACATGATAAGTGAGATCGGCATTACCTGACGAACTTTTCCCGCTGATTTCCATGAAATCTCTTTATCATTTTTACCGGAATATTTTTTAGTATAGTCAATTTCGCCCAATGATTTTGAATTAAACTCCTCTTCTGGCGGATAAACGGTATCAAAGCCGGTTTTAAGGTCTTTGCTTCCGAAAGGACCAATTATCATCCAGGGCGCTTCAATATCTGAATCAGTCGCAGTCTTTATATCTTTCGAATAAGGAGAATAAAGCAATGATCGGCATCCTTCACCCTCAAAACGGAAATACATTTCCCATCCGCCCTTTGCCTGGATAACTTTTGCTAAAATCTTATTCCAGCCTGAATGCAGATTTACTTTTTTAATTTCTTGCTCCATATGAGCTTCATATGCTACGAGATGACTAATAACAAGCTCGTCGTTTAACCAAATCTTTAGCGCATCATCTCTTCCGGCACAAATTTCAAACTCACCATCTCTTGGCGACCAAACATATGTTGAGGCATAAACGACTGCATCATCAGTTTGACCAAATATTCTGTTGAAATCCAGGTGATAGAGATAATTATTTGCTGTTGATTTTCTCAAAGTTCCAACGTCCAAAACTTTAACAGGATAAATGAGTGAATCGTGCATAGAAGGAATATCGCGCGGTACAAGTCTTGACCATGGCTCGCACGGTGGTTTACCGATTAATACGGGCTTCTGCCAATTTGAATCATCAAAATCAATCGACGTCCAGCCATTCGGCGCTTTGCGTGCATCATAGATTTCGCTAAACTCAAGCTGTGTACTCATCCGGAACTTACGCCGTGTCCAGGCTTTACTCGCTTCAACTTTCCATGTTTTATCGCTTTGAAGCCGAACTGTTTTTCCATTCGCACATTCGATATCTGCCTGGCATAAAAATCCCCCGCGCCCGAGCATATAGGAGAAAGTCCACTCACCGTAGTGATGTATGAGTGCAGCAATTACATTCTTACCGGGCTTAAGATACTTTGCAATATCCCATTCATCGTAATACTCCCATCGTCTATCACATCTTGCAGGACCTCGATTTACATATTTACCGTTAACGAATAATATATAACGGCTGTCGGCGGCAACAAGCACCTTAGCAGATTTTGTCTTCGACGGTAATTCAAAATCTTTACGGACGTAGAGGTAAAAATTTTTCGGCTGCGGTTCGCCCTTGCACCAAATCCATTCAGCCCGCCAATTTACCTGGTTGTTTATTTTTGCCTGTGCTGTCTGCATAATCAAAAGTAATAATGTTAAACAGATGGTAGTTAATTTCATTTATCAAACATCCTCTTCATTTGATCTTTTCAATATGATCTGGAGCTATTTTATTGAAATAGGATTGAACCGTCTACAATGTTCTTGCTCATTTCCGGAGGAGTAAAATAGGCTGCTAAACCAACGTCCCCTTCATTCTGAAAAAGTTAAGCTGAACATTGTTCCTTGCAATTGAAAGATCTCTTTTGGCATACATCAAACCGCCCATTGGCTGGGTTTCCAGCCAAACGTTGTTGTATTCGTCTCCCTCCACTAAAGCCCGGTACTCACCAAAATTTTTTATATTTCCTTTTGCTTTCTTCCCGACTTCATCAAATACTTTTGCAATATAGAATCGGAAGTCTTAAAAATTACCGATGTATGTAAATTCATGTTTAGTTTATAAACTGGAATTCTCCGTATGACCCAGCTTTTTATCCGGCACATGCTGACACTTAAAGACTCTCAAATCATCAACATTCTTCAATACGAATGTGGGAACGCCCGATTCTTTTTCTGTCATGATGAAATTAAACTCCGCGCCTTTAACATCATTCAAAACGTACGGTGGACGAAGGTCATCTTTCATATAGCTGATGTCGATATTACTCATTTCTAAACCTTTTACATGACGGATAAAAAAACCGTATGCAGGCATGTCACCAAACATCACTGGCTCAGGGTATGCGTCTTCTTTTTCAGGAGGATTAAGTGATGCTTGTTCTTTTGTTCCGCCGCCTTTATAATAAATCTTAATGTTATCCAGTTTTACATCTTCAATATCATGTCCCGGAATTCCGCTAATTATAGAAGCATATTTTGATTCAGCATTGTAAACAACAAGATTGCTGATTATTATACGGCAAAGCTTTCCAACCGGAACGCCTTCGGGACCACGCATCCTGCTGCCAAGCCTGATGAATATAGGTGAATTTACAATATCACGCATCGTTATGTTTGTAATAGTTACATCTACAAGAAGTCCACCATCAACAGTTTCGAGAGCAAGCCCGCGACAGTAATCAAATACACAATTAGATATAGTTATATTCTTAAATCCGCCGTTAGATTCGGTACCAAACTTTATTCTGCCTATAGGAACGTATTGGCAGTGCTTGTTATTTTCATGTTTGAATGTTCCGTAGAGTAACGAGCCTTCTTCATAGCCGCTTACCAAGCAGTTTGTAATCGTAACATTTTCAGTTGCTTTTGAATAGCCTAAAGCGAATGAGCTTTTCAAACATATTCCATCATCAAAAGGTGAATTAACCGAGCAGTTAGAGACGCGAACATTGCGGCAGCAGTCAATGTCCATGCCGTCGCGGTTGGTATCAATCTTTAAGTTCTCGATGGTAAGGTTATCAACTCCAGTTGCAAGAATAGCAAAGTGCCCGCCATGAAGAATACTTACGTCTCTTATAATAACATTTCTGCAAAGTTTTAATGCAATAGTTTTATTGCCCCAGCCGGGTTCAACTGCATCGCTTGCACTCGGATATCCGAATGGTCCCATTTTCATACCTTTAGGTGCTTTACCGTAAAGAGCCCGGTCCTCTTCCTTGCTGCGCGATTGACTTCCACTCCACACAAGTCCTTCGCCATTTATCAGACCAGGACCGAGGATAGAAACATTCTCTAAGTTCTCGCCCCAGATGAGACTGTTATGAAAGTAAGTATGACCGAAATCCTGGTACATATTCCATGGGTTTTCTTCCGGTAAATCATATTTATAACCGTCTTTGGGATTAGCAGCGAGGATTGTTGCGCCCTGATCTATATAAAGCGAGACATTACTTTTTAGATGAATTGATACGGACAAATATGTTCCCGCAGGAAAATAAACTGTGCCTCCTCTTTTATCTGCCGCTTCCTCGATCGCCTTGTTAATAGCAGGTGAATCGAGCGTTTTACCGTCACCAACGGCACCATATTTTTTCACATCAAAAACCGATGAATTAATTTGACATGTTGATATTGACTCAATCATCAAGAAAATAAAAACTATAAATTTAATTTTTAGCCTAATGTCTTTTACTCCTTTTATAGGGTGAGTTTTAAAATAATTTTTGAACTATGGAGAGTTTCGCAGCCATTTATCAAACCACGCATAAGCTTCTTCACGAGTAGGATCTGGGAAACCGTGACCGATATTGTTTACAACGGGAATGTACAAAGCCAGCTTATGCGTAACTTTGTTCCTAAGAATTGCTTTGTAAGTTGAAAATCCGCAGCTTTAATCCTAAAATCAAATGCGCTGCCGAATAAAGTTTCCTGTCCGCCGAGCGAATGACCGATGCAGCCAATCTTATTTCCGTCTACTTCTTTTCTTGTTATTAGGAAATCCTCCAATGAGATTAATAAATTGTTTTTGTAAAAGTTTTTTTCGAGTGTTCCACTCGGCTAGGTTCATTTTATTTTGATCTTTAAAGATGGATTAGTAATAAATACGCCTAAACATTAATTGAGTTTCTTTTTCTCTGTCAAGTTGATGTCATGACAAGCGCGAAGGAAATAGAAGAGAGGTGTAAACTCATCCCAGCGCATTTCGGTAAAATCTGAAACGGAAATACTGATAGAGCTATTCCTCTCATACGAGCTTAAACGCTCTCTTGCCCAAACTTTTATCAAATCCTCTAATGGACCTCCGCCTCTTGTAATATCGAATGCTAATGCCGGTGCAAGAAATCCCTGCTTATAAGGATCCCAGCTTCCCGTTAATTTTATATTACCGGGCAAGACTGGTTCGGTATGAGTTATTTTACTCTTCTCAACATCGACCATAATGGTAGTAATCCATTTAGCAATATTCATAATTTCTTGTGCGCTGCTGTCGTCGCTAAAAAGTCTATAATCCAATGCATAAGTTGGCACCAAATAACTAACCGTCATAAACGTAGCTTGACCTAATCCGCTGTAACTATACGGACTATGTTTTAAATAGTACCTCCGCCACTTGATTGCTTCATCTTTAAATTTTTTCTGTCCAGTTAGCTCATAACACTTTAATAGAAGCCGCCAGTTATTGGAGGCGTTGCGGTCAAATTGTTTTTCGTACAACTGCCATTGCTTAATACGATTCGCATTTCCGTACAAACGCAAAGCAAACTGACCGGTTTCTAAAGCAACATCGTAAGCGCGTCTATATCCGGTTAAGTAATAATAATCAATCAAACCTTCATTCCAGGTATGGTTTTCTAAAACGCCGCCGCCGTAAGGATCATATTCATGTCTATTCATTCCTCCAAGTTTCCAATTTGGAACTGTATTAACCGGTTCGAAGTCGGGCAAATTTGAATGGGCAGTTACAACATCCATCATTTGGTTAACAGTAGACTGCGTAAACAGAAATGTTCTATAATCGCCGCTTCTCAGATAATAAAGCAGAAGTTCTTTTGGCGCATCAATTTCATCATTTACCCATCCTCTCAATCCTAAATACCAGGTCCATTTGTTTGCCGGACCTAATGAAGAAGAATCGGTAAGCAGCAGCGCTTGCATTCCTCCGTAATTAACAATTCCCCAAAAATGATTTGGAAACCATACATTCTGATTTTTTATAGCCCAATCAACTTTCTTATCAAAATAGTTTTCAACAAGCGGAAAGTTAACTGTATCTTTCCATCCAAAATGTCCGAGAGTGTTTGTATAATCGTACCAATGATTAAGCGCAAATGCCGTCAAAGGCTTTTCAAATGATCTAGTCAAATGTTTGATATCTTCAGAATTATTTTTCGAACCGTGGAAATAAAGATATATCTCATGAGTTCTGGAAAACCCAAGAGCAGAATGGTTCATCAGATAATAAAGATTCCCATCATCTAAAGCTCTTTGATATGCTTTTACTACTCCAGCATTATATTGCGCATATCCGGCAGGATAATCTTTCTTAAATTTTTCCCAGCCTGGCGTGTGCTTCTCTTCTTCCCTTCTTAAATCCAATGGTCCTACTCCATCTTCAGGATATGGAAATATTGTCAACTCATTATTCTGATATTTAATTTCTTTAGGAAATAACTGCGCACAGTTCCTGAACATTGCCGTCACACCTATTTCCTTGCCGGTTACATCTAACCAGCCTTCACTCTGTCCATCATATTTCTTTTCTTCCATTCCTTCATACGTCTCGTATCTGTTCCATTTATCCTGAAGTAAATAATAACTCTTCTTACCAGTTGCTTCTGTTGATGAAATTGGAGATGTTCCGTATGTTACCTTCGCTTCCCCATTCAACGTCAATGGTAATTCGATTCCCACATCCTTTATCAATCCTCTCTCCGGTAAATCTGAATTCACAAATGTATGATATATCTTCAAGTAACTCTTACCTGCATACGCATTCACTCTCAATGTAAACGGTCCAAACTTCCTTCCATCATTTCGCCTAAACCAGCCTCGCACCTTTACCTGCACACGGAGTGGTCCGTTGTCTTCTATCTTTATCTTTACATCCTTTGCTATTCTTGAACTGTAATGTCCTTCATTCTTTCCTTTGCCTAATACTGCTGCGGGTAAATTAGTGTCAGGCGGCGCTGTTATATCCATTGTCATGTCCCCGCCTTCGCTTCTACTTATTTCTTTCCAGCCTTCTGTCGTCTTCATCTGTACATCGCTTAAAAAGTCTTGTCCAACTTTAAACTTCAATACTCCAGTGTTTATGCTTACTTCATTTCCTTCTTTCTTTACTTTCAGTTCTGTTGGAAATTGATGACGGTTTATTTCTTCTCCATATTTTACTGTGTAGTAGGATGTCCCATGTGCAGGTACATTTGCACGAAAATCGAGCAGCACCCATCTTATGCTGCTGTCTGCTTCCCAGTATCTGGATAATACCGTCGTCTGTAATGGTATCTCTTTACCATTTGAATCATACAGTGCTATATGACGCTCATCTTTTACTGCGCCTTTAGGAAGTGGAATGCCGCTGGTTACAGGCCAATCTATTCTGTTTACTCCGGAATAATCGGTTACTTCCAACTGAATTTTATTAATACTATAATTATTACTTTGAGAAAAGAGATTTGCACAAATGAGTAAAAAGATATCGAGATATAAAACAAGTGAGCGTATCATTTAGTTTATCATCAATTTAATTTTTTGAATGTCGCAGCCATTTATCAAACCACGCGTAAGCTTCTTCACGAGTTGGATCCGGCGAGCCATGACCAATGTTGTTAATTACAAGCTTTAGTTTTTCATCCGCTCCATAGAGGCGGTAAATCTTCCGGGCTTTATTATACACTTCTTGAACGCCGTCAAGCGGGAATGAGCCGTCTTTTGAGCCTGTTAGAATTAGAAACGGACGGGGCGCAATCATTGAAGCAATCTCGGGCGTATCGGTGTAACGCAATAGACCGGGAATATACAATGCGAGATTATGCGTAACTTTATTTCTGAGAATTGCTTTATAAGTCGAGAAGCCGCAGCTTGAAACCGCTGCCTTAATGCGCGGGTCTAATGCCGAGGCATAAAGCGTTTCCTGCCCGCCGAGCGAATGCCCGATGCAACCGATCCGGTTTCCATCAACTTCCTTGCGGGTGAGCAGATAATCGATGCCTCTAATAACATCCCAAATCATTCTCCGCTGAAGGCACTCACCAAGCAAGATCAAACGCATCCCTTCGTAGTATTCAATATGCCCTCCTTCCAAACCGAACAGGACCCGTTCCTCAAAACACTTTGCATCAGGAGCGAAAGCTATGTAACCAAGCTCGGCAAGTTCCTTTGCATAAGCTTGATCTGGATGTCCCGCGCGTCCGATTACCTCACTCTTTCCAATATGGAACTGTCCACCATGCTGATGGTGTACAAACACTGCAGGGGTTTTTCCCTTTAGCTTTTTCGGAATCAACAGATATGCAGGTACAATTTCTCCGGGCTCGGTTTCATATACAACTTTCTCACGGATGTAGCTTCCTTCGTCGATTTGCTCCACTATCCGCGGATTGAGAGGGGTCCGCTTCTTTGGGAAACCACCGATGAGATTGATAAGAAGTTTTTGAAGGTAATTCTTTCGTTTATGCCAATCTTCAATTTCCATTTTAAATTTTTCGTTGATTATAAGTGAACTTGAATTTAACAAACTTTGATTGCTGAATAATACTGTTTCCAAAATAATGTTTGAACAGCAAACCGGTCAGCATTCTATTCGATTGTCAGTTTCACAGTCTTTTTTATGTCCGTTTCATGAACAAAAATTGTTAAAAAAGATTTTTCATTATCCCACGCCCAACGATCTACATCACTGCCATTCTCCTTTAAGAGCTGTTTCTTTAATTTCACAACTTTCGGCTGCGGGATGCCGTAAACTTTTAACTCATACGCCCTCTTTGCCGTCTGCCCTTGAAACTCTCCCTTTGCAGGTCCTATTGCAATTTCGGATTTATCACCGGAACGCTTTAAGAACGAAATTGGCGTCCAGGCGAATTTCCCCTTTTGGCAATCTAAAGATACCCCATCATCCTCATAAAGGTTAAACTCACCAGAGTGTTGACCATAAATTTTAACAATTAAAGTATCAACCGGTCTTTCATCTGAGTAAGACATAACCGGCTGCATTGGAATTATCGAACCAGCTTTTACGAAAAGAGGAAAACGATCAAGTGGATATTTTTGATGTATTAATTGACGAAATTTTACTTCGGTGGATTTTTCTCTGTTATATTGGCGTCTCTGCACGCTCGCAGAAAGTAGAAAAGCGGTTCAAACTCGTTCCAGCGCATTTCTATAAAATCATCCTTAGACGTACAATGAGGATTATTTTTCTGGTAGTCTTGAATCAGTCCACCGCGCCACCACTTTTTTAGTAAGTCCTCAAGAGGCCCGCCGCCCCGCGTTATATCATAAGACAGCGCCGGCGCCAGGAAACCATACTTATATGGATCTTCCGGACCAGGTATGCCCAATTCCGGTGGAAGCTTAGGCAGGGTGTGCGCACGCTTGCTTTCCACCATTGCTTCCATAACGTCGGTAGACCAGCGGGCAATTTTCATTATTTCTTCAGCCACCCGGTCATCATCAAACAATCTGTAATCGAGTTCATATGTTGGTACAAGATAGCGCAGAGTCATGAATGTGCTATAGTCATAACTCCTCGGACTGTTCTTTAAATAGAACTCTCTCCACTTGAGTGCTTGATCTTTAAATCTTTCTTGTCCGGTCAGCTCGTAGCACTTCAACAAAATTCTCCAGTTGCCGGAAGAATTCCGGTCAAACTGTTTTTCGAAAAGCCTCCATTGTTTGATTCTATTTGCGTGACCGTAGAGCCTGAGTGCGAAGTCGCCCATCTCCATTGCTACATCATATGCGCGGCGGTATCCAGTCAAGTAATAGTAATCTATAAGCCCTTCGTTCCAGGTATGATTCTCAAGTACTCCTCCTCCCCATGGATCATACTCTTGACGGTTTGTTCCTCCAATTTTCCAGTTAGGCACAGTTTGCACAGGTTCAAAATCCGGAAGATTGGCGTGAGCCGTCATTACATCCATCATAAATCGTACGCATGACTCGGCAAATTCAAATGCTTTTTCACTTCCCGATCGCAAATAGTAAAGAAGAAGATGTTTCGGTGCATCGACCTCAGTGGTTTGTCCCCAGCGTCCAAGGTACCACGACCATTGATTATGCGGACCCCATTCAGCGCCTACAGTGTCAGTATCAAAGAATTCCCGTATCTTGTTCGTGATATAGAATTGCCACAATCCGCCGTAGTATACGATTCCCCAAAAACCTGAAGGAAACCACACATTCTGATGTTTGTATGCCCAATCAATTTTTTTTTGTAAAATAATTTTCAACTAAGGGGAAATCGACAGTGTCTTTCCATCCGAAATGACCAAGCGCATCTGTATAGTCGTACCAATGGTTGAGAGCAAATGCCATCAGCGGCTTTTCGTTAGCTTCTGCCCATTGAGCGATCTTATTCTCTGTTAAACGGGAGTCGTGGAAAAAGAAATACATTTCGTGAGTTCTAGAAAACCCAAGCGCAGAATGATTCAAGAGGTCGTACAAATTTCCATCTCTCAATGCTTTTTTATATCCCGCTTCCTTCCTTGCATCCCAACGCTCATAAGCAGCCGGATAATCTTTTTTGAATTCTTCCCATCCAGGTAAATTTTTTTGCTCTTCACGTCTCAAGTCAAGCGGACCGACTCCGTCTTCCGGGTAGCACCAAACGCTCAATTCGTTGTTCTGATATTTTATCTCCTTCGGAAACATCTGTGCACAATTGCGGAACATTGCCGTTACCCCTAATCTCCCGTTGCTTACATCCATCCAGCCTCCACATTGTCCATTGTAACCTTTTTCTTTTCCTCCAGATTGTATCTTGTACCCATTCCATTTGTCTTGTAATAAATAATATTCTCCCTCATTCCCTTTCACTCTTTCTAAAGGCTCACTTCCAAACGTTATCTCTTTCTCTCCTTTCATCTCCAACGGCATGTGTATCCCCACATTTTCTATCAGTCCCCTCTCAGGCAAATCTGAATTTATAAATGTGTGATATACTTGTAGATAACTCTTCCCCGCATAGGCATTCACCCGCAATGTGAACGGTCCAAATCTCCTTCCGTCTTCCCTTACATGCCAGCCGCTTACCTTTATCTGTGCCCTCAATAGACCAGCATCTTCTACCTCTACTTTTACATCTCTATCCAATCTCGTACTGTAATGCCCTTCGTTCCTTCCTTTTCCTAATACTACTACAGGCAGTGTCGTATCAGGCGGCGATCCTATTTCCATCGTCATATTCCCACCTTCTGATGAGCTTATCTTCTTCCAGCCTTCCTTTGTCTTCATCTGTACATCGCTTAAAAAGTCTTGTCCAACCTTAAACTTCAATACTCCCGTGTTTATGCTTACTTCATTTCCTTCCTTCTTTACTTTCAGTTCTG
>Ga0207433_10005612_pt1 | contig 22273 bp, 22 predicted proteins | sample YelNatPaOPGAMG01_FD_187559 | JGI IMG/M metagenome (GOLD analysis project Ga0207433, IMG submission 187559) | Hot spring thermophilic microbial communities from Obsidian Pool, Yellowstone National Park, USA - OP-RAMG-01 (SPAdes) (version 3) | ecosystem: Environmental > Aquatic > Thermal springs... | reverse complement strand
CAATGGAACTTATTCCAGCTGGAAAAGCAGGATTGTTTGACGTTCTTATAAGCCTAGGCAGTGCTGGAGGCGCCTATCTAGGGCCTTTCATAGCTCAAACCTACGGTTTTGTATACGTTTTTCTTTTGTCAGCAGTACTTTTCCTCTTAGCTTATGTATCTTTCAGAATATTCTCTTAGAGGGAGTGATAAGAAGCGAAGCCGCCGCAGTAGGGCGATGCGTTCATTCTACGTGCACTCTGTACACGTCTATATCTTCCCGCATTTCCGGTGTTAATTCTAGGAATTCCCTTACTGATCGTTCAATGTCCCTGGACTGGGTAACGTATCGTCCAACAACAATTATGTCTGCGCCTTTTTCCAAGGCTTCTTTGGCTGTTTCTGGGATTATGCCGCCAGCCACGGCTATGAGGAATTTTTTATCCCTAAAGGCTTGCCTCAGCTCTTGGATGAGCTCTAACCCTATTGTTCTGCCGGTTTCCTCGTCTATTCCCCGGTGGATTATGACAATGTCTGGGAAATCTCTAAGGGCTTTAAGCTTCTTTATCGGGTCTTCCACGTTGAGCATGTCTATGGCGGCGTAGATTCCAAGCCTTTTTGCCTCGTAAATGAAAGCGTCAAGGGTTTCTGTTGGCGCCAGTCCTGCGGCTATAACACCGTCGGCTGTTTCTTCGTAGGCAACGTCCACTTCGACCTTTCCAACGTCAAGAGTTTTCAAATCTGCTATGAAAAATATGTCTCTGGCAACTTCGCGAAGCTCGCTTATCGCCTTTGTCCCGTAACGTTTTATAAGAGGCGTCCCGGCCTCAAGTATTATTCTGTCGCTTCTTGGAATCTGCATTATAATCCTCTTTGTCCTCTCTAAGTCAGGTATGTCAAGGGAAATCTGCAGGTAGGGCGGCCTCCAGAGGCGTGGAACCCTATAACCTAACATTGGATGCTTTGCTCGATCCTTGTCGTAGAAAACTTTCTCTAAGGATGGATATCTTGCCATGGCTCTTTTCAAGGCTAGTTTTGTTGCACTGTAATTGTAATGATATATTTTTCGGAAGTCGCTTGCTTTTGGATGGACAAAAACGCTGCAAACCACAACCCAATCATCCACCTTATCTTTTGGAATTATCCCCTCTTCAACAGCATCCGCAATAGCTTTAGCAACAGCCGCCTGCGCCGGACCAAAAACCTTGTTTGCATCCTCCAAATTCTTAACAGTAACCTTTGGCACAAGTAACGTGTGAGGCTTAGGCGGAAGATTAGGCCTTATAACCGCCAAAAGAGGCGTATGCCCCATGGAAAGATGCGCTAGGCCATTTGCAAAGGCCTCTCCCACAGGGCCATCTTTGTCGCCTATAAGCAAGTCTATGTGGGCAACCTCGTTTCCCTCTCCGACAAAAGCCTCCCCAATAAGATATGTATACCCTTTAGTTGGCTGTCGGGCTTCCGACACCACCATTGCTGAAACGCTTTCAGTGACTTTCTCAAAATCCACATTAAACTCCTTAAGCCAAGAATAAAGAGTATCCCTATGAACTCCCAACACCTTAGCGGTGCCAGAAACCGTCGGCTTGGCAGGCTTTCCCGACAAAAGACTACGAGCCTCAACCTCTTTTCTGGCAGCTTCCGTCAACATTCTGAGAAATTCCTCTATAGATTCCGGCTTTTTAACATCTTTACCCGACATTTTCCAATACACTCAAACCTCTTTCTTTAAAGTGCTATTTAAATTTGTCGGATAAACTCTCTAATATCGAGAAGACATGTTACGTTTATCAACATAACTTGTCGGGAATGGCAAACATCTTTAGCTTTCCACGATTTTTGGGTGCACCAATTGCCGACAATGTGGGCAGTGCACGAGGGCTTTGTCTCCGACAGCCTTCCACCTCTTTTTGCAGAAGGGACATTCGTACCACACAAATTTTCCAGGCACAGTGAGCCACTGTCGGCTTAAAAGCCATAGAATAAATCCTAAAACGAGGGCAACGTCGCCGAAAATCACGAGGTATACAAGCCTAAAAGCGACTGTGTCGGCAACGTTTATGCTTTCCTCCCAGAGAAGCGACAAAAATGTTGAAAGCGGATTTTGGCTCATAGAAAGCTTAGGGTAAGTCTTCCACAAAACAGCTGCCAACGCTGCCACTCCGGCCATGATCAAGAATAGGCTGAAGCCGTAAACAGACCTTTGTTTGCGAAGAACCCGCTTCATATCATTACCTTTTTGGAGGTTATAGTGCTTCTGTGATGCGCGCTTCCAGCTCCGAATGTCGCCTTCGCACTTCGCTTTTCAAATTGTCTATCTCTAGGTGAAGTCTGCTTTTGGATTCCGGCGCCAAATCCTTCGACTTAGCAATTTCCTCTTCCATCTTTGCTATTTCACGTTCGGTGTCATGCTTCATTTCCTTGGTTTTCTTTAACAGATCCACCTTAGCCTTTTCCAGCTTCTCAAATTGGCTTTTTATGTCCCTAGCCTTTTTGTCCAACTTTTGCTTTATTTTGTCTAGTTTCTCTCTGTACTCTCTTTCAGAAGGTCCTCCCATTTTCTAGCACCAGTTTAAAAATATCTCTAATCGTGATACTTAATAAATTTTATTATCCGAAAATTAATAAAGCCCAAAATAATGCTCCGGGCGGGATTTGAACCCGCGTCTCCGGCTCGAAAGGCCGGAATACTTGACCGGGCTATACTACCGGAGCACTTAAAGGCTTTGTTTGGTTTGGCATCATGCAAGTGTTTTTGGTTTCGAATAAATTTTATGCCTTTAAGGCTGTTTTTAAGCATTCTTCGATGGTTGCCAGTTTCACTTCTGCCTTGTTCAGGGTTGGCGCGTAGTGGGCTGTTTTGGCTGAGTTTGTCATTATGGTTTTTATTCCAAGCTTGTCTGTCCATGTGACTACGGCGCACGTGTTTGTTAGGATTTTTGCCCCGTTTGCCTCCATTTTTTGCACGTAGGTTTTTGCCATTTCCTTTATGTGGTTGGAGGTGCATATCCAAAGTTCAACATTTTCCCTAACTTTTCTCTCGCCCACCATTTTTGCAGTTTTTCTTATTTCATTTAGGGAACAGTGGGGGCAGCCGATAAAAACCAAATCTGGTTTTGAAGTTGAGGTTGTTGTCAATTCTTCAATTGTTTCTTTAATGTTTTTTGATTCCACTGTTATTTTTTCAAGTCCATCTTTCTCTGATGCTGCAGCCTTATAGTGAAACATGTTTATCATTCCAGCAGAGGCCAGCGCGGCGCCGAGTTGCTTTAGGTTTTCAGTTGTTGGTTTTTTCAAGCCCATTATTAGTGGAATTTTGTCTTCCAAATTTTTTCCTAGAAATATTCCAAGCGCTCCATATTCAACTTCACTTTTTAAAGGCGGTTTAACCTCGACCAGCACTTTGGGTTTGCGGTTTTCAGCCTTGTGGACGCCGCAGTCTGGCGTTTTACCAATTATTGCCGCCGCAAGCGCGCTCGGTCCTCCTTCACGGTTTGTCCACGCGCCCAAAACGGAGTTGGCGTAAACAACCGCTGAGGATTCAGCCCACGCTAAATGTGCGCCTTTATTAGGCTTTTTAATATAGTAGGGCGTACATGTGTAAGATTGTTTAAAACTCAGCTTCTCAAAGATTTCACATAATTTCCACTGTGTTTTTACAAGGTTTTCCGGCAGCCTTCCGGCCAAATGTTGGGGGTCAAGACTCTGAGGGTTTAAGGTGGCTTCTACAACAGTTTTCTCACCCGCATTTGCCAAAGCTTCTAGGAAGTCTATGGGTGCTTCGCCTAAGGTCTTGTAGGAAACTCCCGACACATGGGCGGATTCCACCGGAATAAGCCTCGAAGCACCGAAAAGTTCACCAAGTTTTACAAGAATTTTCATGCATATCTGCTTGGCCCAGCCGAACTCGCCATTGTAAATGCGTTCTTCTTCCCGTGTCAAATACATTTGCTTTAAACCTCTTTTGATTTTAAGACCAAAACTATGCCTTTGTAGGCGTCCACTTCAACCTCATCGCCTGTTCCAATTTGCCTTATATCCACCTGGTCTACCATGGGAATGTTGGCTATAACAGCGCCCACAACAATAACGGGGTCTGCCTTTAGGTTTATTATGGCTTTTGGCGCCAGCCCATTCTTCGCTAGGGAATAGAGCACATAGCTGCCAACCGTCGAGCCATGCCCGTAGGGAAAGCATAAAACTTTGTCTTTTGTGCATTCGCCATAAAGGTCATGCCGCTTCTCAACAATTTTTCCAGTGGCTGGGTCCACGTCGCCTAGAAAGCTTATGGGCTTTGCTGAAACCAACGCCTCTGCTCTGCATTTTCCTTCAACTATTCCTCGGCCATGCAAAACAACTTTTTTCGCCATTTGAGAAGCCCCTTTAATAGGATATTTTTGCCGAAGAGGGAATTTCGCCTAAAATTTTTGAGGCTGCCTCCGCCACTTTTCCACGGTTTTTTTCGTCTGTGTAAACCCTTAAAATGTTTATGAAGCCCTTTAGGACTTCGAATAGGCCGGAGATCTCGCTAAGTCTTTTAACTTCCTTTCTTCCATCACGGGTTTTGCTGAAAACTGGAATCTCCATGGGTTCCATGAACGTGGAATGGTGGTAGGGAACGCTGGGCACCGTTGGAACGTCGATTATTACGGCTTCCGGTTCAACCCTCGCGTTTTTCGCAATTCTGTCCCTTATCTGGTTGCGGAATTCTTCTGCGCTGAAAATGTTTGAAACCGTCTTGTCCCTCACGTAGAAGGTTTGCTCATAAGCGCATTTCAGCATTTTACGCCTTTCCAAATCCTTAATTATTGTGCTGGATTTCCCGCAGTTTTTAAGCATGGTCCAAACCGTGTAGTCGTCCATGGCTAAATACTCCTCCGGCGTTTTAAAGGCTGATAGGCCTAGTTCTTCATCTGCCTTTTCGAGGGCCATGGCCAACATTATTTGGGCCGCCCTTCCAACACGGTGGAAGTATATGCTTTTGAAGGATTCTATTCTGGCAATTATGAAGGATTCAAGGGTTGAAAGCGCTCCCATATCAACGGCTAGGTTCCCATCCAAAACGTCAAAAGTGTGAATTAGGCGGAAAACATCCACGAAGCCATACTCTGCGCCGGTATGGTATGTGTCTCTAACAACGAAGTCCAACTTGTCAACGTCTATGGAGCTCCTTATTATCTGATTTAGGAAGGCCTTCTCGCTTTGGTGGACTGAGCCTGCGGCCAATTCAGCAATGTGTTCAGCTTTGTATCCAAGTTTACCAAGCAAGTCTTTTAATTCGCTGTTTTTAATCAGCCACCTAGTTATGTCTTCATGGGTTTTGTTAAGCTTCTTTGTCAGCAAATGCTCAAAAACGTGGGAGAAAGGCCCATGGCCAACGTCGTGGAGCAGGCCAGCAATTCGCACAGCTTCAATGTCTTCCACGTTTACTATTTGGGATATGTTAGGGTTTCCAACCACTTCGCCAGCCAAATACATGACACCTACGGAATGCTCGAAGCGTGTGTGATTTGCTCCCGGATAGACGTATTCAGCTCCAGCCAACTGCCTTAACCTGCGAAGTCTCTGCACTGGGTAAGAGTCGATAATATCCTTTTCTCCTTCTGTTATGTAGACGTATCCGTGCACTGGGTCTTTGATTTCGCCCCAATAGGTTTTAGGCATGATTTATTCTCCATGTGTTGGTTCAGACAATTATTAATGTGGGTTCCCTTTATAATGTGTAATGCTGGATGGGGGAAGACCAGGCCTTGCATAAACAAGGTTTCTTTATATGCATAGAAGGTTTGGATGGTTGTGGAAAAACAACTCAGGCGAAAATTCTTGTTAAAGAGCTGAGGAAAAAGGGTTATGACGCCATTTATACGGCTGAGCCTAGCCGCGGAAAAATTGGTCTTTTTATAAAAAGGTACTGTTTACATGGAGAGAGGCGAATTTCGAGCGTTGTGGAAGCCTTGCTTTTCGCGGCTGACCGTTATGAGCATGTGGAAAACGAGGTAATCCCAGCGTTGAAAGACGGAAAAATTGTAGTTTCAGACCGTTATGTATATTCTTCTCTGGCCTATCAAGGGGCAGCGGGCCTAAGCCTTGAATGGATTAGGCATATAAACCAACATGCATTGGCACCAAACTTGGCAATTTTCATAGATGTTGAGCCGGAAACCGTTGTTCAAAGGCTTAAACCCAAAAAATCTGTCATGGAGAACCTTGAAACGCAGCGTAAAGTGCGAGAGGTCTATTTGAAATTTGTTGAAAAGGGAGAACTCGTCAAAGTTGATGGAAATAAGACCAAGGAAGAGGTTGCAAAAGAAATCGTGTCTCTGGTTTTGGACTGTTTAAAAGGAGTTATAATCCACAGAGTTTAGGCTGTTTTCAAGGCTTTCCTTGGAAAAAGCTCGTTCACTTTGTCAATGACAAAGTTTATTATGTCTTCAGGTGAAACGTGCCGCGGCCCCCTTTCGTGGAAAACATACATTTCAACAACGTTGGCGTTAAAAACCAAGCGAAACATGTAATAGTCGAATTTCAACGGCTTGCTTTTTCCGTTTCGCCTTACATAGTATCGTAGAGCGCAGAAGAAGTCCATAACTTCTAAAGGAGTTTTGCGAACCTTCTCCAGCGTTTTCTGCGTCTCTTCGCAGTCCAGATAATTGAAGGCTTTGCTTTCCGCTATTCCAAACTCGAAGAGGACTGTGCATTCCGGTATGGAAGGCTTCGTGATGGTTTCTAGGTTTAGGTTTTCGTTGTTAAGTCTATGGAAGGCTTGGATTATGGCTTGCTGCAGTTTCTTTTTAGAAACCGTGGTGGTTAAGCGCACAATTTTATGCACATTGACTGGGAAGTTTTCATAGAAGCCAAGCATTACGGGGCTCCCTACAAGGCTTTAAAGCTTTTTGGCTTTTCTAACCTTTTCCAGGTTTTCCAGCAAGCCAGAAAGAGCTGAACCCAGTTTCTGAAGCTCTTCAACATTTGTTTCATGTTGCATTTTCTCTTGAATTTCCTGAATCTTAGCCAGCAATGTTGCCTCCAAGGTTTCAAGGCTTAAGGCGCCTGTTATTTTTGCAAGCTCCGCCTCTTCCTTCACAACTATCACCCTTTTCTCACATTTCGCGCACCATAAATCGCCGTTCTTAAGTCTGAAAATAGGCGATGCACAGACTGGGCAGGTAAGCTCTGTAAGTGTGGAACCTTGGCGGAGCAGGTCGGCCATACGCTTAATGTATTGTTCATCGTTGGACTTGGCTTTTTGCGACATTGCTTGAACCTCGGGAATAAGATAGGTATAAAAGCCTATATAACTTGATTAGTTGATTATCTGAATTTGGTGTGGTGAACCGCCGTGGTGAGGAAGAAGAAGCTTGAGGAATATGAAGAGCGGATTAAGCAAGCTTTGGCTGTTCTAACAGAAGTTTCGGAAGACACCACAACACCGCGAAACATCAGAAGGGCGGCTAAGGATTCAATGGATGCACTGCAAACAACAGAGTTTACGCCCGCGGTTAGGGCGTCAAACGCCATATCCATATTGGATGAAATCCTGCAAGATCCGAATATGCCGCCATATACGCGGGTTAAACTCTGGAATGTTATGAGCATCCTCGAAGCCATAAAAGATTAACAGCATCCTCATTTGTTTTCGCTAGAAGTTGAGGTGAGATCGTGAAAGTTTTCCATTATGGTCAAGTTAAGGCTGAAGAAGCCAAAGAAGAAGGGGCCTCAAAGTTGAAGGTTAGATGGCTTATTACAAAAGATATGGGTGCCCCAAACTTCGCCATGAGACTCTTTGAAATGGAGCCTGGAGGACACAGTCCACTCCATGCTCATCCGTGGGAGCATGAAGTTTTCATATTGGAGGGCGAAGGAACCGTTGTAGGTGTAGAGGGCGAAAGAAGGTTCAAGCCTGGAGATGTGATTTTTGTCCCGCCAAACGAGAGACACCAGTTTAAAAATGATGGAAAACGGACTGTGAAATTCCTCTGCCTTGTGCCTCTCCACTAAAGCCTAAACACAGTTTAAAAATTTATTCGCAGTTTCGGGATTCGCTAAAAATATATGCTTGTTGTTACATCTAGTTTTGGGTTTCAAAAGAGGGTAAGTCTTTGAAGTATGATGTAATAATTGTTGGAGCTGGGCCAGCCGGGATATTTTCAGCCCTAGAAATGGTTGACAAGGCAAGTTTCCGCATATTAATGCTTGATAAAGGCCCAAACTTGGAACAGCGAAAATGCCCAGCAAGCAGAGGCTTTGGATGTATGAATTGTGAACCATGTGCTTTATTGTGCGGTTGGGGTGGAGCCGGAGCCTTCAGCGACGGCAAACTTACTTTATCCACCGAAGTAGGCGGCTGGCTGAACCAGTACGTTTCAGAAAAAGAGCTGAACGAACTGATAAATTACGTGGATAAAATTTACATGCGATTTGGGGCTCCGGACCACGTGTACGGCGGCGACGTTGAAAAAGTGGAGGAAATCGAGAGAAAAGCTTCCCTAGCCGGGTTAAAACTGGTACATCAAAAGATTAGGCATATGGGAACTGAACGGTGCGCCCAAACCCTTCGGAGGATGCGCCAGGAGCTTGAGGGGAAAATTGAGATAAAAATGAGGAAGGATGTTAAAGGGCTCATTGTTAAAAACGGCCTGGTGGAAGGTGTCGAAACAGTTGACGGAGAAAAGTTCATGGGCAAATACGTTATTGTGGCGCCTGGAAGGGGCGGAGCTGAATGGCTTCAGACAGAGGCTCAAGCGTTAGGTTTGAAAAGGCTTAATAACCCTGTGGATGTCGGCGTAAGGGTGGAAGTTCTAGCCGCAGTCATGGAAGAATTGACAAGCATCCTGTATGAGCCGAAATTCATTTACTACTCAAAATTTTTTGACGATCAAGTTAGGACGTTTTGTGTCGCACCCTACGGGGAAGTTATATCCGAATCTTACAATGGCGTTTTGACGGTAAATGGGCAAAGCTACGCGGAGCGAAAAACGGAAAACACGAACTTCGCGATTCTCGTTAGAACGTCTTTCACAGAACCCTTTAAGGAGCCCATAGCCTACGGAAAATACTTGGCGAGGCTTTCAAACCTTCTCAGCGGAGGCATCCTCATACAGCGCTTAGGCGATTTGGAAGCTGGCAGACGCTCAACACCCGACAGAATTGCCAGAAGCCTCATAACCCCGACCCTCAAAAACGCGACGCCAGGAGACCTTAGCTTTGTTTTGCCCTATCGCTATTTAGCCGACATAAGGGAAATGCTTGAAGCCTTGGACAAGATAGCTCCAGGCATCCACTCGAGGGATACGCTTCTTTATGGGGTTGAAGTGAAATTCTACTCTTCAAGGCTTGAGTTGAGCAATTCGCTGGAAACAAAGATACGGAACCTCTTTACAATAGGCGACGGTGCCGGAGTAACGAGGGGGCTAATACAAGCATCAGCATCAGGTGTCATTGTTGCAAGAGAAATCCTAAAACGGGAAAGACAGAAGGGTTAAGGGAAATGTCAATAGTTGAGGAGCTTAAATGCTCCCATTGCGGCGCGCCCATCTCTTTCAAGCCAGGAGAAATTATAGCCACATGTAGATACTGCGGCTACACGGTGGTAATTGAAACTGGAAAAGCCTTCACCTTTGAACACTCCATGCTGCCTAACAAGTATAACCCCACAAATGTTGAAGAGCCTGCGAAAGATTGGATGAGCTCCGGGTTTTTAAAACCCCCAGACTTAGCGAAAAAAGCCAGGTTTGTGGAAAAAACACTAATGTATTTGCCTTTCTGGGTTGTGTCCGCTGAAGTTGAAAGCACTTATAAAGGCGTTTTTGAACGTATAACCCCGCCCCTTGTCAAGGAAGGAAAAATAGCCAAAAAATACAATTGGCTTGTCCTTGCCAGAAAAGCCACGGAATTCCCGACGAGAGAATATGATGTGCCGCTGGAGGGCAAGGTTCCCTATGACTTTAGAAAAATTGAGGAGTTTGCAAAGGTTCTTAACAGCGAAGTCGACAAAAATGAAGCCTTGGAAATTGCAAAGCAGCAGATAACGGAACACCACCGTTACCTAGCACAGCAAGATGTTGATAAAATCATAGAAATGAAAAACGAGATAAAGGTGGACCAGACTGTTTACCTCCACGCTCCAGTCTGGCTTATAAAATATGAGTATAAAGGCAAAATCTACACTTTGTGGCTGGATGGCGCAACAGGAACTGTTATTAAAGGCGAAATACCCCAGACTAAGCTTGGAATCTTCTAACAGTTTTATCTAACTATTTCGCGAATTATATGGTAAGGATTGTGGCGTTTGATGAGCGAAAAGATAATCGGACGTGGAACATGGTACGACAAGATGGCTGCAAAAATTATAGAAAGGGAGCGGAAGCTGGGCAGAAGCCTGGACATGATCCGAACAGAAATGGGGCTTGGCGCTTCTGGTTTTCCCCACATCGGAAGCGTAGGCGACGCTGCCCGTTCTTATGCGGTTACATTAGCCTTGAAAGAGCAGGGTTATCGTTCAGAGCTTATAGCCTTCTGCGACGACAAAGATGGCTTGCGAAAGGTTCCCGCGGGACTGCCAAAATCCTTAGAAAAATACTTAGGTTTTCCAGTCACAGACATCCCAGACCCCTTCAAATGCCACGATAGCTATGGTAGGCATATGAGTTCACTATTGCTGGAAGCCTTAGACAAGTGTGGTATAGAATACCGATACATGTCGGCTAAAGACGTCTATGAAAAGGGCTTGCTAAAAAGCGAAATTCAAACATTGCTCCTAAACGCAAAAAAAGTTGGCGAAATAGTCAAGGAAGAAGTAGGCCAAGAACGCTACATAGAGGTTTTGCCATACTTTCCAGTCTGCGAAAACTGCGGAAGAATATACACAACCAAAGCCCTTGAATATCTGCCAAAAGAAAACAAAGTGCTCTACACGTGCGAGGGAATGGAGATTAAGGGCAGATGGATTGAAGGATGCGGATACAAAGGCGAAGTTAACGTCGCAAAGGGTATGGGAAAACTAAGCTGGAAAGGCGAATTTGCGGCCAGATGGAAGGCCCTAGACATAAGGTTTGAAGCCTACGGCAAGGACATAGCCGACTCCGTCCGCGTCAACGACAGAATAAGCCGTGAAGTTTTAGGCTACGAGCCGCCAGCCCACGCGAGATACGAAATGTTCCTCGACAAAAGTGGAAGGAAAATTTCAAAGTCCACGGGCAACGTTTTCACGCCTCAAGTTTGGTTTAGATATGGCTCTCCTCAATCGCTTATGCTCCTCATGCTGAAAAGGTTCGTTGGAACCCGCACTTTAGACGTGACAGACATACCAGCCTACATGAACGAGATGGACTATCTAGAAGACGTATACTTTGGAAAGAAAACGGTTCTAGATAAAAAGGAATTGGCAAAGCTTAAAGGATTATACGAATACTGCTGGGTTTTAAAGCCGCCCAAACAACCAAGCATCCACGTGCCATACAACATGCTAGCCTTTCTGGCTAAAATAGCGCCGAAAAACAAGGAAATAGAGTTCATAACAGAAAAACTCCAAGCCTACGGCTACCTACAGAAGAACCAACAGCCAGACGAAAACCTCAAAAAACGCATAGAATACGCCCTCAACTGGGTAAGAGACTTCGAAGAAATCCGCGAAACAACAGTAACCCTAAAACCAGAAGAGAAAAACGCCATAAAAGAGCTCATTGAAACCCTAAAAACCGAGGAAGAACCAGAAAAAATTCAAAACGCCATATTCACCACCGCCAAAAAACACGGCATTCCCCCACCAGAACTCTTCAAAACCCTATACACAATACTGATGGGCGCTCCGCAAGGACCAAGACTAGGCCCGTACATAATAGCCATGGGCAAACAAAACGTGATAAACGCCCTACAGAGAACACTAAACCAGACTTAAAAACCCTTTTATTGCCATCCTTCTTCTTATCATAAAATGGGCCCGTAGTCTAGAATGGATTAGGACGCTGGCCTGCGGAGCCGGAGATCCTGGGTTCAAATCCCAGCGGGCCCGCCTTTGTCGAAATTGATAAATGTACGGAAGGTGTTTTGAAGTTAAGGTGGTTTGTTGATTGTTTCAAGGGAGCAGCTTGCTAAAATTATAGACTCTACTCTTGTTAAGGTTGCAGCAACGAAAAGCGAAATTGAAAAGCTGTGCAGAGAGGCGGTTCAATATGGCTTTGGATGTGTTGTTGTAAACCCGTCATATGTGAAGTTAGCTGCGTCCATGCTTGAGGGCGCAAATGTCAAGGTGGGTTCCACTGTCGGCTTTCCTTTTGGTGTTGCATTGCCTGAGATTAAAGCTTTAGAGGCTGTTAAGGCTGTAGAGGATGGGGCAAGCGAATTAGACATGGTTTTAAATTTAGGTGCTTTAAAATCTGGGGACTACGAGTTGGTTAGGCGGGATATAAAGGCTGTTGTTGATGTTAAGCGTTTGTCCAGCGATATCGTTGTGAAGGTTATTATTGAAGCACCCTTGTTAACTGTCGAAGAGAAAATAACTGCATGTAAGCTTGTTAAGGAGGCTGGGGCTGATTTTGTCAAGACTTCGACGGGTTTGTTTGGCGGAGGCGCCACGGTGGAGGATGTTAGGCTTATGCGGCAAGTTGTTGGGAAAGACTTTGGGGTTAAAGCCGCCGGAGGTATAAGAACTTACGCCGACGCTTTGGCTATGATTGAGGCTGGCGCCAACCGCATTGGAACAAGCACAGCGGTTGCAATAATTCAAGGTGCGCCGTGAAAGGCTACATCCTTTCAGGGGCAGTTATCCCAATTAGGCTTAAGGCGTTTCTTAAGACAATCCTTACAGCGTCAACCAGTGCAAGTCTTGCGTCGCTGAGTTCTGGCGGTTCGGCTTTAATCACTGGATAAGCATTATAGAAGGTGTTAAATTTGTCGGCTAAGGAGTTTGCATATTCAGCTATCAAGTTTGGCTTAAGGGTTTCCGTAGCCTCTGTAAAGACTTCTGGGAAGCTTGCCAAAGCAAAAACAATCTCTTGTTCAAGCCTCTCTTTTAGAAGGCTGTAGGAGGGCTTTTCGGGCTTTTTTGCAACCTTCCGCAGTATGCTGCATGCACGAGCGTGAGAATATTGGATGTAGGGTGCACTGTTTTTCTCGAAGTTTAGCACCCGGTCCCAGTTGAATTCGACGGGTTTGGCTGGGTCAACCTCAACAAGGGCGTAGCGGACAGCGCCGATGCCAACAATTTGTGCAACTTCACGCTTTTCTTCTTCCGGCAGCTGCGGTGAACGCTTAGCAACTTCTTCATAGGCCCTTCTCACAGCTTCGTCCATAACCTCGTCCAATGCTATGTAGCGCCCCCTACGACTTGACATTTTATAGCCAGGTAAAGTCACAAGGTTGTATGCGAAATGGACGAGGTTTTCCGCGTATTCGTAGTAGCCTAAAGCATATAGGGCTATTTTTAGCTGAAGCTGTGCTAGAGACTGCTCCATTCCGATGACGTTTATGCATTTTTCAGCTTTTCCAAACTTCCAGATGGTGTAGGCTATGTCCCTGGTAGTATAGAGTGTTGTGCCATCAGCTCTCACCAGCGTCAAACTTGGCACTTCATAATCCTTTCTTAAACCAAGCTTACCTCTTAGGGCAAGGTCTTCCACAACTTTTTGGGCTTCGAATTCGAGGACTCCGCCGAGGATGGAAACATATGGTGTTTGCTTCAGTTTTTGGAGAACCTCAGCAACCAACCCGCTCCACACTAGGTCGCTTTCCCAGTCCCAGGAGTCGTAAAACACGCCCGCGCGGCTTAGGGTTTCCTTAAACCCTTCAAGGCAGAGTTGGCTAACCTCTCTTATGAGTTTCTTAGCGTTTTCATTTCCAGCCTCATATGCCCTGTTCAACTCGTTTATTCTTTTCTCGGGGTCTGAGTCTTCGCTTATTTTCTGGAGGAGTTTTTCAAAAAGTTCAGGATGTTTCTCCTTCAACTCGAAGGCTATGGACATCCAGTCGTCCAGTTCCCTGTTAATCTTTATGATTTCATCTTCTGCTGAAACCGCCTTAGCCCGTTCCAGTTCCCTTTTAAGCCTGTTTATCTCTACAAGGCAGCTTGTTATGGTGTAGATTTTTCCTATGAAGTGGTCCGGCTTTTCCGTGGGTTTCGGCTTTCCAAGCTTTTCGTACCCGTAAGCGATTACGGCTGTCTGCCTTCCAACATCATCCACATAATAGTGGCGGAACACTGTGTGGCCTCTTGCAGATAGCATGCGGGCGACGGCGTCTCCAAGCATGGGGTTTCTCGCCTGCCCAATGTGGATTGTATGTAGCGGGTTTACACTAGTGTGCTCGACAATTATTTTCATGGGCTTTTCAGCCTTAACAAGCCCATACGCATTGTCTAACTGTCTAACAGACTCTATTGTAAGTTGGGAGAACCGTTCAAAGTTGGCGTAAAAGTTTATGTAGCCTCCACCAGCCGCGGATACGTCCTTAACAAGCGAAAACTTTGTCTTGTCTATGGCTTGGACCAGACGCTGGGCCAGCAATAACGGTTTTTCAGTTGTTTGTTTTGCCAGTTCAAAGCAGATGGAAGTGGCGAGTTGCCCAAAATCCCAGACTGGAGGTTTTTCGAAAGCCAACTGGATTAAAGCCGTTTTTACGGAGAGTTTGTTTATGGCTTCCTTCAGTAGGGTTTCACATTCTTTTCTTAACTCTGCCAATGGGTTTTCTGAAATCATTCGGTTTCGCCTTTTAGAGTCTAACAGTAAATGGGGGCACCTAACCTATAAGCTTAAAAAGGAATATGGCGAACACAAATGGGGTTAAAGCATGGATTTAGTGGCGCTGCTGATACAGATTGTAGTGAACGTTATAGTGGTTGCTCCGGCGCTGTGGATTTCCGGCATAATGTTGGTGGGCAAGGACAAGGCAAAATTCACAGACGCTGTATGGATAGTCGTCTTAGGCGTTGTTTTAGGCGTGGTTGTAAACTTCCTATTAAGCGGCTTTATCGCGGCAATAGTCATGTTCGTGGTTTGGCTGGCGCTGATTAGGCATTTCTTTGACTGCGGATGGTTGAAAGCCTTCATAATAGCCGTGTTTGCAGTGATAATTTTCATAATAATAGTGGCGATACTTGCGTTAATCGGAATTGGAATACTAGCGCTGGGATTCTAGAAGCGACCCTCAATCTCCTATTTTTACCTTCTAAACACGGTGAAATTTGCTTTATTGTTTATATAAGATGAAAGCTAGAGGTAGTAATTATCTAAAAGCGGTAAAGGCGAAAAGGGTTGACGGTCCTCATGAAGCCGAAGATAATTTTTTCCGAGAAATGTTTAGAGTATGGGTCTTGGCACATTGAAAGCCCAAAAAGGGTTCAGAGGGCCTATGAAATTTTAAAGACACGGGGCTACGAGTTTGTGGAGCCGCAACCGGCAAGCGAGGAAGACTTGCTTAAGGCGCATGAGGCAGATTATATCCAACTGCTTAAACGCGGAGCGATTGAAGATGTGGATACTCCGGCCTACGAAAATATTTATGAGTATGCTAGGCTTTCCGCTGGTGGCGCCATTGTAGCAGCAAAAATAAACGGTTTCTCCTTAATGAGGCCTCCCGGACACCATGCCGGACGGTTTGGTGCAGCTTTAGGCGCCTACACTAAGGGTTTTTGCTATATAAACAACATCGCTGTGGCTGTGAAACACCTTGACCAGCCAACGCTGATTTTGGATATTGATGGGCACCATGGGAATGGGACTCAAGAAATTTTTATGGGAGACCCAAAGGTTGTTTTTATTTCCCTGCATAGATATCCTCATTACCCTGGCACTGGCACCTATTCTGAGGCTAATTGTTTAAACTTTCCGTTGCCGGCTGACTGCGGAGAGGCTGTTTATCTAAAAACTCTTGAGGAAGCTTTGAAAAAAGTGGATTTGCAAAAAATTGAGGTGGTAGCCGTTTCAGCCGGTTTTGACGCTTATGCCGGAGACTTAGCCTCCTTGGGGTTGACGGAGAAAACCTATGGAAAAATCGGGGAAATTTTGGCATCTCTGGGGAAGCCTACCTTCTTTGTTTTGGAGGGCGGCTATGTGGGCGAGAATGTTGGAAAATCCATAGACGAGCTGCTTAAAAACTTTTCCAGTTAAAGACCTTTTTAGATTAAAGCTTATAGAGGCATACAGCATAATTTGAAGGACATGAAACAGTCTAATGGCAAAATAGCTGGAACCCTAATATTTGTGGGTGCAGTCCAGTTTATCCTTGGCATGCTGGTTGCCGAATGCCTTTACCCCGGCTACAGCGTTTCTGAAAACTACATAAGCGACCTGGGGAAATTGGACGCAGCGTCGGCTCCCGTTTTTAACGGTTCAGTTTTTGTGCTTGGCTTGACAATTGTGGTTAGCGCTTACTTTCTTAGGCAAATTGCTCCTCGCAAGGTTTTCTTAGGCTTTTTTGTTTTATGTGGAATCGGCGCCATGGGTGTCGGAGTTTTTCCAGAAGACTTCGGCATGGTGCATGGCATAGTTTCTCTTATAGCCTTTCTTTTCGGGGCACTGTCAGCCATAGGTTCCTACAAGATTCAGAAGCCGCCGTTGTCCTACTTTGCAGTGGTTTTGGGTTTAACATCGCTGCTGGCGTTGATACTGTTTATGGTGGGGGTTTATCTTGGCTTGGGCAAGGGTGGCATGGAGCGCATGATAGCCTATCCAATGCTTTTGTGGGCTATAGGGTTCGGCGGACACCTAATAAAAGAATAGAAAAAGAGGAAGCAAGGAGCATTTAACGCCTTTTGCTAGCCTTCTTACTCTTGCAGAGCATGGCTGCAGCGAAAGCCGGCGACACAAGCAAGGCCATCAAAGCAAAAACTGATGGAAACTCTGGAATTATGAAGTCTGCCAGCACAACAGTGGCTTGGGTGTTTTCATTAACATCAACCATCGTACTATTTTCATAGGTTTCGTAAGCTGCTGTTACGTTGTGGGGCCCTTGATAGTGGCCTCCGGTGGCGTTTACGATGAAGGAAAGCACTGTCAGCTGCACCCATCCAAACATGTTTGTTTGCCCCCGGGCTGTTATAGTTCCATCAGCGCATTTAACGGTTACATTTGCGTCTGGCACATATTGCCCAATAGAGTCTTTAACGTAAACGTCGAGGTACCAGTTAGCGTAGATTGTGGCTTGGTCATAGATTTCAGTGTCCGCTTCAGCTGAAGAGTTCACAGACCAAATTATGGAGCTGCCGCGTAAAATGACGTCATGGACTTTTGAGTCTGTTGCGTTAAGCCTTGAAGAACCATAAAGTTCTAGTGTTGTAATGTAGGTTTCGAAGACTGAAGCTAATGAAGAACCATAAAGTCTCAGCCAACGCAATTTTGAAGAATAGATTATTGTATGCTGAGAATCCCCGAACTTAAAGGACCAGTTGGCCACATAAACGTTGCGTAGGGTTATGTTGGGAGCGAAACCACCATCGACAATAACTGAACAGTTTTGCAGATAGTTCCAATATGCAACTGTGCATGGCTTGACGTTGTCAATGAGGGTTTGCCGTGTTGAAGAATAGATTTCAAGAAGATATGTGATAGATGAATCTTGCAACTTCACTTTTGAGTTACCAGTCGCATAGAAACTATGTACCTCGGTGCTGGTTACGTTAACATTTGACTGGATGCCAGTTTCTAATGAACCCATTTTTGAGTATGCGATGTCTACGGAAGACGACTCATAGGAACATATTTTCAGAAAATCGGAGTTTGTCACGTTGGCAGATGAGTAGTCCATTAATACTAATTGGATAAATGAATTTTCTTGTTTTAGTCCGTTCATTTGGGCTGTGCTGTTTTCATAAAGCTCTATGTTAAGGAAATACCAATGGTTGCCAGCGTTTATTGTGGCATTGTCTACAATAATGCGGGGATTTCCACCCCTAGCATTTTTTAAGGTAATGTTGAACTGATTATGGGTTGTTTGCGTGAAATTCACGTAGGCTTCCCGCAGAATCAACGTAGCATTTTCTGTAACAATTATGCTTCCATTAATAATGAACTCTCCAGTAATAGTGTAAACGTCATTGTCAGACAGCACTAAATCGCCTTGATAGAAAGGTTTAGCAATCTTAATGTCATGCCAAGGATCATCAAAGTCGGGCCAGGCTCCACTAAGATTGTTGTTATCTATATAAACCACCGCGAACCCAACAATGTCTCCAAGTTTTAGGCTGAAATCATGTTCGTCATCCAAGGAGTTTAGCAGATGCCAACACTCGAAATAGTTATAAGTTCCATCTCCAGACGCCTTGGAAAAACCGTCCTGCGTTCCTCCATAGGCACTATCGTCTTCTGGCCAATAAGTTTCATTAAAAAAGTTGTCAAAAGGACTGTTGCTGATGCTCCAGCAGAATAGTACGTCATCTCCAACCTCAAATCCAGTAAAATCGTTATCGTTGTCGAAAACGAAAACGAAAGCGTCAGCTGTGCTCTCGTTGGTTCCGAAGTCGTCGTCCGTTATTTTCGCAGCCAAATACAAGCTCTCATAATCGTTCATAACATACAGTGTGCCGTTAAACGGGAACCCCTCCATTGTAAAATTAACTTTGGCAGCCATGCTCCACTCATCTTCATCGATAACACCGTCTATTGTTGGCGGATTCCACGTCCAAGATGAAAGCACAAGGCCACTGTGTGCCATCGCAGGAACAAAACGCTTTGGCAAAATAGCTGGAGAAACAACTGCCATCAGAAGAACTGCTAGGAAAGCTAACGCGCTTTTCTTTTTCATTTAAATTCCTCAACTTTGAATCTATATAAGAAGCACTAGCACGAAGGCAGTTATATATCGGTTATGAACCACAAATGTAGATTAGGCCTAAACTTCATTTATAGAAGCCTCAAAACACTCTGCGCCAATAAAGTCTATATGCTCAGCGCCTACGCCTTTACTCCTAAACCTTTCGACAAGGTTGTCCCGCCTTTCCTTTTAGCTTGCCCACTGCTGCTGTGGACCAGAGTAGAGAAAGAAGGGGGAACGCTTCGAGTTAATGCTTTTTCCTAGTATTTTTGCTGTTGCGAAGTAGTGCTATTGCAGATGCGGCGGCAAGCATAATTGCTGGAAGCATTTGTGGAAATTCTTGAATTATGAAATCTGACAGAACAATTGCGGCTTGTTTGTTTCCGTTCACATTTACAGTGGTTGTGTTGCTGTAGGTTTCATAGGTTGCCGTAACATTGTGGGGGCCTTGCGGATACTCGCCCGTAGCGTTTATAATGCTGGAAAGCACCGTTAACCTAACCCAGCCGGTTCCATTTGTCCGCCCAACAGCGGTTATGCTTCCATCTGAACAAGCAACAGTTACATTTGCGTCTGGAACATCCTGCCCAAAATAATCGACCACATGAACATCGAGGTACCAGTTAACATAAATCATCGCTTGCCCATAGATTTGCGTTGACGTGGCTGTCGAGTTCACTGCCCAAATTACAGACTGGCCATATAATTCTACTCTGTCAACATTCGAGTCGGTTGCATTCACCCTTGAATAATGATTAAGCGATACCGTTTCAGCGTGTATGTTGTAGGCGGAAGCTTCGGCGAACTCTGTGAACACCAGCCATGTAAACATTGAATTGTACAGCACTGTGTTAACTGAATCTTTGAAAACAAAGCCCCATCCGTTTACTTGCACATTGGTTAAGGTGACGTTGGGGGCAAAACCCCCTGTCCCTTTGGTGACTGAACAATTTTCTAAGAAGTTCCATTTGGCAATTAAGCCTGGTTTAGTTTCGTTTATTATGCATTGGGTTGTATTGGCCTCTATCCCCAAAGTATAAATGATAGTGGAATCTTTCACTTGAGCCTCTGCATTGCCTACTCCATACAAGACGTAAACGTTAGCGTTTTCCATGTTAAGGTGGGATTCATCGTCTACATCAACCATGGTTGCTCTGGAGTAAGCAAAAATAAGCGTTGAAGAGTGATACGCCCGCACTTCCCCCAAAGTGGAGTTGCTTATAGTGGCATGCGAGGATTCATACAATATCAATCTGATGTAGGAGTTTGTGGCAAACCTCATGCCGTTCATGTGTGCTGTGCTGTTTTCCTGTAACATTATGGGGAGAGGGTACGTATTTGTGTTTATGGTGGCATTATCTATAATGAGGCGGGGGTTTCCACCCACAGCATCCTTCAAAGTTACGTTAAAATAGTAGGAGGACGTTTGAGTAAAAGTTACAAGTGCATCTTTCATTACAAGAGTGGCGTTTTCCGTGACAACTATGCTTCCATTCATGTAATAATTGCCGGTGATGGTGTAGACGTCGTCGTCTGAAAGCACCAAGTCGCCGGAAGCGATTTTGATATGGCACCAACCGCCAGAAGGCCAAAAACCAATAAGAGTTTTATTATCATAATAGCCAACGCGAAAGCCAACGACATCCCCGATCTTCAAGCTAAAGTCATGAGCATCGTCTGCAGAATCAAGCGGATGAAAACACTCAAAATAATTGTATACACCATCGCCTGTTTCATCGTGGCCCCCGTCCGCTGTGCCACCGTCAGATTCATCACTTGGCCATGCATTTGGTTCTGTTACGTTGTAAAACACGTCGTACGGTGGACCAGTAATGCTAAAACAGAAAAGTCCATCGTCTCCCTTCTCTGGAACACCATCATTATCGTTGTCGAAAAGTACCATAAAAACATCATAGTTGCCCTGATCTGCTTCAAAATAGTTGTCGGTTATTTTTGCGGCTATGTAAAGGTTGCCCCCATCATTCATTACATAAATTGTGCCATTGTAGCTTGCTATATTAAAGTCAATTTTGGCTGCGGTACTCCATTCTTCATCGCCGATAATGCCGTCTATTTTCGGCGGTTTGCCAGTCCACGCTGAAAGCATAACTTCTTCCTGCGCCAATACTGGATAATAACGTCTTATGAAACTTGTCTGAAAAACAATAGCCAACAATAGAGCTGCCAGAAAAATTGATGTTGTTTTCTTTTTCATTCAAATTCCTTCAAGTTCTTGGCGTTTACATGCACCTTGAAAGGATTACATAAGGGTTATGCACACTAAATAAAAAATCAAATTCCAAATCTGATACCGTCTTAAACAAAAACGTGTTTTCAAATTAGGCATAAAACCGTTTCTGCAATATAATTAACATGCTCAGTTTTAACGCCGGGATGCACTGGCAACGAGAAAACCTGTTCTGAGGCTTTTTCGGTTTCCGCAAGCTTGAACCGTTTATACCTTCGGTAAGGCGGCATTGAGTGGATTGGCCATGGATAATAAACTTCAGCTCCTATGCCTTTGCTCCTAAGCTGTTCGACAATGTTGTCCCGCTTTTCTTTATTTGCGTCTATAAGCCTAACAGTGTAAAGGTACCAGCTGTTTCTGCAACCTTCAAACTCCTTCGGCAATTGCAGCTTGTCAGCTTTACAAAGCTTGGCTGTAAGCCTCTCAGCATTTTCCCTTCTTTTGGTTAAGAAAACGGGCAGCTTTCGCAGTTGAACACAACCGATGGCTGCTTCGATCTCCGGCATCCTATAATTGTGGCCTAACATAACGGACAAGTATTTTTGCTTCTCCCCATGGCACCTAATAAGCCTCAACTTTTGATCCAACTCGTCATCGTTTGTTGTTACCATGCCGCCTTCGCCAGTGGTCATGTTCTTGCTGGCGTAAAAACTCCAGCACGCGATATCTGCGTAAGCGCCCACATGCTTGCCATAATAAACTGCGCCATGGGCTTGAGCCGCATCCTCAATCACTTTTAACCCATGCTTGTCGGCTATTTCCCGTATGGGCTTTAGATCCGCCGGGGCGCCATAAAGGTCGACGGCGATTACCGCCTTCGTCCGCTTTGTTATGGCCTTTTCAACTTCATCCGGAGAAATGTTGTAGGTTTCGGGGTTGATATCTACAAAGACTGGTTTTGCTCCGGCCATAACTACGGTTTCGGCAGTCGCCACGAAAGTGAAGCTTGGCAGAATAACTTCGTCGCCGCGTTTGATGCCGACGGCGGAAACAGCCATGTGCAGGGCGGCGGTTCCACTGTTCACCGCCACAGCATGTTTCGCCTCCACAAACTTTGCAAAATCCTCTTCAAAGCGCTTAACCATCGGTCCAGCGCCCAGACTGTGGGTTAGTATGCCGCTTTTTAGAACTTGGATAATCGCCTCAACTTCTTCTTGTCCAATTTGCGGAGCGTTTATTGGAATCATAGCTAGGCCTCTGTATTATGCTCCATACAAAGTTTATTAAAACTTGTCTAAGAGTGCAGAGAAAAGCGGAGCTAGAAAAGGTGGTTGTTAATGTTTAGGCTTTTGACTCTGCTTAGGAA
>Ga0207433_10005609_pt1 | contig 22277 bp, 11 predicted proteins | sample YelNatPaOPGAMG01_FD_187559 | JGI IMG/M metagenome (GOLD analysis project Ga0207433, IMG submission 187559) | Hot spring thermophilic microbial communities from Obsidian Pool, Yellowstone National Park, USA - OP-RAMG-01 (SPAdes) (version 3) | ecosystem: Environmental > Aquatic > Thermal springs... | reverse complement strand
AGCAGCGACGCGAGCAATTACAGCGTCGCCCTGAGCCATAGCAGCAATTATTTAGGCCTTGTAGAACCCGAAGCAGTCTTGTGGGCCATCTGATACCGATAGTGGCCTAATGGTTTGGCGGCTTGCTGGCCTGTGACTTGTCAGCCTGCTTAGCTGTTGGGCAGACCCGTTGCTTCTCAACAGGGTTTTACACGATCCGGCATTGACTAAGGCCTAGGGATAGATATATCCTATCTCTAGCAAAGGGATGAGATAACTACAGGGATTTGGCCTTTGGCCCAAGGTCCAGGTGTGCCTTGGGTTTGGATCTTTGGCAAGTTCATAGTGGCGGCCTTTAGGTAACCAAGCCCTTGATCTTTGCCTAAGTCTAGCCGGATGCCGGTCTTAGAAGTAAGGTTCAGTCCGAGCTGGCATTTGTTATCCCAGGCCCATGGGTGTAGAGCAGGTACTTAGAGATGAGATTAGGCAGAAAGGCTTACCAGCAGGCCTATGAGGCCTTGGTAGAGAGGTATCCAGATAATCCTATAGCAGAGGGTGCCTTGTTTAATCTGGCAAGGGCTTATAGTAGGAAAGGTCAGATAGATAAGGCCATGGATTATTATCAGAGGTACCTGGCAGATTATCCAGATAGTCCCAGATGGAAGGATGTATTGTGGGAGTTGGGTAATCTATACGAGGCCCAAGGTCAGTTGGATGTAGCCAGGGATCTGTATAGGGGCTATCTGGACAGGGCAGGGCCTAATGATCGCAGGTATCAGGCAGTTAGGGCTAGGTTGGCCTTCCTGGAGGGCAGGATATCAGGTAGTCAGGGACCTACAAAGCTTGATGGCCAAGTGCGAGGCAATGTAGGGGCCCAGCAAGAGGCTAAGGAGGCAAGCCATGGCAACTAGAAGGGATATACCTGTGATCGTTGGGCTAGCAGCCCTTATTGTAATCCTGCGTGGATCTTGTTGGCAAGAGGCCCTGGGGATACCACCGGATTTCTGCCAGGGAGATAGTGACTGCCCAAATGGGCAACGCTGTTGCGGCGGATCATGCCATGGGTATGAGTGCTGTTATGATGATCAGTGCCCAGGTACATGCGAAAGTTGTATTTGGGGCTCTTGCGAGGATAACGACGATTACTGTTGGGTTGAAGGCTGCTACAGATGCCAGGATGGCGACTGCGTGTACACTTGCAGGGATGGAGAGTGTTGTGACGGTGGCATCTGTAGGAAACCCAGTGACTGGAGCCCTACGTATACGGTTGGTTTTGAGGTAGATCCAATTATCAAGGAGAAGTTTAATAAGGCTATTCAGGCGATTCCTGGTCTTAGCGGCGTGAGCTTGTCTGAGGTAGTTGTGGATGCAAGCGCCAGGTGGAGAGGCTGTTGCGATAGGCAGACTCTTAAGCATGAGATCTGTTGCGAGGGCAGCTTGACGCTTAGCGTGGATCTTCTCAATCAACCCATTCTTGCCAAGACCGTTGAGGCACGGGTCGAGTTGCGTGGATGGGGTGCTTCGGTCTATTTGACTATAGGTGGGTCCGTAACAGGCAGGATCGCTGTCCAGGGGACAGCTGGGACGTATATCAACGAATGTAGTGGTTCTGGTTGTTTGTATGGCAGCGGCTCGATCGCAGCCAGCCTCAGTCCGGCACTTGGGATTAAGGGATGCTGTTGCGTGAAGCTGTGGGGTGAGGACCACTGTAGCCCACAGATTTCGGCAACGGGTCAGGCGACGATATCAATAACCGGTAGTATCCGTAACAATCAATGTGGTCAATGCGACGGACTGCATGGCGAGCTTGTCTTAGGCGACTGTGACGTAGGCTGCCAGGTCCAGATCGGTCCTTGCCATGGGTCTGCGACCGTCCGTCTGTTTGATGGGAAAAAGATTGTGTGATAAGGTATCTATTTCCTAGGAGAAGGTTATGTCCGCAAGAACTATTCACAAGTTCGGCCAGTGGTATATCGCAGGCATATCTTGCAGGCTCCTTTGCCTTGCTGTCATCCTGCTTGGCGAGGAGCTGCTTGCCAGCGGTCTAGAAGCAAGGAGCTATGCGGTTCCGTTCTTTGTTGACCTTAGGGATCCAGTCTGTACCTCTCTAGCGATCCGGCTTCAGGTAAAGGAGTACAACGAACCATTCGTGCAGTTTAGGGCGAACCGGAGAGAGCCTGAGGAGGTGGCATTTGTAGAAATGCTGGAGGCCTTGCATAAGGAGGACGTAGATCGCGCTACCCGGTTTATCATGCCTGATAAGGAACCAAATGAGTCAGATCGTCAAGAGATTGCGAAAGAGATGAAGGGCCTTATTCGGCCGCCCCATGGATTGATGCGGGACTTATCTGGCAAAGATATTGGAAGCGTGTTTGTATATGAGCAGTTGCGGATTGGTAAGGATACGAGGGTTTTTACCTTTGGTGTAACCAGACAGCCAGCAGGACCTCCAATGTTCTTTGGCCTTAGGTGTTTGCCGAATGGTAGGTATCAATGGCCTCTCTTCGAGATCGTAGGTCCGCTGGAAGGGATTGTTATTGACACACTTGTGACGGGTTGCCTGTATTCTGAGAGGATAAACAAACCTTTCACCTACCAAGTCCTTATCCCGTCTACGGCGGGTACTGGTGGCGAGGTGTATCTGCAGTTCAACGGGGTTAGATATGATCTTGGTATTGTTTCTGGGACCTTAGATGGTACCAGACCTGAAGACGAGGCAGCACGGTTCTACCAGGAAATGTCCTTACTAGCGGCCGCAGATTCCCTTGAGGCCGTTGCCGACCTATATACCCCTAGGAGTCGCCAGACATATCTCAGAGAACTCGCGGAACACAACAGGTCACCAGACGCAGCTGCCTGGCGGGCAGGCGTTGTTAGCGGGTTCAGTGATCCCGAACGCCGGATCAGGTTCGTCATGAACGCGGATCCTCTTTATGTGGTGTTCATAAAAAATCCTCTTTGGGCCGGGCTCCAGCAAGAGTACATTATCCGTGATCCTAATACGGGCAAATTGGCCTTTACAAATTTGAATCGCCAAGATATCCTTGATAGCCTGTTACACGAGAAGAAGGTAAAAGCCGCATTGGAGGCAGTGGTACTGGGGCGGGCTGATACTATCAGCACACCAGTCGGCCGTTCTGCGGGGTCTGAGCCGAACGTACCGCAACTAGCAGTTAGGACCGATCGACACGAGCAGACAGGCTCTTTTACGGGTCCTGCAGAAGCTGGTCGGCTCATCTTTGAGAAGACGCAATTGGACATTGGTATGGTTCCAGTTGATACCGTTCGCCATGTGGAATTCAGGTTCTTCAATGCAGGTAAGGGGATACTTCGGCTGGGGGTGTTTGCCTGCTGCGGCGTAAGCGCCAAGCCTAGTAAGCAAGAGTTTGGTGCCAATGAGGATGGTACCCTTGTGGTGGAGTTGCGGACGCCGAGTAACCCTGGGTCTTTTGAGAAGGGAGTATTTGTGAGTGCAAACGATCCAGCAAATCCGAAGATGGAGCTTACTATCGTTGGAAAGGCGGTCGAGACCATCGCGTGGTCGCCGAATCTTTTGGAATTCATTACCACTGACAAGCCTAGTGCGCAGCACGAGATCACCATAAAGAGTCTCGACGGGACACAATTTGCGGTCCGTGGGATCGAGTGCTCAGATGACCTGGTTGCTGCTGAGTTCGATCCTGAGGTTCGCTCGACTGAGTTCACAATCAGGCCCAAGCTGAATCTTGCCAAGGCATCTACCCTTGGCAGTGGAAGGGCTGCTTTAAGGATCCATCTGGATCATCGTGACTACAATGAAATAGAGATTCCGGTGAGGCTGATTCCTCCACTAGAGGCTGTACCCAGCCAAATCTTCGTGTTTGATTGGCAGCCGAATCAGATCATATCAAGGGTCGTCAGGCTCAAAGACCACCAAAAAGGCCTTACAGAGGTAGGCGGTTTGCAGGTGCAGGCAGTGTCGACGAGCAAGGGAAGCAAGGCCAACCTGATTTCGGTAAGGCAGGAGGATAATACGCTCGAGCTGTATCTGCAGATCGATCCTGTTGAGGCAAGAGGCGACGCAGGTATGCTATCTGATGAACTGATAGTCAAACTCACCGACGGAAGAAGGGTACATATACCGGTACATGTCTTCAGGCCGGGTACAAAGTTCAAGCTGGAGCGATAGAGCCCAAGGCCGAGGGCTAGTGCAGTCCTTGGCTCAGATCCATGACATCGAGATATGGCTGGCACCAGTTCGTAGGATCTGAAGGTGATGCCTGGGGATAAAGTACCATTCATTCGGAAGTCTAAACCCGGACCTGGCAATTCGGAAGGGCCTGGGCGCGATCAGCAGGAGGTGCTCGATCGAATCCCTGGATCCCGGGAACTGGCCTGCCCAGGCCGATCGACCATTTCTTGGCCACGATTCAGCTCGGCCACATCCTTATCCTTCTGTAAAGGGGCTTCGATGGGTTCTGGCAGAGACTCTTAACGTAGGGCTGCCGCGGTGATAAGGCGGATCGCAAACTGCTGGGATGGCAGGCCGGCGTAATCGGCTTGGACTACCGGGGTCATATCTGCATCCTTACCATCAAGTATCGTGAGGACCTTGCCGGAATGGCGGCTGCGGATGACATACCATATGGTGTCGATGGACTCGAATTGCCATTCGTCGTGGCTTGGTCTTTCGGGCCTGTAAGGGCCTTGGGCTATGTATGCAAGCTCGTCGAGCGACGCGCCTTTTACAAGCATGCACTTGCCACTGTAACCCGACACGACCTTCATGCCCCCATCACCAGTACCTACGATCAGCCAGGTACCTGAAGGACCTAGTGCCTGGATGGACCTTTGCACTATACCATCATCGTCTTGCAGGCCATCTGCACCTACTGCAAGTGCCTTGCCAGTAGATCTTGAGATGATCTGGACAGGCGTGGTGGAAAGCCTGTCGCACATTTGGGCCTCGTAAAGGGATTCTGGTATCAGCCTGCCAGATCTGATCTCTATGCTGCCCAATGGACCAGGGTAGTACGGCGTGCTGCGTAGCCAGCCAGCCGAAGAGACTGCATAATTTTGGGCAGTAGGGGGCCTTTGGCAGACGATCTCACGGTTGAACTGCCAGATGACCGAATGGGCAGCGCCCCATCCGTGTGAGGTACCGTAATCGCCACGATTGATGAGCTTTGCCTGGCCAGATCCCGATAGCTCCTGGCAGTTGTCTAACAGGAGGGCTTGACTCCACAATCGATGGCCCTCGAAGTCGCCACCATGCATGGTACAGCGGTGCCAGACTATACCACTGACACTGGATTTGCCATTTGAGATGAACGAATGCCTGGCGCCTGCCGCATGGCATCTTGAGAATAGGACCAACTGCGAGAACTGATCGGTTGCGAAGTTGTACATGCGGCCACCCGTCCTTATGGCAACGGGGTCCGTGGCCTGGCAGTCCAAGACCGTGATCCTGATGACACCGCTGGTGCGGACACCTGCATAACCGAAGCAACAGGCCGCCACCGACCTTACCCAGCAGTCCTCGGCACCAACCACTGAGACGGCGTTCCAGGCGTGGTCTTCGTCCTCTGGACCTGCTGTCTCGATCTCTATCCTCAGGTCTTCAAGACCTGATTCGCAGACGAGTGCCCTTTCTATGACCGGTGCCACGGTTGCCTTTGACAGTCGTAGATCTAGGTGGTTGTATATAGGGGCGTCTAGATGGATTGTTGATCCTTCGATGGAGGTAATCCTGCGGATCCAGTACATGTCCACTTCACCTGGGCTCCACGGATCATCGCTGACAACGCCGCCACCATCCAATGCATCGATCCAGGCCTTGGTGGAAGGATGTCTGATAATGACCTCTTGGCCTATCCTAAAAGGCGATATATCCACCACCGAAATTCGCATGGAATTGACAGGGACCAGCTGGTCAGCCACAGCGACCTCAGGACCTGCAGTCCACGGTTGACTGTTGTTGGTGCCCAGGATGATTACCGACCTTTGGTAGGGATTATTGCCGCGCGCACGTATTATGGTATTGGTGGCTGGATCCGGCAGATTGCCACTTCCCCGCAAGACCACACCGCCTTGCCTGATCTGGATCGTGCCCCAGACCTGGTAGACCCCGGGCAATAGTAACAGGGCCCCTCGCCGGCCATACTGATCTGCAGGGCGTGCGGCTAAGGCGTCCAGTGCAGCCTGAATCTTTGCGGTCTGATCGCCATCGGTTGGCCCGATGGTCATCACTACATCGACCTGCGGCAGCAATCGCTGTCCATAATGATAGCCCGCGTAGCTCAGATCCGGTATCCTATTTGCATTTTCATCGACCTGGTAGGTGAGACTTCCGTCCTGATAGTAGACGTTGCTAGAGGACCAGGCATCCAACGTGGGCACTGGTGGGTAATTGCCGAAGTACTCAGGCAGGTTCAGCCACCAGTCGGTACAGACAGCGAGGTTCGATACAATGATTATCAACCAGATCATTCTCTAATGGGAACCCTCTTCGATCAGGTCCATCGGTCAGCAGGGCCCGGCCTTTTCATGTCGACCCTTCCTCTTCTAAGACCGCAGATAACTTTGGCATACACCGTTTCTGCCGATATAGACACTGACTGTATTTTATCAGGCCAGCAGCCATCTGGTCAAGATAACGGTATTATGAGGCCTTATATGCACAACTATGCGAGGACTTGAACAGGGCGTGTCGATCGCTAATATAGAGGTGATGGGTTGGCGCTTATATGACTTGCTAGAGAGGCAGGATGAAGGGCAAGCTTGATGTCTTTGTGGTGCTGGTGGCTGTGGTCTTTGGCCCATCAGCCTTCGCAGGTTTGGCCAATGAGGGCAGATCCGGACTTTATGTCAGGTCTATACCCCAGGTTCTTGCACTACCGGACGAACAGGTGGATCTTGCCACTGCAGCATTGATCGTGTCCGAGAAGTGGTCGGATGTGGTGCAAGGGCTGCGGTACAGGGACAGGATCGATGCGATGGCCTACCACATACAGCAGTTGTTGGCCGATCAGGGTTTGGGTGCTGACTACAGGGCCATAGATCTCATGAACCAGTACCTGTTCGGTGAGCTGGGCTTCTACGCAGTGCCACACGCCAGGGATGCCAATGACCTATTCCTTCATTCGGTCCTGGACCGCAGGCGCGGTTATTGCCTGAGCCTTTCTATCTTATACCTGTGTATAGGTGAAAGGCTCGGTTTGCCTCTGTACGGCGTTGTAGTGCCTGGACACTTCTTCGTCAGGTACGATGATGGCAAGGTCAGGATAAACATAGAGACGACGCATATGGGTGGTCATCCCAGCGATGATTATTACAGGACCGCCAACCGGGTACCTGATGGGCATGGGCTTTATCTCAGGAACCTTACAAAGCAGCAGACACTGGCGTGCCTCTTCAACAACCTCGGTGTGGTATATATCGATACAGGCTATCTGGATCTTGCAGTTGAGGCACTTGAGCTTGGGGTCAGGATCGTTCCAGAGCTGGCAGAGATCAGGGCCAATCTGGCCAATGCATACATTAGAAAAGGTATGCCGGACCATGCACTAGTGCATTACAACTATGCCTGTCAGCTAAACCCCAATGATGCAAAGATACGCCAGTCGCTCGGAAGCCTGTATCTATCCACCGACCAGCCCGACCTAGCCATCATCCACCTGAGGCAGTCCATAGACCTGGACCCGAACGCCCCAGATGCCTACATCCAGCTTGCCATGGCTTACACCAAGAAGGGACAGTACGCTAGCGCAATGGAGGTCCTGCGGGCAGGCCTTGCACGCAATGGTGCCTGGGCAGGGCTCTATTGCCAGATGGGCCAGGTCTATTACCAGCAGCAGGACTACCAGAAGGCAGCAGAGGCCTACATGAAGGCCATTGCTATCGAGCCACGGATGCTCCAAGCCAACCTCGGGCTCGGTGTCTGTTACAGCAAGCTGGGCAAACTGGACCTGGCCATTCGGTCCTACAAGAAGGTACTCAGCCTAGACCCGGGGAATGTCCCTGCATTGATGAACCTGGGGCATTGCTACATGAGCAACAAGGACTTTGACGATGCCATCGAGCTTTACCTCCAGGCTGCCAGACTCGAGCCCAATGATGGCAATATCCCATATGACATCGGCGCGGCCTATGCCCAGCAGAGGCAGTGGGCCAAGGCCGTAGAATGGTTCAGCAAGGCGATCGCCAAGGATGCCAGTATGGGCCAGGCCCACCATGGCATCGCGGTTTGTCTGTACAACCTGGATCAATATGAGCGGGCCTGGCAACATCTTCAGATGGCCAGACAGTTGGGCGTACAGGTCGAGCAGGACCTGGAACGTGCGATCCAGGCAAGGCTGGGTAAGAGATGATTACTGCTGGTTGCGCAGGCACTTGGTAGGCCCGGTCTACTGGGCCTGGGTAGGGGAGGCCCGGGAGGCGTTTCCCGTTTTGGCCTGCCAGCCTTCTTGAGGGTGGGGGATTGAAAAACAGGGAAAAAACTTGAACAAGAATGCCCTTTCGGGAGAATAACTACTAATGTCATGGACAAACTAGGCATAGCTATCGCCACGGCATTGGCGGAGATCGCCTTGGTGTCGATCCTGACATTGGCTGGCAGCGTATCTGGTCAGGCTATCGAACCCGACGCGCAACTCGGATCAGGGGACCTGAGCACTGCAGAGGCCTGTGTCGAATACGCACTGGCCAACAATCCAGGCCTCCAGGCGTCGCTACAGCGCTGGAGGGCGGCAGCGCTGGCGGTACCCCAGGTCAAGTCGCTGCCAGATCCGATGGTCTCCTATCGGTACAACCTCAGGCCCGTGGAGACCATGATGGGTATAGAGAGGCAATCTATTGAGGTCGCGCAGACCATCCCCCTGTTCGGAAGGTTGGACATCGCTGGCCTGCAGGCCCAGCAGCTTGCTGAGGCCGCAGGCAAGGACTACCTGATGGCCAGGTGGATGCTCATCGCAGAGGTCAAGGAGGCCTTCTATGAGTTCTATTACCTGGCCAGGGCACTAGAGGTTACTAGGGCGAGCCTACAATTATTGAGCCAGATAGAGGCGGTATCTAGGAGCCGCTACCAAACCGGTCTGGGGACACAGTCGGACCTGCTTCGGATACAGGTCGAATTGGGCAAACTCCAGGATCAGGTCAATACCTTATCAGACCAACTAGCATCGGCAAGGGCCAGGCTTAATGCCGCACTGAATAGGCCCATAGATGCGGCCCTTGCCGAACCTAGGCCCGTGCAGCCACTGGATGTAAGGTTGACCGATCAGGTCTTGCTGGAGTTCCTGGATCGGCATAACCCTCAGATCCAGGCGATCGACCACATGGTTCGTGCTGCTGGACATGGGGTGGCACTGGCCAGGCGACAGTATGCACCTGACATAACGGTTGGCCTGATGATAACGGAGGTCTCTGCTGATCGGATGTCTCTATCCAGCAGCAATGGCCAGGATATGCTTGCTGCTACGGTCTCGCTAAACATCCCGATCTGGGGCGGTAGGGTCTCTGCTGCGGTTCGCCAGGCTGAACTGGAGAGGCAGGCTGCTATCCTCCAGCGAATGGACATGGCCAATCAATTGAGGGCACGACTTTCATCTGCCCTCGTGCAGTTCAGGGACGCAACAAGGAGGCTGGACCTTTACACGAATGCCCTGTTGCCCAAGGCCTGGCAGGCATTGAAGGTCAGCCAGGAGGCATTTAGGACCGGTAGTATCACACTGCTGGAGGTGATCGATGCACAAAGGTCGTACCTGGAATTCGACCTGGCTCGAGAACGTGCCCTTGCAGATCAGTACCAGGCAATCTCTAGGCTCGAGATGCTGGTAGGAATGGACCTGGCAAGGGGACGGATGGATCAGGAGGTCACAGATGGCCCTCGATAGGTACGCGCTACGCAAGGTCTTTTCTGCGGTCGTTGGGATTGGGCTGGTGGCAGTAGGTCTGGTTATAGGCCTGGTCATATGGCGACCTGCTACCGAGGCTGCTGATACGCCATCAGAGCGGTCAGCTCCTGATCAGATCCAGGTCTGGACCTGTGCGATGCACCCGCAGATCAGGTCGCCGAGGCCTGGCTTGTGTCCGATCTGCCATATGCAATTGGTGCCTGTTCAGACCGGGCCGATCCAAGGCCAGGCCCCAAATGCCCTGGCACTAAGTCAGACGGCATTGAGGCTAATGGATGTTGAGGTGATGCCCGTCCGGCGGATGTGGGCAGCAAGGCAGGTCCGCATGTTTGGGAAGGTGGAATATGATCAGACCAGATTGGCAACGGTCAGTGCACGGGTGCCTGGCCGATTGGAGCGTGTGTATGTGCAATACGTTGGGGCCCAGATCCGTCAGGACCAGCCGCTGTTCGAACTGTATAGCCCTATGCTGATAGCCGCGCAGGAGGAGTTGCTACAGGCCAGCCAGGCCCGCAAAGAGATTGTCTCTAGCAACCTGGACTTGATGCGTAACACTGCGAATCTGATATTGGGCGCGGCAAGGCAAAGGCTTAGACTTTGGGGGCTATCAGACGAGCAGATCGCCCAAATAGTCTCCAGTGGCCAGGTCATGGACCGAGTGGCGATAGTGGCCCCGATCTGTGGCACCGTTATAGAGCTGAATGCCTTTGAGGGTATTTATGTCCAGGAGGGCAGCATACTCTATAGGATCGCCGATCTTTCAGTTTTGTGGGTGATGCTGGATGCCTATGAGTCCGACCTAGTTTGGCTCAGGACTGGACAGAAGGCAACGGTTGAGCTTGCTGATGGGGCGGTTGGAAGGTTTGAAGGGACCGTCGCGTTCATAGACCCTGTATTGGACCAAGGCACCAGGACCGCGAAGGTCCGCCTTGTCGTTCCGAATCCAGATGGCGCCCTGAGGGTGCATGCCTTTGTGCGTGCCGTAGTTGAGTCTGCGCTGGATGTGGCAGGCAATGTTGTTGATCCTAACGCCGCCGCAGAACCTCCATTGGTCATACCAGCCTCTGCAGCATTGTTGCTCGGAGACCGGGCGGTTGTTTATGTCAAGGCCGCAGGTTCGGAGATGCCGACATTTGAGGGTAGGTACGTAGAACTCGGGCCGAGGGCAGGGGACCTCTATGTAGTCAAAGCTGGCCTGTCTGAAGGGGAGCTCGTGGTTGTCAAGGGAGGTTTCATGATCGACAGCGAGCTCCAGATCCAGGCAAGACCGAGCATGATGGGTCGCTAGGGCCGATGATCCCACAACAACTGACCGAATCTACAACTCCAGAACAGAGGTCACTGATCGGCAGGATCATTTGGTTCTGCCTGACCAATAAGCTTGTCGTTGCCCTGGTAGTGATATTCGTAGTGGCATGGGGACTTGTCGTTGCGCCATTCGCGTGGGATCTTGCGCTGCTCCCTCGCGATCCGGTGCCTGCTGATGCCATACCGGACCTGGGTGAGAATCAACAGATCGTCTTTGCCGAGTGGCCTGGCCGCTCGCCGCAGGATGTAGAGGATCAGATCACCTACCCCCTGACCACTGCCCTCATGGGCATCCCTGGGGTCAAGTCCGTGCGAAGCTATTCCATGTTTGGCTTTTCGTCCGTCTATGTCATATTTGACGAGCGTTGGGATTTCTACTGGACCCGCAGCCGGGTCCTGGAGAGGGTCAGTTCACTGCCTGCTGGCACACTGCCTGAAGGGGTCAGGCCTAGCCTTGGGCCAGATGCGACCGCCCTTGGGCAGGTCTTCTGGTATACGCTCGAGGGCCGTGACCCAGACGGCAATCCGGCCGGTGGCTGGGACCTGGAGGAGTTGCGGACGATCCAGGACTGGTATGTCAGGTACGGCCTTCTCAGCGCTGAAGGTGTCAGCGAGGTAGCCTCGGTTGGAGGTTTTGTCCGCCAATACCAGGTAGACGTGGATCCAGATGCCATGCGTGCATACCATGTGACAATCCAGGATGTGGCAAGGGCTGTAAGGGCTGCGAACCTGGATGTGGGGGCAGGCTCCATCGAGATCAACCGTGTGGAATACCTGATACGAGGCGTCGGTTTTGTAAGGCATATCCGCGATATCGAGGATAGTGTAGTCAAGGTTGTAGACAACGTCCCTGTACTTGTCCGACATGTCGCTACGGTTCAACTAGGGCCAGCCAGCCGCGCAGGTGCTCTGGACAAGGAAGGGGCCGAAGCGGTAGGCGGAGTGGTTGTGGCAAGGTATGGTAGTAATCCCCTTGCAGTGATCAAGCAGGTGAAGGCCAAGATACAGGAGATTTCTGCTGGCCTGCCTGAGAAGGTCGTTATCGACTGGGCAAGAGTGCAGCCTGATCAGGTCCAGGAATATGCGGCAGGGCATGGCTTCGAGGCGTATTCAGCAGGCCTGATCAACCACGCCGCATGGCTTTCGCACCTTCACTCCATAGCTAGATCCCAATGGCCCGACTGGATAACGACCTCCAAGCTGACCATCGTGCCTTTCTATGACAGGACCGGCCTTATCTACGAGACCCTAGGTACGCTAAGGAAGGCCATTACAGAGGAGATCCTGGTGACGATCATCGTGGTCATACTCATGGCCATGCACCTGCGGAGCAGCATCCTGATAAGTGGTTTGCTGCCTATCGCGGTGTTGATGTGCTTTATTGCCATGAAGACCTTCGGCGTGGACGCAAATATCGTGGCCCTTTCCGGCATTGCCATTGCTATCGGCACGATGGTCGATATGGGGATCATCCTTTGTGAGAACATCCTCCGCCATCTGGGACAGGCAGGGCCAGGTCGGTCCAAGCTCGAGGTTGTGCATCGTGCTGCCAGCGAGGTTGGCACCGCTGTCTTGACAGCGGTTGCGACTACGGTGGTCGGTTTCCTTCCTGTATTTGCCATGAGCGGCGCAGAAGGCAAGCTCTTCAAACCCCTGGCATTTACCAAGACCTTTGCCCTACTGGCCTCGCTGGTGACTGCATTGACGATCATACCTCCTGCTGCGCACATCCTGTTCTGCCTGAAGACACCAAGGAGGCTCATCACAGTAGCACTGAACACGATGCTGGTATTGGCAGGTCTTGTGGTGGGCGTCACCATGGCGTGGTGGGCAGGTACTGCACTCATGACCGTTGGGCTTTGGTACGTTGCAGAGCCGCTGATCCCTGACCGGTTTAGGGCCTGGGGGCCGAGGCTTGCGAATATCGTGGCAGTGATGGCGGTAACGGCCCTCTTGGCGCTCCATTGGGAGCCACTGGGGCCGCAGAGGGGCCTCGCGGGCAATCTGGTGTTTGTCGGCGGTTCGATAGGCCTGCTGTTGGGCGGATTCTTATTGTTTCAATGGGGTTACCGGCGGATCCTGGGTTGGTGTTTGAGACACAAGTTCCTTTTCCTGACCATCCCAGCGGCGATACTGATCCTGGGCGGATGTATCTGGCTCGGTTTCGGCAGGGTCTTTGGCCTGTTACCGTTGGCATTGGACCGCTTAGGGGTAGATCCAGATAGGGTATACACAAGCACATTCTGGGTAAAAGGTACAGGGGCCTTTCCCGGCCTTGGCCGTGAATTCATGCCGCCGCTGGAGGAGGGATCGTTCCTGTGGATGCCGAGCATGATGCCCCATGCCTCTATCGGCGAGGCACTGGACATTGTGGCAAGGCAGGACATGGCCATACGCTCGATCCCTGAGGTGGAGTCTGTAGTCGGCAAGATCGGTAGGGCCGAGACTGCACTCGACCCAGCACCTGTTTCCATGGTAGAGACCGTCATAAACTACAAGCCGGAATACATAACAGACCGTAACGGCCATCGCATGACCTTCAAGTATGACCACAAACTCGGCCGATTCCTGCGAGATGATCGAGGTCAGCTCATCCCTGACCCACACGGCCTTCCATTTCGCCAATGGAGGGACCAGATCCGGACCACCGATGACATATGGCGGCAGGTCGTGGCAGCGGCCCAGATGCCTGGTGTCACATCCGCACCGAAGCTTCAGCCCATAGCTGCCAGGATCGTGATGCTACAGAGCGGCATAAGGGCGCCCATGGGTGTCAAGATCACCGGGCCCAGCCTCGAGGCCATAGAACAGGCGGCCGTACAGATAGAGCAGTTGCTCAAGGATGTGCCGGCCGTAGAACCCTCGGCGGTCATAGCGGACCGTATCGTTGGAAAACCTTACCTGGAGATCGTGCCAGATCGCCTTGCCCTGGCTAGGTATGGCATAAGTATCGTGGACTTCCAAGAGGTCGTAGAGGCGGCTATCGGAGGCATGGGTTTGACTACCACTGTTGAAGGCCGGCATCGTTTCCCGGTCCGCATCCGCTACCAGAGGCAGATGCGGGACCAGATAGATGCCTTGGGGCGGATCCTGGTGGCCGGAGATGGGGGTGTAGAGGTCCCACTTGGGGAGCTTGCCCAGATCAGGTACGTAAGGGGGCCCCAGATGATAAAGAGCGAGGACACATTCCTTACTGCATATGTCCTGTTTGACAAGAGACCCGGATATGCAGAGGTGGATGTGGTCGAATCCTGCAAGTCCTACCTAGATCGCAAGAAGGCAGACGGCCAGTTGATCCTGCCGGCAGGTGTCAGCTATGGATTCGCAGGCTCCTACGAGAATCACATTCGATCCCAGAGGACATTGGCACTGGTGTTACCCGGGGCCCTTTTTGCGATCTTCCTGATCCTCTATCTTCAGTTCAGGTCTGTAGCCACTACCTCCTTGGTCTTCAGTGGCATCATGGTTGCCTGGGCAGGTGGGTTCGTACTCATCTGGCTCTATGGGCAAGGGTGGTTCCTGGATTTGGAGGTGTTCGGCGTGAATCTGAGGGAGCTGTTTCAGGTCCATCCGATCAACCTCAGCGTGGCTGTATGGGTGGGATTCTTGGCCCTATTTGGGATCGCCTCTGATGACGGGGTGGTGATCAGTACCTATCTAGATCAGACCTTCAGGGCCAGACAAGTCCAGACCGTAGAACAGATCCGCCAGGCTGTGCTGGAGGCGGGCATGAGGAGGGTCAGGCCATGCCTTATGACCACTGCCACGACGGTCCTTGCCTTGATGCCAGTCTTGACATCGACAGGCAGGGGTGCTGACATAATGGTTCCCATGGCCATTCCATGTTTCGGTGGGATGATCATAGAGGTCATCACGATGCTGATCGTGCCTGTGCTGTATTGTGCGGTCAAGGAGTTGAGGTTGGCCAGGCAAGCTGGCTAGGGCCCGGCTGCCCTACACCACGATATCGGCCCCGAAGTCCTCAATGGCACTGTGCGGTATGGAGGCGAACCTCTTTGTACCGAGTATCAAGGCCTTTGGGGTAAGGCCGCCATCCAGCATAAGGTCATACCTGAAGACCAGCAGGCCGTTATCTGTGACACTGGCGCAGACCATGATGAACTCGCTATTGATGTTGTTGACGCACTGGAGCCTCTGCTCGATGGTGGACTGGTCCTTGAAACGGAAAAGGCTCAGCAATCTTATCCGATTGCGGCGCTCAAGGTCGGGCCTGACTATGATATTGCAGATGTCCTTTACCCTCAGGTCGCCATCCTCATCCACCATGACATCCATGTATGCCGATTCGAAGGCCGCCTTCAACAGCTCCGTTGAGATGTTCTGCGGTGTGATCAATTCCTCAGGCATTTTCGTGTCCCTTTCAACCGAGTCTATTGCCAACCCTTTGTAACCGCAGATGCCCCTATGGGCTGTGCCACCAATAGGTGGAGCTCCGAGACATCCGATTCAATGTACTGGAAGAAGGCGTCCACATATACGGTTTGGGCCTTTGTGGTGGCCAACCCCGTAGCAGACTTGCCATATCCAAGCCTAAAGAATGTCATCTGCCGGTCCACATCCTGCTGCACCGAGAAGCCTGAGAGGCCGTAGCACACCGCCACGTCCGCATCCTGACCGTGCCGATAGTGCAGGGCCAGGTCAGGTGCCCACAAGGTCAGCGCTCTATCTGCTGGCTTGGTCACCTCCAGCGTCATGACCAGGCCTCGATACTTATTGGGTTCTGTCTCCTCGTAGCGTAGGTTGGTTCCATCCAGCCTTGACACAAATGTCAGGCCCACTATCCTCACCTTGACATCCCCTAGCTGCAAGACGCCAGGTGCGGTGTTGGTGGCTGGCCTCAGAACCGGTGAAAGGCCTGCTGCCAGCAGGATTGGTATGCTGATGATCGCGGTCTTTAGGTAGCTGGTCATTTTCGGCCTCCTTTTTAGGTAAGGGCCATTGCTGTCGGCCCGTCCAAGGCCAATGCCTTTTGGAGCTTCAAGCCTTCTCCACTCTACCAGCTCTTGGGACCGAACACAAAGAGATAATGCGGTTCGTTGTTTCTTGTCCCCGCGATCGTGCCCCACGAATTCTCAGATGTCTGTCCAGGGATTGATAGAGAAGGCAATCAGACCAATGGGGCTGTCTGTTTTAGGCCGCCTTCGGTCCTTGGAGGTGGCCAAGGCCTTGGGCAAGGTTCGTTGACTACACTGCCCAGTTTATGCTATCATGAACTTGGTTCGTACAATGGAGCTGCCTATGTTAACCATCGGACACGAGGGTTGGCCCCCGCAACCAGTGGTAACCATGCGATCCATCAAGGCCGTTATCCTCCTGGGGGTACTGATGGCCCTCCCAGCTTCTGCGCGTGTTTATATCAATGAGATCATGGCTTTAGGGGGAGGAGGGGTAGTGGATGAGGCTGGGGAGGAGGAGGACTGGATAGAGTTGTACAATGATGGGGAGGAGGGGGTTGATGTAGGTTTGATGTATTTGAGCGATGATGATAGGGAGCCATGTAAGTGGCGGATACCTGCAGGTACACGTATAGAGGGGGGTGGTTATTTGTTGATATGGGCGGATGGGGATATTGGGGATGGTGTGTTGCATGCGAATTTTAGTTTAGCCAGGGAGGGAGAGGTTGTAAGTTTGTATGATGTGGATGGTTTGAGGTTGATAGACCGGGTGGTATATGGTAGGCAGAGGGTTGGGGTGACGTATGGTAGGGATTGGTTTGCTGGTGGGGTATGGAGGTACATGTTGGCGGCGACGCCTGGGGGTAGAAATGAGGGGGGATATTTAGGGGTGGTAGGTGATGTATATTTTAGTCATTGTAGGGGTTTTTATGATGAGGGGTTTGATTTGGAGTTAGGGGTGGGAGGTGGGGGTTATGTGATATATACGTTGGATGGGTCGAGTCCATACGAGGTTGGTGGGGGGTTGTCGGTTAGTGCGAAGGTATATACAGGTCCGATTCGTGTGGATCGGACGATGGTGGTGCGTGCGGTGGGATACCAGGTAGGATGGTTGCCATCGTCAGTTCAGACGCATACCTACATATTCCCAAACGATGTAGTAAGACAGGCCACGGATCCAGTAACAGGTGCCCAGGTGGTCCCTCCAGGCTACCCTGCCATATGGCCTGGTGGCAAGCAGACCGGCCCAGTTCCAGGTGACTATCAGATGGACCCTGACGTGGTCAACCCTGATGGAAAGGACAAGTTCGGAGGTAGGTTTGCAAGGACGATCGAGGATGACCTGAAGTCCCTTCCGACCGTCAGTTTGGTGATGGACAAGGATGATTGGTTTGGACCTCAAGGGATCTATATCAATCAGTCCCAGGACGGGACCGAGCGGTCGTGTTCCATGGAATGGATCGAACCTAACGATGGCAACGGCTTCCAGATAGATTGTGCCATCGCGATGCAGGGCGGGGTAAGCGGTGGGGGGACCAGCCTCAACAGGTGGAAGGTCTTCAAGCTTTCCATGAGGCCTAGGTTCAAGACCACGCTAGACGACGGGACACCCACAGGCGGCCCAAGCGAATTGAGGTTTCCACTGTGCCCAGACTCCCCTGTTAACAGTTATCAGACCATAGTCCTGGATGCCTTGCTGGCCAACACGTGGAACCACCCCAGTCAGCACACGCACGTAAACTACCTGCAAGATCAGTTCACAGCAGACGTGCATAATGCCATAGGTGGCCATTCGCCACATGGCAGGTTCGTACACCTTTACATAAACGGGCTGTACTGGGGCATGTATAACCTCCACGAGAGGCCTGACCATGCCTGGGCTGCGGAGGTCTTCGGCGGACAGGACTCGCAGTATGACGCAATGAGACACAATGCCAGTAATGTGGTCAATAACGGCAATGGTGGCTCTGCTAGGGACAACTTCAATTCCATGCTCTCTGCCGTCAATGCGGTTTCGAGCGACCCTACCAGCCCTACCAAGTACAGGGCTGCCTGCCGCGCCCTGGACATAGATAACTTCATCACAGACCTGATAGCGCATTGGTATTGTCTGAATTGGGACTGGCCTGACAAAAACTGGTATGCAACCAGGCGATGTCCAGACGGACCCTGGCGGTTCCATGTCTGGGATGCAGAGCACGCCTTGGAGTATTGGGACTCGCAGAATGTCCTAGGCAAGAGCGTCTCTGGCATACACGACAAGCTCAAGGCCAGCAAGGAGTATCAGATGAGGTTTGCGGACATCGTGCAGAGATCCTTGCTAGGCAATGGTCCGCTGACATCCGAAAACGTCATCAAGATGTACGAGGCCAGGATTACAGAGATCAGCAGGGCGATAGTAGCAGAGGCGGCCAGGTGGGGGGATGCCCGCTCTGCCACACCGCACACACCGGACGAGTGGTCGGCGGTACAAGAGGGTGTGAAGTCCAAATTCCTGCAGCCAAGGGCTGCCTTCATACTGGGTTGGCTCAGGAATGCTGGGCTTTACCCTGCGGTCGATGCCCCGGGATTTTCGATAGGTTCGAGGCCTTCCTATGGCGAGTATGTCAGTTATGGCGATTTGCTGACGATCACCGTTCCGGCAGGCGCAAAGGTCTATTACACGATAGATGGTAGCGACCCGAGGCAGGGGATAGGGCAGGACATAAGGCTGTTGGCTGCTGATGCAATCAAATGGGTCAAGGTGCCCACCAGCAATATTGGCACAGGTTGGACGGCCTTGGGATACGACCACTCAGGTTGGCAGGTGGTTTCTGGTGGTCCTGGCGGCATAGGATATGATAGCAATCCTGGCACTGGCGGCGATTATAGACCCTACATCAGCTACAACCTCGGATCGCAGATCCTTGGCCGCAACAGCGTCTGCTACGTCAGGATACCTTTCAGCCTCACTGCACAGACGGCCAGTAGCCTGCAGGACATGGTCCTGAGGCTCTTGTATGACGACGCGGTCGTGGTCTATCTGAATGGCACTGAGGTGTACCGGGCTGGGATATCCGGCACGCCTGCCTGGAACTCGAAGGCCTCCAGCAGCCGCAATGCTGGGGGCATGGTCCAAGAGGTCGACCTGACCAGCCGTATAGGGTTGTTGCGTACCGGCCAGAATATCCTGGCCCTACAGTTGATCAATCGATCGGCCGACGACGATGACCTGCTGATCTGGGTGGAGCTGATAGGGGGGATTGCCGTTGACGATCCTGAGAAGGTATCAAGCACTGCAATCCAGTACGCTGGCCCGATCAGGCTCGATCGTTCATTGAGGGTCAGGGCCAGGGCCCAGGCTGCTGGCAAGTGGAGTGCAATCAGTGAGGCCCTCTTTTTGGTCGGATGGCAGCCTGGAGCGATCAGGATTACAGAGGTCATGTATCATCCGATTAGCGATCCAAATGCGGAGTTCATCGAGCTGTCCAATGTAGGGGAGGCTGCTGTGGACCTGAACTTCATGAGATTTACCGCTGGGATCGATTACACGTGTGGGCCATACATCCTGCAGCCTGGCCAGTATGTACTTTTGGTGAAGGATATCAAGGGCTTCGAATCGGCATATGGGCCGGGCCATACGATCCTTGGTCAATACGGTGGCAGTCTTGATAACGGCGGCGAGAGGATAAGGTTGGAGGACGGATTCGGCCAAGTGGTAACGGAGTTCACCTACGATGACGGATGGTACAAGCCTACTGATGGGGCAGGCTACTCGCTGGTACTGAGCGAACCAACTGCCGGTGCGATCGACCTGTCCAGTAAGCAGGCCTGGCGGCAGAGCATTCGTCCAGGCGGTTCGCCAGGAAGGGCCGATCAATAGATATGGCCAAGATCCATCATCCTATCGATGGCAAGCTGGTATTGGTGCTAGCTCTGGGCCTGTGGTTCATCGGCGGCTCGTCCAGTGCGCGTGTTTATATCAATGAGATCATGGCTTTAGGGGGAGGAGGGGTAGTGGATGAGGCTGGGGAGGAGGAGGACTGGATAGAGTTGTACAATGATGGGGAGGAGGGGGTTGATGTAGGTTTGATGTATTTGAGCGATGATGATAGGGAGCCATGTAAGTGGCGGATACCTGCAGGTACACGTATAGAGGGGGGTGGTTATTTGTTGATATGGGCGGATGGGGATATTGGGGATGGTGTGTTGCATGCGAATTTTAGTTTAGCCAGGGAGGGAGAGGTTGTAAGTTTGTATGATGTGGATGGTTTGAGGTTGATAGACCGGGTGGTATATGGTAGGCAGAGGGTTGGGGTGACGTATGGTAGGGATTGGTTTGCTGGTGGGGTATGGAGGTACATGTTGGCGGCGACGCCTGGGGGTAGAAATGAGGGGGGATATTTAGGGGTGGTAGGTGATGTATATTTTAGTCATTGTAGGGGTTTTTATGATGAGGGGTTTGATTTGGAGTTAGGGGTGGGAGGTGGGGGTTATGTGATATATACGTTGGATGGGTCGAGTCCATACGAGGTTGGTGGGGGGTTGTCGGTTAGTGCGAAGGTATATACAGGTCCGATTCGTGTGGATCGGACGATGGTGGTGCGTGCGGTGGGATACCAGGTAGGATGGTTGCCATCGTCTGTTCAGACGCATACCTACATATTCCCAAACGATGTAGTAAGACAGGATCAGGCTAAGACCATTGCTGCTGGATACCCAGACAAGTGGAGTGGCTATCCTGCGGACTACGAGATGGATCCTGAGGTAACTGGTAATCCGATATATGCGGGTAGACTAAGGGAAGCCCTGCTTTCCATACCGACACTCTCTATTGCCACCGATAGACGCAACATATTCGATGCTACAACGGGCATCTACACCAATCCCCTTTCTGAAGGGCAAGATCTGGAGTGGGAAAGGCCTGTATCAGTGGAGTTGTTCTCTGCGACACAAGGGCCGCACCTGCAGATCGATTGTGGCCTGCGGATACAGGGTGGCCATTCTAGACATCCGTATAAGTCCCCGAAGCACTCCTTTGGCCTGAGGTTCCGCAGTATCTACGGAAGCCCAAGGCTTGAATACGATCTTTTCAATGGACCCCTCAGGTCATTCGATTCGTTGCAGCTCAGGGCAGTCTTCAACAATGCATGGACTCACTGGGACCCAGGTCAAAGGCAGAGGGCCCAGTACATCCGCGACCACTGGGCCAGGGATACATTGATCGAGATGGGCAATCCGGATGGGCTCAGAGGCTTTTCGGTTCACCTCTATATCAATGGGTTGTACTGGGGCCTTTACATGCTGCACGAGCGGCCGAGTGCGAGGCACTATGCCGCCTACAACGGGATCGATGAAGATGAGCCGATCGATGCTATCAACGGCGACCCGACGTATGTGATCTCGGATCCACTCAACACAGGTCAGGTATCGGATGGTACTATAGATGCCTGGCTGGATCTGAAGTCGATCGTGGCCAAGAGGGACTGGTCTAGGATACAACAGGTCCTTGACGTCAACAACTTCATAGATTGGACGATCCTGAACTACTTCGCAGGTAACATAGACCTCAAACGGGGTACGAATTGGCGTGCTGCAGGTGGTGGACCCCTTCGGAGGCCATGGAGGTTCTATGCCTGGGACTCAGAGCGGATCCTCGAGGATCCAGGTAGTAGGACCATCGGGATTCAAGATGCCACTGGCCTTTTTACCGACCTCAAGGCGATACCTGAGTTCCGGATGAGGTTTGCAGACCGCATCCACAAGCACATGTTTAATGATGGCGCTTTGAGTGAGGCCAAGAACATAGCAAGATGGCTTGCTCGCTCGAAGGAGGTAGACCTTGCAGTCATTGCAGAATCTGCCAGGTGGGGTGACTACAGGAGGGATGTACACCAGTATCAATCTGGGCCTTACTATCTTTATACGAGGGACGAATTCTGGGTGGCAGAGAATCAGCGCATCCTCAATGAGTACTTCCCGATTAGAAATGATGTTGTGCTTAGGTGGTTTAGGGACATGGGGCTTTACCCTGCCGTGGAAGCACCGATCTTCAGCATAGATGGGCACTATCAGCATGGTGGTTATGTCCGGCATGGGGCCATGTTGAGTATGGCCAATCCTAATGGTTCAGGCCAGGTCTTTTATTGTCTGGATGGGTCTGATCCTAGGCTGCCAGAAGGCAGTGCCAAGCAGGTTGAGT
>Ga0207433_10005607_pt1 | contig 22279 bp, 19 predicted proteins | sample YelNatPaOPGAMG01_FD_187559 | JGI IMG/M metagenome (GOLD analysis project Ga0207433, IMG submission 187559) | Hot spring thermophilic microbial communities from Obsidian Pool, Yellowstone National Park, USA - OP-RAMG-01 (SPAdes) (version 3) | ecosystem: Environmental > Aquatic > Thermal springs... | reverse complement strand
ATTATAATACTATTTATTATTTATCTTTAAATAAAATTAAGTATTAAAATCCTCTAAAGTTTTTCATACTATCTGTTTTAAATTTTTTATATCTTCTTTCTTAATTTATAGCTCAATTTTTAAAGCTGTTATCGCAAACGATATCTTATCATAGACTGTTTATAAGCTTATTTTTGAATTTCTTTTCAATATTAAATGCTTTTATATATAGCTTTCAGATCCTTTTTTGACTTTTTCTCTTAAATTTTAAATCAAGATCTATAAAGGTTAAAACATAATCCAAAATTGCAATTAAAAAATCAATATCATATACTTTAGATATTCCATCTTTTAAGCATAAAGAAAGAATTAGGTTAAGTAAAGAATTAAAATCGATTTTTATTGAATTTTTCTTTTTATAAAATTTTTACATATTAATGTATAAAAATAGATTAAAACCATAAAGCAATAAATAAAAAATTGGGCACATCTCTATCTGAAAAAATATTAAATAAAGCTGATCTATACTTACCATAATTTTATCGTCAAATTTATTATTTAGGATAAATAGATCTCTTTTTATTAAACTTCACTTTTGACAATATTTTTCTAAAAGGTTACTCATCATTTAAACACTCCTTCTAACCGTTGCATTTTTTAAGATAATAATGGTCCATTATTATCGTATAAAGACCAATTTCTCCAGAAGTTGCTCCTATTCCTAAAAACTTTTTGAAAATTAGGCTAAAAGTTCATTCTTTTTAAATTTTTCATAAAATTTACTTAAATCTTTATTAAAACTAAACTGATAAGAAATTTTATTAATTGCTTCTTTTCCTCCTTCGAGCTTAACTAAATTTTGGCTAAAAAGGATAACTTTTACTTCTGCTTTTTTAATTGTTCTTAGATTTTTATAGTTTGAAGCCTAAAAATTCATCAATCCTGTTGTTTATCAATATTTTTCCTATTCTAAAGGTGATCTAAAGTGAGAAATGAGAAGGGGTTTATAAATTGTTCTATCAAGATTAAATGGTGACTTTGGTTTAATAATAGTTGAAATTTTTTGTCTAATAATACAGTTCTTTCGGCCTATCCATAAAATCACCCTAATAAATAATAAACGTTAAATATATTTTGATACGTAATATTATATTAATTATGATATTTATGATATAAGAGTATGAAAGGTAAAACTGAAGTTTTGGATTTGTTGCCAAATGAATTTAGGGAAATGGTTAAAGAATCTTATAAACAATTAAAAGGCAAAAAATTTTCAGGATTATCTAAAAATAGCAAAGAGGATCTAAAGAAAGTCCTAGAAAAACTTTATTGGAATTGTAACTTAAGTCTAAGAAAAATAGCTTTACTATTTGAAAGAGATTATGATACAATCTACAAATGGTTTTTAAAGCTTAAAATTAAGAAAAGGAGTCATCAAGAAGCAATAAATCTAAGAAGAAATCCAAGTAGAGAAACACTTTTAGCTTCACTTCCATATGAACTAAAAAGAAAAGTCGAACAATTATCTTTAACACAAAAAGTGAAGAGGAAGTGGAATTTAGAATCAAAAGGTATTCTAAAGACTCTTTACTATGATTATGGTATGAGTTTTAATAAGTTAGGCATCTTATTCAAGATAAGTAGAAGTAACTTCCGACGACTTTTTAAAAAGTTTAAAATAAAAACAAGAAGTTTTAATTTAGCAAGTAAAGTTAATGAAAGGGAAAGACACAAAATAATGGAAAAACTTCCATTAGATATTAGTAATAATATTCAGAAAAATTTTGTTAAAATTCAGAATAGAAAATCAAATAATTTATCAGTATCTACAAGCAAATTATCTAAAGATATTTTAAAAGTCCTTTATTTAGACTATAAATTGAGCTTAAAAGAAATAGGAATGTTATTTGGTTTTTCACAAAATAAAATTAGAAAAAGACTAAGAAAATATAACATACCAATAAGAAGTATATCAGAAGCTCTTACAAAATATCCCAAAAGACCATTTATAGAGGATAATGAGGAGATGACAAAATTAAAGTGTTATTTAGTAGGATTAAGATGTGGTGATTTGTATGCTTTTCTTGATGATAAAAGAGTTATTTGTAGTGTTAGTACAACTCATCCAGCGTGGGAAAAATTAATGAATGATTTATTTAGAGATTTCGGTCCAATTAGAAAGCATCCTTTTGAAAATAGGAAAGGCGAGTTTGCATGGCAAATTTCTGCTTATCTAGATGATTCTTTTTCTTTTTTAATCAGCAAGTTATCAAAAATACCATCATGGATAGTAAATAATAAACAATTATTCTTTAACTTTTTGGCAGGTTTAATAGATTCCGATGGTACGATTACACTTAAAGGTAAAGATAGACCAGTCATAAGAATCACTTCAAGTGATAGGTGGCTTATGCAAAAAATAAAAAATATACTTGAAAAATTTAATTACCATGCTGTACTTTACAAAAAAGAAAAACATAATGAAATTCATTTTGGTAAAAAGCCTATATATGAACTTGAAATAGGCAAAAAGAAAGAGGTTATGGAATTACTTTCACAGTTATCATTTAAGCATGAAGAAAAAATTAAACGAGCTACATTATTTTTAACTCTAAGAAAAGAACAACTCACAAAAACATGGAAAGAACTTATAAATGAAATAAGAAGCAAAAGAATTGAATATCAAAAATCAGCTAAAGTTGCAATTAAAGTCAAAAATCATTAAGTGATTTTTGAGTTGGTAATTTCATCCTTTTCTGAACAATTTTTTCATCAAATATTGGGACGCCATACTCGCCATCGGCTCCTGCAATATATTTAATTCTCCCCTCTCTAACTTTTATTATAGCATTAGCAATTTCTTCATTAGTAATTTCTAACAATTCTTCTTTTGGTGCATTAAGTAGAACGTTTAGTTCATTTCCAAATTTTCCTATTAATTTATCATGTTCTTGCAAAGCTTTTCTTGAATAAAGTTCTCCAGTTCCCCACGCGAAAGAAATTATTTCATATAAAGGTAATAAAGTTTTGAAAGGAATCGCATCTTTTGGAATAAATCCCTCAGGTCTATCTGCTAATTCTTCAACTCGATGTAATACTCCTATTGTTAATTTTTTTCCACATTTTGGGCAAATATTATTAATTTTAATAGCTTCTTTTGGATGTAAGCTTATTCCACAATTACGATGACCATCCCAATGATATTTTCCATAATTCGGATCGACTTCTATCGTATAAAGAAATCTTTTCTTATCTTTCTTTTTTATCGCATCAAAAATTTCCCAATAAGTTATTTTTTCTAACTCAAAAACATTTGCCTCTCTTCCAATTCTCCAGCTCCATGGACTATGACTATCACTATTACTAACTAAAGTAAATTTATCAAGGGAAGAAAGTCTCCAATTCATATCAGGTGTTGAACTAAGACCTGTTTCTAATGAAAAAATATGTTTAGTTTGATCTTGATAACATTCCTCAACACTATCGAAACCAAATTTTGATCCGAACAAGCTTTTCCAAGGTGTCCATATATGGGAGCTTGTAATAACAATGTCGCTACTTATTTCCATTAAAATTTCAACTAACTCTGGTGATGTAAGAGTTAATATAGGTCTTCCATTACTTTCTAAATCTCCATATTTTGACAACTTTTCATTAATTTGTTCAACAATTTCAAAGCTTGATGCATGAATTAAATGATGTATACTTCTCTTTTTCTTATCTTGAGTATAAACAGTTTCTACTTCAGAAGTTAACATAAAATAAATGCCATTATACTTAAATAAACCACTCCCTTCTATAGGTTCCAATTCTTTCTTTAGATTATATAGCCAATGCTTAAAAGTGAAATCTCCAGTTCCAACCAAATCTAATCCTTTAGTTTTAGCACCATTGCTTATTCCTTTTAAATCCATTTGTTTGCTTGTAGCTCTACTCCAAAGTGAATGTATATGAAAATCACAAATCACTTTCATTTTTCATTTATTAATTATAAATGTCTTCTAAATATACTTTAAAAGATTTAAATCTAAAGGGGAGAAGTATAATTTAATTAATCTTCTTTTATAAATTGTTTTTCTGGTGTAATATAATAATATTCTCCTATGGATTTTTGATATTTATCTATTTGAGAATTAAGTTTATTAGCTCTTGGTCTTAAAGTTGAAGGGTCTCTACGAAATGTTACTCCTATATCTTTCAAAAATTTGTTCATACCATCTCTTAATGATGTTGGAGAATTGGCTATTCCATGTGCTCCAGGTTCTCCGGAAAATACTATTAATCTTGTTGATACAAAGTCTATAACCATTAAATCATGATCTACAACAAAGCTATAAGAATTTCTCATACTTGTAATCCTCTTTATAAGCTTTGTTACTACATACCTCTCTTCTACATCAAGATATGCACTAGGTTCATCAAGCAAGTATACGTCAGCCTTTTTTGAAAGACAAATTGCTATGAAAACTTTTTGAAGTTCTCCTCCACTAAGTTCATTAATTTTTTTATCCATCAATTTTTCTAAATTAAGTTTATCTATTATTTCTGATTGTACTATTGATGAATTATATTCTTCTTTTGCAGCTTCTTTTATTGCATCACTAACAATAGAATCTATTACAATTGGATATTGTGGTTTATAGCTTACATTTTGTATTGGTAAAGTAATATTTTCATCAGTTTTCTCTATTCCAGCTAAAATTTTTATTAAAGTTGTTTTCCCAATTCCATTTGGTCCTATTAATCCTATTACTTCCCCTCTATAAATTTCTCCATTTTTAATATTAAGTAAGAAACCTGGATAAGTTTTCTTCATTTCAGGCCATGTTATTTTTTCTTTCCCTTCAGATATTGGAAGCGTTGGAGGTTTGATATCGAATGTTATTTTTTCTTTTCTAAAACGTAGATTTTCAGTAGGTATATATCCATCTATAAATATATTTATTCCTTCTCTTACTCCATATGGTCCACTTACAATACCATAAACAGAAGCTTCTCCATAAAATACAAATACTAAATCTGATAAATAATCCATTATTGCTAAATCATGATCACACACTAATGTTTTTTTATCTAAAGCAAATTCCCTAATAACTTTAGCAGCATTAAAACGTTGTTTAATATCTAAAAAACTTGAAGGTTCATCTAAAAAATAAATATTAGCATCTTTAAGTAAACAAGCAGCTATTGCAACTCTTTGTAATTCCCCTCCACTTAACATTGATATTTCTCTATCTAAAATATTCTTTAGTTCGAGAGCGTCTATTATATAATTTATTTTTTCTTCATCTTTACTTATTTTTTTCAAAATCTCAGAAACTTTTCCTTTTATAATTTGAGGTATATTGCTTACATATTGTGGTTTATATGATACTTTTAATGAATTATTTAATAATTCATTAAAATGCTGCTGTATAAGAGTACCTCTAAAAAAATTTGTAATATCTTTTAATTCGATTTTTTTATTAATTTCTCCAAAGTTTGGAATGAGTTGCCCAGCAAGAATGTTTATTGCTGTAGATTTTCCAAGAGCATTTTTACCTATACATCCAGTTACTTTCCCTTTAATTAAATAAGGAAGCCTATATAACCTAAATGCATTTAATCCATATTGATGTACAAGATCTTTCGTTAATTTATCTGGTAGATTCACAATTGTAATAGCTTTGAATGGACATTTTTTTACACAAAGTCCACATCCAGCACAGAATATTTCTACTATATTTGGATAAGTATCTTCACCAATTTTTATAGCTTCAATTCCAGTTCTATTTTTTGGACAAAATCTTCTACAAATATATCCACACTTTTTTGGTTGGCATAAATCTTTATCGATGACTGCTATTCGTGGCAATTGAATCGCCTAGATTTTTTATTTTTTATAAAACATAGTTACCTCTTTATTAATTTTTTATCTATGTAAATCTGAAGTAGCTATTCTTTCTAATATTAAATATTCCTCAGGTTTTAATGATTTATCTTGACATATACTATTTATTTCATCTTCTTCTATATTATATTTTTTTAGAATATCTTTTATACTCTTTCTAGGTATTTCTCTCCAATCAATTAATTTTCCATTTATTTTTTCTAATATTTTTTTAATATCTTTTTTTATTTCTTCTATTGAAGACCCTATTAAATATAATCCCAGATATTCTAAGTTATTTTTTATTCCTATTTTTTTTATAGCATTAGAAATTTGTGTTTCAGCAGCCATTTTTAATAATATTTCCAAAGCCAAGTTTCTAGCTATACTTTTTTTGGCTTCAATAGATAAAAGTGCATTTATGAATGCAGCTTCTACTTGAATAGGGCTAATCAAAGTATTAGCATCAAATATTTGAAATTGAAAAGAAGTTACTTCTTCAACCTCTTTTAATACTTCTTCAACTTCTTTAATTCCTTTTAATTTTATAAAAAAAAGTATTAAATAATATTTTCCATACTTCATTATATGAAAATATTGCAATAAATTCAACCTCCATGAGATACTGGAATTATTGTTAAAATATCTTCATTATTTAAAATTATTTTATCTTCACTCATAACATCAATTGATACTCCATTTTTTAAAAAAATGAATGATGGTGATAATTTTTTAGATTTAGTAAGGATTAACTCTGATAATTGAGGGGTTTTTACATTTAAGATTTCAATTAATTCCATTGGTTTATTAAGCTCTATTTCAATAAATTCTTTATTAAACTCTTTTTTTAAAAATCCAATAAGAATAATTCTCATAATATTACTAACCTTTTTCAGGAAGGTGCATTTTCTTCATCGATCATTCTCAGTACAGGTCGTATTCATCATTCTAATTATAATTTTTAATATATCTTATATTTAAGAATTCATTAAAAAATAATTTTTAATATTAATAATTTAAAAGCTGAATCTATTTTTTATAATGTTGATGTGGACATAGTAAAAACATTAGCTTCTTTACTTTCAGCTTCTTTTTCAGCTTCACTTTTTTGTTTAGCTAAAATAGTTAAATACCCGGCAATTAAATTTATTATCTTTTTTGATATTTCTCCCTCTAATACTTGTCTTACTAAAGCCTTATTTTTTTCAAAATTTTCATTTATTTCTTTACTATATTTCTCAAATATCTCTTTAGCTAATCTTTTTACTTTTCCAGTTTTTACTTTTCCCAATTTATAACACCATTTTTTATTATTTTGAAAGTAAAACTTGTTTTTAAATGCTTTCTAAATAGAAATTTAGTAAATTTAAAAAATAATTAAATTATAATATTTTAAGTTTTTTCTATATTTTTATAAAAAATAAATAAACTTTATCTATTCTTCATTTTTTAAAAAATTAAAATAAAAAGCTATAAAAAAGGAAATATAGAATTTTAGAAAGGCATAAATATTATTTTTAAGCCATTTTTATTGTTAAAAGTGGTTATTATGTCTGAAAGTGAGTTATCTTCAGCCCCAATTCATAGGATAATTAAAAAAGCTGGAGCTCCTCGTGTTAGTGAGGATGCAACAGAAGAACTTAAACGTATACTTGAAGAAGTTGGTCTTGCACTTGCTAAAGAAGCCTTGGGCCTTGCACAATATGCAGGTAGAAGAACAGTTAAAAGAGAAGATATTGAAAGAGCTGCAAAAACTCTTTTAAAAGGAGTTATAGGCTAAAAAATCTTTAAAAATTCTAATCTCTTAGATATTCAATGTTTTCTCTATAAACTAAAGTACTTTTATAAATCTTAGTAAGAAATATTTCTTTAATTTTAGACTTAAAATCTACTGTAAAGTTTATAAATCAAATTAAAAGAAAAAATGGAGAAGGAGTTATTTTTAATAACTTTAAAACAGTCTTTATTATTTTCATTTTTTATTAAAAGAATTTTATTAACTTTTAAAGATCGAAAGAAAGATTTTTAAATGAATGTAGAAATTATATAATATTTATTTATTATTTTATTTATATTATATAAAGTAAATTATGATATAATTTTTTAACTATCTTTTGCTTAATAGATTTTCCTTAAAAACTTATATTAGAGTATTTATCCATTCTATCCTAGAAAATTTGAGTTTGGGGTGATTTTTTTGGAAGCTTCAGGACAACCACCTATTTTAATATTAAAAGAAGGAACTACTAGAACTAGAGGTAGACCTGCTCAAAGAAATAATATTGCTGCTGCTAGAATAATCGGTGAAATAATTAAAACTACATTAGGTCCTAAAGGAATGGATAAAATGCTCGTAGATTCTCTTGGGGATGTAATAGTAACAAATGATGGGGCAACAATTCTTGATAAAATGGATGTGGAACATCCTGCTGCAAAAATGCTTATCGAAGTAGCTAAAACACAAGACCATATGGTTGGTGATGGAACAACTACTGTTGTCGTAATTACTGGAGAACTTTTAAGAAAAGCTGAAGAGTTAATCGAACAAAAAGTTCATCCAACGACTATTATCTCTGGTTATAAAAAAGCTTTGGATTTGGCATTAGATTTATTGAACAAATATTCTATTACTATCGATATTAAAGATAGAGAAACAATTAAAAAAGTAGTTCTTACAGCAATAGCAAGTAAATCTCTTGGTTTTGCAAGAGAGCATTTAGCTGATATTGCAATAGATGCTGTTCTTAATGTTATAAGAGAAGTTGATGGAAAATTAAAAGCTGATAAAGATGATATACAAATAATTAAGAAAGAAGGTAAAAGTCTCCTAGAATCAGAATTAGTTAAAGGGATTGTTGTTGATAAAGAAGTAGTTCATTCTGCAATGCCTAAAAGAATAGAAAATGCAAGAATAGCATTAATAGATGCACCTTTTGAAATAGAAAAAACAGAATTTAGTGCTGAAATAAGGATAAGAGACCCATCAAAGATTAAGGAATTCCTTGATGAAGAAACAACCATTCTTAAAAAAATGGTTGATAAAGTAATTTCCACTAAAGCTAATGTGGTTTTCTGCCAAAAAGGAATAGACGATGTTGCTCAATTCTTTATGGCTAAGGCTGGTATAATGGCTGTTAGACGTGTGAAACAATCTGATATGGAAAAACTTTCTAAAGCCACAGGTGCAAAAATAATTACAAACATTGAAGATTTGACAGAAAACGATTTAGGTTATGCTGGATTAGTTGAAGAATTGAAGATTGGAGAAGACAGAATGGTATTTGTTAGAGAATGCAAACATCCAAAGGCAGTATCAATATTAATACGTGCTGGGCTAGAAAGACAAATGGATGAAGCTGAAAGAGCATTAAATGATGCGATTTTCAATGTAATAAATTTGATTGAAAATAATAAAATAGTTCCTGGTGGAGGAGCCATAGAAACTGCTTTAGCAATGGAAATTAATGCTAATGCTGGAAAATTAAGCGGACGTGAACAATTAGCTTTTCTTGCGTATGCTGAAGCATTAGAAATTGTTCCTAAAACTCTAGCTGAAAATGCTGGTCTTGATCCGATTGAAATTATGACAAACTTAAGAAGTAAGCATAAAGAAGATGGTATAAATTACGGTATAAATGTTTTAACAGGTAATGTTGAAGAAATGGTTAAAAAAGGAATAGTAGAAACATTACGTGTAAAAGAGCAGACTTTAAAATCTTCTTTTGAAGCAACTTCAATGCTCTTAAGAATAGATGATGTTGTAGCCGCTTCTAGAAGAAAAGAAGAAAAAGCTAAAGCACCATCTGAATACACACCTCCTGAGTATTAAAAACCTTTATTTTTTATTTTTTGAAAAAATAATATTTTATAAAAAATAATACTAAAATAATAAATTCTAGTTAAAAGTCTATTTTTTATGCTCCGGTAGTATAGTCCGGTTAAGTATCTCGGCCTTTCGTGTAGAAAGCAAGGATAGCCGAGGATCCCGGGTTCAAATCCCGGCCGGAGCATGATCTATAATAATTTTTATTCTCAATTATTTAATTAAGAAGTTTTTTAGAGATTTTCCTATTTCTAAACCTTTTATAAAAGCTTTCAAATTTATTTCTTCAATTTTTCTGGGTACATTTTTCTTAATAGCTTTTATAATAGAATTTGAAGAAATTATATTAGTAAAATTAGCTATTACTCCTATCATTATCATATTGGCAACTATAGGAAACTTTAATTCATAAGAAGCCAACTTTGTAGCTGGTACTTTTAATATATGCGCTTTTCTTTTGCTCTTAATTTCTTCTTTTACTAAATCTTCATCTATTATTATAATACCATCTTCTTTTACACTATCAATATATTGATTAAAAGCTTGATTTGACATTGCAATTAGGACATCAGCTTTAATTACTAAAGGATAATCTATTTCTTCATTTGATATTATAACATCTGACCTTGTAGCTCCACCTCTTGCTTCAGCTCCATATAAACGAGTTTGAACTACATTTTTTCCATCATACATTGCAGCTTCAGCTAATATTTTTCCAATTAATAAAACTCCTTGACCTCCAAAGCCTCCTATTATTATTTCTATTCTATTCAATTTTTCCCCTCGCTTTAATTATTAATTGCTTGTATGCTTTAGAAAAACCGATTACTTCTTTATCAACAAATTCTCCAATTATAATTTTTTCCTTAATTTCCTTCTCATTTAATAACTTTACTTTATCCTTAGTAATTGAAAGATCCTTTAACATTAATAATAACTTTGCCGGCTCTCTTATATCAATATATTTACCATATTGTATAGGACATTGAGAAACAACTTCTATAAAAGAGAAACCTTCTTTTAAAAGTCCTTTTTTTATAGATGAAATTAATTGTTTTACATGAAAAGTTGTCCATCTTGCTACATATGACGCTCCAGCAGCTTCAACAAGTTTACATAAATCAAATGGATATTCTATATTCTCATAAGGTGTGGTTGTTGTTCTCATACCATGCGGAGTTGTAGGTGCAACTTGTCCCCCAGTCATTCCATATATACGATTATTAACTAAAATTGTTAATACTTCAATATTTCTTCTTGCAGCATGAATAAGATGGTTTCCACCTATTGCTGCTCCGTCTCCATCACCAGTAAGAACTATTACTTTTAATTCTGGATTACTCAATTTAACCCCAGTTGCAAAAGCTAAAGGCCTACCATGTGTTGTATGAAGTGTATCTGCATTAAAAAATGTTGAAATCCAACCACTGCATCCTATACCACAAACGAAAACTATCTTTCTAATATCTATTTTTAATTCATCGATAGCTCTCAGTATACATTGAGCTATTATACCATTTCCACATCCTGAACAGAAAGGTTGGCGTACTCCTTTTCTAAAATATTTTGCTAATGGATGCTCATACATTCTAATCTATTCTCCCATAAATTTTCTTAAATTTTCCATAATATATAAAGGATCATGAATAGTGCCTAAAATTTTAGGAGGTAAAAATTTTACTTCTGTATCTTTTTGAGAAACTCTCTTTACTTCATTAATTATTTGACCCATGTTATTTTCTAAAACAATAATTTTTTCTGTTTTATTAATTATATTAGATATCAATTTATCATGGAAAGGCCATAATGTTATTAATCTAACATATCCAACTTTTAACCCTATTCTTCTAGCCCATTTAACTACATGAAGTGCAGACCTAGCAACACTGCCATACGAAAAAATTAATACTTTTGAATCATCTAAGTATCTTGTTTCAATCTTAACTATATCGTCTATATTTTTATGTATCTTTGCATAAATTTTATGTATTAAATTATTAACATAAGTCGGATCATATACGTTTCTAATTCCTTTCTCATCATGTGTTGAGCCTGTTATATGAACGCTATAGCCTGAACCTAGAGTTGGCATAGGAGCGACATCCTCGCTAAGAAAAAATTGAGAAACATCAGATTTTAAAGGTTTCTTTCTATTAACAATTTTTATAGAAGATATATTGGGTATCTCTATATTTTCCATCATATGTCCAATTAGAGCATCTGATAATATTATAACTGGTACTCGATATTTCTCTGATAAGTTAAAAGCTTCTATTGTAAGTAAGAATGTATCTTTAACAGAAGATGGTGCTAAAGCAATTATTTCATATTCTCCATGACTTCCATGTCTAGCTTGATATACGTCACCTTGCATAGGTAATGCTGGAGTTCCAGTGCTTGGTCCACATCTTTGAACATCAACTATTACACATGGTGTTTCAGTCATTATAGCATGTCCTATATTTTCTTGCATTAAAGTAAAACCTGGACCAGATGTTGCTGTCATAGCTTTTAATCCAGACCATGAAGCACCTATAACTGAAGCAATAGAGCTTATTTCATCTTCCATTTGTATATAAATTCCTCCAACTTTTGGAAGATAAATAGACATATATTCAGCTATTTCATTTGCAGGAGTTATTGGATAAAATGCAAAGAATCTACATCCAGAAATAATTGCTCCTAATGCACAAGCCTCATTGCCCATCATTAAATAATTTCCTGGTTTAATAATTTCATTTATCTCATTCATTTTACTCCCTCAATAATATATATTGCAAAATCTGGACAATAATATTCACATATCTTGCAACCACTACATTTATCTTTATTTATTGGAAAAGGTAAATTAAAACCCTGCGAAGAAATTTTATCACTTTTAATTAAAACTTTTAATGGACATAAAGCTATACATATTCCACAACCTTTGCATTTTTCTTCATCTATTACAATTTCTATCGACTTACTTTCTTTTATAAATATTTCACCTCTTTTATCTTTTATGACTTTCTTATAAAATTTCTACTTATTGGAGCCGATAATTCTGCTAGATCTAATATATTATTAATAATTCCTTCAAATTTAGAAATTATTTTTAAAATACTACTTTCTTCTATAAAAACAATTTTTTTACTAAATTCATAAATCCTTTTTGATAATAACTCTTGTTCATATAATATTTTAATAACTTCTTCATGATTTTCAGCAATAAAAGCTTCTAAAGATTTATTAAATAATTCTGTAATTTTTAAGCTTATATCCTTTAATTCTTTAAATTTTTCTCCATTTATTTCTTTTTCTAAAAGTTTTATTATTTCTTTTGCAATTTCAACTGCTTTATCTCCTGTATCCTCAAAAATTTTTGCAACTAATCTTAAATCCATAATCTTTAATGGTGTTAGATTTAATTTTTTTAATGCTTCAGGATCGCTAATAGTTGATCTAATAACTCTAACTAGTATAAAATATTGTCTATTAACTTCTTCATCTCTTTCAATAATTGAATGAATTAAATTTTTATTAGCGCTTGTAAGAGCTAATACACAATCTAATATCATGCTATTTACAAGAGCAACTTCTCTTCTTAATACCTTTTCTGGAGCAACAGCTTCTGAATCAAGTAAAATTTGAACTTCAATTTTATTAGAACTTTCTTCTGTTATTTCTGCACCAGCTAAACTTCTTACAATTTTTCTAATATCTATTATATTATCTCTACTAAACATCGTTGAAGATTGAAGTATTATAGTATCAAAACCTAATAAATAGCTACCAATAATATCTCTTCCAGGAGATAAACTATCGAAAATAATTATCTCATTTTTTTTCTTATATTTTTCAGGTTTTTCAATACTTATCGTAAGGCTTTCATCTTCATTTAATTTAATCGATAATGGAGTTTTCTTTGAAATCCCTTGTTTTTCAATCCAACTTTTAGGTAATGTAATAATATATGATCCTCCTCCAGTTTTTTGTATATTCCTCCTCCAAACTCTCATTTTTATTTCACTTATTTTTATACTTAGAATATTGCCCTTTTTAATTCATCCAAACTTGCTTATAATTTTTTATATAAAAAGATAAAGTAAAAATTAATAAGCAGGTAAAAAATCAAAAACTCTAGAAATGATGAATAAAAAAGAAAAATTAATCTTATGGTTTGAAGAAGTAAGAAAAGAAGACGTGCCATTAGTAGGAGGAAAAAATGCAAATTTAGGAGAAATGATAAATGCAGGAATACCAGTACCACCAGGTTTTGCAATAACTGCCTATGCATATAAAAAGTTTATAACAGAAACAGGAATTGCAGAAAAAATATATGAAATAATAAAGGAAAAAGTAGTAGATCCAAATAATCCAGAACAATATGAACAAGCATCAAAAGAAATAAGAAAACTAATAGAAGCAACTCAAATGCCAAAAGAAATAGAAAATGAAATTAGGAAAGCTTATAAACAATTGTCGAAAAAAGTAGGAGTTGTACAGATATCAGTAGCGGTAAGAAGTAGTGCTACAGCAGAAGACTTGCCGGATGCAAGCTTTGCTGGTCAACAAGAAACATTTCTGAATGTTAGTGGAGAATCTGAAGTATTAGAAAAAGTTGAAAAATGCTGGAGCAGTTTATTCACTCCAAGAGCTATTTTTTATAGAACTCAAAAAGGTTTCCCTCATGAAAAAGTTCTCATAAGTGTTGCAATCCAAAAAATGGTTAATTCTCGTTCTGCTGGTGTAATGTTTACAATTAATCCTGTTACTGGAGATCGTAATCAAATTGTTATCGAAGGTAATTGGGGTTTAGGTGAAAGTGTCGTTTCTGGTTCTGTTAGTCCAGATGATTTTATTGTCGATAAAAATAATTTTAATATAATAGAGAAACGTATTGCAACAAAAACTGTTGAATATATTAGAGACCCAAAAACTGGTAAAACTATTCATGCCAATATTCCTCCTGAAAGGCAAAACGCTCCTTGTTTAAATGATGAAGAAATTGTTTATCTTGCTAAACTTGCTAAGCGTATAGAAGAGCATTATGGAAGACCACAAGATATCGAATGGGCTATAGATAGAGATGGTATTTTCCCTGATAATATTTTCATTGTGCAATCTAGACCTGAAACTGTTTGGAGTTTAAAAGAAGAAAAGCCTAAAGTTGAAGCTATTAAAACTACCGCATCTACTATTACAGAAAAAATTATTATCGTGAAAGGATTGCCTGCTAGTCCTGGACTGTATGCTGGTAAAGCTAAAGTTGTCCTAACAACTGAAGATGCTGCTAAACTTATTCAGAAAGGTGATATTCTTGTTACTAAAATGACCAATCCTGATTGGGTCCCATATATGAGGGTAGCTGGCGCCATCGTTACCGATGAAGGAGGCATGACTTGTCATGCTGCTATTGTTAGTAGAGAGCTTGGTATTCCATGTATCGTAGGTACTGGTAATGCTACTAAGGTTCTTATAACAAATAAAGAATATACCGTAGATGCCAAAAATGGTGTTGTTTATGAAGGAATATTAGAAGAGATTACCGCTAAACCTACTATACCATCTGCTGTAAGTATTGAAGCTCCTTCTGCTTTTGCTGAACCTGTACCAATTACTGCTACTAAAGTTTATATGAATTTAGGAGTTCCTGAAAAAATTGAAGATTATAAAAATTTGCCATTTGATGGTATTGGTTTAATGAGGGTTGAATTTATTATGGCAAGCTATATTGGTGAACATCCAAATTACTTACTTGAAAGTGGTCAAGCTGAAAAATTTGTTAATAAAATGGCTGAAGGTATTGCTCAAGTTGCTAGAGCCATACAACCACGTCCTGTCGTCGTCAGATTTAGCGATTTTAAAACAAATGAATATAAACAATTAAAAGGTGGAGAGAAATATGAACCTGCTGAAGACAATCCTATGCTTGGTTGGAGAGGGGTATCTCGTTACATTAGTCCGCAATATGAAAAAGCATTTAGACTTGAATGTAAAGCTATTAAAAAAGTTAGAGATGAATGGGGTTTAAAAAATGTCTGGGTTATGCTTCCTTTTGTTCGATGTACATGGGAAGTTGAAGAATGCTTACGCATTTTAAAAGAAGAAGGTTTAGAAAGAAGCAGAGATTTCAAAATTTGGTTAATGGCAGAAGTACCATCGATAATATTTATGGCCGATGAATTTTCTAATCTTTGTGATGGTTTTTCTATTGGTAGCAATGATTTAACCCAACTCATTTTAGGTACCGATAGAGACTCTGCTATTTTACCTGCAATAGATTCTCGCTATTTTGATGAACGAGATCCAGCTGTTAAACGTGCTATTGCTCACTTAATCGAATCTGCTCATAAAAAAGGTGTTACTGTAAGCATTTGCGGTCAGGCTCCAAGTGTTTATCCAGAATTTACTGAATTTTTAATTCGTTGCGGAATTGATAGCGTAAGTGTTAATCCTGATGTTGTAATTCAAACTAGGAAACTTGTTGCTAGTATTGAACAAAAAATATTACTTGAACGCCTTGCTGAACTTAGAGATAAAGCCGGTATAAAATCTAAAGAAAAATTTGAATACAGCTTTTAATTTTTAATTCTCTTCTTTAAAAATTCATTTTTTAAGCTACTTCATCTTTTAAAAATTCTTCACTTACTTCAATTAATTTTTTTCTATATCTGAACTACTATATGGTAATGATATATAAAGTTCAAACATAAAATATGAAGGAAGTTATGATTTTAGCATTCTTTTTTGCAAATCTTTAAGTTTTTGCATAAGCAAAAACTGGTTTTTCATAAATAATTTCTTTTAATATATCTTCTTCCCATAAAAATCTAACTCTAGTTTTATTAATAAGATCTTTTCTTATTTCTTGTATTAAAGCTCCTACCAAAATAGGTAAAATAATCGTAGCATCTCCATATACTGTTGCAGTATTTGCTTTAGTTGAATATTTTCCCCATGAAATAGATTCAGAAAATGTGCATCCAGATAAGCCTCCCCATTTAGGGTCATCCATTGTTATTAATACTCCATATTGATGCCCTAGTGAAGGATGCACGCTAGCTTTTTTTCCATCAAGCATCTCTGTTATTACGCTAACTTGTTGAACATAGTTTCTTGGTACTCCCCCTCCTACCATTATAACTCCTGTCTTTTTGCTTTTGAGTATATTTGATAAATTTCATAATTATCTCTAATAGGATTTATTATTATTCTTTCATTAGGATTAGATTTTGCATAATGGCAAGTTAATGCTATTCCTATATCGCAATCATTTAAAGCCGGACAAAAAATTGGTATTCCATAATCTGATGCGATAGAAACGAATGAAGATGAACTTTTTAAGGATTTTCCTAAATTGTATAAAAACTCTCTAGATGAATATTCTTTTTTCTTCATATGAGATAAAGTTTTTAAAACAAATTCTTCTTCAGCAATAAAACCATCTTCTAAAACATATGTGTCATATATTCTACAAATTCCTGCTCGTCTTAATTCTTCATCATTAGAATTTTGAGAACCAATATAACGTGAATATCCAAGTCCCTCTATTATATCATGTGTAATATTTGCTCCTGTTGATATAATAACATCTATCATATTATTTTTTATTAAATCTATTATTATTCTTTTCATACCACCAGGAATCATTGCTCCTGCTAAAGAGAAAAATATTATTGGTCTATCCTTATCTATTTCCATAAGTTTTAAAACTTGAAAAGCTTTGTATAAATTTCTGCTTTGAAAAGATGTTTTTTCAAATTGCTTAACTAAATCTACTATCCTTGTTTTATCATTAAGATAAATTGAATTTACTATTTTTCCATTTATTATTGCTTCTTTTTTATTATTTTCCTTTTTAAAATAATCTTTTCCCTTCCTAATCATTTTTAAATTATTTTCTTCTTTTTTTAACTCTTTTTTTCGTGAATTTAAATCTAATTTCTTATATTTAAGCTTTTTTTGATAAAATGAAACATATTTTTTGTTCTTTACTAAAAATTTTAAGTATTAAAAGCTGTATTCAAAGTATACTCTTATTTTTAAGTGCTTTAAAATTAGAAATTTTAAGTAGAAATTATGTTTCACTCCATATTTTTTGAAATTCTTTTTCATAAAGTTCAGCTAATTCATTATCCATTATAATCAATAAATTTTCATTATTTTTATCTTCAGCTTGTGAACTCCAATTAAAGCTACCTGTTAATACTACTTTATTATCAATAATCATAACTTTATTATGCATTAATGCAGGATTATTATCATATTTTACATTTATTCCAGAATTTTTTAATTTAATGTCTTCAGAATATTTTGATATTTGTTCTTTTTCAAATATTATTAAAACTTCTATACCTTTTTTATAAACTGTAATTAATGCATCACCAATACTATCTAATGTAAAACTATATATCATTATATGTATTGATTTGTTTGCTTTATTTATCCATTCTATAATGGCTTCCTCGCATCCACCTTTTGGAGAAAAATAAGCAGTCATATATGGTTTATAAGTTGTTGCTAATGTATATGTTGTTGTAATAAAAAGTTTTTCGGTATATACATTAGTGTGTGTTGTAGAAATATAAGAAGTTATTGTAGTTATTTTAGATGTTTTCTCTATAAAATATGTTAATCCAATTACTAATAATAAAGCAATGATCAAAACAATTATAAATGCAGTTGATTTCATATTATCTTAATTAAAAGATGGATAAATATATCTTTTATATATATCTTTTTTAAAAATGAAAAAATTACTTTTAGAAGCCCTAATAGGTGATAAAGAATTTAAAATGATGTAAGCTAATATTTACTAAGAAAATAATAGAAAAAGGTATTTCATTTAGGTTAGAGTAGTAGCTTATAAAAGAAAGATTGAATTATAAGATTACTTAGAGCTTGTTATTAACGTTCCTATTTCTTCTCCTTTTAAAGCTTTTTTAATATTATCTATTTTTTCTCCATTTAATACTATACAATCTATTTTTGATCTTTTAATAATTATAAGCGATAATTTATCGAATAGTTTATATTCTCCAGCTATTTGAGATTCTTTTTCAATTATATTACTTAATTCCTCAGGTGTTATCTTTTTTATTAATTTTGCATTAGGATATTTTTTTGGATCTTTTGTATATACTCCATCCACATTTGTAGCAATAATTAGTTTCTTTGCTTTTAAAGCTTCAGCGATTATTGCTGCAACAGCTGTTGTTGATTGTCCAGGTTGGAATCCGCCACTAATAACTATATTTTTTTGTATAAGATATTGTTTTACTTGTTGTAAATTTTCTGCTACGATTGGATATGCTATTTCTCCAATTATTTGAGCTAAAAAATATGCATTTATTCTTGAAATATATATTCCAATTTCATCACAAAGAGCTTCATTTAAACCTATTTCACGTGCAGCTGAAATATATTTTCTGGAGATTCCTCCTCCTCCAATAACTATAGCAATTTTTTCTTTTTTAGCTAATTCATGAAAAACTTTATTATATGCTTTTATAAGAGAAATTTTAATATTTTCATTGAAAAAGAGATGTCCACCAAGTTTAATAACAATAGTCAAAGCAATTTCACCAAAAATATTATTCTATGAGCAATACTTATAGTTATCTTTTTTTAAAAAAAGGATTGATGAAAAATGAGTTTAGGGAAAGATTCTGTTTCACTTTATAAATTTAAAATGTTTTTAAATGAAATTAAAGAAAAAGAAGGTAGGGGAACACAGCTTGTTTCCCTTTATATTCCTCCTGAAAGACAAATATTTGATGTAATAAATTATCTTCGCCAAGAATACGCTACTGCTGCTAATATTAAATCTAAAACTACTAGAAAAAATGTTCAAGATGCTATTGAAAAAACAATTCAAAAACTTAAACTTTTTGATAAAGTTCCAGAAAATGGTTTAATAATTTTTAGTGGAGCAATTCCGCAAGATGGTCCTGGAACAGAGAAAATAGAAGTTTATGCTATTACTCCTCCTGAAAAAATAACTACTTTCATTTATAGATGTGATAGTAAATTTAATATTGAACCACTTAAAGAAATGTTAAAAGAAAAAGATGTTTTTGGAATAATAGCTATTGATAATGAAGAAGCAGCTATTGCTATAGTTAAAGGTAGGAAAATACTTATTATGAAATCTTTTACTTCGGGAGTTCCTGGAAAACATAGAGCTGGTGGCCAGTCTGCTAGAAGATTTGAAAGGCTTAGAGAAGCTAGTTTAAATGAATACTATAAAAGAGTTGGGGCACATGCAAATGAAATACTTTTAAACGAACCTGATTTAAAAGGAATAATAATTGCAGGTCCTGGACCTACAAAAGAAGATTTTTTAAAAGGAAATTATTTACATTATACTCTTAAAGATAAAGTTAAGCTTGTAGATACTTCATATTCAGGCACAAGTGGTGTAAGAGAAGCACTTAGTAGAGCAGAAGAATTCTTAAAGGAATTAAGATATATTAAAGAAAAAAAATTGATTGAAAGATTTTTAAAAGAAACTTCTTCCGAGAAAGGCTCTGTAACATATGGAGAAGAAGAAGTTATGAATGCTATTAAGAATGGTTTAGTAGATACTCTATTAATTAGTGAAGGTCTTGAAAAAATTTTAATTAAAATAGAATGTACAAATTGTGGTTATAATAGAGAAGAAAAAGTGGAACCAAAAGACTTTGTTTTAAGAAGTCAAGAAATATTAGCTGAAAAATGTCCTAAATGTTTTAATCAAACATTAAAAATTTCTTCTATGCAAAAATATTTAGATGCTTTAATAGACCTTGCCGAGAATCTTCATATAAATATTGAATTAATATCTTCTGAAACAGAAGAAGGTGAAATATTGAAAAATGCCTTTGGAGGAGTAGCTGCATTTTTAAAAACATCATTTTATTAATTCTTTTTTATATGAAAAACCATAAGCTTACCTTTATTATGCTATAAAAACGTAAGGTTTATATATTTTATTTTCTAATAAATATGCTTACCTATGGGGTGAAACTTAATAATGGGTGAGTGTTTTATCGTTAAGAAACACTAAATTTCCATCTAGAGTTTTCCTTTTAGATACAACTTTAAGAGATGGAGAACAAACTCCGGGAGTATCTTTAACACCTGAAAATAAGCTTAAAATTGCTTCAAAACTTGAAGAAATGGGAATAGATTTTATTGAAGCAGGTTTTGCAGCTGCTTCTAAAGGTGAATTTAAAGCTTTAAAATTGATATCTGAACAAGGATTTAAAGCTGAAATTTATAGCTTTAGTAGATGTGTTAAATCCGATATAGATTTGGCAGCAGATTCTGGTGCGGATGGAATAACTTTAACTATGCCTACGTCTGATTTGCATCTTAATTGTAAACTTAATAAAAATAAACAATTTGTTATAGAAAGTATCGAAAAATGTATAGATTATGCTAAAGGAAGAGGTTTGATAATCGAATTTTTAGCAGAAGATGGAAGCAGAAGCGATTTAGATTTTTTAGAAAGTGTTTTTATGAAAGCTGCAGAATGTAAAGCTGATAGAGTCTGTTTATGTGATACTGTAGGGGTATTAACTTTTGAAAAAACTATTAAAATGGTTAGTAGATTAACTAAAAGTTTACAAATTCCACTAGCAATCCATTGTCATAATGATTTTGGATTGGCTGTTTCAAATTCTTTAATAGCTATCAAATATGGTGCTCAAGAAATTCATGTAACAATTAATGGCTTAGGTGAAAGAGCTGGAAATGCAGCATTAGAAGAAATTGTAGCAAGCTTAGAGCTTTTATATGGATATAAAACAAATATAAAAACAAATTTAATATATGAAACTTCAAAGATTGTTTCTCAATTAACTGGAATATATGTTCAACCAAATAAAGCAATTGTAGGAGAGAATGCTTTTTCTCATGAATCTGGAATTCATACACATGGAATAATAAAAAATCCATTAACTTATGAACCAATTCCTCCAGAATTTGTTGGAAGAAAAAGAATATTGGTTCCAGGTAAACATGCTGGTTCTCATGGTTTGAAAGAAAATTTAAAAAATATAGGTTTCGATGTATCAGATGAGCAGCTTTCTGAAATTCTTAAGAGAGTTAAGGATTTAGGTGATAAAGGTAAAAAAGTTACCGATGCTGATCTTCAAGCTATAGCTGAAACTGTTTTAGGCTTACCTAAAATAAGGCCAATAAAATTAAAGAAAGTTATAGTTATAACAGGTAATAATATTGCATCAACGGCATTTGTTGAATTAAATTTATATGGAAAAGCTATAAGTGGATCTGCTATTGGTGTAGGGCCAGTAGATGCTGCTGTAAATGCTATTAGAAAATTAGTGTTGGATACAGAATCTATACAACTTGAGAAATATCATGTTAAATCTATAACAGGTGGTACTGATGCTATTGTAGAAGTTATTGTAAATCTTAGGAAGAATGATAAAATTGTTACTTCCAGAAGTGTTAGAGAAAACATAGTTATTGCAAGTATTGAAGCAATATTAAATGGTATGAATATTTTGTTAGCGGATTATAAAAATTTAAGAGGTAATGAAAATTGAAGATGAGTGGAAGTTTGGCATTAATAGAAGCCTTAAAAAAACAAAATGTTAAAATAATATTCGGGATACCTG
>Ga0207433_10005603_pt1 | contig 22294 bp, 17 predicted proteins | sample YelNatPaOPGAMG01_FD_187559 | JGI IMG/M metagenome (GOLD analysis project Ga0207433, IMG submission 187559) | Hot spring thermophilic microbial communities from Obsidian Pool, Yellowstone National Park, USA - OP-RAMG-01 (SPAdes) (version 3) | ecosystem: Environmental > Aquatic > Thermal springs... | reverse complement strand
TTGGTAGGAAACTCTATAACCTTGCCGCCGGCATTTTCGGCTTTGCGGCGAAGCATAGACATAAACTTACCCGGAGCTTTATCTCTTATGCTCTTTCCGTAGTTCTTCTGAAAGCTTTTATAAGACAGTTTTTCCGCCATAATAATATTTGACTTAGATAAAATCATATTAGCCAATCTGCCGTGTTCAGTTTTGCGATAAGCGGCTAATATTCTATGTAATTCCGATAATTTAGCTTTTAAACGGATATAACCATTGCTGAACGTCCATTTTAAACGACCTTTTTTAACAGTTCCGTCAGTATTGAAATTATCTGGATTAGAAAGTCTTTTAGACCTCTCCATTGCCCTTTGGATTCTGCGGATATATTTCTTTAACTGTTTGGCATCGGGACAGAACTCTTTAAGAAATGCGTCTTTTATAATATTATCCTGCTTAGACACTAATGCTATAGTTGAGGGTCCTATGTCTATACAAGCTTTATTGTTAGAAACGGTATTTTTAGTTTTTATCTTAGGAAAGCCTGATAATACTAATTGAACGTAAAATCTTTGCTTGCCTTTAATAGACTTGTGAACGATACGGCAGTATTTGACTTTAGACTGCAAAGCATAAGACTGGACGCCGTGTTTGTCTTTTTTATCAAATAGCGGCTTTAGATTAAGGTTATCCCATTCTATATGGTCATCTCTCCAGCGGATACCGGAAGCGTTAGTTTTGGATTCCAATGAGTTTAAAGATTTCCATTTGCTTTTAAATCTCGGTTTGCCTGATTGTCTGAACTGATAGCGCTGAACCGATTTAAAAGCTCTCGTAGATATTTTTTGGGCAGTGTGAGCGTCTAAATGGTCTTTGATAAAACAAGAATTTTTGCATTCCGTGCCGTAAGACTGCAAATCATAATCGGTAAATTTAAATTGTTTTACACATAAATTAAATATTTTAGATTTATCGGGATTGTTTTTCGACAAAGAACGGGCATGTTGCCATTGTTTAGATTCTTTCATAAGACTTAAGCGTTTCAGAGCTTCTCCGAGAACGGCGTTATAAAGCTGTCTTGCAGATTCAAATTTTACGTTTAAAATATGTTCGTCTTTGCCGTTTATGATTAACGGTAATTCTAATACAAACGAAGGATCTTTCTGTTTTATATGTTTTTTTAATTTATTCATATTATTATTGTATAATAAAATAGATATTAATACAAGAAAAACAGTGGATTAGCTATTACCACTTCGGCAGGCACAAAAGCTTTGCTTTTGTAAACGCCTGCACTTTGGCTGATATAAAAGCGGTGCTTTTGTAAACATCAGCACTTCGGCAGGCACAAAAGCTTTGCTTTTGCAAACGCCTGCCTTCGTATGTATGTATCCATAGCTGTAAGCTTGTGGGCTTGCATAGCTATTTTTTTCGGTCAGCCGTTTAAATCGAAAGCTTTTTTGAAAAATATTTCCGCTTCTTCCGATTTCCCCGAATTTTTAAGGCATCTGGCATATTCGTAGTAATATCTGGGATTGCCGGGATTATAATCTATCGCCCGCTTGAAATGTCTAAGAGCCTTCTCGTAAAACCGGACTATTTTTTCTTTCATTTTATCGCCGTAAACGTATAGATAAGTATTTTCGTCGGAATTATCCGCTTTGCGGAACATATTTTTGTTTTTCCCGCCGTTTCTTTCTTCGCCGTAATCGCTGCCGTAATCGCAATCCGCAAGTTCGTCCATTATAAAAAGCCCGTTCATAAAAAATATTTCATCTTTCGTATAATATCCTTCCGTCTTTTCTCTCCAACCGGAAAGTATTAAAAAGAACTTGTCGAAAGTTTTATTGAAGGAATTTTCGTCGAAGCTGTCAGCGATTCTTTCCCGTCTTTCTTTCCTGAATTCTGCGAAGGGGTCTTCGCCGCCTACGTTTTCATAACTGTCGGCAAGTTTTTTTTCTTTTTCGCCGTTCAGCGATAAAAACGGAATTTCTCTGCAGTAAATGAGAAGATTGTAAAAAAAAGTCAATGCGCCGGTTTCTTTAATTTCGTATAAAAATTTGCACAGGTCTAACAGGTAAGGGCACAGGTAATTCCTATCCTTAAGCCTCGGCGCAGACTTCCACAGTTCTTCATATGTTTCTATCAGAGCGGGAAAATATTTCCTATCGTATTCGGCGAGTTTCTTTAAAGCGGAAATTAAGGTTTCGTAATAGTTGCAAAGGATGTTTTCAAAAATTATTGCGCCTGCCGTTCCTTCCGTTAATTTACCGGATTCCGCAGATTTTGCATTTTCCCGTCCGCATTGTTCGAGATAAGCTCCGAAAGCCTTCCTGAACATTTCAATATGCGATGCAAGCATTTCGTATTTTTTAGATTCCAAATTATTATTTCTATTGTTTGCTTCCATAATTTTTAGACCGTCCCCTATGATATGATATGATATGATTATGATGTTATGTGATGTGAAGTGAATTTGTATGATTATGATTAATTATGATTATTATGATTTATGATTATGATTATATGATGCCCGTAGCCAAATCCTTAACGATATTAATCAATGCTGTTTTAGCGATATTTTTTTCGGTTTCGCCGCTGATTTTAGCTGCAAGCAGTCTCAACTCTTCGCCGGTTTTGCCGTCTATAAACAATAATTTTAAATTTTCGCCTGTATCCATCAGCATATTAAGCCTCATGGCAGAATTTGTCTCCACGTCTAATCTGATGTCGTTAAGCATTATCTTGTCGTTTAAATCCAGATTGCTTATAGTTTCCGAAAGCGCCGCATATTTTTTTTCTTTAATTATGTTTTCGGATTTATCGATATTTCCGGCTTGCGAATTAAAATAACGTTCCCTGTAATAGCCCGTGTTTTTGTCTATAAGGATTTTATAGGTATCGGCAAGCCTGTGCGAGTTTTCGTCTATAGCGATAAGATTGCCGACGTTTTCTTTGCCGTCGTCCTGAAGCTGTTTTATATGATGAACTTCTATTCTGTCCAAAATTTCGCCTTTTGCGTTCTTTTTCAAACCGCTTAAAAACTGCATATCCCTCGTCTTTACGTAATTAATGATTTTTTGCCAGTTGTGGATTGATTCTATTTCTAAAATTTTTTTATCGTTTACTGTTACCTTGATATTTTTAAAACCGTCCGTAGTTTCTTTATATTCTTTAAGCATGCCGAGTTCGGGACGTTTATCGGAAAAAGTATCGGGACGTTCTTTGTCGAATTTAAATTTGTATGAAGACGGTATTTCGCTTATAGAATATTTTACCTGTTTTATGCCGCCGAAGGATGTATCTCCCGTTTCAATATTTATAACTCCGGGCGCAGTATTTTTAGCATCTATTCCTTCCTGCAGGCGTTTAAGGTCAAAATAGTTGTCAAGAGTAAATTTCGATAATTTATAGTCTTCGTTAAATTTTTCGTCGTATTTTCCGTAATTTCCGGCATATTTGGCAGAATTAATTTCGTTGAATTTTTCCGAAGACATTATGAGATTTTTTACCGTTATATTTCTGCCGTAAGGTGTCATAGAACTGAAAGACGCGCCCTGAACTTCTACAAAATTATTTTTTGTAAACAGTGCATTAATATTGTTTTTAACGTCTTTGTCTATAAAACCGTATGTATTCAATAAAAAGTTTTCGTCGTTTTTTATAATAAATCCTGAATTTAGTAACGCTTTTATCTCCCTTTCGCCTGAGGAAATGCTTCGTGTTTTAACCTGTTCCAGATTTGGGATTCCTTTTCCTTCGGATGTTTTAATTTTTAAGCCGCCGCCTGCAGTATTTTTTCCGCCGGGTAAATCCCCGCCGCTCCATATGCTTATTTCCATTTGAGCATCTCCATTTTGCCGTTTTTCTATAAATTTTTTAATATATATACTAATATAACAAAAAAATGTTGCGGTATTATGACGATAATGTTTCATTTTTGTTAAATTTTCGTTAAAAATATGTTAAAAAAAAGTCTTATATATGATAAGATATGAAGTTAGCAGGTATGTCAGTCCGTCTGCTATGCAATTACGGGGTTTTGTTAAAAGGGGTGGCAGTCCGCCTGCTATGCAATGAAGGGGTTTTGTCTTTAATTCCCCTTTTGTAAAAAAGGGGTGGCATTTTGCCTTTCGAAGAAAGGCAAAATGACGGGGTATTTATAACAAAATCATTCAACTATTATTTTATTTTATTTATTTATTATAACGGTATATTACATGACTAACACTAACACTAATACTAACACTAACACAAACAGAAACATATACATATACAATACGCTTTCCCTCTCGAAGGAGCTTTTTAAGCCGATAAACGAGGACAGAGTTTTAATGTACGTTTGCGGAATAACCGCATACGACCTGTCGCATATAGGTCATGCCAGGGCGTATATCACTTTTGACATAATTTACAGATATTTAAGACATCTCGGTTATAATGTAGTTTACGTCAGAAATTTTACCGATATTGACGATAAAATAATAAAAAAAGCAATAGACGAAAATTCAACGGTAGAAAAAATTTCTTCGAAATATATAGACGAATACCATAAAGATATGGACGCCCTGTATGTTTTAAAGCCGACTTACGAGCCCAAAGCGACGGAAACGATTCCCGAAATGCTAAATTTGGCTTCGGGACTGATAAAGAAAGGAAATGCTTACGAAATAAACGGCGATGTTTTTTTCAGGGTTTCTTCTTTTAAAGATTACGGCAAACTTTCCCATAAAAATATTGACGAACTTGTCGCAGGTTCCAGAATACCGGTAAACGAAGAAAAGGAAAATTATCTTGATTTTGCGCTGTGGAAAAAATCTAAGGAAGGCGAACCTTCGTGGGACAGTCCGTGGGGAAAAGGCAGACCGGGATGGCATATAGAATGTTCTGCTATGAGCATGAAATTTCTGGGCGAAAGCATAGATATCCACGGCGGAGGTTCAGACCTCATATTTCCCCATCATGAAAACGAGATAGCACAGTCCGAAAGCTATACCGGCAAGAATTTTGTAAATTACTGGATTCATAACGGTTTTGTCAACATAAACAGCGAAAAGATGTCTAAATCTCTTAAAAATTTTATTACTATAAGGGATGTTCTCGATAAATTTCATCCGGAAGCGCTGCGTCTCTTTTTTATGTTTACTCATTACAGGTCTTTCATAGATTTTTCGTTCGAAGGCGTGGAAAGCGCTAATCAAAGCCTGCTGAGGCTTTATCAGGCAGTAAATCTTTATGAAGAATTCAAAAAATTAATAGAAGAAAACCGCATCGCCGTAAAAAAAGACGGCGTTTCTCCGACGGCTGAAAATATCGAAAATTATACGCACGATTTTTATAATTCGCTAAATGACGATTTTAACACGGCTAAAGCAATATCGGTCATATTCGACCTAGTAAGAAAAACTAATAAAATCATTAACGATTCAATGGTCAAAAGTTTTGTAAATTCTGAAGATATCTTATTTTTAGACTCGGCTGCGGCGTTTATTAAAAAATCGCTTTCCGGCATATTCGGGCTTTTGAACGATGACCCTAAGCGGTTTATAGAATCCAATCAGGCGGCTCTTTCGGTTTATGGAGGCGGCGAAGCCTTAATAAGCGAAGAAGAAATAAAAAAACTTATAGACAAAAGAAATAAACTCAGGAAGAACAAAGAATACGGTTTGGCGGACGAAATAAGAAAATCGCTTCTTGAAAAGGGTATTGTGTTGGAAGATTCCGGATTTGGCACTGCTTATAAATTTATCGGGACTAAACGGCAATAATTTAAATAAAAAAGTCAAAGAGGAGTTAAAGAGGAGTTAAAGGCATTTATTATAAATACCCCGTCATTTTGCCTTTCTTCGAAAGGCAAAATGCCACCCCTTTTTTACAAAAGGGGAATTAAAGACAAAGACAAAGACACAGTTTAGTCATTGTGAGGAGCGTCAGCCAATATCCTGTCATTGCGAGGAGCGTCAGCCAATATCCTGTCATTGCGAGGAGCGACAGCGACGAAGCAATCTCGCTTTTATAAAAAGGGGAATTAAAGACAAAGACAAAAGAACAGGAGTTAAATTGATTATGAATGTTAAAGAAATGGCGGAAGAATTTCTTGTATGTCCGAAATGCCGCGGTCATCTAATTTATAAAAAAATTAAAGAAAAGGAGATGCTTATCTGCAAAAATTGCAGGGTTTATTATCCGGTAGAAGATGAAATCCCGATTCTTCTTACAGAAGATGCGGTAAGCATAGACGGATCCGGTGTCAACATAGACGAACTTTAATGAATATATTTGCAAAATTAAAGCAGTTCTTTTATTTAAACAAAGATTTTTTCGTCAGGGCACAAAAATATTCTCCGGCGGCATACGGGGCGGCTGATTCCGCCATGCCCAAAAGGATATGGATTTATGCCGAATCTCTCGGTGAATTCAGGCTTGCCGCCCGCATCGCAGATATTATAAAGTCAGCATTATCCGTAAAAAATGCCCCGCTTTCGCTTTTTTTTATCAGTTTTAAAACGTTTTCGGCGCTTTCTCTCGCGCAAAACGATAAAGCCGGTAATAAAGGTAATAACGACAATAAAGCCAATAACGGCGGAATATTATATTTTTTTCATCCGTTTTTCGGATTCAGAATGATATTTAAAAAATATGCGTCAGCTGTAAAACCGGATTACTTTATATCGGTTCAGCATCCGGTTTCAAAAAAATTAATCAAAGAACTGTCTGGTCCGGCTTTTAGGACAAAATTGATTTTTATGGGGATAAGTCCTGCGGATTTAAAAAAAATGGATATAAAATATGAAGAAAAGGAAATTTCGGAAATCCCCGCCGGCTTTTCTCTGTCCGTATCTGTACCGGTTTCAGACGTTTCCGCGGCTTTCGGAGCCAAAAAGGCAGAATTTGATATTCTGCCGATGTCTTTAAAGTATGCTTCATGTTTTGAAAATAATATTGAAAGCGGAACGGCAGCGTCGGCAAGCGAAGAAAAATATTTCAAAAACAGCGTCGTATTATCTTTTGTTTCCATTCACGAAAAAGAATCCGGCTTTATTATAAAACTGTTGGGAGAAATTATTTCGGACGAAAGCTTAAGACAAAAAATTAATTTAAAATTTATTTTTGTTCCCAGAAATATAAAAAATTCACGCAGGATTTTTAAAGAGGCGTCTAAAATAGGACTGAATCCGTTTTACTACCGTGGAAAAGCAGAAAACAAAGATTATAAAGGCGGTTTAGAAGATTTTTCGGGGTTAGGAGGGGTCGGTTTAGACAAAGGAACCGAAACCTTAATAGTCGATAAATACGGAATACTCGACGAGATATATCCCGTTTCGGACATTGTTTACGTCGGCAAAAGTTTATTTAAAAATGAGAAAGGCGGGCATAACGTTTTGGAGCCGGCTTTATTTGGCAAAGCAATCGTAACCGGTTCATATGCCGCAAATTTTAAGGATATAATAAACGAAATGGTCATCTGCGGGGCAATAACCGAAGTTAATGAAAAAAATTTCAAGGATATTCTGCTTAAATTAATCAAAGATGAAAAACTGAGGAACGAAACCGGAAAAAACGGATTAAAATTCTGTCTTCAAAAAAGAGAAGAATTTGAAAACTATTTCAAAAATTATTTAACAAAAATTATTATATAATTCTCTTTTTTAAAAGGGGTGAAAGCGGGATTGCTTCGTCGCTAACGCTCCTCGCAATGACAGGACTGTGTCTTTGTCTTTAATTCCCCTTTTTTAAAAGGGGTGGCAGTCCGCCTGCTATGCAATGACGGGGTTTTTTGCCTTTAATTCCCCTTTTGTAAAAAAGGGGTGAAAGCGAGATTGCTTCGTCGCTAACGCTCCTCGCAATGACAGGACTGTGTCTTTGTCTTTAATTCCCCTTTTTTAAAAGGGGTGGCAGTCCGCCGCAGGCGGACTGACGGGGTATTTATAATAAAATATTCAATATTCAATATTCAATAATCTAAAATCTAAAATTATAAATCATAAATTATAAAACATAAAATCTAAAATGAATTTAGCCGTTTTTATCATATCTTCAAGACTGTTTTTAGTTTTTACGTCTATATTGCTCCTGCTTATTTATTTAAGAATAAAATTTTTTAAATTAAAAATAGATTTTTTAAACGTTAAAAAGGAAAACGAGGCAAATAATCCCGTCCGTAAATTTTTCGAGTTAAACGGAATAATTCATTTTCATACCGTATATTCGGACGGTTCGGGACGCATAGAAGACATTATCGAAACCGGAAAAATACTTAAAACGGACTTTCTCGTTTCCTCCGACCACAACACGCTTAAGCCAAAATTGGACGGACTCGAAGGTTATTACGGGGGGCTTTTATATTTTGCCGCCGAAGAAATCAATACGGAATTCGGACATCTTCTTGCGCTCGGAATAGAAAACGAGATTAAAAGAGGCAAATATAAAAATGTCCTTTCCGATATTAAAAAACAGAACGGAGCCGCCGTCATATGCCATCCCTACAACTGGTGGACTCCATGGAAAAATTTTAAAGTCAAAGGATATGACGGCATCGAAATTATCAATCTGGATTCGCAATGGAGGGGTATGAACCCTTTATATATAGTTGCGGTCATTCTGTCATACCGTATAAATCCTCTGTACTCACTGCATTTTTTATCGCATAAGCCGATAAAAACGCTCAAATTCTGGGACAGCGTCCAGAAGCACAAATCTATGAAAACCGGCATAGCCGCTGCAGACGCCCATTCAAACGTAAAATTAACGAGAAAGCGCAGAATTAAATTCCCTAAATATTCCGAGCTTTTTTCCGTCGCGAGGAATCATATCCTGCTTGACGGCAGGCTGTCCGGCGATTTATCGGAAGACAAAAAGAAAATAACGGAAGCCGTTAAAAAAGGAAGATGTTTTTTTTCCTTCGACCTGTTCGGAATTCCGAAAGGGTTTTATTATTATGTTTCTGTCTGCGGAAAATATTATTTCAGCGGAGATTCGGCAGATTCTGCCAAACATCATATAGACATGGACAAAAACGGTAAAAATGTTATAATATATTCAGGAATAGATATAAATCCAAAAAAAAATCCGTATATAATCAATTTATTCCGTAACGGCAAAAAAGTCTTTTCTTCAAAAAACGGCGGTCTGATTTATGAAGTAAAATCTGTTCCGGATATACCGTCTTTTTACAGGGTCGAGATAGACGTTTTTTTCGGCCGTAAAAGAATAACTTATCTTTATTCTAATAACATAGAAATTTATTAATTTATTTTATTTATAATTTATTTAATTAATTTATAACTTATATTTATAAAATTATGAACAATCTTAATCTTAAGGGCGAAGATATCGAAAAATTAGACCGGGAATTCGTGTGGCACCCTTTTACGCAGATGTCTGACTGGGAAAAAGAGCGGAATATATTAATAGAAAAGGGAGAGGGGGTTTATCTCTACGATATTTACGGCAACAAATATATCGACGGAGTGTCGTCTTTATGGGTAAACGTTCACGGACATAATAATCCCGAATTAAACGAAGCGTTAAAGGAACAGCTCGGTAAAATCGCCCACAGCACGCTTCTGGGTCTTGCAAATATTCCCTCGGCTATTCTTGCCGAAAAACTTATCGAAATCGCGCCTAAAAACCTTAAAAAAGTTTTTTATTCGGATTCCGGTTCGACTTCCGTCGAAATTGCCGTTAAGGTCGCCTTCCAATATTTCAGGCAGAAAGGTCCGGCATATAAAAACAAAAAAAAGATAATTGCGGCAACGTCCGCTTATCACGGCGACACCTTGGGAAGCGTTTCCGTGGGCGGGATAGAGCTTTTTCATTCCATTTACAAGCCTTTGCTCTTTGAAACAATCAGGATTACTTATCCTTACTGCTACAGATGCCCTTTTAATCTTAAGCATCCCGATTGCGGGCTTTACTGCGCCAAAGAAGCCGAAAAAATAATAAAAGTCCATGCCGAGGAGTCCTGCGCGCTTATAATAGAACCTATGTTGCAGGGGGCTTCCGGAATGATAACAATGCCCGCGGGATATATGAAAAAAATAGAAAGGGCGTGCAAAGACAACGGCGTTTTACTGATACTCGACGAAGTAGCCACAGGTTTCGGAAGAACAGGAGAAATGTTCGCCGCTTTTCATGAGGATATTTCGCCGGATGCGATGTGCGTAGCCAAAGGTATTACCGGAGGTTATCTTCCCATGGCGGCAACGCTTTTCATGCAGGAAATTTACGACGGTTTTTTGGGGAACTGCGGCGACAACAAAACCTTTTTTCACGGGCATACGTACACCGGAAACCAGCTTGCATCCGCATGCGCCGTAAAATCGCTTGAAATGTTTAAAAAATACGGACTGCTTAATAGAATGAAACCCGTCATAGCCCGTTTCAACGAGCTTCTTAAAGAATTCCGGCAGTTGGGAAACGTAGGAGATATAAGAAATATCGGTCTTACGGCAGGCATAGAATTAGTAAAAGACAAAGACACCAAAGAGCCGTTTGAAGCAGGGGATAGAATCGGACATAAGGTCGTTCTTAACGCACGGGAAAGAGGTGTAATAATAAGACCTCTTGGCGACGTCATCGTAATAATGCCGCCATTAGTTATAGACGAAAGTACCCTCGAAACGCTTATGTCGGCAATTTACGATTCCGTTAAAGCGGCAGTGAAAACCAAAGAAAAAAGGGGTCAATAAAAAAGGTGTCAGATTTAAGAAAAAAGGTGTCAGATTTAAAATCTGACACCTTTTTTTGGGAAATGCTTCGTCGCTAACGCTCCTCGCAATGACTATAGAAGGGGTTTTTGCTTTTAATTCCCCTTTTGTAAAAAAGGGGTGGCATTTTGCCTTTCGAAGAAAGGCAAAATGACGGGGTATTTATAACAAAATAAATAAATAATAAATCAATAACTTAATAAATTATGAATTTAAACGCTTTAAATAAAGGCTATATAGGCTTATTCCTTTCGTGGGCTCTTTCGATGGGACTGCTGTATCCGGGCATTATTTTTTTAATGATTCTGGAATCATGCGCTCTTCCCGTTTCTTCCGAGTTAATTCTGGGTCTTTCGGGATTTTTATCGGGAGAGGGCAAAATAAACTTTTATCTTGCCGTTTTAAGCGCAACGCTCGGCACTTTTATCGGCGCATCTCTGCTTTATTATATAGGAAAAAAAGGCGGCAGAAGGATGATAGAAAAATACGGAAAATATTTCCTCGTCAGCAAAAACGAACTCGATAAAGCGGAAATCTGGTTTAAGAAATACGGCTCTATAGCGGTATTGGTCGGCGTGTGCCTCCCCGTTATAAAAACTTATATAGGTTTCCCGCCCGGCGCGTCGCTGATGAATTATAAAAAATTCAGCATTTTTATAATATTAGGTTCACTTATCTATAATACCGCCGTCGCATATCTCGGACTAGTCGTAGGGCGCAATATCGGCATTTTTATTCCGTATTTCAGGAAATTCGGAATTATTTTGCTCTCAGCCGTATTGGTGTTAATAATTATATATTTTTATAAACACATAAAAGCGGCGTTTAAAAACTAATAAATATTATTATGTTTTTCGACAAAAATAAAAACAGCCATCCCGCCGCCTCCGGACGTTTCGCCTCTTACGGCGAAATAGTTTCTAATTTCGCATGCTTAGCTTATAATGCCGGAATTTCTAAACCGGATAAAACAACGGATAAAACAAGTTTCCGTTTCGGAAAAATTTATTACTTTTTTGCGGTATCCGCCGTATCGCTTATTATTGCAATAATTATAACGGTATTTTTAAACGCCGCCGCGCCCGCCGTCCGCAATCCTTTTGAAGTATCAGCTGAATATCTGATATTGTGGCTTGTTTTCTTTTTTATATTGAGCTTTGCAGGAAATAAAATAAGCGCGCTCGATAAAAACCGGAAAAATTTAGGTTTTATCGCACCCGGCGGCATTAAAAATGCTTCCGTCGGTTTTACGGACGAAAAAGCCTTTAGACTTGGAATTTTAAAAGGCGCAGGCAATAAAAAATATCCTGACGTTTTAATCGGATTAGACGAAAAAAAGAGATTCGAGCATACGCTTATCGTTTCGCCTACAGGCGGCGGTAAAACATCGAGGTATATAGTTCCGGGAATTGCCGCAGATGCGCGATATTCCGGCGTCAGCGTATTTGCGATAGACATAGACAGCCCTTATCTTTACGAATCGGTTAAAAAAGACTGGATTAAGGCGGGTAAAACCGTTATTTATTTCGACCCCTACGAACCGGAAACGGAACCTGAACCGGAAATGAAAGATTCCGATTATAATGCCGATCATAGTGCCGAAAGCGGAAACGGCATAATCGGGGCAAAAGCCGCGCGAGCCTTTTTTAATCCTTTAACCGGTAAAGACAAAAATCCTTTAGCTGACGATAAACTTTTGGATATTTCGTCTATACTTTTTCATTTAGATAAACAGGAAATAAAAGGCGGCGATGTTCATGCCCATAAATACTATTCAAAAAGGTCTTCGGATTTGTTTTACGGATGCCTTTTGTATCTTAAATATAAATACGGCGCCGAATATTTCGACCTCGTTACCGTAAAAGCGTTTTTTGAAAGGGGAGTTAAATTCATCGAGGAAGAAATAAAAAAATTTAACGGAGAAAACGTTAAAAAGATAAAAATTTTATTTAATAATTTTTTGGAACTTCCGGTTTACGAGAGGGCAAAAATCGTTACCGATATATTAAATAATCTGGATTTTTTAAGCGACCCGAATGTCGCATCCCATTTTAGATGCAAAGGCAAGGATACTCACGATTGTTTTTTTATAGGCGATTTTTTTGCTAAAGATATGCTTTTTATAGCAGGCATACCCAAGGAAAAGATAAATTCGGGAGGAGACAGGCTTATGTCTTTCATAACCCGCATTTTTATTAATGCTGTTTATGAAGACAGAAGAAAAAAACTGAGGGAAGAAAATAAACCGGACACCGGCACAGCTTCAGATACCGTTACCGTTACCGATACCGCGAGCTGTAATTCCCGCAGTATATTTATGTATCTCGACGAATTTCCGGCGTTAAGCCTTAACGATTTCGACATAGAACTGGCAAACCTCAGAAAAACAAATACCGGAGTATGTTTGACCGTTCAGGATATCGCCTTTTTAAAAGACCGCTACGGCGATACCGCTCTTATAACTTCCAATATAGGAACCCATATAGTTATGGGACACGCCGGTTACGAAACATGCAGATATTATTCCGAAATATCCGGCGAGAAATACGTGTTCCACAAAGAACGCGTTAGAAAACATATTGCCCCTGTATCCAAAGCTTTTCCGGATTCTTCGCTTGCTGATTACGATTACGGCGAAACTCCGGTTGCTTCCGGTCTTTATCCCTTAATTTCGCCCGACGAATTAAAAAACATGGACGGCAATTCCGTATTTATTTATACTAAATTCGTGAATCCGTTCATATTGAATCAATATATGCGGCAGTAATGCCGTATTTTTTTACTTCTGCGTCTGCACTTTAATAGCCGAAATCATAGTCGAGGCAAGGCTTTTATATGTGGCGGAAGAAGCATTTTTTTCTAACAGTCCGTAATATTTCAGCGCAAGGACGTTGTTATTCATATATTTCATATAAATATAGGCTATCTGGGACAGTTCGTATTGAAAGTGTTTTCCAGACGGGTTAAGTTCGTAACTTTTCTTAAAATACTCCAAAGACAGTTTATAATTTTTGTTTGAATAGTTTATTAAACCGAGATAATAATAGGTTTCGTATAAAATGTCGGCATTGTTTTTTTCTTTGGCGTAGTTATTTTTAACGGCTTCGTTGAAATATGCGTCAGCCGCTTTTAAATCGTTTTTGCCGAATTCCTCCCGCCCCAGAAAATAAAGATTTTTTAACTTGTCTTCCGGAGGAAGCAGGTTAAGGCTGGTTTTTAATAAATTAACGTAATCACCGGCATACTTTAATTTTTTATACAGCTTTAATTTTAATTTTATAATTTTATTCCTTAAATTAAGGCTTTTTACGCTTTTTAAATCAATACCTTTTATTAACGCAAGAGATTTTTTGTAGTTTGCCGATTTAAAATAAACATCGGCAAGAAAATATTCGGAACGGGGGCTTTTGTCTAAAACATAATACTTTTTCGCATAAATTAAGGCTGATTTCTCGTCTTTTTCTTTAATTTTTATCTTAGAGAGGTAAAGATAGGTTTTCGGGTTTATGTATTTAGGCGCGATTAAAAATTCTATTCTGCCCAAAGATGTAAATGCATCATCGAAACTTTTATTTTTATAATCTTTTTTTATAATGTTATAAATTAATCCGGAGGCTTTTTTTTCTGTTTCCGTCTTTTCCTTTTCCGGCATATAAGGGAAATCGAAAAGGATTCTTTTTAGATATTTTAATTCTTCGCGGGGCTTATTTTCTTTTCCGTAATAATCGGCTATAAATTTTAACGATTTAAGTTTAATACCCGGGTAGCCTATTTCAGAAGCCCCCATTTCTATATATTTGATGCCGGAGGGGTTTTTTTGTTCCGCCAGCGCCATGCCGTAATATACCAATCCGTTCTTATAGTAATAGCCGGAGCAATAATTCGAAGACCTTACGAAATAGTTCTGCGCTGCGGGATATTTTTTTGCTTTAAAAGCGATTAGCCCTTTATAATATAACTTATAACAGCGGTCGTCCTTTTCAGGTTTAAATAAGCCCTTATTATTTAAAATCATAAGGGCGCCGGATAAATCGCCTTTATGATTTATCAGGTAATTCAAGTAAACCGATTTAAAATAATTGTCTCTTTTCCTAAGGTAGATTATTTTTTTTAAAATCTTTTTAACGTGGTCTTTTTCGAACAGTTCATCCGCCGATTTTGTTCTGCCGCAGGAAGCGTAGGATAAAGTGAGATAAATGAGCGACCTGTCGTAAAGCCTGCCGCCTTTTTTGCTTTTGCTTAAAAGAAATTTGAAGTCCCTTATTGAGCGCCTGTAATTTTTAAGGTTAAAATCGCTTCTTGCCATATAAAATATAACATTGTAAATTTTTTTATAATCCGGATTTTTATATATAATTCTCTGAAAATAAGGCTTTGCCATATAAAAATTTCCCTGCCTGTATAAAATTTTTCCGCAAAGGTAATAAACGTCGGAGGATAAGGTTTTTCCGGTTTCATAATTATTAAGTATAAATTCAAGCCGCCGGTATGCAGAGACAAACCTGTCGGCTTTATAATCGTTTAAAGCCTTTTTATACATGTCGAGGGCTTTGGGCGATACCGCGGTTGTTCCGGCGGCTTCCGCACTGACGGCGGTATAACCCTGAAATATTAAAACAGAGCCCGCGCTTATTATTAAAAGCAGAGCAAACGCGAGCAAAATCGATAGCGGATTATTTTTTATTTTTTTCATATCTTTTCAGCTTTTCTATTAAGGTAGTTCTGTTAAGCCCCAGCATCTTGGCGGCTTTTTCTTTGACCCCGCCGGAAATTTTCATCACCATGTTTATGATATCCATCTCGGTTTTTTCCATTTCTTTTTTAAGGTTTATTCCCGAAACCTTAATTTTCTCCGCGTCGATAGCGATATTGACGGCATGATTTGTTTTGGGTTCCGCATCTTGTTGTTCCGCGTTTTCTTGTTCCGCATCTTTTTTTTGTCCGGCGGGGTTTTTGCTGTCGTGTTCGATGTGCTTGGTCGCCTGTTCGGCGGCTGACGGATGCTTATATTTTTCAGGTATATCTTTTGCGGTAATAAGTCCCGTTTCGTTTAAGACTACCAGCATCTCCATAATATTCTCAAGTTCTCTTACGTTTCCTGCCCAGCCGTAATTTAAAAGTATATCAAAAGCGTCTTCCGAGATACCGTAAACCGCACTGTTTTGAAAATCGGAAAATTTCTTTAAAAAATAATAGATTAAAACTATAATGTCAGGCTTTCTCTCCCTCAGTGGCAGGATATGAACCGGTATGACGTTAATTCTATAATAGAAATCTTCCCTGAACAGTTTTTCGGAAATCATTTCTTCTAAATTTTTATTTGTCGCAGAAATAATCCTGACGTCTATTTTTTTTGTTTTTAAAGAGCCTATCGGCTCAATTTCTCTTTCCTGAATAACACGCAAAAGTTTAACCTGAAGCGAAAGACTCATATCGCCTATCTCGTCTAAAAATAATGTCGATTTGTCTGCCAGGTCGAATCTGCCCTGCTTATCGGTAAACGCTCCGGTAAACGCTCCTTTTTTATATCCGAAAAGTTCGCTTTCCAGAAGCCCTTCGGGAAAAGCGCCGCAGTTTACGGACACCATAGGGTTCATACCCCTTCTGGATTTATTATGTATAAGCCTTGCTATAAGTTCCTTGCCCGTTCCGGATTCTCCGGTAATAAGCACGGAGCTTTCGGATTGAGCTATTTTGCAGGCTTTTTCTATAACGGATTTAATGTGCTTAGAAACTCCGTATATGTTTATTCCGGTATCTGCATCGGCGGTATTGTCATTATTTTGACATAGGTCTTCAAGCAGAGTCGATGTTTTGTCTATAAATGCATTATAATGTTTTTTTTTAAAAATCTTAGAGTCTATAAATTTTTCGTAATTTAATTTTTTTATATTGCCTTGATGAATTATGTGGTCTATATTGTGTTTTATTAAAAAAGCTATGTCCTGCCAGCTTAAATCCGTTATATTATTGACATAAACATAAAGTTTTATGTTCCTTTTAGGGGTTGCCTTAGATATTGCAGAAACGTTAATCCTGCTGTATTCCGCAATAATATAAGTATCGCTGTTAAAATTGGACGGAAGTTCATTTATACCTTTAAGTTCGGTTATTTTTTTTTCGTCGACCGTTTTTGCGAGAGTACTCTTAATAAGAGCGCAGATATCTGCCCGTTCCGATATAATATAAATAATAGATATGTTTTTTTCCATTTGACTTAAATTGTTTATATTATTTATAATTTATATATTATGCTTACAATAATCGTAGACGGATATAATTTTATATTCAACTCTTATTTTAAAATACGTTTTAAATCGGATGAACTTCAAAAATTAAGAGAAGAAACTATAAATTTTTTATCAAAATATTATAATGTAAAAAGAAATAAAGTGGTAGTGGTTTTTGACGGATATAATACCGGCGAGCTTTCCGAGTCTAAATACAACTGTCAAAATATTGAAATAATTTATTCTAAAAAAGACGAAAAGGCGGACGACGTAATCGTCAGATTAGCAAAAAGCATTACCGGAAACCTTCTCATAGTCACGAACGACAATGATATAAGGCGGCGCGCTTCAAGCGCATCATGTTCCTGTTTGGACGTGGACGAGTTTATAAGGCTGGCGGAAAATATAATAGCGCAGGGAATATACGGCGGCATTAAAGGCATTGCTGACGGAACGAACTGGCGGGAAGAGGAAGATTATGAAGACGGGATAGCAGGCAGAAGGGGAGGGTGTGTAAAAAAAGGCAATCCTCACCGTCTCTCTAAAAAAGAAAGGCTTAAGATTAAAAAAATCAAAAAACTTTGAATTTTTTAAGACCGTTTAAAATTTCGTATCAACAGTTTTACCGCTAATTGCCGTAAAGCCCCTGCCTTTAGGCATGGGAGTATGTCAAGCACAACAGCCGGGTATTTGCCTTTAATTCCCCTTTTTGCGAAAGCGAGATTGCTTCGTCGCTAACGCTCCTCGCAATGACAGGATATTGGCTAACGCTCCTCGCAATGACTGGACTGGGTATTAGTTTTTAATTCCCCTTTTTTAAAAGGGGTGGCAGTCCGCCGCAGGCGGACTGACGGGGTATTTATAATAAAATATTCAATTTAATCTGAATTTTTAATCCGGCGTTACCTTAGTAAAAATTTTTTTTATCTGTTCGAGCTGTGTTTCGATTCTTGCGTCTATTTCGCCGAAATCTGTTTTTATTATAACGCCGCCTCCCGGCAGATTGGCGTCCGGCATGAAGTTTATTGAAGCCTGCTTTTCTATGAAATTTTTTACCGCTTCCGGATTTTTATTTAAGACTCCGTAATCTGCAGGATTTAAACAAACTGTAAACTTTATGGAGTCCGAAGTTTTGTTTACCGCATCGGCTATTATTCCTGCGATTAAGCTGCTGTCTGCGGCTGTTTCAGCTTTTACTATAGTTTCGGCTATTTTTAAAGATAATTTTATTACGTCCTGTTTTACATCTTCATATAATTCGTTTTTAAATCTTTCTATAGATTCCGAAGCCCTGAAGATATTTTTGACTCCTTCTTCCATCGATTTTAAGACATCTCTTTTGCCCTGTTCGAATCCGTCCGAATAACCTTTTTTGCGGGCTTCTTCGAAAATGGCGCTTTCTTTTTCTTCGAATGCTTTTGCTGTTTTATATTTATAGTTTTCTATTAACGTAATGATGAATTTTTGAAGCGAAGGAGGCACGGACTCTAATGCGGCGGTCAGTTCTTTATTATCTTCCGATTTTTCGTTTCTCAGTATATTTACTAAAAGCGTTTTTTTTCCGTCGTATAAAGCGTTTCCCTCTATATTTAGTTCGCGGTCTTTTAAGATTTTGCTCATACGAGTTTTTCGCTTTCGCTTTTTACGGCAAGGCTGATTTTGCCTTCGTCTTCAAGTCTTCTTGCTACTTTCAGTATTTCATGCTGGACTTTTTCTACTTCCGATAACTTTTTAGGTCCCATAGCTTCGAGGTCGTCTTTAATCATTTCCTGCGCTCTCTTGGAAACGTTTGCCAGAATTTTTGTTTTAAGTTCGTCAGAAGCCGTTTTTAAAGCCAGAACAATCTGGTCGTGGGATACTTCCCTTAAAATTAACTGCATAGATTTGTCGTCCACGCTCGCAAGGTCGTCGAAGGTGAACATAAGCTCCCTTATTTTTTCGGCTTCTTCTTTATCTAATTTTTCTATGTCCGCAAGTATAGGTTCTTCTATGGATTTATCCATATTGTTTAAAATATCCGCTACCGTTCTGACGCCCCCGACTAATTTGCTCTGCGTCGAACCCGTCGATTTCAACTGTTCCTGAAGCACCTCGTCGAGGTCTTTGATTACGCCTGGAGGAACCCTTTCCAATTTGGAAAGTCTGAAAACTACCTGCGACCTGATGGAAGAAGGCAGAAGACTTATTACCACGGCAGCCGACAAAGGTTCCAAGTGTCCAAGTATAAGCGCTATTGTCTGCGGATGTTCGTTTTTCACGAAATCGGCTATAATATGGGGGTCAAGCCATTTTAAGGTTTGGAGACCTTCTTCTTCTATTGGTCCGTGCAGGTTGTCCAATATTTTTTTTGCTTTTTCAGGGTCTAAAGATTTTGCTATAAGGTTTTTTACGTAGTCGTCTCCCTTAACTACGATGCCGACCTTAGAGAAATTGGAATTGAAGTCTTTGAGAACGTTTTCCGAATCGTCTTTCTCGATGGTAGGAAGCTGGTCCATATATTTGGTAATTTTTTGAATTTCCATAAGTTCCAGCCTTTTTATTATTTCCGATGCCGCATCGTCGCCCACGGAAACAAGAAATATAGCCGCCTTTTCGGGACCCGAAAATCTTCTGCCCATATATTTTATATCTCTCTATTAGATTCTTTAAGTAAATTTTTTACGTAATTAGTCGCCGCATCCGGGTCTGCTTTTACTATACTGACTGCGATATCCTTTACGTTTGGCTCCGGTTTCTGAATAGATTCCTGTTTTATCTGCGCCAGCGTTTCAAGCCTTTCTTCCTCCGTCCGCCTTGCGGGCAAGCGTGATTCGTATGAAGTAATATATTTCATTAAAGGGCGCAAAATAATCAGTATCAGTAATACTATGCCTATTAAAATAACGCCGTATCTGATTATTTCTCCGAGATTAGATTTTATAAGTGACGTTATGGATTTTTTAGGCGGAGCCGGTATCGTGTAATGTATTCTCTTGAACGGAATATTCGCTACCACGACTTTGTCTTTAGCGGTTTTAGAATAGCCGATAGCCGTTTTAACTATATTTTTGAAGAGCGCCATTTCGGAAGAGCTTCTCGGTATATATTTGACCGACGGCGAACCTTTTGCGGCTTTTACTTTTTTGTAAGTTCCGTTGACGAGAACCGAAGCATAAACTCTTTGCACCGTTCCTACCGGATATGAAATCTTTTCTATTTTTTTCGACACGTCGTAATTTGTAGTTTCTTTTTTTACGGTATGGGTACTCGGTTTTGCCGTAGGGATAGGAGTCTTTCCCGGCGGAAGATTTGATTTTGCGCCTGGAATTCCGTAAGGCTTTAAGGCACCGGTTGAAGAAGACCTGTATGTCTGCTGGGAAACTATTGCCGTAGTATTTGGATTATAGGTCAGCTTAGATTCCGTTTTTTTTGAAAAATCTACTTTTACATATACTTTAGACGTAACGTTTCCTTCTCCTACAACGGGTATAAGCATAGAATTTATTTTATTTTCTAAATTTTTTTCGATTTTATGGACGTAATTAAGCTGATTTACGGTATATTCAAAAGAACTTTTCGTAGGCATAGACAATAACCGTCCGTCAGTATCGACGACTGTTATGTTTTTAGGCTTCAAGCCTTCTACGGAGCTGGCCACTAAATGGATTATCCCGTTTACCTGCATTTTATTAAGGGTCATCCCGGGTTTCAGCTTTATGATGACCGACGCTTTAGACGGTGTTCTTCTGGTGACGAAAACCGAGTTTCTTGGGAGGACTATCAAGACTCTGGAATATTTAACACTGTCGATCTGGTCTATAGTTCTTTCTAACTCTCCCTGCAGGGCCCTTTGATAATCTACATGCTGCATAAAATCCGTCATGCCTATCTGAACTTTGTCGAATATAGAAAATCCGACCCCTTCTTGATGAGGAAGACCTATTGAAGCAAGTTTAAGGCGGGTTTCATAAACTTTGTTTTTAGGAATCAGAATCGTCTTTCCTCTGTCGGAAAGTTTATAAGGGATATTGTACGAATGAAGTTTATCGATTATGCCGGAAGCCGCCGGCGCGTTCAAGTTGGAATAAAGAACGCCGTATTGCGGCGCAGTAGCATACAGCGCTGTAAAATATACAGCTATAACAACCCCGATTATTACGAGGGCGAATACGATCTTTCGTTCTACCGAAAGCTCGACGAAAAAAGTTTTTAACTGGGAACCGAAGTCCTTGAAAGTAGCGGCCATTTAGTGTTAAGCTTTTCTTATACCTGCATATTCATAATCGAATTGTATGCGGTTATAATTTTATTTCTGACCTGCATCATGAGTTCGAAAGAATCGTTTGCTTTTTCCATGTCTATCATTGCCTGATGTATATTGGACGATTTTCCGGTAGCAATGGCTTCTGCCGAGGCGTTCGCCGTATTTTGAAGTTCGTTGACTTTATTTATGGAATTTAAAAGCGTATCTGCGAAAGAACTGCCTCCCGGACCGCCTGTATCGGCAACGCCGGATGCGGAAGTGCCGCCATTCGTAATGCCGTTGGGATTAAGTTCTTTTATATCGTTTAAATTAATTGCGTTTTCCGCGCCTATAGGTAAAGCCATAGCCAAATCCTCCTCCTTGTCCTTTAATGCTTATAATGCGTATTTACCGGCGGACTTAATTATTCCCCTGTGATTTGTTTAAGCCCGCCTTAATTTTAATTATACCATATTTTATATTTTATTTTGAAAATCAAATCTTTAACGACGACTGCGACATAGCTTTAGATTCCGATATAACCTGAGCATCCGCCTGATAAGCCCTTGTAGCCGAAATCATATTTACGAGTTCCCTTATTGACGATATATTGGGAGTTTTGACGTATCCGGCTTTATTAGCCAGCGGATTGCCTGGGTCGTATTTTTCAGAAAACGGATTTTTGGCATTTTCTATTTTTTCCACTTCGACGCCGAAATAATTTTTAAATTTAACGGTTTTGAAAAGCGGTTCTTTTTTTACGTAAGGAAGTCCGTTGCCGGCATCGTCGGTATTAATGTTCGCAAGATTGGACGAAATAACGTTCATCCTTATTCTTTCGGCATTTAAGCCTTGCGCCGCTATCTTTAAAGAATCGTTAAAACTCATAACATATCCTCCTTTGTAAAAAAGTTATACTATTTTACCTATATATATTATATTGTATTGTAGGCATTTCGTTTTTAATTCCCCTTTTATAAAAGCGAGATTGCTTCGTCGCTAACGCTCCTCGCAATGACAGTACTGCGTCTTTGTCTTTAATTCCCCTTTTTTAAAAGGGGTGGCATTTTTGCCTTTCTTCGAAAGGCAAAAATGACGGGGTATTTATAATAAATAATAAACATTTTTTTCAACTTATTTCCTGCATTACGGAT
>Ga0207433_10005600_pt1 | contig 22300 bp, 21 predicted proteins | sample YelNatPaOPGAMG01_FD_187559 | JGI IMG/M metagenome (GOLD analysis project Ga0207433, IMG submission 187559) | Hot spring thermophilic microbial communities from Obsidian Pool, Yellowstone National Park, USA - OP-RAMG-01 (SPAdes) (version 3) | ecosystem: Environmental > Aquatic > Thermal springs... | reverse complement strand
TAGAGAGCTTAACAGAAACGGCTACGGGTATGAAATAGACTTGGAGCTTAAGGACATTGTTCTAGAGAAGGTTGGATATGGGCAGGCGACGTTAACGGGAGACGTCATCGAATACAAGGTTAGAGATGACGCTAGAAAGCTTAGAACCTTTCTGCAGGAGAGAGTGAGAACACAAAAGAGTGTGGTGGACAACAAGGAAGACTGATTGGAACATATAACATCCACTTCCAATAATCTATGCTTATCCGAAAAGCTTTTAGGGAGGGGTTTAGATACCGAGTGCTATGTCTGAGAGGTTGCCATCAGAAGACTTCTTTGAGACTATAATGAGGAGGGTGCGCAACGTTCCTTTCAGCTATGTTATAGAAATGACGACTGGGCATGAGGTTATATCGCTATCTGAAGAGGATAAAGAGGTGGTTAACGAAGTGTTTGAAGCCGCACGTGCTGTTTTAGAGGAGGCGAAAGAGGAGGATTATAGCACGCTGAGACCGAATGAAATAAGCAATAGGCTTGAGGATAAGCTTAGAAGTAAGCTTGGAGGGACAATCCCTGAGAATAAAGTAGCTGGGTATCCGAATATAATGGTAGAGAGGGGAGGGAAGGTTTACTATGTTGAAGTCAAATTAGCAGAGGTTGATCAGTTAGATAGTAGTTTCAGAACCTTCTACTACGAACCTGTTGAGTTCGCAAAGGTTACGAAGGATGCAAGGCACATTATGGTGGGTTTCCTGCACAAGGCTAAATCCGTCATTGGATTCAAGATAGTCGATCTTTCAAAGATCAATGTTAACCTTAAGAGCGAATTTAACACGAACAACAAGGAACTATATAAGAGTGGAGCGGTGATAAAATCTTACCCAGAGGGTCTCGTATTGACATAGAAGAGCAACTTCTCTTTAATCATCCTTTCAGCTATCTTCACGTATGATTCGTCTATTTCGAAGCCTATGTAATCTACCCCTAGCTTTATGCAGGCTAGTGCAGTGTTACCTATTCCCATAAACGGGTCTAGCACCAGCTTCGTTTTACTCAAACCATGGAGCTTTATGCACATCTCAGGAAGCTTGGGTGGGAACGGCGAAGGGTGGGGTCTCTGCCTCTCTCTCGACCATATCGTTTCATAAGGTATAAACCACGTATTACCTCTACACCTTAAGTCTTGGTTAGCGCTCTTCCATCTACCTATGTTGCTCTTATCTTGATACGGAACCCCTATAGCTAGCCTATCGAGCTTTACATCTCCGTTTTTGGTGAAGTGGAAGATGTATTCGAAGCAGTCGTGTAGGAAACGTTTACCCATAATGGGTTTGTAATGCCCGACAGCTATGTCTCCTTTTATGCTTGGGTAGTCTCCGACATCCTCCTTCTGAATAGCTATCGACTTCACCCAAATGACGACATTCTGGAGGACAAAGTGTTTTCGGAACCTAAAAGCGACTTCCCACGGAACCCAAAAATCCTTTGGCTTATGTCCTATGTTTAGGAAGAAAGAGCCGTCATCCTTTAAGACCCTTTTACACTCTTTGGCTACCTCTTCCATCCAATCTAGATATTGCTCACGTGGTATTGTGTCGTCGTATTTGTTGTAGTGTACACCGAGGTTATACGGAGGAGAGGTCACAATCACGTCAACTTCTTTATCATCAAGAAACTCCCTCATCCCTTGGAGACAGTCCATGACATAGATTCTGTTCTTTTCGCATCTCACGGCAAACACCCCCTACCTTCTACAAGTTTGTGAGCCGCTGAACGTATCATCAGCTGTAGCCGAGCGTGCTTCCCTGAGCCGACACCTATTCCAGCAACCTCATACCACTCGAACCCAAGATAGTATTTGTTACCTCTATTCTCCTCCTCGAAGGCTAAAGCCTTCTCTAGAACATCAAATATGTTAGGATCATCATGTAATAATGTTAAAGTTTTAGAGTAAACGTTAGACTCCATTAACCCCCTCTCCTGAATCTAATTTTAGGCCTGCTCTTGCTTATCTATTTTACGCATACTCTACTCCTTCTTAATGTATTCTCTTAAGGCTGCCTCGACAACCTGCGTCAGCTTCAACCCCTTCTTTGCAGCGTACACTTTAACGTCTCTCCAGAGGCTGTCAAGGGGAAATAAAGTCAAGTTAGGAAATTTTTCTTTAGCCCTTCGCTTTATTTCCCTATAAGTTGCTTCTCCCCCCAACTCTTTAATAATTTCATAAACCTCTTTTTGACTCATACTAACATTCACGCCTTTATCAGATTATTATAGTTTCAGGCTCAAGTTCACTTTCTAACCTTCTCCAGTATTTCTTTAAGCCATTCTACGTCGAGGAACATTTCACTGTATTCATCATCTTCTGTAGCATGGTTGTGATAGTGCTGTAGAACTTTGAGATATGGGTAGCCTGCATTGAACACATAAGTGTTTACTGAAAAAGTTTCCTCCATAAGATTGAATTCAAGTGGAGCACCCAACTCCTTCTTCGCTTCCTCAAGCCTTTCCATAAACTCTTTCCTATTCATCACATCAATTGTCGAAGAGGAACTATAAAAGTTTTAGCCTAAATGTTTTGGAGACCGCTTATATATTTTAACTGTTACATGGTTTTTGGACTAAAGCTTTGATGGTGTGATATGTATGGTGGTAGAAGGTGGGAAGAAGGTTTCGAGGGAGCTGGTGCACGATATTGTTATGAAAATGTCCGCCCTCGCTTCCGAGGTTCGACTGTATCCTAGAAGGCTGTTGGGGGACGCTGACTTAGTCTACAGTCTTGGAAAATGTTTTGAGGCTGGAGCTTTGATTGTCAGATGCTATGTTGAAGGAGAATGTTTAGAGGATCTTGAGGAATGTGTCCGCGACTTTAACGTCGGATACAAGCTTCTGATGGAGGCTTTAGAAAGGTAGGGAAAAGAGTCTTACATTTTACCGGAGGGTGTGAGGGAGAAGTTTCTCTCTTATATTCTCTCTCCACTGTTTTGCTGTATGCAGTCGTGTCCAGTCTGCGGCAGCAGCCGGCTTGTCCGCGATACTGTTAGAGGAGAGATTGTGTGCGAAAGTTGTGGAACTGTTTTGGAGGACCGCGGCGAGTACGCTGGCTACCAGAGGGGTAGAAGCTGGGGCATGGTTTCGACGGAAACTTTTCTTGACAGGGGAACTTTTTCTCTTCTAGATAAAGCTGACGTTGACGCCTTTGGCAGAACTCTTCCATTTAAGGCTAGGGAAATGTTTGCGAGGCTCAGGGAATGGGATGTTAACGTTAGAATTCGGGGGCCGAGTAAGGCGATGTACGATGGTGCAATGATAATATCGTCTGTTGCCAACAACCTTTCTCTTGGAGAAGGTGTTGTCGAGGAGGCCGGAAACCTTTTAAGGAGATGTATTGAAGCGAAATTTTCTCGTGGAAGAAAGCTTAGGGACTTGGCTGCAGCATGCGTTTACATCGCGTGCAGAGAATATGGTGTTCACAGGACCTTGGATGATGTTATCGAGGCTGCTGGAGCACGCGGGAAGGATGTTAGGAAAGTGTACCGTATCATCCTCTGGTCTATGGGTAAAAGGGTTCCAGCCCAGAGTATTGAGGCAGCTGCTTCAAGAATATGCTCCAGCCTCGGGTTAAGTGAGAGGGTGAGGAGGAAGGCTGTAGAGATTATTGGTAGAGCCAAAGAAAAACATGTTGTGGAAGGGAGGAATCCAGCATGTTTTGCGGCCGCAGCCGTCTATGTTGCATCCCTTGTTCTGGGAGAAGACGTTACTGAAGCGGCTGCAGCCGATGCAGCACAAATTTCCTCGATGTCGGTCAGAAACATTCGCAAGAAGATTGTTGAAATCTTGACCCTGGAAGAGGCTTCAACTTCACCTGCTCTCCTAAGATATCATCCAGAATGTCCTCCAGTCGACGACCCAAACCTTTTTAGAGAAAGAAAGTTTCCACGCAAGCTCAAGAGGCAGGTTTCCCTCCTGCTGGAGGCTGCGAAGGCACAGTCTGCGGCTGGAGAAAAGGTTTGAGGGAAGAAAAATTTTTTCTCCTTATTTTTTGTTTTCACAGAATATTTTTTGATCCAGCTTGAGCAAGCCTCTGTTCACGAGGTTTGAGCTAGAGAAGGCTGTGGTCGCGTCAATAAATGTTGGGTTAGCCGAGGTTGTTGGAGAAAAGTGTCGTGCTTCCATAATAAGGCTTTTCTTGAAAGACAATGGGTTAAGGAACTTGAGCGAGGTTGTCGATCACCCGGAAAAGTTTGAAAAGTTTTTGGACAAGGTTTTCGGGAAAGGCTCTGTGCTTGTTCTCGAACGCATCATGTACAATCTTAGGCAGAGGACTTTCCCAATTGAATCCAGCTGCTTTTCGGAGCATGTGTCACGGTTGAGAAAGCTCTGTCTGGTTTAAGCACATGCTTTAATAGAATGTAGGAGACAGTGGACATACTATACTGTATGCGGGGCAGAGAGACTTTTAGCATAATGTGATAGGAAGATAGTGTGCTTGGACAGTATAGTGCCAGAACTGTCTTCCACCTGAATCCTGTTAAGGGTTTAAAAGATGTGGAGGAAGTCGTTTCAAAACCGGTTCAAAACCTTGAAGTGTGTCGTTCCACGCGCGGAACGGATGGGGTGTGCTGTGCAGTTTTTAGGCTGACTTTCTCCTGCTTCCTCTTTTAAGCGTTGGAGACCAGTTTTTGGACAAAGTGGGACTCTAGTCTATAGTGCTGGAGCACTTTAGAAGCTTTTCTAGGCAAGCGGCAGCAGTCCTGGTGCAAGTGTCTGAAGCAGGAGCTTTAGAATGTATCCGATGCCAAGGTATCCTACCAGCGGCGTCCCATATGTGCAGTGTACTATGACATCGTTTCTCCCACTATATTTTTTCACCTTCTCCAGCGCTTTCTCCACTGTCCTTGGAAGCTCCTCTATTTTTCCGTCAGCATATTCTATCGCCTTAGGTATCCATGGACCATCCAGTGCCCTGTCCGCTGTCATCGTCTCCTCCAGTCCACCATATTTGATCAGATGATATACTGTGTCCGCTGCCAACGGTATTGTGGAAAAGATTATCGTGTACGCTGGAGCAAGTATGCTTGTGTCCAGTGCAAGCAGGGGCAAGGCTATAGCGTCAGCCTGTCCGAAGCCCATTTTAGTGTACAGGATCGCTGACGCTATTGCTAGGAAGGCGAATGCTGCTACAGCATCTATAATGTACGGTTGGCCGGCTGCAAACGCAAGGTAGCCTACTGCTGGAACCCACGTCCAGTCAGCAACCTCCCTGCACCTGAAATCCTGGTATGCTGCCAGCGCGAATGCGGCGGCAACAAAAAATCTTGGGTCAACCATCTCCAGCCAACCTACCAGGTAAACAGCATTGCTCAGACAACATGTCCTCCACCACAGCCTCCCATCCCACATCCTCCAACACACTGTCTAACATGCTGCCTAACATAACGCTTGACATACTGCTTAACATATTAGCTGGCCAATATACTATCCAATATACAATAGGGCCAATAAAATAAGAGGAAGATAACAGTGACAACGTCGATGCCGATGCCGTTATACGGTAGGATTGGTGTGGTGGTGTTGTTGGTGGTTTTGGTGGGGGTGTTTGCTGGATTTTTAGTTCCGGGTTTTTTGGTTTGGGTGTTGGCGGCTGGGGTTTGTTGAGGTGTTTTCGTATGCGGTATTCTAGTTTTGCTGTCAGGTGCTGGATGTTTTTGATGAATGTTCTTGTTTCCTGTGGGTTGAAGGTGTACCTGTTTTCTTCTGTTTTCATGTAATTGTATGGTTCGCTTGCTACTGCTGTTATGTTGTTTCTGTTGCATTGTGTGAGGAGGTTTGCTAGGTTTTTTTGGTCGTATGCGGTGTAGATGACTAGTATCCTGTTTTCTGTCCTATATTTTGTTTTGAACCTTTGCTCGAACTCTGTTTCTTTCGTGTAGCCTGTTCTCCTTTGCCTGACCTCGATTTCTATTACTGTGATGTTGTCTACTGTGAAGATTATGTCTGCGCCATCATGCGGTTCTTCCGGCGGCGGCCATGTTAGTGTATTATATTGGCTGCAGTATTTTATTTCGATAGAGTGTCCTTCGGCAGCAAGCTTTTTTGCAACCTCTGTTAGGGCTAGAAGTGTTTTTGTTTCTGTTACGTTGGCTATAACGTTTGCAGCCCTCCTCTGCTCCATGTCTTTCACGTCTTGGATGAAGTCGATCATTCTTTCTATCCTGTTAAATAATTTTGTCTGGAACATTGTGATTTCTTCCAATGTTTCCGGTGGAAGGTGTGCTGGAGCTGAGGCGGCCATGCTATAGCATTTTCTGGTCTAGCGTGGATTTAAAAGAGGAAAAATTTTGTCGGAAAGTGAAAGACTGGGGTCTCTTAAATTTTTTGTACAGTCTATGCTTTCATGAGAAGGCTGTTGTATTATATGGTCTACAGTCTCCTCGTGGGCTTGGCTGACAGGTTTTCCACGGAACTCTGTTTGGGCAGGGGGCTTGCTGAACTGAATATGCTGGCGTTTAACCCCATTTTTCCAGTCTACCAGTTTGCAGTATTCTTTTCCAGCCTGTGTTTTATAGACTTCTTGTGCGATGTTTTGGGAGCATGTGGTAGGCTGAAACGTTATCCTATCATGTCTTTTATGGCAGTTGTTTCGGGAATCTTCTTCCATAACTTGGCTCAGCTTATCCTGTGTGGGGGGATGGTGTAGGTTGGAGATTGTGCGGGAAACTGTGTTAACAATATTGGCTTTGGTTTCCACAGTCTTGATAGCGTCTTTCACGTTATCCTATGTTGCGGTTTCATCGGCCACGTGTTCTGCAACAGTTTTGGAGGCTGAAGCGTCTGCTTCAATGTCCTGTGTCTGGGTTCAGGTGAAGAACACTGGTGGAACCATATTCTATAACGCTAGCCTTGACACAGTTTATCCGGGAAGCGGGACGTTGGCGCCGTCATCTTTTGTTCTAAAACCTGGAGAGGTTATAGTCTTCAAGATAAAGTTGGATAGTGTGGTGGAAGGGGGTGCTGTTGAAGGGCTGATAGTGTTGTCGGGTGACGGGGGAAACGTTGGCCTAAAGTTTAGGGCTAAAGTTGGATCCTGAACCATCTTTTAAGCTTGCATAAGATTTTTTAGGCGATGCCGAGGAAAATAGTTTCTTCTAGAACAGTTTTAGCCCTATATATTTTGTGGACTGCTGCGACAGCGTTGGCTTTCACATACTTTTTAGGCTATATTACGGTGCCAGTTGCAGCTGCTTCTGCTGCAGCTTCTTTGGCATCTTCTCTTCTAGTGTCTTTTATGCATGTTAGGGAGGAAAAGGGTTTGCGGAGGGTTCGTGGAAAAAAGTCTGTGGAATAGATGAAGTGACAAAATGGGCCATTTTATTTTGATGAAGTGTTTTCGCCAATTTTGAGCGTGGAATGGCCCTTTTTGTCACTTCATGGTTTTATGGAAGGGGTAGGATATGATGGTGTCGGCAGCTTTTCTGCAACTGTATAGCAGGCACTGTGGTTAAAGTTTATATAGGGGGAATGCGATTTTATGTCTTGACTGGCACGGTCTAGTAATACTGTCTGGCGTGGCTCGGGGGTTGGCGTGTTTTCGGCTCCAGCGTGGGAGCCTTGGGATCCTGGAGGCGTACATTTTTTGGAGCGTAACATTTTTTCAACCGTGCCAGTCAAAGATGGTGGGGTGTGTCATAGGTTGGCTCCTGCGCTGGCGGAAAAAGGTTTTTGGAAAACTTTCCTAGCATTTTCTCTTATTGTTCTACAGGTTCTGTTGCAGGCTTTTCCAGTTGCACATGCTCAGTCCACGTCCGTTGAACGTGATATAGTGTCCGACACTGTCTGGACGAGGGCTGGAAGCCCATACATTATACTCAAGAGTATAACGGTGGCGGATGGTGTAACGTTGAAGGTTGAGCCTGGAACTGTTGTAGAAGTCTTGGACGATGTCGTGTTTACTGTCAGGGGAAAGCTTGCTGTCGGAGGCAAGGGAGATCCTGTAAAAGTTTCTGGCGTGGGCGTCAAGTTGAATTGGAACCTGACATGTTTTGGAGACGTAGTGCTAGAGAACACTGTTGTACAGAACGTTAGAAGCGTCAGCTTCACTAGAAAGTTTTCGGCGTCGAACGTGCTCTTCAATTCCTCAAGGATCCATGTTTACGCTGGAGAAGGTTCTGAGGCAACATTCTCTAATGTTACTGCAGGCGAAATGGTTTTCGGAGGACTTTCCGGCGCAAAACTTTCATTCAGCAGCCTAAAATGTAAGCTTCTTTCCATAGAAGGCGACCGCTTTGGACTCTATGGTTCCAGGCTTGCTATAGAAAAGAGTGAGGTCGGCGGCTTAAGTGTTAGGGGAAAGGTTGGTGTAGCATTCTCTGAAGTCAAGGTGGCGGGAAGCAGGATAGGGGACATGAGCTTGGGTGGAAGAGAGTCTTGGGAGTCGCCGCTTCTATACTGTAACATTCTAAACTCTACAGTTGCAGTCGAAGACTCTGACGTTGGCGCAGTAAGCTTTTCCGGAAGCAGGAGGGGAGAAGTTTACTCAACCTTCTGGATGAGGGGTGTAGAAAATTCTACAGTAGCCTTCAACAATGTTAGGGCAGGAGATGTTGTAGTGGACAGGAGCGTGGGCGGGTCCAGGATCCTGTTCAAAAGCCTAGTTGCGTCGACAGTAGTCTTCTCAGAAACTCAGGTTGTGAACTCTCTGCTCAAGTTCGAAAACTCTACCATGCTGAAGGCGAAAGTGCTTGGAACAAGATACGGTGACCATGTTATGGTAAACTCTACACTGGACATCAGGGCTTCAACATTGTCTGAGCTCCAGATTATGACATTGGGAGCATTCTGGCTATACAATACTGGGCTAGTCAACTCTATAGCGAAGATAGAGGGTTCCACAGTCGCCCACGGCGCAGGAGTCAACATCTCACTCTACGGCCTCTTCAACTCAAAATTTGTTGTCTCAAACTCTAACGTTTACGGGAACAGCCCATACGGTTTCAGGGGAAAACAGGTTACACAATATTGGACAAAAGACCTTGTTCTATCAAACAGTATCATAGACCTTTCGGGAAACTGGTGGGGTGACGCAAGCGGACCACATCATACGATATTGAATCCGTCTGGTGCAGGCGACAGAGTAGACGGGAACGTGACAATATCCTCTTGGCTCAAGAGTCCAGCCGGTGGAACACCTCCAAAAGTTTCCATAGAAGTCGCTAGACCTATAGCTGTAGAAGGCTCTCCAATAGCGTTCAAGGTTAAAAGCTCAGAGCCTGAAACCCTCTCCTACTTCACATTCGGAGACGGAGGATTCCTCGGCTGGACAACCTCATCTGAAGCCGTGCACGTGTACGGTAAAACCGGAGAATATACTGCAACTGTTCTGGTAAAGGGAAAGCAGACGCTTTTGGGAAAGGCTACAGTGTCCATTAGGGTTGTGACAGTTCCAAATGTGAAAATATCGTATCCGGCCAACGGTACAATAGTTGGAGGCAGACAGGTTACCGTAGAATACAGTGTGAAAGACAATTACATGATAACAGAGGTAAGAGTGCTTGTGGACAACAGGACTGTTGAAGCCTTCAAGCCTAACATGACATCGTTTAACATGATGAAGTCCAGGGTCGAGAACGTCAGCGACGGATTCCATTGGATAACCGTTAAAGCCGCAAACGTTTTCGGAGTATCGTCTGAAGCTTCGGTGAGCGTTAGAGTGGACGCCACCCCACCGGAGCTTGCTGTAGAATGTCCAAGCAAAGCGTACGGTGGAACGTTCGAGATAAGATGGAACGCTTCCGACACAGTAAGCGGTGTAGACCCATATTCTCTGGTCATCAGGGTCGGGTGGATGACTTTCACACCCAACAAGGCTGCCGGGAACATGACGTTCAAAATTTCTTCAAACCTTAACGTTACAGTCTCCGTATCCGATAGGGCTGGAAACACTGTGTCCAAAACCTTCAGCGTAGAATATGTTCCCATTCCATCTTCTACGACATCGTCTTCCACTGGCACGGGGACGCCTGCTACGGGAACAGAATCTTATACTGAAACATCCACGGAAACCTATTCTCCGCCAGAATCTTCTGCTGTAGAAATTGTCCCATACATTGGGTTGGCCATAATAGTTGCCGCCGCAGTCCTAGCCGCCATCATAGCATTGAAGAGGAGAAGGGAGAAGGTTCTGGTGCAGCCTGAAGCTCAGCCGCCGACTGACCTTGGACAGGTGGTTTCAGCGTGAGAGGCGGAAAACATTTTCTGGTAAACGTTTACTTTACAATCGCCCTATGGTTTGTCCTCCTCAACTCTCCACCATCCTTTCTCCCACATTTCACCAGACTTTCAAGTGTCCAGAACATTCCAGTAGGATTCGGTGAAAGGTTTTCAGAATTTTTTGACGCTGTAGTCTGGTGGCCACTGTATCTCAACAGGTTTGCCGGCGGACAGATGCTGACACTTGTCCTGGTCACGTTCCTCGGCTTCGGAGTGCTGCTGATCTGGGTTCCGCTGGGGACAATGTTCTATTCTGCGAGCACAATGCCAGACGAAGATTCTGTCGAAGGAGGACCTGGTAGGCTGAAGTGGATTTTCCCGGCTCCAGCAGTCTTCTTCAAGCTGGCTGAAACAATTTCCCCGAACGCGATGAAGCATAGGAGGCTGGCCCACAGCCTACTCTTTTGGGCCACAACATCCATCCTGAACACTTCAGCATCATATTTCATGTACGTTTACCTTCTCAGGATAATCGAGTCAACATTCTCTGAAACACAATCTCTCCTCCTCTACGGCGGAGGAGCCTTCATCATACTGTCCCTGCACAGCCACGTGTACAGCATAGCATACCTGTTCCACATAATAGCTGACACTGTAACATACACTGGCGTACCAATACTGTATCCGCTTAAGCTCACGGTATATGGAAGCTGGAAGGCTGCGGCTGCAATAGCGTTGGCTCCAATAGCATATGCTCTAGCGCTTCCAATGTTAGGTGAAAGCTTTAAACTGAACTTTTGGGTGCATTTAATGGACTCCCTTATCCTCTCGTTCCAGCTTAGCCTAGTAGCTGTTCCAGCCACGTGGCCAATTTTCACGCCAATTGCAGCCCTGAAGAGGAGGAAGCCTACTGTTCCAGCAAGAGCTTGGAAGCCGACTCCACAGTTAAACTATCCCGCAAAAGTTCTGCCGCAGCCTCAAACTGTAACAGAACCTTCTCCAAAGGTTTTGGAGGAGGAGGCTAGAAGAAGGGAAGAGTATGCTAGAAGCCTTCTCCTGCAGAAGGCTAGAGAGCTTGGAATAAAGGTTGAAGAGGAAGCTGGCACGGCAGCAGAACCAGATAGCAGTGGAAAAAGCGCTGTAGTCCAAGAGAGGAGGGAAACAGAAGCCAAGAAGGTTGGAGAAAACAGGGTTCAGCCTAAAGAATGGAAAGTTAAAAAGAACCTTTCAACGGTCATCGTCGGACACAAGCCGATACAGTTTTACCAGAAAATTGCTGAAGAAAACTTTAGAGAAAACGGCAGGATCACGCTCAGGTCTGAAGAGCGTCTAGCGTGGAAGGCGAAGAAGGTTGCCAAAAGCTTGATGAAAAAGTTTCCAAAAACTGTTGTGGAAAAGGAGGGGCTGACACCGTTCGAGGAAGCCGTTGTCTCAAAAGACGGTTCAGTGAAAAAGGTTAAAGCGTACACGATAACCTTGGCCCAGAAAAAAGAGTAGAAAAGAACCTCTCCATCACCTTATTTACGTAGGAAACAATTTTCTTCTGATGAGAGGTTTAAGCAGAGTTGTCTCAGAAGTTTTGTTGGCGACCATAGTTTTAGCGTCAACAGTGGCAGTCTACCATGTTCTCTCCCCCAACCTTAACCCGAATATTGTAGCGTTAGCTGTAGAAAATTTTAATGTTTTGGACGGAAGCATCTGCTTAACAGTCCAAAACTATGGTTCCGCTGTCGTGGAAAAAGTTTCTGTTGTAGAAGTTCTAGCCGACGATGGAGTAAACCTTCTGGGAAACAGGCTGTCTTTTGCAGGAAATCCTGCAACAGTTTCAATTAAACCTGGACAATCGAATGTTCTAAAGTTCACGGTCTCACGGCCAATCTTTTTCCCAAACGTTGTAGACCCTAACGTGGACGTGAACCTGCATCCTCTTGGAACAAGTGTGCAGAGGAAAACATTTTACGCCAACGGATTCTTCTACGTCTTCTACGTTGATTCCGCCGGCAGACTTGTTTACAGAGTAAGCGGTGACGGGGTAGTGTGGAGTCAAGCGTACACGGTTAAAGCACCCGCTTACTCTGGAGACACTTTCAGCGTCTTCTACCAGAATGGGAAAGTGCATGTCGCCTATTCGTCTGGACAAAAACGTGATCCAGTCGAATATGTTATGGGAGTCTTGGGCGAAAATGGTATAATATCGTGGGGAAGCTGGCAGACGGTTTTGGCTGGAGCAAACAAAGGATATTCTTCTGTTGTTGTAGCCGTCGACTCGGACGACAGGCCCTGGATCGCGTGCCTCGGACCGTCTGGCGTGACTGTTGCAAAATCGAGCAGAGGAGATGGAGTCTGGAGCATGAGTGAAGGGTTTCCGAAGACCGTGAACTCTAACCCTTCACCGAACACTCAAGTGACTTTGGTCAAGCTTTCTGGTGGAAAAATGTATGTAGCGTGGTACGCTCCAAGCAGCAAGCTTGCTGGAAGACTCTGGAACGGCATAGAGTTTGAGGGTGAAGAGGATATTGCCCACAACGTTCCAGTGGCGAAGGTAACCCTTTCTGCTACATCGTATGTGGATAGAGTGTACGTAGCATACACACAGTACTCTAGAGAGAACATAGTATACTGTGCTGTCAGAGAAAATGGAGTGTGGCTTCAGCCTGAAAAGGTGGTGGAAAACATTTCTCCCCCAACATATTTGGCTACGACAGTAGCAGAAGATGGTGGACTGCATGTTTTCTGGACAACGTTCTCCAGCGGAAGATTCCAGCTTGGAAGCAGGTTCAGGACAGCTTCCGGCGAATGGTGTGGAACAGAGTTTCTGGCAGAAGAACAGAGCACAGAAATAATGTTCGTGTCATCCTCCTACAGCGACTTAGGCGGAGAAGTTCCGGTAGCCTACGTTCAAAGAAACAGTCTAATGTTCCAGCATCTGATGAAACCAGTCAACCTACGTGAGGCCAGATTGTGTGAGATAACATTAAAGGTCGAGTCCTCCAGTTCATCCTCCCTAGTTAAAGTGAAAGTTAGAGGATAGAGGTTCAGCCTCTGACTTTTTAGGATGAAAACTTTTCTATCTTTTTAGTTCACGTTTTAACAGAATTTGATCGCGTCATGAAATATGCTGTAGGTTCTCGACGGAAGGGATTGAGCAGGATACTTGTTGAAGCACTGGTTATCTTGATAGTTTTGGCGTCGGTTGTTACAGTGTACTTTGTCTACTCAAGATACTCTAGACCAGACAGTGTGAACACGATCTCAGGCGAAGCGTTTATTGTCGGGGACAAGCTGGTGTTAAACCTGAAGAACATTGGTTCCAAGCAGATCCAGTCAACTGTCCTAGTTGAAATCTTCGACAGCCACGGCAACTCTATTCTCAAGGAACCGCTTTCAACTGAAGTCTCAATAGACTTTAAGAAATCCTCGTCCGTCACCATACAACTTCCTTCAGACAAACTTAACAGTCCGCTTGTTCCAGGAGAATTTTACAACGTTTTCGTTAAGATCTCGAACCTTGACAGTGGCTCAAACAAAATTGTGCCGGTAAGAGCCTACTGTCTAAGCTTCAGTGGCGGAGGGGGTGTGGCTGGTGTAGAAACTGTTGGCGCCACAGACGTGTCTTCTACTTCTGCCACGCTAATTGGAAGAATTACTGGCACAGAAACTATGACCGTTAGAGGTTTTGAGTGGGGAACAGAGAGCGGCAGCTACACGGACTCGTGGACTGAAGAGGGAACGTTTTCGCCGGGAACATTCTCTCATCAGATAACTGGGTTGGACGAGGGTAAAACCTACTATTTTAGAGCTAAAGCCTACAAGCCAACATTAGGATGGATTTACGGTGACGAGCTATCGTTTTCCACTCCAGCGCCGTCTCCACCTAACGTATTCATATGGTTTAAGGATAACAAGCTTTACAGTGGACTGCCTCCAGATAACCTACATGAAATAGATGAAACATATCTGGAGAACCTTCAGCAAAGAAGGATAGACTGTTGCTGGTATCAACATAATATGTACTGGATTGTTTACTTTAAACCGACGGTGAACGCCATATACATAAAGACGAGCACAGACTTGAAAACTTGGTCGTCGCCGAAGACAGTGGACACCGGTTGCAGTAGCTTCGAAGACTCACTGCTTGTAGGCGATTACCTGTACGTGGTAGGCATAAAAAATAATAAAGTTTACCTGTATCGTGTGCAGCTGCTCTCAAGCGGAGACATCAGTGTAACAGTCATGTTCAACTTCGGATGCACCCAGTACCCGAATAACCCGCTAGAACGATGCGACTTCTCCATAAGAGGCAACGAAATGTGGTTCCACTACTTTGTTTACATTAACGACTTCCAAACAAACGTATACAGAAGGGTAAGCTACGACCCGTTTAACTCAGTTAGCTCAGAAACATATGCATCATCAACAATGTTCATGCCGGATGCAATCGCAATGATAAACGGTGCCACACACATGTTCGCATTCAGACAACATCATTGGAGAGGAACTAACTACTTGTACGAATGCCACTACGATGGCACCTCATGGAGTACATGCGGTCCTTATGGTTACATGAACTACATATTTCCATTCAACTGGAATGGTGTAACCTACGCCTTTTGCGTACACTTTAATGATTACATGATCTATTGGACAGGGCGAGACTGGAGTTACGTTGATTACACAGACGCGTTGACAGAAAATAATGCCTATACCGCTGTCTTCCCAGTTATATGGGTTGAGAGCAGTAATAAATTGGTTGGCGCCATACAACAATATGACCTGTCAACATCCAAGTATAGAATACGATATTTTGAAATAGATTCTTCATTGCACATTACATTAAAGCAAGCGACAGACTGGTTTACAGATGACATACTCCCATATTCAGTAATAAACAGAGCTGTTACATTGTAGCTTCCTTAGCTGTTTCCGGAAAACAACGGCATTATAGCACTCGCCATCCCTCCAATTTTTTTAAGCATCTGCTTCAGAGAGGAAGTGGAAGAGTTTGAGGAAGAGTGGGAAGGGGAAGGTTGGGAGGATGTGCCTGGGGAAGACTGGGACTGGGAGGATGACGAGTTCTAGCGAAACTCCCCTTATATTCTTCTACATTCTTCCTACGCTGAAAGCGTTTCTGGATAGAATGAAAATCTTTCTGTGCCACCACTGTTCTAGACATCTTCTCCCTCCCCTTTTTGCGAGATTGTAGCACAGTTTGTGAACTTGTGGACAGAAGTTGGGCGTCTGCCACACTCTTCCCTTTTAGATTATTCCTTCCACTAGAGTCTCCTGCACTCTTCTGACAACACTTGAAGGGTTAAGGTATCCTGTTAGAGAAAGTATTCTCGTTATACCTCTTCCCCTGCCGAGGCTGGTTTTTTCTCCCAAAACTATGCCCATTGTCTGAACGTAGGGGATAAGTTCTGAAGCGTAGACAGAATATTTTGTTGGCGTAACATGGAATCTCCTACACCATTCCATGTACTTGCTATAGACTTTACCGCTTGTTATGTCAGCTCCAGGGCCATTGGTTTCCATAAGCTCTGCGACTGCGGCGACAACTGCAATCTGGTGGACTGGAAGAGACATTACAACCTCAAGCCAGTAGACTTCAGAAGGCTCCTCGCTTAACACTGCGTCAACATCCTCTCTCCTGATAGATTCAGAGAGACTGTTTTCAGCCCTCTTGGCGCAGTCGTAGAGCATCGCTATAGCGCTTCTAATGTTACCGTTCTTTTTAGCAACATATGAGGCGATGTCCGCAACATACTCTTCCTTCCACGTTCCAGGATAAAGTCCTTCAGAAGCTCTGCCGATCAAAATATCATACATTTCCCGCTCAGAATAGGATTTCAGCACAATCCTCTTACAGTTGAGCCTAGAAAGCAGGGAAGAGGGAAGCCTATCGTATGCGTCAGCCCTATATGTTGCCAAAACAACATTAATTCCACCGTCAACAAGGCTCTCGAGCATACTGTAGGAGTCGACAGAAGTTTCAGAAGAATATTTTCTCAGAAAAAGCAGTGGAAAATCGTCGAAGACGACAACCTTCTGAGCGGGATGACATCGAACCCTCTCGAAAACCTCCCTGTAACTGTAGCCCTTAAACTCTATACCATAAAGCTGTCTACAAATTTCCTGGACAACAGTGTAGGGCACCTGATTATATTTTGAGTCAACGTAAATGGTCTTAAACTTGCTTGAGCGGGCCGCATATTTTGCGACAGTAGTCTTGCCGGAGGCAGTTGGTCCAAAAACGAGAACATTGTTTCCAGCAGAAGCCAGGCTAATGAACAGGTCAACCTCCTCCCTCCGATGCGGAAGCTCGGATGGAACAAAGTTTGGGGAGAAAACCTCCCTGTTCCTGATGATCATCGCAGAAGATTCTATAGCGGAAATTTAAGAGAAAAAAAGTTTCATACATTGTACGGGGGAGGGGGTGACTGTAACATTCTGTTGGAACAATATTCTCCAGCCTTTTTAACACACTCGTTTTATGAAGTTGCCATGAAAGCTCGAAAGGGTCTAAGCAGAATACTTGTCGAAGTGCTTCTAATCCTCATCGCACTCGCCGCTGTTGTAGGAGCATACTTTGTCTACTCCCTCTACGCTGGCTCAGCCTACCAGAACCTTTCAGGAATGGTTGAATCAGCCTACGCTTCAGGCAAGACGCTTGTAGTAAACATAAAGAACACTGGTACAGTCAAAATCGATGACGCATCAGCTCAAGTTGTAGCTGGCGGCTCTCAAACGTTGACACTGCCTCAAGGTGCCACCATCAGCATCGAACCCGGTCAGTCGGCTGCCATAACATTCTCTGCAGACACTGATTTTGAAGCGGGCAAGACCTACTCTATATCGATCACAATAAATGGCGGCAGCCAGAGCCACACTTTCGTGTTCTCTGTAACAGCCTTCTAAAGCGCCTGAAAGCACTTCGACATAGCTTTCCCCCCTTTTATTTTTTCCTTTTATTTTGTAGCAATTTCTATTATGTGATGGGAAGCGTAGACAGAAGGTTTGTTGAAAAAATTTCTTCAGGGTTTGAGCTGAAGACTCTTCAGCCGGCTCAAGTTGATGGAAACCTTATTGAAGAATATGCTGTAGACTGTTTCGGGTTAACTGCTAAAGTCAAGATTTTTGGAAAACGTTCTGGTGTCGGAGGATACTATATTGTGGAGGAAGAGCCTGTTTCAGCTGACGAGGCTAAAGTTTTCAGCATACTTGTTGGGCTTATGACTGCCGAGGACATTACTGGAGTGTCAGGTAGGCTAGCGTATGAGGAGAGGCTGAAGAAGGTTCTGAGGGAAAAGCAGGGTCTTGTTGGTGTAAAGGTTCCAGAAGACAGGGCTGAGGTTATAGTCAAGTATGCTGCAAGAGAAGTCTACGGCTACGGTATCATAGACTCTGTAATGAACGATGAAAACGTTTCTGACGTGGTCTGCCCATCATATGGTAGGCCTGTTCTGGTCAGGCACAGAAGCTATCCTGACCTCGGGTGGCTGGAGACGAACATTGTCATGTCAAAGCAGGAGCTTGACCTTTTCGTCCAAAAGCTTGCTGGAAAATTTGGCAGAGAATTGAGTGTCCTGAACCCTAAGGTTGAAGTGATGAGCGAGGACGGTTCAAGGTTCATGATGACGTTCCGCTCCGAAATATCTTTGCCCTCCTCAACTTTTGCGATAAGAAAGTTTCCGAAAAAGTCTTGGAGCATAGCCAAGCTGGTGGACCTGAAAGCCGTTTCTCCGGAGATTGCAGCATACCTGTGGCATCTTGTGGAGAAAAAGAAGTTTATCATCATAAGCGGTCCAATGGGTTCAGGGAAGTCGACGCTCATGATGGCCCTGCTTGCGCTAATAGATTCTAGGAACATGGTCTGCACGTGCGAGGATACGCCGGAAATAGTTTTGCCACCGCAGTCCAAATGGTATAGGCTTGTAAGCAGAAAGGGGTCAGTGTTCGGTGCAAGAGAAAGCGAGCTCACATTATATGATATAGCTCTCTTGAGCCTCAGGACTGGAGCAGACTATGTTGTCGTGGGAGAAGTTAGGGGCGTCGAAGTCCAGGCTCTGGTCCAGGCGGCTGGAGCGGGAATGGGGTGTGTTACAACATTCCACGCCGACTCGATGGGAAGCCTTATAGCCAGAATGAAGGGTAGACCGTTAAACGTTGACGACAGCTTCCTCATGACAATAGGCTCTGTAGTGTTCATAGGAAACATTCCGGTTGGAAAAGACAGGCTTCAAAGGAGAAGGGTTGTAAGCGTCGAAGAGCCAATATTTTCTAGAGGAGAGTTTCAGTCGAACCAGGTTTTCAAGATAAACGTTGCAGAAGACAAGTTTGAGCCAAGCGACCTGGAAAAGGTTGTGGAAAAAAGCTTCAGGCTTAAAGAGATAATGGATTTTACTGGAGAAAATGTGCTCGAAGACCTTAAGGTTAAAAGAAATCTTGTGGCCGAGGCCGTGGAAAGGAAACTGTTTACTGCAGAGGACATGAGAAGCTTTCTCGACTCGATCAAGAGGAATGGTGGAAGCTGATGGACTTTATCACGTTCACGATAGTTCTAGTCCTAACATTTTCTGCAGCCAACCTGATCGCAGACTTTATCGTCGTAAAATTTCTTGTAAAACATGTTGTAGAAGAAGAGGGTGCAGCGGTCAGGGTTGTCGAGTTCGAGGAAGTTAAGGTTAAACCGTCTTTTAGGGAAAGGCTTTTTAGGATAAAGTTTTTTGACACGCTTGCAAAAGATCTTGCCTCAGACCTTCACGACGGATACGTTTCCCTAGCTATACCGAAGGACACCTATTCTATGGCGTCTGAGGCAGTGTTCTATAGCACAATACTTGGGGCGGCGACCACAGTAATATCAGTGTTTTTAGCAATACTGTTCAACAACATTTTCATACTATTTTTCAGTGTAACAGGTTTTCTGGCAATCTTTTACCCGTACGTTGACGTCTTCTTGACAAGGAGGGAGAAGGATGCTGGCGTGTCAAGCGAGCTAGTCTTCTTTGCAACGTTAGCCTACATTTTCCAGGAAAGTGGAACACATCTTGGAAGACTGGTTGATGAAACTGTGTCGGAGCTTAAGGGAATGTTCATGTGGATGTGGAGAGAATGTTCTGCAATATACAGGGAGAGGATAGCTTTCGCTAAAGATCTCGCATCATGTCTTGTCGAAAGATATGAGAAAACAAGGTCCCTCCTCTACAGGAGGTTTCTCAGCGGATACGCTTACATTTACGCTGAAGGAGGGGATCTTGTAACATTCCTCGAAAACCAGATAGATCTTCTGATGGAGGACTTCAGGAACAGGGTTAGAAAGTACATTGACACTGTTGGAACATATGCTGAAGTAACGCTTGTCATCACAATAGTTTTGCCCACGATGCTCATAGCGTTCAGCATGGTTGCACCAAACATGTCCTTCATCTTCGTTTTCGCCGGCATAGCTTTGACAGTCTTGGCTGTCCTGCTAATGTTTTTTGCGACGAGATCTGAGCAGCCTAAGTTTGGGACAGGAGACAGGCTTTCCAAGATAAGTGTTATAGAAATAGTTGTGCCGATTGCTGCTGGAGCTGTCGCCGCAGCAGTTTTGGCAAAAGTTTGGGCTGGACTGGCTATAGCGTTCACAGTGTTCGCTGTACTGTACGGTAGAAGGGGGTCGGCTGAAATGAGGGCTGTAAGGGAAATGGAGGAGTCGCTCCCAATATTCTTGAGAGATGTTGCAAGCATGAGGATAGCTGGGAAAACTGTGGCGCAGTCGATAAAATCGGTTTACGAGGAGAAAAGGTACAGTCCAAGCTTCAGAAAGGTTGTCGGAGAAGCTTTAGCTGAGCTGGAGAGGGCTGGCAGGACAGTGGTTTCGACCGGAATCTGGATGGTCGACTACGTTTTCAGGGCCCTGACCTACATTTACGAGCTGGGTGGAGGAAGACCGGCTCTTTTAAACTCTCTCGCAACATTTATCGAAAACATGCAGCTTGAAAAGGCTAGGGTCAGAAACGAGACGAGGGTAGCGTTCTACCTGTCAATCCTGTCGCCAATATTCTATACAGTAGTCCTCTCGATAGTGTTCGCTTTAGCCACCATACTCTCTAAGGTTCCGTCAGCGCAGGGTGTTTCAGGAGTGCCTGCCGTAAGCCTTCCAAGCCTCCTGATAACAGCAGAAGTCAAGGAAGCAGTATACGTGATGGTCGTCGTATCCACAGCGTTGTCGACGATGCTGTCAATTTACATGAGAAACTATAACCTGAAGGAAGTGCTTCCACTAGCCTTCGTCATGGTTGAAACGGTAGCATGTGTTCTGTCCACGGACATGTTGTCCGGGATAGTGCTTAAAATGCTGGGGGTGCCAGCATGAGAGTCTTGAACGCTGAAATCAAGGGAGAAGTTTTAGCAAAATACAATGTTGGAGCATGCACTATTGTACTGGAAACAGACGGGGTTAAGACAAGATATCTTGTCCAGGAGCCACTGCTTTCAGAAGAAGATTTCGAGCAAGTCAACTTTATGATCAACGCGTTTGTTCAGACTGGAACAGCCTTCACGTCAGAGGGTGTTGAACAGTTCATTTGGAAGGTTGCGGAACGGAGGAAGATGACAGAATATTTTTCCAAAAACTTTCAGAAGATCAAATACTATATTGTCAGAGAAACTTTAGGATATGGGATGATCCAGGCTCCACTCGAGGACGGCAACGTTGACGAGATAGTGCTCTCCTCACCTGGGTTGCCTCTCATGGTTTCAGTATCGTTTCCACTCGAAAAGCCTGTGCTTGAAACAAACATTGTTCTCACAGACGACGAGCTAGCTGTTTTAGCTAGAAAGTTTGCTGCCAGAACCGGATGCGATAACGTCAACAGGATCCACGGTGTCACAGAAGAAGGGTTTTTCGTTTACATGATAAGACAGCGCAGTCCACCGCTGGCGTCGTTCACTATCAGAAAACAGAAGGGTGGAAGCATCGAAGACCTTGTCAGGGGAAAAGTTTTGGACGTTAAAACTGCTGCAGTCATCAGGGCGATGGTTAAAGCAAAATGCAATATCCTAGTCTGCGGAGACAAGAAAAGCGGTAAAACAACAATCGCGGCGTCAATACTTTCTTCAGTCGACGACTCTAAAGTCATGCTAGTGGAAAAGAGTATGGAAATGAGGACTGGAAAAAACGTTATAAGGCTGCTGGAGGAGCCGGGAATAGAAGACTATATACTGTTCACTAGACCATCGTATCTTTTTGCAGACAACGTGAGCCTGGACTTTAAGAGGATAGAGGCTTCGGGGATACCGTACGTGTTCGTTCAAGAGACTGTGCCAGAATGGTTTGAAGGCTATGTTGTCAGAACATCTAGAAAAAACGGGTACAATGTTGAAGTCCTAAAGAAGACTGGAGCGAGACTGGATCCTCTCATAGTAGAAGATGACAGGCTCCTTTACCCATACTTTGTTGAAGAGGCTAGAAAGCTTTCTGCAGGCAAGCAGGAGCTTTAACCCCTCTTATAAGATTCTACAAATGTCGGATGTAGAGGTTGAGGAAATTTGGCGAGGAAGGCGGTTTCGGGAGTAATAGGTGGACTGTTCGTTATAGTGCTGCTGCTGGCTTCACTGCTGGTCCTGTACGCTCAAAGACAGCAGTATCTTCAAGAGTTTCAGGAAACAAAGCTGGTGCTTGAAACTGAAGGCGACAAGGCTAAAGAGGTTCTAGAGTTTACTGTTGAAAACAACTATATTAACGTGACAAACTGCTGGGGCAAGCCTACAACGCTGAAAATGATGTACGGTTTAAGCGGAGATAGTGTCGTGTCAGTTCAGGAGCTGAACGTGGTAGTATACCCTGGGCAGACCGTCCAACTTCAGAAGATAGGAGGGGACAGATACTATATTGTTACAGCCTTGGGCAACGTTTTCGACCCATTCCAGATCCAAACCTTCTCGGAAAACATTTTAGCCAACATGTTCGACGCAAGCTTTCAAAGCTTTCCAGCCGGAGGCTTTTCAACCGAACCTGTTCCAGTAAGACTTTACGTGAACCCGGACAATCCGAAAATATGTTTTGTGGTCGTGGGACTACATTATGTGCTAGAATATAATACTACTACTGGAGCGTTCATTAAAATGT